>Ga0075430_100001032_pt1 | contig 22005 bp, 22 predicted proteins | sample RhiMetdeltSRZDD4_FD_75294 | JGI IMG/M metagenome (GOLD analysis project Ga0075430, IMG submission 75294) | Populus rhizosphere microbial communities from Tennessee, USA - Rhizosphere MetaG P. deltoides SRZDD4 | ecosystem: Host-associated > Plants > Roots > Rhizosphere > Soil | place: USA... | reverse complement strand
CCGGCGCCGAGCGTGATCGCGAGCGGCATCGGCGACAGCATGTGGGCGGCGTCATATTCCTTGTTGATGGTCTTGTCCCGGATGACCGCCCAGCCGGCGGTCTTGATCACATCGACGTTGAGGCCGTGACGCTTATAGAAGCCCATCGGCTCCGCCATGATGATCGGCGTGCCGCAGGTGATCGGGATGAAGCCGACCTTGAGGTCCTTCTTCTCCAGCGGGCCGCCCTGCGCGAACGCGTCGGTCGCGGTCGCGAGCGGGAAGAACTGCGAGATCGCGGCGAGCGCGGTCGAAGCGCCCACCGACTTGAGGAAGGCGCGGCGCGTGGCGTCCTGCGGGAAGATCTTGCGCATCACCGCCGAGGCGACGACGCCTTCGTAGCGTTTGTCCTCGCTTTCGACTGCGGCGCATTGGAACTGGACGTCGCGTTGATGATCGCCCTGCGTCGCATGGCGGCCGCAGCTGCATCCGGAGCGGTTGAGCGCTCGTTGCGGGTCGAACGGATTGTCGAACGTGGACATCGCACCTCTCCTGCAAGCCGTGACGTTGCGGAAAGGTATTGAGCAACAACCATGCCATGGCGCGCGAAGCCGCCTCGCCGCAATGCCGCACGCGGTTTTGGCGTGATTTCTGCTTAGCGGATCGGGAGAGCACTACGAGAAGTCGTCGCACGCGACAGTTCGTGGTGAATATTACGAACTTTCGTAGGAATTCCGCCTGTCATGACAACCGACGCGCCCCACCGACATTTGCCGCCTGATGAGAAATTGAGCAGAAATGGCTCCGGAATCGCCTTCGATTTCAGCAGCGAGGCGATGAACCAGCTGATCCTGCGCGCCGCTGGCGAGGGCATCTACGGCGTCAATGCCGACGGCAAGACCACCTTCGTCAATCCGGCTGCCGAGCGCATGCTCGGGTGGACGGCCGAAGAGCTGGTCGGCCACGACATGCATTCGCTGGTGCACCACACCCATCCGAATGGATCGCAGTATCCCGCGCACGATTGCCCGATCTACGCCGCCTTCCGCGACGGCGCGGTGCATCAGGTCGACACCGAGGTTTTCTGGCGCAAGGACGGCACCTCGTTCTGGGTCGAGTACACCTCGACGCCGATCCGCGACCGCGGCCACGTGGTTGGCGCGGTGATCGTGTTCCGCGACGTCACGCAGCGGCGCGAGGCGGACGAGAAGCTGCGCGCCGCGCACGAGGAGGTTGATCGCCTCCGCGAGCGACTGGAGCTCGAGAACGCCTATTTGCAGGAAGAGATCCGCATCGAGGGCAACCACCACGGCATCGTCGGCCGCAGCGCCGCGATCCAGAAGGTGTTGCGCCAGGTCGAACTTGTCGCGCCCACCGACGCCACCGTGCTGATCACCGGCGAGTCCGGCACCGGCAAGGAGCTGATCGCACGCGCCATCCACGACGCCAGCAAGCGCAGCCGCCGGCCGCTGATCCGCGTCAGCTGCGCGACCATCCCGCGCGAATTGTTCGAGAGCGAGTTCTTCGGCCACGCCAAGGGCGCGTTCGCCGGCGCCGCGCGCGACGGCGTCGGCCGGTTCGAGCTGGCGGACGGCGGCACGCTGTTCCTCGACGAGGTCGCCGACTTGCCGCTTGAGCTTCAGGGCAAGCTCTTGCGCGTCCTGGAAGAGAACAATTTCGAGCGCGTCGGCGAGGAAATGACCCGCACCGTCGACGTGCGCGTGATCGCCGCGACCAACCGTGACCTCAAGCAGGAGGTGCGGCGTGGACGGTTCCGCGAAGACCTCTATTTCCGGCTTGATGTGTTTCCGATCGAGTCGGTGCCGTTGCGCGAACGCCGCGACGACATTCCGCTGTTGGCCGCGCATTTCGTGCAGGGCGAAGGCCGCAAGCTCAAGCGCGAGCTGAAGCTGACCGAAGGCGACGCGCGCCGCCTGATGCAATACGACTGGCCTGGCAACGTGCGCGAGCTGGAGAACGTGATCGAACGCGCCGCGATCCTGGCGCGTCACGCGCGGCTGCGGATCGACCTGCCGGTCGCGCGCAACGCAGCGGCCAGCGCGCCGGCACAGGCCGACCGCTTGCTGACCGACGACGAGCGGCGCGAGCGCGACCGCGCCAACATCCTCGCGGCGCTCGAATCCTGCGACGGCAAGGTATTCGGCCGCGGCGGCGCCGCGGAACTGCTGGACGTGAAGCCGACGACGCTCGCCTCGCGCATCAAGGCGCTAGGCATCACAGTGGCGAAGCCGCGGGACAAAAACGGCCGCGGTGCGACGGCGGGTTAGATTGAGCGACTAACGAGCGGCGTCGGTGGTCTGCTCCCTCTCCCCATTGGTGAGAGGGAGTCCACTGCCGTCGCTGCAGCAGCAGCTCAACTCAGTTCACAGAGCGATCAACTCAATCCGCTATTGCGTCGCCATGACCGGCATTGACGACCCGGACCAAAGAGCGTTCCACAACAAACGTCCTGACGCCGTCCACGCTCTCAATGCCCCACGCGTCGGTGTTAATGCGTGCGAGGGAGCGACCACTCGCGTCGGACCATACCGCCTCGATTTCGCAAGCGATCACTCCAATCTGCGGATACAAACTGTCCTTCCAGAGGCTCTCAGTCGAGACAATTGCTGTCTTCTCGATAAATCTATGTCGATTGCCGAAGGCGTCGGTCAGTTCACACTCGACAATACCTGGCTGCGGCTCGTCGTCGACAAATCGCACGATGCTGACTGGAATGGCGTCCATCAGAGCTGCTTGCTTGAGGCACGATTGTGATGCCCGCCTCAGATTAAGCGACTAACCAAGCGGCATCGGTGATCTGCTCCCTCTCCCCGTTGGGGAGAGGGGTGGGGTGAGGGGGGCTAGGTCCCTCGATAGGTTCGAACCCCCTCACCCCAACCCTCTCCCCAACGGGGAGAGGGAGTCACACTGCCGACGCGGCAACGCTGTACCTCAATCCGGGATCACATCGCCGCGGCCGACATTGATGCGCGACGCTTCGAGCGAGCCGTCCGCGTTCACGTTCGCGGCGTTGATCGCGATGTTGGCGCCGGGCTTGAGCTCGCTGCGCTCGCCGATCACGTAGGCATTGATGGTGGCGTCATCGCCGACGACGATGCGCTGCTCGCCGCCCTTGTAGGTCACCCGCAGCACCTGGCCGTCGACGCCGGCTGCTGTCGTATCGACGGTGGCGTTGGTCATGGTCGAGCCCGGCCGGGTCCAGGGGCGATGTCCCTCCCCGGTGCCGCGCTGTGTCTCCGCGAAGATCATCACGCGGATCGCCTTCTGGCTGCCGTCGGCCTGCGGCATCGCGCCGACGCCGATGAACGCGCCGGGCTTGATGTCGGCCAGCGTTGCGCGGACGACGCCGAACACCCCGGCTTTGTCGGTCAGCCTGACACGCTGCTCGTCGCCCTTGCCGCGCGGCTTCACCACGATGGTCGGCCCGTCAACACCGACGATGGTGCCGACGACCCGAGCGGTTTTCTGCTGCGCCTGCGCCGACGCCACGACGAGCGCCACGGCAATCGCCGCACCTGCCAGTGTCTTGATCATTTTTGTTTCCTCCCAAAAGAACGAAAGCGCGCCATCCTACAACGGCGCGTCTTCGACGCGAAGGTGGGTGGCGACGCTCGTGCCGCCGACTTGAAGTTCCTGCAGCAGTTGCAGCAGCGTCACCCGCCCATCCTACATCGGCGGTGTAATGCCGTCGCGGCCGTAGCTGACGGTCGGCGCTTCGATCGTGCCGTCATCGATCGGCTTGGCGTTGTTGAGGAACACGCGCACGCCCTCCTTGAGGTCGGCGCGGTCGCCCGGAACGTAACGCACGATCACGGTCTTCGGTGTCACGATCACGCGCTTCTCGTCGACCTTGTCGTTGTCCTTATAGCGCACGGTCACCACCTGGCCGTCGGTGCCCGCCACCGTGGTGGCGATGGCGGCGTTGGTCATGGTGCTGCCGGGCTGCAGATCCCACGGCCGAAAGCCTTCGCCGGTGCCGCGCTGCGCCGCCTGGAAGATGTGGATCGCCACCGCCTGCTGGCTGCCGTCCGCATTCGGCATCGCCGTGACGCCGATATAGGTGTCGGGCGTGAGGTCGGCGAGCGAGGCTTTGACGATCGCGGTGAAGCGAGCCTTGTCGCCCACCATGACCTTGAGGGTCTTGCCCTCGCGCGACTTCACTTCGAGATTCGGCCCGTCGACCTTCTCGATGGTGCCGCGGATGCGGACCAGCTTGTCCTGGCCGTAGCTGATCGAGGTCGCCACCAGCATGCCGACGGCGGCGATGGCGAACGCAGTACGAAGTCCGTTGTTCATTCTTATGTCTCCTCCCGTGAACGATAAGCGTGCGAACGGCTACGGAACGAAGTCACCGCGGCCGATATTGACGCGTGCGGTTTCAAGGCCGCCGTCGGCCGTCACCTCGGCCGCCGGTACGGTGATCGCAACGCCAGCCTTCAGGTCGGCCGCGCCGCCCGGAACATTCGACACGATCAGCGCATCCTTGCCGACGATGATCTTGTGCACGCCGCCCTTGTGTTTGACGGTCAGCACCTGGCCGTCGACGTCGGCGACCGTGGTGTCGACGGTCGCGTTGGTCATCGTCGAGTTCGGCACACTGCCCGGCGTGGTCCAGGGATAGTGGCCCTCGCCGGTGCCGCGCTGCATCTCCGGGAAGATCATGACGCGGATCGCCTTCTGGCTGCCGTCGGCCTGCGGCATCGCGCCGACGCCGATATAGGCGCCGGGCTTGACCTCGGCGAGCGTCGCCTTGCCGACCGTCATGATGACGGCCTTGTCCTTGAGCTTCACCTTGGCCTGACCGCCGCCCTTGGCTTGGTCGATGACGATCGTCGAGCCCTCGACCGCCGCGATCTTGCCTTTCACGACCTGCGTCTGAGGCTTTTGCGCCAGCGCCGACGAAACGACGAGTATCGCAACGGCGGCGACCGCGGCGAGAACCTGAAATTGCTTTCCCATAAAGTTCCTCCCGAATTTTGTTGGGGTTCGCTCGCACGGCAAACCCCGTGGTCGGAAGCTTATTCCCGCCGGGCAGGCAGCGATACGGCGTTTCAGGCCTGTTCGCGCAACAGGTCGGCTTCGACCAGGGCACGCAGATCGGGCGTTACCTCCGGCTGGACGCCGAACCACAGCTCGAAGCCGCGCACCGCCTGGTGCAGCAGCATGCCGAGGCCGTCGACCGTGCGCAGCCCGCGCGCGCGCGCCGCGGCGAGCAGCGGCGTCACCAGCGGCGCATAAACGACGTCCGCAACCACCGCGCTCGGCGGCAGCCTCGCCAGATTCACGGTCAACGGCGGCTTGCCGGTCATGCCGAGCGACGTCGTGTTGACCAGCAGGCTCGCGCTCGAAAGCAGCCCGCCCAATTCCTCCCAACGCACGGGATTCACGTGCTTGCCGAACTCCTCGCGCAACGCAGCCGCGCGGTCGAGGGTGCGGTTGACGACGTGGATGCGTTTTGCACCACGTTCAGCCAGGCCGTAGACGACGGCCCGCGCGGTGCCGCCGGCACCCAGCACCACCACGGAATCGAGTCCGCGGTTCCAGCCCGCGGCACTCGCGTCGAGATTGTTGATGAAGCCCTCGACGTCGGTATTGGTCGACCGCAGCGTCGCACCGTCGAGCCAGAGCGTGTTGGCGGCGCCGACTTTATCGGCGCGAACGTCGGCCTTCGACAGCGTGCGCGCGGCTTCCTTGTTCGGAATCGTCACGTTGGCGCCGACATAACCGCGCTCGGCCAGGTGGCGCACGAACTCCTCGAAATTCTCCGGCGACACCGCCTCGCGCCGGTAGTCGGCGCTGAGCTTGTACTTCTTGATCCAGTAGCCATGGATCAGCGGCGAGCGGGAATGCTCGACCGGCCAGCCGATGACGCAGGCTGCTTTGACTTTGGACTTTGCCGCCATGAAACGCTCGGTTGACACTCAACAATAGGCGCGCGTCTTTATCACAATAGCGTCCGCGACCAAGGGCAAAGTCGCGGGTCCGCGATCAATAATACCCGACCGTGGCGCCGCCATCGACCGCGATCGCGGTCCCCTGGATATGGCGCGCGGATTCCGAGCACAGGAACAGCGCGAGCGCGGCGACGTCCTCGACCTCGCCGACACGGCGGATACCGGTGCGGGCGAGCGCGGCGGCACGCAACTCCTCGACGCTCTTGCCGGTCGCCTGCGAACGCTGCGCCAGGAGCTCCTCTTGACGTTCAGTCCGCGTGTTGCCGGGATGGATCACGTTGACGTTGATGCCGTCGCGCATGCCGAGCTTGGACAAACCTTTCGACGCGTTCGCCAGCGCCGCGTTCACGGAACTGCCGATGGTGAACTCCGGCTCCGGCGAACGCGCGGCGCCGCCGACGATGTTGACGATGTGGCCCTGCGACGCCTTCAGCATCGGCCAGAACAGCCGCGTGAGACGGAGCGCGGCGTGATACTTCAACGCGAAGCCGTCGAAGAACGCGTCGTCGGGCAGCTCCAGAAAATTGCCGGCGCGGGTGCGCCCGGCATTGTTGATCAGGATATCGCAGCGGCCGAAGCGTTCCTTCACCTTGGCGAACAGCTGCTCGCAGTCGGCGAGCTTGCGCAGATCGCCTGCGACCGTCAGCGGCTCCAGCCCGGCCTGCGCGACCACCTTGGCGCTGGCGGCAAGATTGTCGGCCGAGGACGACGCGATCACGGTCTGCGCGCCCGCGCGCGCAAATGCCACCGCCAGCCCGCGCCCGATACCGCGGCTGCCGCCGGTGATGACGGCGACCTTGCCTTGGAATTCTGCTGCCATGCCCACCCCCCCTTTTTCGACCGGCTTTGCCATATCATAGCTGACGGAACAGGTCGGCCATGAAGCGAATATCGTTCGTCATGGCAACGAAGCGTTGCGCCCCGCTTGATGCGCCGCCGCGGACCGGCATGCCGTTCGCACCCGACAAGATTCCGCGGACGCCAGGACCGCTGCAAAACACCGATTTCGGCGTGGACGCGGCCGCTGCGGGCGGTCAGAATTCGCGCGGACTGAAGCACTGGGAATGAAGGGGCGAAACAAATGGACATCAAGGTCGGGAAGCAGGCGATCGGCGAAGCGACCGAGAAGCTGCGGAACTGGGGCCGCTGGGGCAAGCAGGACCAGATCGGCACGCTCAACCACATCACGCCCGAGGACATCGTCAAGGCGGCGAGCCTGATCCGCACCGGCAAGGTGTTCGCGCTCGGCATTCCGCTCGACCGCGACGGCCCGCAGAACGGCCTGTTCGGCGGCCGCTTCAACCCGATCCACCAGATGCTCGCGACCGGCACCGACGCCGTCGCCGGCCAGCAGGACTGGAACAAGATCCGCTACGCCGACGACACGCTGAACCTCTGCGTGCAGGGCGCGACGCACTGGGATGCGCTTGGCCATATCTTCTATGAGGACAAGGCCTATAACGGCTACGACGCCAAGCTGATCGACTCGCGCGGCCTCTCCGTGCTCGGCATCGAGCATTCGCGCAACAAGATGGTCGGCCGCGGCGTGCTGCTCGACATCGCGCGCCACCGCGGCGTCGACTGGCTCAAGGACGGCGAAGGCATCTCCAACGACGAACTCGACGAATGCGCCAAGCAGCAGAACGTGCAGATCGGCAAGGGCGACTTCGTCATCGTCCGCACCGGCCAGATGGAACGCTGCATGTCGGAAAAGAAATGGGGCGGCTATGCCGGCGGCGACGCGCCCGGCGTGAAGTTCGAGAACTGCTACTGGTGCCAGGACAAGCAGATCGCCGCGATCTGCACCGACACCTGGGGCGTCGAGGTGCGGCCGAACGAAACCACCGACGCGAACCAGCCGTGGCACTGGGTGGTGATCCCGGCTATGGGCCTGTGCATGGGCGAGATCTTCTATCTCAAGGAGCTGGCCGAGGACTGCGACGATGACGGCGTCTATGAATTCTTCTTCTGCGGCCCGCCGCTGATCATCACCGGCGGCACCGGCTCGCCGATCAACCCGCAGGCGATTAAGTGACGGACAGCTGCGAACTCTGCACGCCCGACATGCTGTTGATCGAGGACGAACTCGCCTATGTCCGCCACGACAACAACAGCCTGAGCAAAGGCCATGTGCTGGCGGTCCCGCGCCGGCACGTGGCGGATTTCTTCGACATGACCGCCGAGGAAAAGGCCGCGATCCTGTCGCTGCTCGACCGCGCGAAGGCCCATATCGCGCGCGAGCATGCTCCTGATGGCTACAACATCGGCGTCAATATCGGGAAGGCCGGCGGTCAATCGCGGATGCACGTGCATGTGCATCTCATCCCGCGGTATACAGGCGACGTGGCGGACCCGCGCGGCGGTATCCGCTGCGTGCTGACCAAGCAAGGATAGCCGCTGCAGCGATCGCGGCGATGGCGCAGAAGAACAACTGGAGAATTCCCAATGGCCCGCTTCCTCAAACGCGGAATGGACGCGAGCGAGATCAAGGCCGCCGACGCCAAGGTGCGCGCGACCGTCGAGGGCATCCTCGCGCAGGTCGAGGAACGCAAGGACGTTGCGATCCGCGCGCTGTCGCAGCAATTCGACAACTGGTCGCCGGCCTCGTTCCGGCTGACGCCGCAGGAGGTCGAACGCGCCGTATCGCAGGTCGCCAAGCGCGACCTCGACGACATCCGCTTCGCGCAAACGCAAGTCCGCAACTTCGCGCAGCGGCAGCGGGACACGATGCAGGACCTGGAAGTGGAAACGCTGCCCGGCGTCGTGCTCGGCCACAAGCACATCCCGGTGAACGCGATCGGCTGCTACGTGCCGGGCGGACGCTATCCGATGGTGGCCTCCGCGCACATGTCGATCGTCACCGCCAAGGTCGCGGGCGTGAAGCGCATCATCGCCTGCGCGCCGCCGTTCAAGGGCGGCCCGCATCCGGCGATCGTCGCGGCGATGCATTTCGGCGGCGCCGACGAGATCTACGTGCTCGGCGGCGTGCAGGCGGTGGCCGCGATGGCGCTGGGCACCGAGACGATCGCGCCGGTCGACATGATCGTCGGTCCCGGCAACGCCTATGTGGCCGAAGCGAAGCGCCAACTGTTCGGCCGCGTCGGCATCGATCTCCTGGCGGGCCCGACCGAAACATTGATCATCGCCGACGACACCGTCGACGGCGAGATCTGCGCCACCGACCTGCTCGGCCAGGCCGAACACGGTCCAACCTCGCCGGCGGTGCTTCTCACCAATTCGGAGAAGCTCGCGCGCGCGACGATGGCCGAGGTCGAGCGCCTGCTGAAGATCCTTCCCACCGCCGACGCCGCCGGCAAGGCCTGGGAGGATTTCGGCGAAGTGATCATCTGCGACGACGAAGCCGAGATGGTGCGCGAGGCCGACCGCATCGCCTCCGAGCACGTGCAGGTGATGACCCGCGACCCGGATTACTTCCTCGCCAACATGAAGAACTACGGCGCGCTGTTCTTGGGCCCGCGCACCAATGTCGCGTACGGCGACAAGGTGATCGGCACCAACCACACGCTGCCGACCAAGAAGGCCGGGCGCTACACCGGCGGATTGTGGGTCGGGAAATTCCTCAAGACCTGCACCTATCAGAAAGTGCTGACCGACGAAGCGTCGGCGCTGGTCGGCGAGTATTGCTCACGGCTGTGCATGCTCGAAGGCTTCGCCGCGCACGCGGAGCAGGCCAATGTGCGCGTGCGCCGCTACGGCGGCCGCAACGTACCCTACGCGCAGGCGGCGGAGTGATACCGATAGTGCGCACACGATTGTCATCGCACGCGCGGCAAACGCCGGCGCGTCCCCTCCGCCCACGCGAAGCGTGGCGGGGAGGGTTAGGGTGGGGGGTCGAGAGATCGTGCGCGGTCTCACCGCCCCCCACCCCCGACCCCTCCCCGCCATTCGCTGAGCGAATGGGTGGGAGGGGAGCGCACTGCCGTTGTCGCAAGTAGAGTGCGTCCATGACTGTCGAACTAACAAAGACCCCCTCGTTCCGCCTCGACGGCAAGCGCGCGCTCGTCACCGGCGGCGGACGCGGCATCGGGCTTGCCGCTGCATCGGCGCTGGCGGACGCCGGCGCGCATGTGACGCTGGCCGCGCGCACGCAATCCGAGATCGATACCGCCGCCGATGCGATCCGCGCCCGTGGCCAGCATGCCGAGGCGATGCTGCTCGACGTCACCGACCTCCCCGCCATGCAGCAAGCGATCGCCGCCGCGCCGCCGTTCAACATCCTGGTCAACAATGCCGGCACCAACCGGCCGAAGCCGCTGACCGAGGTCACGATCGAAGATTTCGACGCGATCATGAACCTCAACGTCCGCGCCGCCTATTTCGTGGCCCAGGCGGTGGCACGCCGGCTGCTCGAAGCGAAACAGCCGGGCTCGATCATCAACATCTCGTCGCAGATGGGGCATGTCGGCGCCGCGCGCCGCACGGTCTACTGCGCGTCGAAGCACGCGATGGAAGGCTTCACCAAGGCGATGGCGATTGAACTCGCGCCGCACGGCATCCGCGTCAACTCGCTCGGCCCCACCTTCCTGGAAACGCCAATGACGAAACCGTTCTTCGAGAACAAGGCGTTCCGCGACGAGGTCTTGAGCAAGATCAAGCTCGGCCGCCTCGGACAGCTCGAGGATCTCACCGGTGCGATCGTGTTCCTGGCGTCGGATGCGTCATCGCTGATGACCGGCTCGGCGATGGTGATCGACGGCGGCTGGACCGCCGAATAGCTCAGCCGGCCATCTGCGCCAGATCGCGGGCGATGCGCTCGAACACACCGGGCCAGTCGCCGCGCGCCGATTGCTTGAACACGCGCGCCGTCGAATACCAAGGCGTGGTCTCGCCCTGCACCATCCAGCGCCAGTCGGTGACATGCCGCATCGCGATCCATACCGGACGGCCGAGAGCGCCGGCGAGATGCGCGATCGAGGTGTCGCTGGTGATCACGAGATCGAGACTCATCATGACGGCGGCGGTGTCGAGGAACGCGTCGGCGCCGGCGTCGAAGTCCGGCCCCAGGGTCTCCACCGTCATGGCGTTGCGCAGCCGGCGCAGGTCATCGTCACCATCGCCCTTCTGGAGACTGATCAGGCGCACGCCCGGAATGCGTGACAAGGGCAGGAAAGCCTCCGGCGGGATCGCGCGGCTGGGGCCCGGCGCTTTGGGATTGCCGCGCCAGGCAATGCCGATGCGAAGACCGTCGCCGGCGAGCCGGCGGCGCCAGCCGTCGATGCGCTTCGGTTCGGCCGCCAGATAGGGCTCGGCCGAGACGCCCGGCAGGCTCATCTTGTACGGCACGCTCATCAGGGGGAGATGGCAGTCGAACGCAGGCAACGGCGTCGCCCCGTTCGCGACGACGGCGACTCCTGGAAGGCTCCGCATCAGCGCCGCCAGCGGCCGCTGGACCTCGAGGATCACGTCGTTGCCGGCATCCGCGACCGTGCGCGCAAACCGCGCGAACTGCATGGTGTCACCGAGCGCCTGCTCGGCATAGAGCAACACCCGGCGGCGCGGCGGCGCCGTGCCGTCCCATTCCGGGCCGCTGAAACTGCGCGGCTCCCAGCTGTCGCGCTTGCGGCGCCACTCGTGGCCCACCCATCCCGCCGCGAGCGATCCCGTTCGCAGCTGGAGCAGGCACCTGTTCCAGTTGTATTCGACGTCGCCCGGAGCGAGCGCGAGCGCGGCATCGTAACTGGCCATCGCCTCGTCCAGGCGATCGAGATCGATCAGCGCGTTTCCGCGATTGCTGAACGCCTCGGCATAATCCGGCCGCAGCGCGAGCGCCCTTGCGAAACTTTCCAGCGCCTCCTCGGAGCGGCCGAGCGTATCGAGAGCGACGCCGCGATTGTTGTGGGCGACCGCATGATACGGCTCGAGCTTCAGCACTTTGTCATAAGCAGCAAGCGCTTCGTCATGACGCTGCAGTTCATCAAGCGAACGCGCGCGGTTGTAAAGCGCGCAACCATAATCCGGCTGCACCTTCAGGGCCCGGTCGTAACTCTTCAGCGCGTCCGCATGCCGCCCGAGCGCGTTGAGGGCGACCCCGCGGTTGTTGAGTGTTACCGCATCCCGGGAGCGGATCGCCAACGCCTGGTCGAAACTGCGGATCGCTTCCGCGTAGCGCCCGCGCTCGTGCAACAGGAGGCCGTCGTTGCACAGCATATCCGCCTTGCTCGGCCCGCTGAACGGCGACTGATCGAGTACTTTGGACTGTGAAAACCGGCCCACCATGTGCGCAAGCATAGAAAGTGCACGGACCGCGTACAAGCAACGAAAAGTGTCAATTCGGACGGCTGCGGGATTAAACCCGCGAAATCCACTTTCGGAAATTTTATGTATCGGTTTGGAAAATGTTTATACGCGGTCGCTTATCCCGCCGACCGCTGCAGGAATTGTTCCAGCACGTCGGCATTGAGGCAGCTCACCGGCGCCCGGCGCTCGATCAGCGCCAGGGTGTTGTCCACCACCACATGCGCCATCCCTTCCCGCAGCTCGATCACCGCACTGCCGAGATGCGGCGTCAGCACCACGTTCGGCATCGCCACAAGTTCGGGCGCGACCGCAGGTTCGTGCTCGTAGACGTCGAGCCCCGCGCCGGCGATGGTCTTGGCCTGAAGCGCGCGTACCAGCGCGGCTTCGTCGATCACCGGTCCGCGCGACGTATTGATCACGAACGCCGTGGGCTTCATCAGCGAGAATTGCGCATCGCTCATCAGGTGGCGGGTCGCGGACGAAAGCTGCGGGTGCAGCGAAACAAAATCCGCCTCGCGCAGGACGTCCTCGAAACTGCGGTGGCTCGCGCCGAGCGCCGCTTCCTGATCGGCGGGTAGCCGCACCGGATCGGCATAGACGATCCGCATGTCGAAGCCGCGGGCGCGGCGCGCCAGCGCCTGCCCGATGCGGCCGAAGCCGACCAGGCCGAGCGTCTTGCCGGTCACCGCCGCACCGGCGAAATGATTGGACTGCGAGCCCGGATAGACGCCCTGCCGGAACAGCCGGTCACCGACCGCGATGTTGCGCGCGACCGCCAGCAGCAGGCCGAAACCGATGTCGGCGGTGGCGTCGGTGACGATCGCCGGGATATTGGTCACCGGAATGCCAAGCTCGTTCGCCGCCGCGAGGTCGATGCGGTCCTGCGTGATGTTCATCGACGACACGGCCCAGAGCTTCGGATTGGCCGTCAGCACGTCGCGATCGACCGTGTCGTGCAGGAGCGACAGCAGGATGTCGCAACGCTTCACCGCATCGATCAGGTCGGCTTTCGGCAGCACCCGGCTCGAATCCGGATTGACCTCGACGTCGGCGACGGCCCGCAGCCGCGCCAGCGCGCTTTCGGCGATCGGCTGGGTGACGAAAATACGCGGGCGGGTCACGGCGCGATGCTCCGCTGCTACGACTTGATGGCCGCGTTGACCTTCGGCATCACTTTCTCGGCCAGCAGCTGCATCGAGCGTTTCCCCAACACCGGGTCGCGCCAATCCTTGCCCGCGTAAAGCAGCGTGCCGAAATCACCGACCTTGTCGCGGAATTTCAGGAGATCGTCGGCCACCTTGTCGGGCGAGCCGTAGATGATCAGCTCCTTGCAGATCGATTCCAGCGTGACTTCGCTGTCGGGCTGGTCGCGCCGCGTCTTGAACAGCTCGAGCCGGCCCTTCTTCAGCTTGGTATAGAGCTGGTTGTAGTAGAACCAGTACGGCCCGTTCGGATCGTTGGCGTAGGCCTCCGCGGTCTTGTCGTCGTCGGCCACGAAGATGCTCTTGGCGACGCTCCAGTTCGCGGGATCGGCCGGCCGCCCGACGCGCTCGCAGCCTTCGACGTATTTCGGCCAGTGGCTCTTCACCCATTCCGGCATCAGGAAGTTCGCCGAGATCGGCTCCCAGCCGCGCGCCGCCGCCTCGGTGATGCCGCGCGAGAACGGCGCCACCGCCGTCACCACGATCGGCGGATGCGGCCGCTGCAGCGGCTTCGGGATGTAGCCTTGCCCGATCTCGGGAAAGAACTGCCGCTCGACTGCGACGTTCCAGTACTTGCCGTTGAGATTGTAGGGCGGTTCGCCTTCCCAGATCTGAAGCACCTGGTTGATGCACTCCAGGAACATCGCGTTGCGATCGGCATCGAGGTTGCCGAACGCTTCCGCATCGGACAGCAGACCGCCCGGGCTGATGCCGAACACCAGCCGGCCGTCGAGCAGGTGATCGAGCATCGCCAATTCGGCCGCGACCGCGACCGGATGGGTGTTCGGCATGTTCACCGTGCCGGTGCCGAGCTTGATGTTCTTGGTCGCGTGGGCGAGCGTCGCGAGAAAGATCGCGCAGGAGGTGATGTTCTCGGCCTTGTCGGTCGCGTGCTCGCCGCACAATCCGATCGTGAAGCCGAGTTGGTCCGCCAGGATGAAGGCTTCCCGGTCTTCGCGCAGCGACGTCCGCCAATCCTTGTCCAGGGGATGGATCGGCATAGTAAAAAAGCCAAGATTCATGGCCACTTCCTTGGCTCTCCTTGGGGGTTTCCTCGAGACGTTTCTTAGGTTTTCTCCGGCGAACCGGGCGCCACGAATCGGGTCACCCTAGCGGCCCTGGCCACGGTAGACTAATTAATATACGATACTGATATCCATCAGTATTTCTAATGGCCAACAACATATCCCTGCGTCAAATCAGAGCGGTGATCGCGGTGTGCGAGGAAGGCTCGTTCACGCGCGCCGCCGCGCGCGAAAACGCCACCCAGTCCGGCGTCTCGCAGCATGTCGCCGCGGTCGAGCGGACGCTCGGCGTCAAGCTGTTCGAACGGTCGGCCGACGGCATAACGGCGACGCCGGCTGGCTTGCGCTACTACAAGCACTGCGTTGCTGCGGTCGGCCAGCTCGAAACCGCCCGCGAGGAGGCGCGCGACCTCTCCAACCGCGTCACCGGCGATCTGCGCATCGGCCTGATGCCGACGTTCACCCGCGCCGTGCTGGCGCCGACGCTCGACGATTTCGTCCCGCGCCATCCGGAAGTGCGTCTGCACATCGTCGAAGGCTACAGCGGCCTGCTGACCGAAATGGTGCGCGCCGAGGAGCTCGACTTCGCGGTGGTGCCCGCGTTCGAAGGCCAGATCGGGCTGCGCTCGCGGCTGCTCGTGCGCGACCGCGAGATGCTGTTGTCCGGTCCGCGCCGCGGCCTCACGCCGCTCGCGCCGGTGCGGCTGCGCGACTGCAAGCCGTTCAAGGTCGTCGTGCCCGGCCCCGACAATATCCGCCGGCGCAATCTCGAAACCTATTTCCAGACCCACGGCGTCGAGGTCGAGGCGCTGCTCGAGATGGACGCGATGATTGGTACGCTGGAATTCGTCGCCCGCTCCGACTGGGTGACGGTGCTGCCGAGCCTGATCTCGGTCAATGACATCGGCCGCGCCGGGCTGGTGGTCAACCCGATCGCGGAGCCCTCGCTCTATGCCGAGTTCGTGGTGATCCAGCCGTCGCGGCACACCTTGAGCATGCAGGCGCGGCTGTTCCTCGAACGCTTCGAGACCGAGGTCGCGAATATCCATCGGATCTGGAGCGGTGCCCTGGCGCCGAAGCGTGGGCGTCACGGGACGGCGCGAGGGCGGAACGCGACCGCCTGGCGGTAGCAAACATTAACGATGGAACTCCGATCTCACCGCGTCATGCGCGGGCTTGACCCGCGCATCCATCATTTCGCGACAAGATGGATCGTCGGGTCAAGCCCGGCGATGACGAACCGATAGAATGGCGCAGACGTCAAACAACGAACGTCGTCAAGCAGAGAACGATGTGCAGCTACTTCTTGCTGCCGCCGGCATCGGCCTTGAGGCCGGCCGCTTCGACGCCCGCGATCGCGCAGGTCTCGTCGTTGTCGCCGGTGTCGCCCGAGATCCCGACCGCGCCAATGATGTCGCCGTCGGCGTCGCGGATCAGCACCCCGCCCGGATTGGTGACCATGCGGCCGCCGCTCGCCGCCGCCAGCATGGTGAAGAACTGTGGCGTGGCGGCCGCACGCTCGGCGAGCGTGCGCGAGCCGAAGCCCATGCCGAGCGCGCCCCAGGCTTTGCCGTAGGCGACGTCGAAGCGGAGAATTCCCGACTTGTCCTCGCGCTTGAACGCGACGAGATGGCCGCCGGCGTCGAGCACCGCGACCGAGAGCGGCTGGAATTTCTGGTCGCGTGCGGTCTTGATGGCGACGTCGACGATGGTCGAAGCCTGCGCGAGCGTAAGCGATTGCATGATGACTCCCGATAGAGATGAGAACGTTGTGACGAAGGGCGGTGCTATTTCTTGCGGTTCGACCAGTAGGCTACGACCGCGGCGCCGTCGCGCTGGCCCCAGCCGTTGCGGGCTGCTTCCTCGAAGCACTCTGCGGCACGCTCGACCAGCGGCAAGTTCATGCCGCGCGCCTTGCCTTCCGCCACCATTGTTCGCAGGTCCTTGAGGCCGGCATCGATGGTGAAAGTCGCGCCCGCGGAATCGGCACCGCCGCCGCTGGCGAGCATCGCGGTGATCATCGGCGCCCGTGCCTTGATCGCATTGTTGGTCGCGGAGATGTCGGTGAACAGGCTGACGAGCTGCTCCGGCGTCAAGCTGGTGCCCTTGCACAGCGCGAAGGCCTCGCCGAACGCCTGCCACGCCACCATCAGCGGCAGGTTGATCGCGAGCTTGACCGACGCGGCCGCGCCGACCTTGCCGCAATGGTCGATGCGGCGGCAAAGCTGCTTCAGCAGCGGATGCGCGCGGTCGGCGTCGATCGCCTCGGCGCCCATCAGTCCGACGAGCTGCCCCTGCCGCGCCGGGCCGGTGGTGCCGCCGACCGGACATTCGACGAACGCGCCGCCCTTGGCCCGCACCTTTTCGGCGATGGCAACCTCGGTCGCCGGCTGCACCGTGCTCATCTCGACGAACAGCTTGCCGACGACCGGCACCGAGAGCAGCCCGGACGGACCGCTGTAGACCGTGTCGATCGCGGCCGCGTCGGTGAGGATGGTGATGATGGCCTCGGATTTGGCGGCGAGTTCCGCGGGCGTGGCGGCAACGCTGGCGCCGGCTTCCGCGAGCGGCTTGGTCTTGTCGGCGGAGCGGTTCCAGACCGTGACCTTGTGCCCGACTTCCATCAGCCGCAGGGCGATGGCGGCGCCCATCTTACCGACGCCGGCGATTCCGATATCCATTTGACGCTTCCCTTTATTTGGCGCGCGACGATACGCGATCCATTCATAGCGATCCACCCTTGCGGGTGCGCCGCATCATCGCGTGGGTTTGGCGCATGGCGAAAGTCCGTGTAGCGTCCGCGCGATCATCGGGGTGAGGAAATGGCACGGTCAAAAGGAACGGTTGGCGTCGTCGGGCTCGGCATCATGGGCGGCTCATTCGCGCGCCACTTGGCGGCGGCAGGCTTCAAGGTCATCGGCCACGACATCGATCCGAAGTCCTGTCGCGCCGCGGCGCGCGCCGGCGTCGAGATCGCCAAGGGGATTCACGATCTCACCACCAAGGCGCCGGTCATCATCACCAGCCTGCCGCATCCGAGCGCGCTGCACGACACGGTCGCGGCCATCGCCGCCGCCAAGGTCAAGCCGCGCATCGTGGCGGAGGCGAGCACGTTCACGCTCGAAGACAAGCTTGCGGCCGAGCGCGCGCTGCGCAAAGCCGGCCATGTCATGCTCGACTGCCCGATCAGCGGCACCGGCGCGCAGGCCCGCGTGAAAGACGTCGTGGTCTATGCCTCGGGCGACAGCCGCGCGATCCGCAAGCTCAAGCCGGTGTTCGCCGGATTTTCGCGCGGCGTGCACGACCTCGGCGCCTTCGGCAACGCCAGCCGGATGAAATACGTCGCCAATCTGCTGGTCGCGATCCACAACGTCGCCACCGCGGAAGCGATGGTGCTCGGCATGAAGGCCGGGCTCGACCCGAAGGCGATCTTCGAGACCATCAAGACCGGCGCCGGCAACTCGCGGGTGTTCGAGCTGCGCGGGCCGATGATGGTCACCGACAAATACGACGACGCCACCATGAAGATTAAGGTCTGGCAGAAGGACATGCAGGTGATCGGCGGTTTCGCGAAGTCGATCGGCTGTCCGACGCCGCTGTTCACCGCGACCGAAGGCATCTACGACACCGCGCTGGCGACCGGCCACGCAATGGACGACACTGCGGCGGTGTGCGCGGTGTTGGAGAAGGCGGCGGGCGTGAAGCGGCGAAAGGGCAAGAAGGGCAAGATGCGGAAGTAAAGGTAGCCAGGTCTCTCATCCGCTCATTCCCGCCAAAGCGGGAATCCAGACTTCTTTGTCGACTGGGTCCCCGCCTTCGCGGGGACGAACGGAATTCCACTAGAAATCCAGCACCGCGATCTCCGCCATGATCGCCTCCGGCGTGTGATGCCGCTCGGCGTCCACGAGCGCCACAGGCGACAGGAGATGCGGCTGGAGATAGCCGCCGAGATCGCGGCCGCGCTGCATGATGCGCTGGTTGGCCGGGATCCGCTCGCGCTCGAACGCCGCAAGCGCCGCCGCCACGTCGCCGTGCGCGCGCAGCGCGTTGGCGAGCGCCATCGCATCTTCCGCCGCCTTGGTGACACCGGCGGCGACATGGGGCCGCGCCAGATAGGCGGCATCGCCGATGATCGCGACTCGGCCGACCGCCATGCGCGTGGTCTCGACGTCGAAAATCGGCTGCAGGAACGGCTGCGGCGCGAGGCTCACCACCGCGTCCAACTGCGGTGCTAGCAGCGTGCGCGATGCCTCGCGTAACGACGCGATCACCTCCGGTCGTACCAGCGGCGGCGGGATGCCGAGCGCGTGGAACCGCCCGCTCGCGTCGGTCAGCAACCGCCGCAGCTCGGTCGCTTCGTCGGCGGGGCGATACCAGACGAAATTGCAGCGCCGATGGCCGGGCCGCAGGTCGTTATCGCGCCCCGCGACCGGATAAGAGATGAACTGCTCGTTCGGCGGCAAGCCGAACACCATCGCCTCGAACACATCGGCATGGATGGCGGGCGGCAGTGCGCTCTCGTCGACCAGGCCGCGCCAGCCGACATATCCGGCATAGGCCGGCTTCACCTCCGGCAACACCTCGGCGCGCACATTGGAGCGGAAGCCATCGGCCGCGACCAGGAGATCGCCCGCCACCGCGGTGCCATCGGCGAAATGCGCGACCACGCGATCGTTGACCTGGTCGATGCGCTGCAGCTCCTTGCCGATGTGGTAATGCGCGTCCGGAAATTGCTGCCGCAGCATGCGGAACACCCGGTCCCATGACGTCGAGGTCTGTGGGCACGCGTATTCGCCGGCGGGTGCGCCGGATCGATCGAGCGTCCGGCGCATCGTGATTTCGACGCCGAAATCCGTGCTCGGATCGCAGCCGGCGGCGCGCAGCACCGCGCGCATTTCCGCATGCGTCACGATGCCGGCGCCGCGTCCGATCAGCCCGACGTCGACGCGCTCATAGACGTCGACCTCCCAGCCCGCGCGCCGCAGCAGGATGGCGGCGAACAGGCCGCTCATGGAGCCACCGATCACCAGGGCGCGGCCCGGTGTCGATGCGCTGCGGTCTGGTGCGTTCAAAGCGCAAGCCTTTCTGCGTTTTCACGTCTTCCTGCGATGTTAGGTCGGAAAATCATGCCGAAATGCCGCGCTGCTGCGGAGGCCGCGCGGTTGCCCCTTCCCGCATCCCTCGATAGCATCGCCGCAAACATACAACAGGCCCTTCACGGCCGCTTTCGGAGGAAATCATGGACCTGCGCAACATCAACAGGCGTGGCTTTGTTGTGGGCTCGGCGGCCGCTGCCGCAACGCTTGCCACCGGACCGGCGTTTGCTCAAGACGTATATCCGTCGCGGCCGGTGACCTTCGTCAATCCGTTCCCGCCCGGCGGGGCGACCGACGTCGTCGGCCGCCCGTTCGCGGCCGCGATCGAGCCGTTCCTTAAACAACCGGCGCTGGTCGAGACCAAGCCCGGCGCCGCCGGCGCGGTCGGCGCCCAGTTCGTCGCCGCGGCGAAGCCTGACGGCTACACGCTGCTGCTGCACATCGTCTCGATCTCCGGCTTCGCCGAAGTCGACAAGCTGTTCGGCCGCGAGCCGAAGTTCACGCGCGACAGCTTCATTCCGATCGCGCGCTTCACCGAAGGCCCGATGGTGCTGGTGGTCAACGACAAGCAGCCATACCAGAACCTGAAGGAGCTGGTCGACGACGCCAAGAAGCGTCCGAACGGATTGATCTTCAGCTCGTCCGGATTGTACGGCGCGCTGCACCTGCCTGCGGCGCTGTTCATGCAGGCGGCCGGCGTGCAGATGCGCCACCTGCCCACGGCCGGCGGCGGCCCCGCGCTGAACGCGATCCTCGGCAACAATGCGCAGGTGCTGGTGTCGTCGATCGCCGCGGCCAATGCCCAGGCCAAGGCCGGCAAGCTCAAGGCGCTCGCCTGCTTCTCGTCGAAGCGCGCCGCGTCGATGCCGGATGTGCCCACCATGAAGGAGCTCGGCTACGACATCGATTTCTCGCTGTGGGTCGGGCTGTTTGCGCCCAAGGGCACGCCCGATGCCATCGTGAAGCAGCTGCGCGCCAACGCCAAACAGGCGGTCGCCGCACCGACTTTCAGCAAGGCAGTCGACAACCTCGGCGACGTCGTGGCTTATCTCGACCAGCCGGATTTCGCGAAGTTCTGGGATGAGGACGCGAAGCGCGTCGAGGCCGCGGTAAAGTCGATCGGCAAGGTGGCGGGGTAGTTTCGCCTTGAGTATTAAGGTCGCCATCTAACCGGTGAGGGACGCAAGTCGCTGCGGCTCCCCTCCCCCGCGAAGCGGTGGGAAGGGGTTGGGGTGGGGGGCGCGGAAATTGGCAACAGAGCGCAAACCTCGCAAACCTGACACGCGCATCCCTCGCGCACGCACGCTCCGCCGCGACACGACACCGGCTGAACGAAAGCTTTGGTGGCATCTGCGCAGTCTGTCGCGGAGCCGCTCCCATTTCCGCCGGCAGGCGACGATCGGACCGTACTTCGCCGACTTCGCATGCCACGATCTGCGCGTCGTCATAGAATTGGACGGCGGCCAACACGGACGCGCTGATCAGATGATCGCCGACGCCAAGAGAAGCGAAATCTTCGAGGAGCGCGGCTACCGCGTACTGCGGTTCTGGAACAACGAAGTTCAAGGCAACATCGAAGGAGTGTTGAGCGTCATTCAATCCGCGTTGGATATTGCCGCAGCTTCACACCCCCCACCCCCGCCCCGCCACGCTTCGCGTGGGAGGAGGGGCCAACCCGCGGCACCGTCTGATTCACTCATGAACGATCTAATCGACGCGCGATCTTGTGCCTCATCGAACGATACCCATCCGGACCAAAACGTCAGGGACGCAGAGCGCCGCGACTCCCCTCCCCCCGCGCAGCGGCGGGGAGGGGTCGGGGGTGGGGGGAACTGATGTCACCTGACCAAGAGCGGCTCCACGCACTACGAATGACCCTTCGTTCCGATCACGTTGCCAGCGTCTTCTTCATTCTCTTTGGCGTGCTGATATTCGCGCTGAGCGGCGACCTGCCGTTCGGCACCCTCTCGTCGCCCGGCGCCGGCATGCTGCCGAAGATGATGGCCGGCCTGATGATCGCGTTCGCGGTCGCGATCATGGTATTCGCCGGGACGAGCCAGCGGCTCGCCGACATCGACTGGAGCGACCGCTGGCACGCGTTGCTGGTCGTCCTGATCACCGCCGCCGGCATCTACGCCTATCAACGGCTCGGCTTCCTCGTCACCATGTCGCTCCTGGTGTTCGCGCTGCTGGTGGTGGTCGAGCGCCGCAACGTGCTGATCGCCGCGGCCTACAGCATCGGCCTCACGCTGTTCGCCTATTGGCTGTTCGGCAAAGCACTCAAGGCGCCGCTCGAACGCGGCGTGCTCTGGTTCTGATGGACACAGTCTTCGACAGCCTCATGCTCGGTTTCTCGGTCGCGCTGCGGCCGGACGTGCTGTGGTTCGCGTTCCTCGGATGCGTGGTCGGCACGCTGGTCGGCATGCTGCCGGGCATCGGCCCGCTCGCCGGCATCTCCATCCTGCTGCCG
>Ga0075430_100001031_pt1 | contig 22010 bp, 28 predicted proteins | sample RhiMetdeltSRZDD4_FD_75294 | JGI IMG/M metagenome (GOLD analysis project Ga0075430, IMG submission 75294) | Populus rhizosphere microbial communities from Tennessee, USA - Rhizosphere MetaG P. deltoides SRZDD4 | ecosystem: Host-associated > Plants > Roots > Rhizosphere > Soil | place: USA... | reverse complement strand
GTCGTTGTATCCGAGCTGGGACCGCATTGTTAGAGAGGATTTGCGTTTATGAGTGGATGCCACTACTGCGGAACAACAGAGAGAGATCTTCGTCCGTACGGACCCGGTGGATCGAACGTTTGTCTCCCTTGTGTCGAGGCAGACCCGGCTCGCGAAGAGGCAGCTATGAATGCGTTTGCTGCCATGCTTGATGCAGCAGAGGCGACAGGTGGTGGACCTCCTGTCCTGACCGATCACGGGGTAGAGCCCATTACCGCGTTGGAGGATCTGCCTGATGAAGAGGTCTGAGCGAGTTCGTACAGCAATCAATCTCGGGCTGGCGAACACGAACGTGAAGTTCGACCCGGCGGACCGCGTTGCGACAGAGTTCTTGGCGGACCTTCGTGACGGAGTTCTGGCTGAACTCTCTCACCTGCCGATCGTGCCAAAGTTCGAGGGCGTGCAAGGCATCGACTATACGGTCGAGGCCATCGAAGACGTTCGGTCGGAGCTTGTCCGACTGAGAGATCATGCAAAGCGGAGCGACGAGGCAAGCTGGGTTGTGATCATCGATCACGCTCTCGTCTACCTGGCTCTCCTCGTCGATATCTTCAAGGAGCACAACGATGCCACTTCCTAGTGAGAAGATGATCAGCCTCGAGGAGTTCGTCAAGGAACTTCACCGGGGAGTCGACGAATGGGCCGAGGAGTGGAAGAAGGGAATGGCTGAACAGCCTCAGCTCTTCGACGGCGAGATGACGTCGGATGACTGGCACGACCAGCATTTGGCGATGACCCTGGGCTGAAGGCGGCCCAGAAACCCCGTTCGTAGGTATTGCAAACCTCGGTGATCCGTGGTTTAATGGACCTACCAGAAGTGTGCCCACCGACAGGAAGAGAAGAGAAGTGACCGACATCAGCACCACCGAAGCTCCCTCCGAAGCTGCTCCTCAGCGGGCCATCATCGAGCTCAGCTCGCTCGCGGAGATCGCCCAGCAGATCATCAAGGTCGACTCCGACCTCGCAGCTGCGCAGGGCAACGAGGCCGCCATGCGGCAGTCCGTCATCGACAAGGTCGTGGCCGAGAACAAGCCCGCGATCGACGCCGTGGTCCAGACCCTGCTCCCGCAGTTCGGCGGCGGCGTGGTCAACGGCGAGCAGGTCCCAGGCCTCTCACCGGCCGTCCTCGTCGGCGTGTTCTACGAGCTGCCCAAGGCCATGGGCGAGGAGTTCTCGGGCCAGATCGACGAGATCGTCGGCAAGAAGGTCGCCGATCTCGCCGCCGGCGTCAAGGAGAGCGTCGACCCGCTCAAGGCCATGCGCAAGGAGCTAGTCGAGACCTTCAAGGCCATGGAGTCGATCCTGAAGCACCTGCACATCGACACCAGCTCGGTCCCGCTGCCCAAGCGCTCCGGCGGTCGGCCCTCGGGTTCAGGCGGCGGTCGCGGGAGCGGCAAGACCGGCCGGAACAACGAGAACATGCGGTACTTCATCGACGGCAAGCCGCAGCCGGCCTCGCAGAACTCGCTGTCGTCGACGAACTGGTACAGCTCGATGGGCTGCGCCGGCACGCCGGAGGCTCCGGACCGGTTCACCACGGCCGCGTTCAAGGAGTTCCTCACCGCCAACGGCGTCGACTTCTCGGGTGCGGTCGACACCTGGGAGGTCAAGCTCCCCAACGGCAAGACGGTGTCGGCGCGGAAGCTCGACTCCGAGCTCGACAAGGACATCCTCGAGGTCAAGCCGGACGAGACCGACGGCGACGAGGTCGAGGACGAGGCCACCGAGACGGCGACGGCCACCGCCTAGACCACCACGGCGAGACAGCAGCAGAGGGCGCCGGTACCAGGACAACGCGGGCCGGCGCCCTCTTTGCGTCTCAAGAAAGTTCTCCTTGACATCCTCCGTACGATGTGCTTTCATGGTAGGTAGGGCAAGTTACGCTCGAGATAAGGGGCAAATCATGAAGCAGTGCGAACGCTGCAGGGTCTTGGACGAGTCGGTCAAAGAGCAGCCAGACCCGTACGCGCAAGATGTCGACGGCGATGACACGCCGCATTTGCTCTGCGACAAGTGCGTCGAAGAGCTGGCAGACGAGATCTGAGAGGGGCAAACCATGGGATACTTCCCGAAAGAAGCTCTCGAACATCACCGCCGGACCACGAAGAGCACGTTCACTCCGCTGGAGCAGATCATCTCCGAGTTCCCCGTCCGGCTGAAGCAGGCAATGCTCGCTGCGGCAGAGCACGGTCACCTGCGGGCGCGAACGTGGAGCGGCTGCGCCTTCAACAAGGCGGGAGAAGTGGCCGGCACCAACACGAAGGTGACGAGCACCAGATCGGCAGCGACCGCATTCGGAGTTGCCGAGTCGCTTGTCGAGCGGTTTATCAACGTGTGGGACAGCAAGCTCCGCATGGATGATGAGAGCCGCGCCAGCTTGCTGAAGCGCTGCCTGCTGAATGTCGGTGTCTCGACACCGCCGGGCAAGTACACGATCGACACGACCACTCCGCACGTCTTCGGTACGGTCGTCATCGTTGAGACGGTCTACAAGGGTGAGCAGACCAAGTTCATCGAGGCGCTCGACAAGGCCGAGACCCTCGAGGACTTCGTCGCCATGGGCCTGGACGAAGAGGCCCTCGACGAGGCCAAGGGCCTGGTCGACCAGCTGGTCAACGCGTGAGGAAGACCGCCGCAACTCGTCGTCAGGTCCCGGATGTCGCCACGCTCCGGGACCTGGCGGCGAAGTGGGGTTCAGACCAGGATCTCGGGATCGCCAGATACATGGCAGCCGCCTGGATCATCCCTGAGCCATTCGAGTGGCCGGACTGCTGTGAGCCATACAAGGCGATCTTCCGGCCTACAGAGGGTCGGCCTCAGCTGGTGCTGGTGCACAACGTTGGCTGCCAGCGAGGTGGCGACCGCTACATCTCCGCTCGGGCGGCGCAGGTCGTGAAGCTCGTCAAGTTCAGATACTAGGTCTCGTGAGGCCGGCAGCAGGGCTCGTCGTTGCCCCTTCGTCCCATGCGCCGCCTCACAGATCACCCCGGTTCGGAGGGTGCCCACGCCCACCAGCAGTCTCCCTCCGACCGGGGTTCGATCGCGGTGAGTCTAAGAAGACCGGGAGCCTGGCAGGGTCGTCTCGGGGACTTAGTGGGAGGCTGCCACCTTCCAGGTCGGGTCCGCCCTCGTTAAGGAGGATGCCAATGACCGCTCACCACGAACTCGCAAGGGGCACATAATCGTACGCAGCCACTCGGGGCACATTGACCTGAGTGACACGGGGGCCGCCGGAAAGCCTGCTGCGTGGTAAGGGTACCGTGGAATGAGCCAGTTGAGTCTGGAGGGCGCCACAAGGATCCTCGGCCTCCACCAATCGAGTGGGTGTATGCCAAATAGCAGAGCAGCCTGAAGCGGGCTACCAGCCTCGGATCAAAAGCAATACCGAGGACGCCGTCAGCGTGGTGCGTTGCAGGTGAGAATCCTGCCACCCACATCTTCTCGAAAGGGGCAGTCATGAGCAAGGGATCAGGTACAAGCATTCGCCGCACAGGCAAAGCTCGTAAGGCACGGGTTCCTAAGACAACGCACGGCATCGTCACAACTCGCAAGGACGGCACTGTCTACTCACAAGACCGACTGGTCGTCAATCGAGGCACCGACGAGGAAGTGATCGTGCCGACGGCTCAGGCCCGGAAGCTCATCGATCGCCTCGGGCTGGCAGGGAGGAAGTTCCGCGGCCCGGACAACGTCGAGCGCAAGATCAGCTGATGAGCTGGAAGCAATTCGCTCTATTGATGGCTAGCTTCCTGCCATTCACGCTGCTCTTGGGCTACATCACCGGCGACCCCAACGCCGTTATCGGGAACGTCCTCGCCATCATCATCTTCGTTCCGTTCATATGGTTCTGCGAGAGGTTGTAGATATGTACCGCGGGACTAACCTCGAGGAGTTGAAGGCGTCGCTCCCACCTGAGTACAGCGAAGTGCCCTGGTTCTCCTATAGCCAGCTGAGCACCGCTGATACGTGCGGGTACAAGTGGTACGTCAAGTACCAGCTGAAGCTGAAGCACCAGTCCTCGAATACAACGAGGCTGGACATTGGCGACTTCGTGCATCAGTTTCTGCATGACCTGTACGCTCGCATCGCCTCCGGTGAAGTGAGCGGACCGCAGGAGTGGGCCGATCGCTTCCTGGATGCCACGCTGATGCAGATTGTCGACGGCCTGAAGTTCCTCGACCAGGTGAAGCCGGCCGAGACAGCCTTCAAGATCATTCGTCGGTACTGCCAGTCCGACAATCTCCGAGGCCACCGCCCTGTAGGAACCGAAGAGCACTTCTTCGTGATGGTGACGCTTCCTGACGGTCGCCGTTTCGTTCTCCAAGGGTACGTCGATCTCATCACGATGGACCTGCACGATCGAGTCTGGGTCTGGGATCACAAGGCGCCTGAGGGTATGTGGCGCCCACGGCGCGAGTGGAACGCCATTCAGCTGCCGCTGTACCGGATCCTCATGAACAGCACCGGCATGTCTGTGTACGGAGTGATCATCAACCTGATCAACTCCTACGATTACAAGCACTTCGAGAAGGAACCTGACGACAAGCTCTACAAGCGAATCGAACAGGTGCACACGCCAGCTCAACTGAACAACATCTGGGCAGAGTTCCAAGCGTTGGCTGCGTTCACCCTCGATATACGTGAGGGTAAGGTTCCCGTCCGCCGGAGCCTGCAGGATCACATCTGCCAGAACTGCGACCTGCTGGTGCCATGCAACGCTCATCTGTCCGGCGAGCAGTTGGAAACTGCGGTTGCCTTGAACAGCAACCGTAACGTACACTTCAGGAGCCTTCCCGTCGGTACCGGCGTAACACTCGATCTGGAGGATATATGAAGTCTCGTCCGTTGATGGCGATGGACAACGACACGCGGGAGCAGAACTACTTCCGTCAGAACGGTGTCAACCGCCTCACACCGCGCCAACGCCGGCGCATCATCCACCATCATCTCCGGGCTCTCAAGCCCCTCCGGAGGTTCCGTCTGCGATGACCGATCAACTCCCGCAGCTCGGACCCTCCCTACAGGGGCCTCCTCTGCAGCCGCTGCCGCCCCCCGATCAGCAGCCTCTGCCAACGCCCGGACTGCCCCAGAACTCCGGCGGCCCTGTAGTCGTCCAGATGATGACGGGCATGGACATGAGTCCGTACCTGAAGCTCGTCATCTTCGGCGGCTCCGGCACGGGCAAGACACGGTTCGCTGCGACCGCTCCGAAGCCGTTCTTCATCGACACTCAGGGCGGCACGAAGACGCTGCGTGACTGGCCAGAGCTGCTCGCCAAGGTCAACATCGCTCGGGTTCCTGAGTGGCGATTCTTTCCTCCGACGATCGCAGCGATCAAGCGCCGTGACCACGATCTGACTCGGGACCGCGAGACGTTCGTGCTGGACACGATCGACTCGCTGCAGCGATCGAACCTGCGAGCGATCCTGAACGCCAAGCAGGGCGGCAACAAGTTCCTGCCGATGGAGCACGAGTACAAGCAGTCGGGTGAGATGTTGATCCGACTGATCCTCGAGCTGCGGGACCTGGAAGCCCACGTGATCATCCTCATGGATCAGACCGTGATCAACGATCCTGCTGAGGAGGGCCGACCGGCCCGCTACGAGATCCGCCCTGGGGTCACGCCGAAGTTGGCCAAGACGCTCGTCGAGGAGTTCGACCTGGTCGGCTACCTGCAGCTCAACCGGGACCAGGAGAAGTTCCAGAACATCCACAACATCCTCACCACCCAGTCCTCGGATGTCATGTGGCATCCGAAGTCTCGGTTCCGACACCTGCCGACGCAACTCGGCAACCCAACGTTCGACGACCTCCTCAAGGCGGCGAACCTTTACAAGGAGCAGCCGAAGTGACCGACCTCTCCGGATACCAGATCCAGCAGCAGCCCGCCTACGGCCAGCCGGTCGAGGATGCCATCAACCTGACGATGGGCATCGAGACGACCGGTGGTCTGGCCGCCGGCGTCCCGCCCGAGGGCACCCACCGCTGGCGCACCGAGTACGAAGGTCGCCAGTACACGCAGAACGGCGAGGTGATGCTCAACATCGCCTGCACCATCATCGAGTCGCACGTCCCCAATGCCATGGGACAGAAGCACATCGAGCGCCTGACGATTCCGGGCGGAGTCCGTCAGGCGAACGACTACGCCACATGGCAGAAGATGATGAAGATGCTCCGCATGAAGCTCGAGGGCATCACGGGCCGGCCGTTCCGGGACGACAACATCCAGCTCAACCCGCCACGAGACCTCAGCGGCTGCATCTTCGTCGCTCGCTGCTACCACGAGGAGAGCGAGTCCGAGCAGACCAAGGATGACGGCACCGTCGAGAAGCGGAAGTTCAAGAACAGCCGCCTCACCGACTGGACGCCACCGGGCATCCCGCAGCAGCAGGCCCCCGCCGCTCAGGGCACGTTCGCTGGTCCGACTCCCGGCCCGCAGCTCGGTCAGCAGCAGATGCAGCAGGCGCAGCCATCGATCAACCTCGGGCAGGCTCTGCAGCAGCAGGCCGCGCAGCACGCAGCACCGCAGACGCTCGAGCAGGCTGCACAGGCGATGGCGCCTCCGCCGCAAGCCTTCACGCCGAACCCGGCCCACTACGTCGATCCTCGCGTCCAGGGCGCTGCCAACCTAGGCGATCCCGTGGCTCAGCAGATGGTCGATGCTGTGCAGCCCTCGATGGAGGAGCTGGCGCACCGGGCGGAGTTGGCAGCTCGTGCGGCGAACGCTGCGCAGGCCGCGCAGACCGACCAGGACATGCAGGCCGCCACTGTCCCGGCTGCTCAGCCCGAGGCCCAGCCAGTGCCGAACCTCGGTCTAGGCGGGATGAGCTTCCCGATCGGCGGACAGCCCGAGCAGCAGCCGGCCCCCGCTCCTGCCACGAACGGAGATCCGTCCGAAGAGCCGTTCTGACCGTCAGTTCCGCTCCGCCCGCAGTATGCGGGACCTGTGTCTTCCACCGCCTGACACGGGTCCCGCTCTGCGGGCTTCTGGCCGTTAAAGAAGTGAGTCGGGATGACGATTTTGTCAGACGCGTCAGACACCAATCCAAAGGATCTCGAGAACTTCTACGAATTCCTCTACGGGGTCCGAGAAGGGTACGTCTATGCCACGACCAAGGAACTCGGTGCTGAACAGCAGGTGCATTGGAAGCAGCACTTCTTCTCGTGGCCGTTTCAGAAGAAAGACCTCGTTGACTTCACAGAGTTGAACCGGTCGAGGCGCGACGTTTACGTCTGCCCGTCTCTGTTCAACGCCAAGAAAGCCACCAAGGAGCACGTCATAGGGGCGGACGTGATCTGGGTGGAGCTCGACGACGTTCCGCAGAACGTCGACAGCGTACCTCCTCCTACCTGTAGGATCGCTTCGGGTGGGGAAGGTCACGAGCACTGGTACTGGAAGCTCAACACGACGCTGACCGGATGGCAGCTGGATCTCGTCAATGAGACTCTGGCTTACCACATGGAAGCTGACCTGTCAGGATGGGATTGCACTCAGGTTCTGCGTCCTCCGAACACGTTCAACCACAAGCGTCGTCGTGAGACGTTCAGTTTGTTCATGTCGGACGTTGTGCTAGATGTCGGTCTCTTCCAGACGCTCCCAGCACCGCCGGCTAAGGGTGACGGCTCGATCCCGGACTACTTCCCGCCTGTCGAGGAAGTGTTGGCGAAGTACGTGTGGCCGAAGGCTGCGCTCGAGCTGTATCAGTCTACAGATCCTAAGGATCGTTCCGACGCCCTCATGTCGTTAGGTTTCCACTGCGCTGAGATGGGCATGGCGCGGCAAGAGATCTTCTCAGTTGTTGTAGCAGCAGATGATCGATGGGGCAAGTTCTCTGGGCGAGCTGACCGCTTCCGGCGGATCGGCGATCTAGTCGCAGTAGCATTGAGGAAGTACCCGAACCACGGACAGGCTCAGCTAGCACAGTCTGAAATACCGATGGTGAACCTCACTCCGATGGGGTTCAAGACGCTGCTCACTACTGAAATCAGCATGGAGTGGCAGTGGGATGGACTCCTACAGAGGGGTGGTTACTTCCTACTGACCGGACCGACCCAAGTGGGCAAGACTCAGTTCAGCCTCAATGCTGCCAGCAGGATGGCGCTGGGGCAGCCGTTCCTCGGGCGGAAGACGCACTCGGCCCGCATCGGGTTCTTCTCACTCGAGATGGGTTTGGTCGATCTGAAGCACTTCGTGTCTCAGCAAGCGTTCTCCTTCCCGACCGAAGAACATGCGATCTTGGAAGAGAACCTGAAGCTGTTCCCGCTTGGCGAGCCCTTGTACTTCTCCCACCCTGCAGTACAAGCTCAGCTAGATCAGATCGTCGGTGATCTCAAGCTGGACGGAATCATGGTAGACTCTCTCGGCTCAGCTACTGACGAGACTGTCAGTGACGAGACGATCAAGAGGTTCTTCCATTGGAACGACCAGTTCAAGAAGAAGCACAACATCTTCACCTGGTATATCCACCATCACCGTAAGCCAAACGGAGAAAACAAGAAGCCGAACAAGATCGGGGACGTTTATGGGTCTCAGTACATCACGTCGTACGCGACGACTGTGCTGTGCCTCTACCCTGCAGGGCTCGACAATGTGATCCAAGCGATCCCTCTGAAGGTACGTCTCGCACCTGCTGTCAAGCCGTTCTATGTGTCTCGAGACAGCCGTCTGCACTTCGTCCTCACTGAAGCAGCAGGTCCACCGGCACTCGGCCCAGGATCGCCCCAGACAGCCGCAAACGGGGGGTCGGCACTGGTTGGACCTGGAATTGCCAGCGGCCCCGTGGAACACCATTCCGGGGGTGCTATGACCGGGGCCTGGTCAGTCGGACCAGCCACTTTCGCCGAGCTGGGCGCCGGGCCGTCGGAGTCCCCGAGTACGCTGAACCCAGGCGAAGAGACAGTCAATCTCTCGTTCGGAGGTCTCAAGTGAAGTCCGCTGTTCAAACACCAATCCCGCAGCTCTTGGCCATGTTCGGGATACCTACAGACAACTTCCACAAGGCTCGTCGGCTTGAGCCTAGAATGGTCGAGTGGCTACTGACCGACCCTGACGAAGACGATCTGCTCACTGTCGCGTTGCTGATGGCGCTCGCCCGTCACGGTGTGATCTGGCCTCCCGAGGTCTACACTCAGCCGGCTGCATTCAGAGGACTAGGATGATCCTTGTTCAGACTGAGGAGCAATTCAACGCTGCGCTGGATATCCTCCGTCAGGCGAAGATCATCGCGTTCGACACGGAGACGTACGGCAAGCGGGGCACGCCAGTACAACATCCTGCTCAGGGCAACAGGCTGATCGGGCTCTCAGCTTGGTGCGTGATGCCAGGAGCGGATCAATACGAGGTCGGGTTCTACATCCCGTTTCGGCACGAGGCGGACGACAAGGTCCTCAACCTGTTCACTGTTTCTGAGAATCTGCCAGTTGAGCTGCTACCGAAGATGGCAGATGTTCTGAACAGATCAGACGTCAGGCTCATCTTTCATCATCTCAAGTTCGACGCTCAAATGCTTCGTGCTGATGACCTTTGGTTGGAGCCAGATCCGGCAAGAGTTACCTGCACTATGGCCAAGGCCCAGCTCGTGGATGAGAACATGTCTCACAAGCTGGAGGAGGTCGCTGCGCTGTGTTTCCCGGATCAGGACGTCAAGTCCGAAGAGATCGAGATCAAGAAGATCATCAAGAAACAGGGCGGCTACCATAAGACCACTCCCAAGCAGATGGCGCCCTATGCCTGTCGCGATGCTCAGTCGACGTTCGGTATCGAACCGTTCCTCGACCGTAGCCTCGAGCGACAAGGACTGATGCACCTGGTCCCTAGGGATATGGAGCTGCAGCTCTGCTTGATGGAGATGGAGTGGGAGGGTATACGCCTCGACCAGAAACTTGCTGCGCGGCTATCCAAGCAGTCTCGTACGCGTATGCGAGAGATCGAAGATGAGCTGGGATTTGACTGCTCTAGCAAGTTCGAGGTCGCTCGGGTGCTGTTCGGCCCAGCATCCGCCGGAGGGTTGGAGCTGCCTTATGACGAGGTTACCATTCCAACCAACAACGTCTTTCCCGGAGGAGTTCCAGGGACTGCGCAGAAGATCCTTGTTGAGCTCCGGCATCCGATCGCTGAACGTGTACTAGAGTACCGCGGGATTCAGAAGGCGGACGGAACCTGGTACCGCGGATGGCTCGGCCGCATGGGCAAGGATGGCCGCATCCACCCAACGTACAACGTCTCCGAAAAGAAGGAGAAGTTCGGAACAGTAACCTCGAGGTTGTCTAGCTACATTCAGCAGATTCCTCGTAACCCTAAGGCGATGGTCAAGCTCCTGCTGATGCCAGACGAAGAGGACTGGATCATGGTTGAGCATGACTACAACCAGATCGAATACCGCCTCGGTGTATGCTATGCCGAGGACGCGGATCTAATCGAGCAGTTCCGCAGCGGGGCAGACGTCCATCAGGAGTTCGCGGATCAGATCGGCGTCGATAGACAGACGGCCAAGCCGACCACGTACACTATCCTCTTCGGAGGTGGTGGACCGGCCGTTGCACGCAGCCTCGAGCAGCAGGCGTGGATCAACGAGCGCCGTATCATCAGCATCCCAGATGAGTACGGACAGCAGCTAGTGGACGAGTACTACCGACTGCATCCGAAGATGAAGCGGATCTCGTACGCTGCCAAGAAGCAGGCTGAAGAGCACGGCTTCGTCCAGCTATGGAACGGGAGGAAGCGGCACTTCCACGGGCAATGGAAGTTCGGTGCTCGAAAGGCGTTCAACTCCGTCCTACAGGGGGGAGCTGCTCAGATCGTCGTAACGTCCATGCTGGAGTTCCACCGCGCTCGCAAGGCGGTGCCGTACCGCATGCGCTTTCAGGTGCACGACTCGCTCGGCTTTGCCATGCCAGTGGATCGGTCGGAAGAGTACTGCCACGACATACAGCAGGTCATGGAGTGGCCCTCGAAGCGGTTCCCCGTGCCGTTCCCCGTGGACTTCAAAGTCACGCGAGGCTTTCATCTAGAGGACATTAAGGTCGAGGAGGTGAGCGATGAACTACTTAGTGCTGGATCCGGGGGAGATGACGGGCTGGGCGCTGTTTAACTACGAGGGCCGGCCGCTGCAGATGGGGCGGCTGAGGTACCCGACAGCGAAGAACCTGAAGGATGAGCTCAATCCTTGGTTGGACCAGATAACCGCCGACACCGCCGACCTGTTCGTGGTCGAAGAGTACATGCTGAGAACCCGTAACAATTCAGGGCGCCCAGCGCACTACACACCTGAGTGGGACCGCGTCTACACCGCCCGTGCGATCGGCGCCATCGAACGACGAGCGCACGAATTGAATGTGCCGATCTACTGGCAGTACCCTTCGATTCTTCCCACTGCGGCTCAGGCATTCAACCTATCCCTGACAAAGTTCAGAGGGGCTCAGCATCCAGTAGACGCAGTTCTCCACGGTCTGTACTACGCGTGGAAGCGCCTAGGGATTCTCCCGCCAGACCGCCCTGTAGAAGAGTCAGCCCCGATAGTCCCTGAAACTGTGGTTGTTCGGGTTGATGGTCTCGGAGACCTACGAAGAGCGGGACGGGCTGTGGAGCGGGATCGGAAGAAGCAACGGCGACCGTAGACTTGCCCTCGAATATGGCCATCTGTATCTCACGGTAGCCAGTCAGCACGCCGCCGAACCTATTCATTCGCCTCCGCTCGCGCTCATCGAATCCGCCCCATACGCCTTCATCCTCCCCATTGAGGTTGGCGTACGCTAAGCAGACATCCCAGACAGAACATCCTGAACAGATTCTCTTGGCCTCGCGAACCTTGAGCGGATCGAAGAACAGAGCAGGCCCTGCGTCTCGGCAGCGGGCTTTCTTCTGCCATTCAAGAGATAGGCGTACCACAGCGTTATACTAGCGTGTACTCACTCCCGTGTCAAAGAGAAGTTAACGACGCGGACGAGATTCTTACGAGCAGGCCGCAGCGTCGGGAAACGCCTCTTGGCTGCAGAGGATGTCCTTGATCTCCGGCACCAGGTTGACGGCTCGAGTGACCGCGGCATTGCGCTGTATCTCGGCTTCGTCAGGCTCTTGGAGATCGTCGACGAACTCTTTCACTTCGGCGGAGTTCTGCTTGGCTTCGTCGATGGCATTGTCGTCGTTGTCGGCGTTGATGTAGGTCACAACACTCGTGACAATGCTGATGAAGAACGCCACCAGCCCTGCCAAAAGGAGCCGCCTCACTCCTTCCAGCATGCGGACGATCTTTTCCTCAGGCGTTTCGTTTCTCGGGCTCCGGCTCGTCTTCATCTCGGACTCCCTTTACCTTTCGTACGACGTCTCCGACGAAGCACCAAGTTGACACTCCACCCATCAGTGGAGTGAGAAAGTCTGGCATGTTGTAGGTGGGGTCTGCGACCGCCCGGAGAGCCGCAACACCCCAAATCACAATGATGACGACGGCCAGAGCTATTGCTACTAGTTCTTTGGGCTCCCGCTTCTCCACCCCGCCACCCTTCCGTGTAGTCCCTCGTAGGCCAGTCTAGCGCAGCCCCCGATGGTTATGCCCAGGTAGAGAAGCGGGATCTGCTGGGCGAGATGGCGCATCAATCGTCAGTTCGAAGCGAGATGTTGCGCTTGTCCAGCTCGGCATCCACCGCCGCCTGGACGACACCTCCGAGGAGAGGCTTGAGCGCCTCGGCCACGGCAGCCGCATCGATCTGCACGACGGGCTGACCGATGGCCTGCACACGCTGATCGAGGTCACCGAGATCGCGCTCGATCTCTGCGAGCTTGGTCAACACCTTGCCGGCCTCGGTGTCGGTGTTGCGGATGGCCTCGCCGTGATGCTCGTTCGACAGGTTGTAGACGGCCTCGACCTTCTCTCGGACAACCTGGACGGCGGCGAGGATCTGTGCTGCATCAGCCATTGACAGCTCTCCTTGCTGAGCGGTCCCGAGGATCTTGGCCGCGAGACCTTGGGCGGTCATGCCGATCGCGGAGTTCATGTCACCCGTTCCGGGGGCAGCCAGACCGGCGATCGGAGCGGTCGAGCTGTACTGGATGATCTCGACGGGCTGACCCGCGAACGGTGAGATGTTCGGGTTCAGCGAGTAGTGCGCGTTCCAGAGGATCGCGTTGACGAACGAGTCTCCGCCGCCGAAGGCCGCGTACCACCATCGTGAGGTGTAGAGCATCATGTTCCGAACGGAGATACTGGTGCGCCGCTCCACCTCGCGGAACCAGGCGTTCGCCTCGTCAACCGTCGGGTTGGAGCCGTCGCCGGCTGTCTCGAGATCGAGCATGACACCGAAGTCAGCGCCGTCGTCCGCCGTATCGAGGTAGTTGGTCACCTGCTGAGCGATCGACATGCCTCGACGAAGGAAGTGGTAGGCGATCGGTAGGAGCCCTCGCGATCGCATCTGGGCACGCCACGCGGGGAAGTACGGATCCTTGTGTGACACACCCTCGGTCGCCTTGCACGCCGACACCGGGTACGTGCGGGCGTAGACGTTCCAGTCCTCGACCCTCCTGTAGCGAGATAGGTCGGGGAACTTGTACCCCTCAGGAATCGGCATCTTGACCCTCCTGAGCTTCCAGTCCGTGTTCGATCGCCACAGCGACCTCGTTGTCGACTTCCGCGTGGCAGTGCTGGCAGACGCGCTTGCCCATCGCGGACTCGAACGAACTGCCTCCACAGCTACCACATACGAGCGTTATCATTTCCAGCCTCCAGCCTAGGTGCCGTACTGCGCACCGTACTTGTCTTCCCATTCCTCTTCTGCTTGCTTCACCGAATCCTCCTTGATCTGACGGAGGATGGCTTCGATGATGTCTTGCCGCCGGCGCAGCTCGGACTGCATACGCTCCGGCGTGACCTTGCGGAACCCGAAGCCGGTGACGTAGTTGGCGACAGTCTCCGAGACAGTGACGCGGTTGCCTCCAACATTCACCGTGTACGTTGGAGATCCAGGACGGTCGCTCTTGGTGAAGAGACCAGGCGCACCATTTGCGAGGGGCTGCTGCAATATCCTGCCTACAGGGAATTGGTTGATGATAGAGTCTGCAGGTGTCTGCGCTACGTCAGCGCCCGATGCGAGGTCCGTCTGCGTAGCCCACTCAGCAGGACCGCGCACCAGCGGGGTCGACTGCTCGAGCAGGATCTGCTTCAGGAACTGTCGGGACCCTGCTCCGATCTTGTCGACCGCTCCACCCGGCTGAGCAAACCCACCGAACAGCTCCTCGAGCTGGTTGTACGGCATGTCCGGCTGAGCGAACACGGCATCGTTCTCAGGGCCACCCTGCTGCAGCTCGATACCTGGCAGCACGCGCATCCACTCAGGCGTAGCGTTCACCATGCCCGGCAGAGCCTCGTCGCGGTTGTCCTGCCCTGCGAACTGAGCCACTGCGTTCATGCCCTTGGTCGGCACGATCATGCGCCCTGGCTGTGTGAAGTAGGACTCCATCATCAGGGGCACGTTCTTCCTCATGAAGGTGTAGAACGGGACAGCCCGACGGAAGATCCGCTTCTCGATCTCGGTGAGGTCTTGGTAGTCGAAGTTGTACTTCCGGACTCGCTTCGACGCCAGCTCAGCAGCCTCTTCGACTCGACCCACCTTCGGCGTCTTGCCCAGAGCGTCAATGAAGTGAGCCATCCGCATGACGTCTTCGCGAACCTCTGACCCGCGGCGGATGACGTTGCTCGAGCCGGTGAGGTACTTCGATCCCATGCCCGGGATGATGTTGGCCTCCGCATGGAAGAACCCGGCCTTCAGCCCCATGCCCTCGTAGAGCTGGATGATGTCGTTACCCGTGAGCTTCGTACCGTCAGCCAGCGTCACCATGACTCGGTCCAGGTTGCCCGAACGAGTCACTAGGCGGATAGCCTTCCTGTAGGGTCCCACAGTCTGGACCCCATCGAGGAAGTTGACGAACATATCACTCATGGTGTTGCGGACATGGAAGCCGGGGTTCGGAGCAGTCTGCAAGAACTTCATCCGAGCCTGGATGTTGTCGAACAGGCGACCGAACCTGGTGATGGTCTCATCATTTGAGAAGATTTGCTCCATCTTCGACAGGGACGCCGCCACGTCCTGATCGAAGTAGACTCCGGGCTCGAAGAACCTGCCGACGCCGCCCTTCAGCTTGCGAGCCTCGACCAGAAGGCCACGGTCCTTCAGAGCCCGGAGAGCCTTGGAAGCCGTGTCCTTGCCGCCGAGGCTCACTCCGAACCTGGCGGTGATGTCACGCATCATCAGATGTGAGGCGGCCACCCTATGCGACTTCGCGAGGCGATGAACGAGGATGTCTGCCACGTCTGTCAGCGGACGAGCACCACCCGCTTCCGCTTCAGCGAGAGTGCGGAACTTCTGGGCGCCGCCCCCTGTAGGCTTGACCCATGAGCCAAGACCGCGATGGAAGCCCGGGTTCTTGTAGACGTGATAGAGGTAGTTGTCCTTGAAGTCACTCGCACCGAGAGCACCCGCCTCGACCTCACGATCAAAAGCGGCACGGAAGAACTCCCTCGACTTGTCATACCCCTCGACCATGGCCGGCGTGAAGCCCTTAGTGTCGCCTGTCTCCAGCGCACGAGCGATCTGGACGCGCTGCTTTTTGCTCAGTCCGAGGTCTGTGAAAGCCCTCTTGACTTCCTTGGCCTCTGCCTCGAACTGAGAGGCGGACACGTTATAGTATTGCCGCCGAATGCGATGCAGGGCCTCGCCCACTTCAGCATCCGTGCGGAAGGTCTTGGCGAGAGTCCCGCCCAGCCGAGATCCACGGAGGGCCTTCGACACGCCGCCGATTGCACGCCCACCAGCCCGGCTCGATGCAACAGTGCGCCCAGCGAACTTGAGGTCCAGATTGAGGTTCTCACGCAGAGCCTTGCGTGTCGCGATCTCATCCAGGACGTCAGCGCCGACCTTGTCAGTGAACTCGCTCCTCGCCTTCTTGATGGCGGTTTCACCGACCTCCTTGATCTCCTTCGCCGTCAGGGTCTTGCCCATGACAGTAGCCTCAGCCTTGGCTGCTGTACGGGCATCGCGAGCGATCTTGCGCTGTGTGCTGCGGCTCCAGAACGGGTCCTTCAGCGCTTCACCGACACGGTCCCGCATTGCACGCTCAGCAGAGTGCTCGCCGTACGACGAGTTGATGTCAGCGATGACTTCCTTGACAGGACGTCGGGTTATACCCTCCGCCTCCATAGCTTCACTGAGGGCCTTCCGATACGCGCGGCGGCCGGCAAGCGGACCTCGTACTGCGCCCTCTTCAACTGCCTTCTCCGCTGCCGTGCGAGCACCGGCTTCCAGGACCTCTCGCTCTCCGGCTTCGAGGGCACCTAGACCTCCCTTGCGGGCGACTGTACTGGTACCAAATGAGAAGTACGAGGTTGGGTCTGTGCCGACATCCAGAGCGAACCCGGCTACAGCAGCAGGCTTGCCCTCGATGATGTCGTTCTCTCGGAGGACTTCACCGAACCCCGTCTTGTCTTGACCAGAGAGCCCGCGCCACGCACCCCGTGCCATAGCGCTGCCCAGGTTGGGTGACAGCTCCTGCCAGTCAGGGTGATGCTCGACCTCACCGGTCTTGACGTTCTTCCAGAACCCTTCACCTCGAGGCGCGCGGCTCTCCTCGAACTCACCGGTCTCAGGATTCAACTTCGACTCGGCATACCCGCCTTCGAGAGGAACCCAACCGGGATGCTCTGCACCTTCACCGCGCAGGTGCCGGCCCTCAGCCCGAACAGCCCCTGAGATCGCGTAGCCCGGTCGGCTCAAGATGTCTAGACCGCGTAGCACTCCACTGCCAGCTGGGTTGTTCAGAGCGTCGTACAGCACGCCCTTCCACCCGCCCGGCTGCTGATCTGCAGCTCGCTCAGCCTGAGCTTGGAGCTGCTGATTCAGGGCGTCTGCCTCGATCCGAGCAACGTCCCAATCCCTGTCACCAGAGTCAGGAGCGTCGTAGCTGCCATACAGCGACGCCGGTGTTTCGTACCCTCCAGGAGTCGTCCGATCCAGCTGGCTTGCCATCTCGGCAGCGGCCGCTTCCCTGTAGAAACTCCGATTCCTCCGCACGCGCTCAACAGCGTTGCGCCCGCTGTACGCGGGGCTCCAATTCATGTTGAGTCGATACTTCCCGATCGACGGATCGAACGTGACGATCTGCGGGATGTTCGAGAAGTAGTACAGAGGCTTGGGAGGCATGATCAGTAGTAGATCTGGAGTGCCTGCCGCAATGCGTCACGACGGAAGTTGTTGTGCTCTCGGTTCGTCCTCTCCATCGCGAAGTCGAGCGGGTCGATGCCAGTCATGCCCGGCCGAGTGGACTGAGCGCTGGCGTAGTCGATGATGCCCTGGAGGTCGCCTCGGAAGGCGCCGCTGGCCCGGTCATCCCAGTAGTCGGAGGGCTCGTTCAGGAACTGATTGAGACCACCCTGGCCCTTGTCATCCCAGGGACGCGAGGGACCGCTCTGCAGCTCCTGCATCTTCTCCTGGATCTCGAGACCCATGAGCTGCGCACGCAGCATGTCCAGCGGGTTGCCACTGCGACCCCCGCCGCCTCCACGTGCTCGAGCAGCCGCTGCACGCATCTGCTGCTGCATCTGTGCCAGCTCGATCTCACCCTGCAGCTTCTGCAGAGCGTACTGACCCTTGGCTTCCGCCTCCGCGGTCTCCAGGTCAGTGAGCTCCTTCATCAGCTGCGTGCGAGAGTCCGCCGCGACCTGCGTACCTTCGCGACGGATGTTGCCCACGCCCTCGTTGCCAGCCTGCCGGTACTGAGCCCCTTGAAACTGCAGGCCCGAGACACCAGCAGCCCGGCGTCGAGCGGCCGAGATGAGGGACTGGTTCAGCTGACCGCGGAGCGCCTGCGTGGCGGAGTCCGTGGCGTCACCGATGCCCAGCATGCTGAACTGCTGACCGAGACCGCCGGCCGTAGCGTTCGCCTGCGACTGCAGAGCCCGTGTCATCTCGTCGTACGTGCCACCGACGTTCCGAGCCGTCTCCTGGAAGGAGGCGTTCGTCGCGTTGACTCCGTTCAGAACTTGACGAGCGGTCTCGTTGTAGCCACGACGGATCTGCCGGTCGGCCTCGTTGATATCACCCTTGGAAGTAGCCATCACCGAGTCCTTCCGGTATTACGGGCGTAGCGTCCTCCGCCACCTGCCGGCCCAGCGATCTGGCCGAACATGGCTCCGATGCTGTTGCCGGCTCCCTTCTGCTTGTTCTTGGCGACCTGCTGCATGAAGAGGGTCTGGAGAAGATCGAAGGGGATCATGCCCCCTCCACCTCCGCCGCCTCCCCCTCCTACAGGCACAGGCCGGCGAGCAAGCGCTAGCTGCTGGCGAAGCAGCGCGGCCTGCTGGTTCTGAGCGGCGATCGACAGGAACGCCTGACGTCGAGCGAACTCCGCTGCGATCTTGGCCTGAGCCTCCTGCTGGCGCTTCGCTGCAGCCCGCTGTACGGCCGCCGTGTTCGCCCCACGCAGCCCCTCGATGATGGTGTCGAACCCTGAGTTGCGATCTTCGGCAAGGGCCTGTAGCTGCTGCTGACGGCGCTGTGCGGCCGATGTCAGGTCGCGCTGGTAGCCCTCACCGATACGCCCTTGCTCCGTGGCGTAGATGCCAGAACGGAGGATGCCCTGCCCTGCCATCTGGCCTGTGTTCTGCTCGTACTGACGATCGCGAGCCTGCAGCAGATCCCGGGCGGTCTCGTCATACCCCACACGAGCTTCCTCGGTGCCGCGGGTGTACCTCTTGTTGAGGTCTCCCATGGCTCGACGAGAGCTGGCGATGGTGTTGCCCAGTGACGAGTCGAAATACTTGTTCTTGCCCTGAGCTGCGTAGATGCTGTTGATGAGGGCATTTACGCGATCAGTAAGTCCGCCTGCCACGGGCCCTCCCTTGAGTGCGCTGTGCCATCTTTCGACGAGCAGCAGACTGCAGCGGATTCAGATCTCCAGTACCGCGAGGCCGGCCGAACTGATAGCCACCTCCGCGATGGGCGTTTGTCATGCCGCCCTTGTAGATGGTACGACCCCTCGACAAAGTCCCTCGAGATCCCCGAGGTTCGATGAGGCCTTGGAGGCGACGTCGCACTGCCTCCATGCCGAACTGTTCGAGATTACGGTTCGCCATGTCAAGCCAACAACACTGCTGGGAATGACAGTCTCCCTCTGAAACTGTCTCCACCGGCCCAGGACCAAGGTACCGTGTTTTCCACGGCTGTGCCACCTTGACTCCGGATTTTTAGCTGCGTGCGAGAGATCGCTATCGCGCTATAGATCTCCTGGTCTCCTGTATCGAAGTCGAACATAGCGATCTGTCCAACCGGGAGACGAATTCGATCCGTTCCATCGAGATCCAAGTCAACCGAGAACGGAAGCCCTTCGATCTGGTACTCACCCGTTCCTGCGCCTGCCCCACCGCCGCTACCAAACTCCATGTAGAAGTCGGCGTTGAAGTAGTTCGCAGCCAGCGAGAACTTGCCGACTGAGATACCTGTCGTACCGAGACTCGGCTGCGTACCCGTCGAAGTCAGGATTGGAGTCCACGCGCCACCGGTCCCGTTGACGTATGGATACCAACCGTTCCTTGGATGCTCGGCCCACTGAGTTCCCGGGACTACAGGTACGGGGGAGTTGTCAGTCGGGACTGCTGGGCGGCCGCCCTTCGCGAAGCCAGGGTACGTGGGAACTATGTTCAACTCGTACGGCTTCGCCATCGTCCTCCCACTCCTTGTACGAGTCCAAATCATCCAGGATCATGTCGTGCGTCGATCCCTGGAGCCCGGGCTGATCTGCTTTATCTGACAGGAAGATCACGACAGCTGCCCGACGTTGAGCGTTGCGCTCCGCCGGTGTCTCTCCGTCGACAACTGCCTCCTGCATGACTCTGAGGATGTCACCGCGATCGATCTCGGTCATGTTACCTGGTCCGATCCGCGTCGAACAGTACCCCTCGGCACGACCTTGCCGGCGATCCGGTAGAGCTTGAAACCGACATCTCGGATGTCCAGCGCAGTGATGCGGAGCGACATCTTGCGAGTCATGCCCAGACCTTTGATGGAGTCTGTGAACACGTCACCTGGCGATCGATCAGGATGGTTGATGTTCCCGGGCAGTGTTCGGCTGAAGACCTTCTCTGCACCGTGCAACTCAGCACCCGGTGCTGCACGAGTGACACGCCCACGATCCGACTGCACCTGTTCGACGAGGACGTTCTGCCCCTCCCACTCGAACATCCACCAGTGAACCCTCTTGTAGAGGGTCGGATCGCCGAACTCGGAGAATTTGGTCTGAAGAGAGACGTTGAACGTGTGCTCGGTGGTTGTCGGCGGTGCGATGTGTGTGCCCGTCTCATCGCGCCAGTAATCGTTCGTGCGAATCTCTGTTCCGAGCAGAAGACCTTCGGTGCCTGCGACGAGATTCGCTGTCGTCATGTAGATGCCAGACTCGATGTGCTCATCGGCGGCAATCACACCACGAGGTTCCGACCAGATATTCACGGGGAACACGTTATCAGTCTCCCACGGGAACACCCACTCTGACCACTGCTCCGTCTTGACGTTGAAGCAGAAGTTGCGAGCGGTGAGGTCATCGATGAAGAACCGAATCACCCATTGGTCTCTGAACAGGGCGGACTCTGCCGTGCCGAAGCCAGCAGCGAACGGCTCTCGAGACTTGAAAACGTCATCGATCGCATCACTGAGCTTCTCGATGGTCGTACCGTCGAAGCGGTACGCTCCATCGCCAGCCACCCAGTAAACAGTTCCGTTGTACTCTTTGATCGACTCCGGCTGACACCCGATACGAGCGAACCTTCGGAGGATCCAGGTGGAGGGAAGCCCCGGCGTATCCAAGACGAAGATGTCTTCCCTCTTGAAGATGTAGAGCCGGCCCTGGTATGACATGAGGCCGGCAGGAAGAGATCCCGCGCCGCCATCGATATCAATGAAGTTGGCGGCTGGCCATACCTCAGGAGCACCAGGATTGCTGAAGTACAGTCTCGACTGCGAGCTGGACTTCAACAACCACAGGCGCTCCGCGTGAACTGCCATGTACCCCTGCTGCCCGGGGTCAGGGATCTGCGGAGTGTCCCGAATGCCGCCACCGTCCCAGTAGCGGCCCTCCGGGAAGTAGACCTTGGTGTTGTACTCAACGCCCGTGTTACCGCCAAAGACACCCTTGGGCTTGAGCGCGAAGGTGCCGGCTCCTGAAGCTGCATCGTTCGCTAGAACCTGCGAGTACTGAACTGTCCCAGCCCCGACGCCAGTCACAGTGAAGAGGCCGTTGTACGTTGCATCCGCCACGTTGACAGTGATCTGATCTCCAATCACAATCCCGTGGGAGCTCGGCGTCACGTTCAGCGTGACAACGTTCGTCGTACGAGATCCACTCGTGACCGTGACCAGAATCTTGTTCAGGCTCGGCGAAGTCTTACCACCCTCCCACAGGTAGTAGAAGTTGAGAGATGCCAGGATGCGCTGGAAGAAAATCTCGGACTTCCCTAGAAAGACGAGCGCAGTCTCAGCGTTCTCCGCATTCGAGAACAAGTGGAACCCATGCCGCGCCTGGACCACACCGTCCTGATCGAACATGACGTTCTCAGCACGGATCAGCCGATCCATCTCTCCTTCGATGTCAGCCGTGTCCGTGAAGAGGCCAGCGAACCGGCGCAGCTCGATATCCGGAGGCATCAGCCCCAGCCTCCGTATTCATAGTCCCCTGTGCTCGGCCGGATGAACGGGTAGGTCTCGTCGTTCTTGGCGTTGTTCGCCTCGTGACCGTCCTCCGTCAGCTGCTCCTTGACCGCAGCGCGGTGAGCAGCCCAGGCCTCTTCGTCACCCTCCATCTGCTTGGCCTTCGCCACGCAGAACATGATCACGGTCTCTGTGTACTCGTCAGCAACCGTGAGCAGGTCATCCGAGGCGTTGATCAACGGTGGGCGGGCCTTGTACTGCACGCTCAGCGTGCCGGCCTGTGCAGGCTTCGG
>Ga0075430_100001029_pt1 | contig 22033 bp, 21 predicted proteins | sample RhiMetdeltSRZDD4_FD_75294 | JGI IMG/M metagenome (GOLD analysis project Ga0075430, IMG submission 75294) | Populus rhizosphere microbial communities from Tennessee, USA - Rhizosphere MetaG P. deltoides SRZDD4 | ecosystem: Host-associated > Plants > Roots > Rhizosphere > Soil | place: USA... | reverse complement strand
ATATTTGATCTTGATGCAAAGAAGAAGAAGAGGATGAGAAGCGTTTGCCAAATACGTTCTATTCTGAAATCATATATCAGTCATCCTTGTCCATATTCACAGATTTTATATCTATTGAAGACGATTCACAAGCTTAATGGAAAAGCTCTAGTAGTAGGATCAGCAGTAGTTTCATGCAAAAGAAAGTTATCCCCCCAACTTACACAGAAAAAGGAAATGTTGAATACAGGCATGCAGAAATTTTTACTGGCCACGCACCACATATTTGATTGCTTTTGCCATTGCCAGCGACGATACTCCAGCTACAGCTATTACGAATGCTACAGTGCTTAATGACAGCAATACGTTCAGCGCAACTAGGGTAATTGCTAGAACCACCACAGATGAGCCGAAAATAATTGCTAGCAACTTGTTGTTGACATTTCTCCATTTGCTTGCAATGTAGCCTAGAGGTCCAAGATAAATAGCACCAACTAGCATACTTGATAGACCTCCTGCCAAAATTGCACCAGCCTCACCGCCTCCTGCTGTTGTATAAGCGCGTTCTGCAGCCATCAATATCCCAAATAGCGGATACAACCCTACCTTGACTGTTGCCTGCAGCCAGGGCTGCTCTCTCTCAAATTCTGCAACCTGCGGGCTAAATGAATAATAGATATTGTTGAAGACCTCCATGAATGCACTACCAGATGCTGTCGACAAGATGTAGTGGTCACGGAAGTAGCGCAAGTACTGTACTTGAGGTGTTAGCTCTGAGCCAAAGGCAGCTGTTGCGATAAGACACTGGGATTGTGTTGGCTGCGGCTGTAGATTTGCATCTCCAGTTCCTTGTTGTACTATTAGGTCTATCCTACTGCTTTCGCCCTGACCGTTAATGTTATTTGCAGCCAGTGTGACCGTTCCCGCCTTTGAGAAGGTGTAATCATAAGAATAAGTGCCAAAATCAGATGACATATGTGTGTTATGAATCTCACTGCCATTCTGTAGTAAGACGAGATCAAACGATGATCCCCTAACGAGGTCGCCTGTTGCCGGATCTTGTATGTTCATGACAAACGTTGTTGGAGTACCTGTTTCAATTATGTCCGGACCCCATGACAGCTGGAAAAGGAACTTTTCTCCTGGGAGTGACAGTATGTCAAGTGGGAATTTCGGTTTCTCTACGGGTGCAAGCGTAAATTCTGCATTTTCGCTCTCACTTATTGTATCCTCAATACGGTGCAGCATGGCGTTGTTGATTACAAAATGTACGATACGGTTCTGCTCAGAGCTGTAATCGTCAATAACTACAGCTTGCGCCTCAAGCTCCTTGCCGTTCAGCGTTCCACGATAGCTGTTCGTCTGCAACTCTTCAATGGTCTTTGGGAACTGAACTTCGGTGTGGAGCACAGGCACTTGATCTACGTAGTTGTGCTCCCAGGTAAAGGGCATTTCAAACTTGATCGTTTTGTTCGAATAGCTGAAGTTGTTAATCTTGTCATAATATGACTTTACTAGCATTTGTTCTTCACTCTGTGCGGTTTGTATACTAAACATGTATGAGCTTCCGATGCTGACGTAAAGATCAAATTGTTGATCGGACTGCAGCGTAAGTCCAGGACTGCTATTCTCAATAATTGCTACAATATGGTACAGACCGCCTGCTGTAAGTATTCTGCTCCGCACTTCAACTGGAGTTCCCTGGCTCACATCTACCTGCGTGCTTGGGTTAGCCTGGCCATTCACCTCCCAGCCTTGTATATCTCTGTCTGGAATCAGATTTACACTGACAACACCGTCAGATGATCTGAATCGCTGATCAAGCAGAACTTCGTCATTCAATTCAACGGATATTCTAAAGTCAATATCTGGAAGAGTAGAGTTACGCGACACATCACCATCTAGAGCTCTCACTATGAAGGTGGGCTTACTGCTAGGAACCTGATCGAGAAATGTTGGAGATAATGATGCTTCTACTGAAACCTGCTTATCAGAAATGGTAATAGATGGGGAGGTATCAGTTCCCAGCCCATGTCCATCTGCAATAATCATGGAAGAAAGGATAACGATAAACAGCAAGGTTAGCGAAACAGAATATCGATTCAAAGTTACGTACATAATTGACGCGTATACAAATTGAAAGCAATCACTATATAAAGCACTAAGCCGAGCAGAGAAAAACAAGAGAATAAGAGATCTCGATTATATTTCGAATTCGCAATATGAAATATATTTAACATATCTAGATTCTGCGATTGGTATTTCGCAAATCTTTCAACAGCTACTCAGAGGTGCATTCCACTGTCTATTAGTAGCTTATGATTGGGACATTCATTTAATTCAATAGAGTCTATTGTTTGTTAAGTTGTGTTTAAGCGCATTCCAAAGCAATGAAAGGTAACTACTTCCCAATCTCAGTATAGTTCTTAAGAATTTGCCTTGCTATCTATAGCTGTTTTTATACAGTGATTGCCATAATATTATAGAAGCGTAGTGAATTAAAGCAGACTGCGTTAGCAGATAATAGCGGGCTACTTCTCCCCTTCTCCCCTTCTCCCCAGAAGACCCGCATACTTTGTGACCGCTAACACAGTCTTCTTTAGTAGACTAAAGAATGTGATACTTATGCATTATTGCACTTGAGCAGAGTTATTTCGTATTCTTCATTTAAAAAAATGTTACCTAGTAGAACTAGATGTTGCTTCAGATACGCTTTAAGACTCATTCCAATGTTATGACGTTCATACTTGTTTGCTTTTCTGCTGCTTGATATGTAGTGTCTATAAAATGATGTGCACAGGGGTAGTATCACCACAATTCGATGTGAAAAGGGGTGCCTGCAAGCACTTATCATGGTTAATGGCATTATCAAATAGCAGAGGGAAAAGAATGACAGAAAGATGTAAAGACATGGGCCAAAGGTCAAATCCACCAAAGCAACAAATAGCCTTTCATCTTTGGTATATGCTAGTTATGAAATGTGCATGTTGTGGCGGAGACATGCTGACTGAGAAGGATATTGGCAACTCAGTATTATACAAGTGTGCAGATTGCGGATTAAGCGACACAAGAATAAAGAAGGATCAGGGGAAACTAGCAGATAGTAGCTAAAAGATGTGTAACAGCTTTAGGCAATTGATATAGACTATATCAACATTGAATATGGCGGCGGGTAATTGAAGGTAAGCTATGTCGCACACAGTCAGGCATTAATAGAACAAGTTAGACAAATAGCATAACCGCATACTTTTATATTATTACACTTAACTTGTTAAATAGCTTAAAAAGAACAAATTTAATGAACATCATTTTTGGAAGTACTAGAGTAGTCTAAAGCGTATCAACAATAAACTAAAAATAATTTATTAAACCATAAGAACAATATTTTGAGTCTCCTGCTACACAGTAGAAGGTGGACTATCAACAAATAAATAATATAGTCTGCTTAAAAAGAAACCTGTAGAATTTTGCTTTTCTAGGCAGTTACTCACAGATCAAACATATCAAGGAAGAATCTTCACTATTACGAAAACCGACACTTACTAGCTTTCTATTACACTTTGAACATCTATTTCGATTCCTTGTGCGACTGTTACGGGTCCTAACTCGCAGCTTCTTACCACAGCAGAAACAGTGATTTTTCTCGTCAGAACGGAAGAAAATAGCGCATTTTGGACAATACTTCATGCCCTTATCATAGAGACTGCCATTGTAGCCTCGAACAGCGACTCTTTCACACAGATTTCGACAAGGCGTCAAATTAGATAATCTGCCAAGTTCCCAAGGATGGCAGATAAATAGTGGCCAGCACTGTACAGAGAGGGGGAGGGTAATGAGGAAGGCGTAAGGAGAGATGCTTGTTTTATGAGTTGACTATAATATTATCACCGTTAGTCAATCTCTTCCTATAGGGCTCTTGGTCTGTATTGTAGAGGTTCTTATCAGCGATGCCTTGATCATTCATCTCTATCACTTCTATTGTTCCAGAATACACAATTTCTACAAGGTTGTCTGTTGCGGAGCCGCCTTCTGTTATTAGGGCATTATTAAAATTCCGGTCAACTATTATGATACTTGAATTTCGAGTAAGCAGATACTGGCTAGATGTTATGTTAGAAAACATGATATTCTCTAAAATATTATCGTAACTTCTTGTTGCATTAATACCTGTAGGAGAGCTCAAGATAGTATTATTATAGACCAAATTGTTCACTGTCAAGCCATCATCCGGTTCGAAGGGATTAAACAAGAGTATTCCTTCAGAAGTTGCCGCTTCAATTGTATTGTTATGAATCTGGTTATTTGATGATTCTGATATTATTATTCCGCTGGTTGCATTCTTAACTTGGTTATCTCTTGCGATTGAATCAGTCATATTTCTTGAGAAGAATATGCCAGCTCTCATGTTGTCTTCTACTCTGTTTCCCTCAATGAGGATATTGTTACAGTTAACTGAACAGATTATGCCAATGTTGTTGTGATGTACCCAATTATTTGTAATATCGATATCGCGACTTTTACTATGAGGATCGATAGCATAGTTTAAGTTATGATGATATTCATTTCCATCAATTGTGATGTTGTACCCGCCTGTGGAGTAAAATGCTCTCCACATATGATGAAATTTACTATTTCTTATCTCCATATCATGCGTAGGCCCGTATCCGAAACGGGAATCACCCTCTCCAAAAAGATCAAACCCTCTTCTCCCCATTTCATTATATCCTAGATATGCAAATTCCGAATCTATTATTTCAGAACCTTCGCCTGCAACAAATTGAATGTATCCTCGACCTACAGAGCCGCTCCCATCTTGTTGAACGACAGCATTAGAAGAAGTATTCCAAGACGTTATTTTTACCCCCTCTATCAGTATTCTGCCATGAACTATTATTCCATTTTCCCCAGCAATCTTCAAGTACTGAACACCATCACTTGAAGTCATATCAAAACTTGAACCATCAGCTATTCTTAAGTTAGCTTTTAGAAGATGCTCTCCATCTTTTTGAAGATTTTCAAGTAGTGATCGATTTTGTATTGTGCTAATAAGATCTCCAAAAGATGCGTAGTCGCAGTCAACAGTAATCGTGTTTTCTGCTGCCTCGTAGTATATACATCGTACTCCTTCATCATTCTCAAGGAAGGGTAGCTGTTGATAAGATATACCAGCCATAGAGAAAAAGAGAACCGCGGTTGTTATAGGGATAAAATATCGTTTGCGAATAATCATCATAATGTTACTTCTTTTTACTAGATGTATAAGATTTATAAATTTAAACTACTCCATTGTTTCTTGTATAAGAGAAAACAAAGGTGCTTATCAAGAATTTTGTATTAGTATTTTTGCTTTGTTTGCACGAGGTACTGGCTTATATAGCGGATGTGTCAGATTTGTTTAGCAGGCCATTGTACGGAGTGAAGAACGGGGAACATGTGTATGGTAATTCCAGTAACCTTATGCCAGGAACATCAACCCTGTAGATTGAGATAGTGGATTTATCTAACACAAAAAACTGGGAGATTTTTACACGGGAGGAATGTTCCAGAGAATACAAACAAAAACTCTCCGTTTCCATATAATCAGAGCGCTTTAACGGAACGAATGGAACCCAAATGAGATCTCCTTCTGCTAGCTTTTTGATGTTGTATATCAGTGTCTTCAATTGAATGCATTGGTGTAGAAAACTATGCCCGTGCACTCAAAAGTTTAAAGGAAACAATAGGGAGATCAAACCCGTTAGCATTGCCGGGTTAGCAACTCCATATATAATCAGCAACTGACCCTACTTGATCTCACCAATCAAATTTATAATGGGTGTCCAATCCATTCACATCTAATTGCCAAACTATATCTAATGAAAGTTGTAGAACCAAATAGATCTAATAGTATCTCAAAAAACACTACACAAAGGCATCATCGATACAGCTAATGCTATCGTGGGATACAAGCAGAGTTGATGATAAGTTTAAGCAAGATAACTCCTAACATATTGTCATCAAACTTGATAACATATAAGTGACATGAATAATGCTTGTTTTTCAAAAAATTAAAAAGTATGGGTATATTTCAGACAAGGCACTTTGTATTTAACTTGTTTTACTGTGCTTGTCTATTGTATGCTGTCTTAGCTCTCCTCTAGAGATTAGAATGACTCCTTACACATTTCGCATGAAAAGCTGGCAGAAACGACAGGAGTCGATTCTTCAGCCATATTTTTTAGAGATGCTTCGGTACGAGATCCTCAATAAGAAGAGTCACCACCAGGTATCTCTTTTTGATGGGACATACACAACAACACAATCATGTGGAGATATAACCCTAGAAGAGTGCCCCATTGTATTCACACCTTCATCTGCCACGATAGCATAATGATGCGGCTTAACAAAATATGCACAGTTATAGCAGAGGTACCCTTTGTGATGATCTGAATCTTTACGCTGTTCTACTTCTATATAGCGTGCGGTAACCCTTGGCAGCTTTTTTTGTTGTGTTGCTTCTTGCAGAATATTCTTGGTTGACTTAACTCTCAGGTTCTGTTGACTGAGCATATATGGAACGACAAATTATGAAATATTAGCTAAATAGCATGACCTCGAGATAATTGCAATTTAGCGCACGAAGACATTTTTATTTCAATAAGGTCTAACAAGAGAACAAAGAACATTAGATTAGGATGAAGTTGTGGTTGTATTGTCACTATTATCAGTGATCATATTATCACTATGGGTCCCGCCGCTGCTGCTATCATTATTCTCATTATTAACATCACCATTGTATATTTCTAAGGCTCGTGCTACTTTTTTACCACCCTCAGTTTTTTTTAACAGATTGTTTAATTCTTCGATCGCAAGTGAATGTTCTTCTCTTGAACCATCTGCATTTTCAAATCGGAGTATTAATTCATTTTTCATGGGACTTTTCTCTTTTAATTTTCTTATAATGGACGAGTAGTACTTGGCAGTAATTTCTAAGAAAATAGCCACTAAGCTTGGATCATAGGCTACAATATTGCTGTTGCCTAGGCTTATGGAACTTTTACTTGGGTCTACTACTAAAGCATCTTTATCACCAACTCTGATTGAAGATATCTTGCTGTAGAGTGCCAATTGGGATGGTTCATAATATAGGATCAGCTCAATCTTATCCAGAATGGCTCTGCCAAGAAGCAGTATCTGGGCAATATCAGTACCTTCAGCTATATCTTTAATTCCCAATATATCATGTACTTTTCCTTGCTCACTTGAAGTGAAATCTATCCTTGGCAGTTTATTATATTCCAAATAATGTTTTTTAGGCTTCACAGAAGTACTGTCTATATTTGTGATAGCAGTACTATCATCATCATAATTTAGTTCAGATATTCTATATTTGATTTGTATCAAATTATCGTCGGGTTTGGAAGGATTATCTACAAGTACCACCGTAAGATTTTCTTTACCATCTGTGCTGGCAGAGTAAAGGTAATAATCCTCAACATTTACAAACTTTGGTGCTCTGTGACTCTTTATCTCCTTGTCAAGTCCAGGCAAGAAATCAAAGGATTTTTTTAGCTTCTTAGTAATCGGAGTCTTTAAACCCACAGGTATCATTATATCCTTCAAACCAAAATCTGATATCTTTCTTCTTTGATTCCAAAATTCAATTTCTGCGCTCCTTACAGAGAGAGAATAGGAGAGAGATGTAGTGTTCCCAGGTATGTCGGAATTATTTGGGGGCAATGTGTTTATCAGTACAATATTGTAGCGTTTACTATCTCCAAAACTATCATCAATAGATATCTTCAATCCTTTTTGAATACGGGATGTCATGGTATAAGGTAATTTTTCATAGCTTTTTGTCATCAACTCATTCAAAGGTTCTAATGCGCTAGTCAATGACCCTTCAATTCTTGAATAAATGTATCTTCTATAACTATCAGATTGTTTAAGGAATACTTCTCTAGAATGAATTATGTTACTTCGTAGAGTGCTACTCGCTATTACGAATGGATCAGCTTCGGTTGGGATTGAATATCGTTCTCTTAGGGGCTCATTATGCAGGCTACCAAAATTGCTAAAGGTATCTCCGACGGTGTTAATTAATTGATCTATTTTTGATATTATTTCTGATTCCAAAGACTCTGCATTGGCAAGGACCGATCTGAGTTGTTCAAAGTCACTATGCGCGTGAAAAATCATATCAGAAAGACTAGAATAGTCCCTAAGTTGAGATAAGAAATCTGCATTTTGCTCTAACGGACTGTAATCAGCGTAAAGGTACCTTCCTCGTTTTGAAGAACTATTGACTGTGTCTTCTCCTGTTTTCATATTACCGTATTACTATGAAGTACGGTATTCATTGCAAGGATATAAATCAAATATCGAAATAGTAAATGAGAGGCAACAGATAACCTGACAATAATTGTTGTATAAAAAACTCAGGCAATAATCTCAGTGTCGGGGGGATAGTGATAACCTCAAGGGTCTTCAATTCTACTCAAACTCTGCATTTATCTTATCTAAATTTCGGCCAATTCTTCTCTGATCTCGACAGCAACATGCTTCCTGTAAATGATCTGATATCTTCTGAATACAGACCTTCTCACAGGGTCATAGTCAATCTCAATTATTTTCCTGAATGTTTCAAGTTGCGAATTTGCAATTATAGTTCCTATACCCAATTGTTTTTGTCTTATCTGATATGCTATCTTTCGTGGTAGGTAGCAGATGAAAATCTTGCTGTGCGCTCTTATGAGCACTCGGTCTGCATCATCTAGTATAACTGACTCTCTAAAAATTGTCGTTTCATTTTCTAATTGGTCTACTACATTGACCCTTACTGCAGAGCCTGTCAGTACGCTTAGAACTTGCTCGGTAGTGCAATTATCCACCAAAAGGGTTTTTTGTGCCAGCTCAAGCCTGATTCCAAATTTTCGTTCAAGTTCAGAAATTTTTTGCAGCATAGAGCTTCCAAAGTCTCTATTCTTAGGAATTGCGCCTGCCACAATAAGGATTGATAGAGAGTAAGTCTTATGAAAAGATTATTATTCTAACCGCAAGTATCGAGAGGGCAAATAGTATTGTGCCAACACTAAGGACCTTAAGGCCAATCTCAAGTCTGTAGGTTAGAGCATCATTCCCGTTTCTCTGTTTTAGCCGTTTATAAGGCCTGGACATTGTGATCTCTGCGTAGCTGATGAGCCCTGTCAACGCCGCTATTGCTAATGCGAAGATGCTGATGGAATTTGTCTGCATAATATATCCTGCCAACACTGGCAAGGAGCCCCATGACACTGCAAACCAAAAGTCGTTATGGAATATACCGCCCCATATTTCATAGTTATATGTAAATAAAAAGAATCCTTCGAGCACTGCAATGATTGCTAGAAGTGGGACAAAAAAAACAATGTAATAAACCCCTATTGCATAAGCAGCTGTAAGTGACGCTCCCATTATGATTAACAATTGCGTTTTACGAAAGTAGCTGCCCCACGGTTTAGTTTTTTTTGACCCGAGGCTATCAGCGACGTGAGCCGAAATTCCGAGTGCGAGTATGTAAATCAATACAATCGCGCCAAGTCTATCCCACCATATTACCTCGCTGGCAAGCATCGAGCCCATAATCGCAAATGAAACACACATGCCAGTGTAGGGCAGAAACATCAAGCCAACAAAGACGCGAAATCTCATTGGACCAAACTTGGGGACGAACCATTCATCGATCCGCGTTTTATTTTCTGCACTCATGGCTTTTCAGCAGACGCCACAGCAGAAGTTCCGCCCGTGTAATACCTGCAATCTACATTCTGAAATCTTCGATCCCTTAGAGCTGTTATTGTCTGATCAGCCCAATTTGATTCTTTTATGACATCGTCCAGCTCTCCAAAAACAACCTTCCAGGACGCAACGAATCTTCCTGCTAGTTGAAGCAATTCAAAATGCATATTCCAAAGACTGCGTACAACTCCTCGGGGATAAGTAAAGTCATGAAATACTAAAATACCACCGGGTCGGAGCACCCTCCAACATTCATCGACTACCTTTTGGACGTTGACGTATTTGGCGAGATAGGAGGACACCACTGCGTCAAAGGATTCATTCCTGTAGGGCAAGATTTCGGCGGTTCCCTGCGCTATAGGTGCATTAAGCTTATGTTTCAAGATGAGGAGGTATTCAAATGTGAGATCTATCCCTGTGACGCTTTTGCCTTGCTCAACTAGCATTGATGATAGAACACCGGTTCCGCATGCGAGCTCTAGAATCCTGCTATGATGGGAGAGTTTTTTTATTATCTCATGTTTCCAAGCATTATCCCGCCCAAACGTCGCCAGTCGCAAGATTAGGTCATAGCTGTCGGCGTTGGCAGGAGTAAAGAACCGCATTGCATGAGCATGACCCTCATGAATTAGCATTATGAATGCTATTACAATCCCACCTACTTTTATGTATTGAAAAAGTAAATCAATGCCTGGAACCGATAAAACTTGATTGTATTTCGTAAATTGGCAGCGGCAGGTATCACTTGAGGAGATAAATGGCCAGAAAGTTATGGTGAAAAGAAACAAGCCAACAAAACAATTTCATGAATTTCTCATACTCTATGCTTATTCTCTTATTTCGATGTTGCTTTTACTTCCGTCTGCTCCGCTTGCGTTTAGCGAAATAATTAAGAATGAAGGATACGAGATGAGAAAGAAGCTAAAAAAAATTGGCATATCTACTCCAGTATTACTTTCAATATCCGATACATACCTTATAGAGGAGTATATCGAGGGGGGAGACATCTACCAGGCACTTGCTTCCACTGGAGACATCATGCTTGCATACAAGGCAGGATCCATCACGGGCAAAGCTCATCAAGCCGGCTATGCTTTCGTAGATAACAAGGCACAAAACTACCTTGTGAAAGAAGAGTCTGTCATAAGAACTGACTTGGGTTTTATGAAAAAAACTCGTTCTCACTATTCAAAAAGCATGGACATAGGATCATTCCTTGCAAGTGTAATGGACTTAGACAGATATGGTGAAATTGCCAAGTCATTTCATGATGGTTACATATCTGAGTCAGGCGATAAGTTCTCGTATCGCTCAATAATCATTCGCAACCTTTTATCAGCAGGCTTCTCATCAAGCAGCAAGATAACTCTCAGGAACATGCTACTAGACGTCAGGAACTTGGTCAGTCTCTAGATTGGAGGAAGCTCTGCTTTTTTGTCGAAGCCGCCTGAGCCAAACTTGCAGTAAAAGCACTGGTCGGACTGCATGTACGTTAACTTTTGTATAGATATTGCCCCCAGTTTGACCGCAATCTTTGTCATGAGACGGTACTTAAAAGGCATAGACGGTATTACTTCTTTAAAATAAACCTCATAGTGGTCCGGGCAAAATTTCAGTGTCACCTGAGCCTTTTGTCGAAACTCGGGTGACGTTTGGGTGTTATGCTCGCTCATGGTCTTGGCTACATTAATCTGTTCTCTAATGTACTCATGTTTGGGACAAGGACAGTCCTTTCCGCCTGGATGTTTGTAGGCAGGGGTATTTTTCCAGTCAAAGCCTGGAAAGTTCTTTTCAAAATCATCCATCGCCGCTGTACACTACGTATTCTACTCTTATAAAGATGTAGGACAATCTCCAGTTGTATAAAAACAGGCCATGGTAAAATGAATATTAACTACGTTTACTTGGCGCCTAGAATGACAAAAAATATATTTTTGATGTTATAACACTCCCTAAGCGACGTGGTACGAGACACTGACACTAGTGGCAGTGCTGTATTGACAGCAACAGCCACAAATAGTAATTCTGGCGACGATGACTTAGACCCTAACCGTAAGACTTTATTAGAATTTAAGAAGACTGTTCAAGAAGAGCAAAAGATAGGGGATAAGAGAATAGAAGAGATAAACACCCAACTTGACGGTATCAAGAAGCAGATAGATCAAGAGAGAACCCAGCTTGATGATTTTAGAGCCAAGTTAAAGCAAGTCAATGAGGAAAAAGACATTGAATATCCTAAATTTGTACAACTAAGAGAGGGCCTGATGCAGGCTAAGAACCAGATGAAGATTCTAGATGACAAAGTTGGCCCAGTAGCAGCTAAGTTAAGAAAAGAGAGGAGCGATATGCACAACCTTCAGAAGGCACTTGAGCAGATAGAGAGAGACATTCAGACTAAGAAGCTGTCAAAAGACGAAGAGCGCAAACTTGTTGCGCGTTCCAAGGAAATCGCAACAAAGCTTCACACCCTGAAGGTGATTCATAAAAAAGAGGATCAGTACCGCACCATTTCGACACAGTATGACCAGTTAAGAGATCAAGTTAGAAGGATTTTTAAGCTAAAAGAGGAGTATGGTACCAAAATCGGGAAGCTAAAAGAGAGTCTTGACAACTTGATAAACCTTCGGGAGGGCCTTTATGAGGAACGCAGGCAGGTAATTCACACAGTAAGAGAAGCTGCAGCCAAGCTTGAAATGATTGAGACTCAACTGAACGCTATTGCCTTCAAAAAGTCGCGCATGCAGGCCGCAGAATATCGCCATAAGAGGCAGAAGGAGACGGGAGAGAGACGAGCAGCACGACAGGAGGCAATGCAAGAGCGAGCAAAGCGCGACAAGGAGTATCAGGAGCGCCGTAATGCGTTGAAAGAAGTGGCACTTAAAAAGATGACTACAGGCAAAAAACTCACATTTGATGAAATGAAGTTGATATTCGGTGATGCGACCTCTGACTGAGATACGTTTTTTTGATAGACAATTGTAACCTGCCCTTGAAGATGGCAGATAGAATTGAGTACACTGGCAAGGTCTACGTCTATAGTAGTGGTATGCCTGCAGGGCACATTCAGCTTACAAAAGAGAGATTAAGTGAATACGGCGTGAATGAGAATGACATTGAAGTTATCGAGGTTCCCGAGGGTGTCCCCGAAGGGTCAGTAATGGTGACAGTCTGGCCCCATTATTTGTCAGTTGCAAGGGTCAAGCGAGTGCGAGAGGGCTCAATCTACGCGCCCCAGCTATTTAATATCCAATTATGAACTAAACCGTTAAATCTTCTGAAGACACATTCTAGTAGGATGCTGACATTCTTTTGTAAGCGTAATCGCCATGGTGATTGCCCCGGCGATTGGCCAGTAGGCAATGTATGCGGACCGGATCATGATTGCTCGTTTGACGTGGAGAGGGTAAAATGCCAATGCATGTGCCATGATGGGAACTGATTAATTCTATCACCAAGGAAGAACCAAGAATAGCGGACGAAAGTAAAGTAATAGCGACTCGGGGGCCCGATCAAACAAGTTTCTTAGGAAAGGCCCGCTACACACCTTTAAGAATTTTCAGATATTATCAGGAATCTTATAAATAAGATGACAGTCAGGAGAACAAAGGCTGAAAAAGAAGTTCATCACAAAGGGCACATTAAAATAACATAAAGACGCTCTAACCATTACTAGTAGTAAAATAATTCTATTCTATGGAAACAAAGTATAGAACCTACCTTGTTGATAAATGCACTGAAGCTAGCCCTGGGATCAATAAGCTTAGAAAAACTTTCTTCGTGAGAAGATGAATTATTTACATCAAGGTTTCTGACTGATAGGCTAAAAGGTTTAGAGAGAAATGTATCTACGAGAGTCTACTGTACTAACTTTCAATCTTTACTGTCCGCTTCACAAAGGATTCCCTCTGTTTTCTTATGCACTCTTTTTCATGATGGTGCTTAAATCAAGGATTATTATTGAGGCTTAGATATAACGACGTAACCTTTAATTGAGCTTGCACGCATTTTTGATTTGGAAAAAGTCAATCAAATGTTAGACTTCTCTTCATCTCTATCCCAACTTAATGGTTTGTTTGGAGGAGAAGGATTAGATCCTAGCAGTCCATGGATGTGGGTTTCCATCATATCTCTTGCCATAATCCCGTTTTTCATGATGTATGCCCAAAAGCTTCAATCTCGCGTAATTATGGGAGAAATATCAAAGTCGCTTGCTAAATTAAAAACAATGAGGGAAAATGCAAGAAAGGAAGCTATAGACTACGTCAAGAATGCGATAAAGATATCATCATCTTCTTCTCCGAGGGATCCAGCAGTTGGAGTGGACAGATTCTTGGAATATTTTACAATCCTGCCTGTAGACCTTGACCCAAATGGGCTTGTGCACAAGCTAGATCATATCATGAGAACTAGAGACGACAGAGTCCGCGCAGAGATCAAGAAATTATGTATTGGTGCAGGAGACAAAGAAATTTCAAAGATAGAAAATATTCTGGAGGCTGCAACTGCCCTGAACCTCATTTACAAAGTTGTAAGGCATTATTATCTAATGGGCAAGCGTACTACTAGTATGTTTATTCTTGTCCAACTTCAAATGGTCATGCCCCTCCTGCTTGAAGAAGCTGAAGCACTGCAGAAGGCCATAAGCGCATTCAAGCGCGGCCAGCCAATAGGTGATAGCATAGGACCGATGGTTGTGGGCAAAATGATGTTTGGAAAGGAAAAGAAGTTTGCAGCAAGGGAAACTATATACAGTGAAGATGAGTACAGGGGCAGAAAGATATATCTTCTTAAAGCTGAAGGGCCTGCTGGAACCGTCGGAAGGCCGGGTGAAGCCATAACTCGCCTTGTCGGCGACATGGGTATCAAGATAGATACAGTCATTATGATAGATGCAGCGCTCAAGCTCGAAGGTGAAAAGACTGGAGACGTGGCAGAAGGGATTGGAGCCGCTATCGGCGGCATAGGTGTAGAAAAATATCAAGTAGAAGAGGTGGCAGCCCGGTTTAATATCCCTATATACGCAGTCATCGTCAAGCAGTCCGTGCAGGATGCAATCACAATCATGCGCAAGGAAATTGCAGATGCATTTGAAAAGGTAACAAACACTGTTTATTCAGTTATTGAAGACAGGACCTCAGAGGGCCAGTCAGTCATGGTGATAGGTGTTGGAAACACAATAGGAGTAGGTCAATAATAGTAATGCTGTTTGGCAAGAAGAAAGAAATTACTCCAGAAATATACTCGAAAGATACCTGTCTGTCATGCACTGAAATAACCAAGCGGCATCATGAAGAAAGAGATTATGTTTATGGAGTGGGATTGCAATGTAAGAAGTGCATGTCTCCTAATACAATTGTAACTGCAATCTATGGTGAGTATCCAGAAGAAGATAGATAAAGGCTAAAGCGTAATAATATTTGCACTTGATTCTTTAGGAATTAAAGTATGCTCCGCTTGAACCACTATTTTGCTGTGTCCTTCAACAAGAATAGGGTATGCATGCACATTCTTTTTCTTCATTAACACATCCGCTAGTCTACGTAGATCCTTTTCGTCATACTTGTCGGTAAGCCATCGCAGAGCAAATGGGAGCGTTCTGTACCGGCTCCAGAGGAGGTCCAAAAGATCGTCTGCTTCTTTGTTCTTTACAGGCTTGCGGGAAGTTATTCCAAAGATGTTCTTCGTTTTGCCTTCGTACACGATACCTTGACCATCTCTTGTAGTGATAAATGGCTCAATTGCATATGCTTCGTTTTCTATGAGAGATAATGATGATCCTCTAGTCCAAATGTTGGGTATAGATTTCCCAGCATGAATGGTGTATTGCTGAAGTGAGTGGCCACTGAGATTCTGTATTGGCTTAAAGCCAAATTTCGTTATCGTAGTTTCTATGACTCTGCCTATGTCACTTGCTTTAGTGTTGGCTCTTGCAATTCTTACTGCCTCGCCGAGTGCCATTTCTGCTGTACTGACTAGTGGTTCATATTTTGGGTCATAGCAGACTGTGACAGCGGTGTCTGCAATATAGCCTTCGATGTGGACGCCAATGTCTATCTTAAGGACGTCGCCTTCTTTTACCAAGGTGGCATCGTTTGGTTCTGCGGTATAGTGCGCAGCTATCTCATTGAGGCTTGTGTTAACTGGGAATGCCGGCTCGGCATTTAGGCTGCGAATATACGCCTCAACTGATTCGCAGATCTCAAATAGTGTCAATCCTACATGATACTTTTTGCGTGTGACCTCCCTCACCTCCGCTGCTATCTTGCCGGCCCGTAGATAGCATTCAAGATTCATCCTATTGTGGTTTTGTATCGCTGTTCCTATATAGAGATTGTGCGGCTAATTGAATACAAAATGATGTTGATGAGGATGATGAGAAACCCTGATCGTTAACAGGACAAGCCTCGTCATCAATTATATGATGCGATTATACGCATGCAAGAGTATTCATAGAATTAACCGAAATATATCTGATGGGGTTAAGGTCCCATAGACTTACAAAGCATACAACAAAGCGCTAATAGAACGGAAAGTTTTAGCCTGAAGAATCGACAATTGATATACGTCAGAGATGTCTAAATTCAACTCTTCTAGTCTGAGTGGCTAGACATGCATTAGTCCATTTAGAACAGGTTTATCATCTGCTGCTTCAATATCCTAGAGAGAGAAACATACGTTGGATAGCAGTTCAATCAAAGCCATCTATTCCATACACTTTGACGAGGGCTTCAAGCTCTAGTGTGGTTATAGGTAGTTGTTCATTTGTTTGCCAAAAGTCAAACTGAGGTGACATCAAATATCCCTTTTGCATTTGCATGTGACCAAACCCAAGTACGTGGCCGATTTCATGGACAGCCGAGTTCCTAAACGCATATGGGGGCAGGTTTATTTCAGTCTCGCCATCGCCATGTAGTACAAGTGGAGAAAGGTATACTCGCATATCAAGGCTATTGTTATCCCCAACGCCCTCTTCGAATCCCACAGACGTATAGGCTCCAGTTTGGATAGGATAATCTGGAAAATCACTATATTTGTCATAGATATACACTTTGATGTCGCATGATTCAAGCTCTGCCTCAGATTTGACAAACTTGGCAGTAATATTCCATCCAAGGTGGTTGCCGGTATATTCCTGCAGTGCATGCCGCCACTTTTGCACTGACAGCTTTGTCCAAACATAGTATGCATTTTCAATGCCGTCATCCAGGTATATGCAGCTTTTTATATCATCTTTATCCCAGTTGTACCTTGTCATGGGAACAGAAGTTTCGGTAAAGTTAGTCTGCTCAGAATAATATTTTGCGGCAAATCCTGGAGACAAACTATAAGCAATAAAAAGAAGAAAAAACAACAACAACAACATTATTCTAGGTGCAAGAAGTGACAGTTTCTTGCACATTTTTTCAGACGACTACTTTTTCGTCCTTATCTAGTGTAGCGATATTAAATGCTTGTTCTATTGTTGAGACAAATATGACGCCGTCTCCGTGCTCGCCTGTTCTTGCAGATTCAATGACTGCCTGTACCACCATGTCTACCTGGTCATCTGGAAGCACTATCTCAAACTTGACCCTAGGCAGTAGATCGTATGCGACGGGCTGACCTCTCCATTGTAAGTGGAGTTCACGCTGTTTGCTCCATCCCGAAACTGTAGTAATTGTCATACCACCAATCTTCATCTGCCTTAGCTTTTCTTTGACGACAGGCATCCTTTCAGATCTAATCATGGCTTCTACTTTCTTCATTTATATAGCATTGAATGACACATGTACAATAAATTGCTATTGTTCTATAGTGATTTTTATTAAAAATACTTTATAAATTGGCAGATCAGAGGTAAGCCATTTGAAAAATAAGAAATTCGTCCTTGATACCAGTATCATCATCGATGGGGAGATAACAAGGATGCTTGAAGGTGATAGTAAGATTGAGCAAGAAAGTGAGATCATTATCCCTATAGCAGTTCTAGACGAGCTTCAGTCACAGGCATCTACCAATAAAGAGCACGGCTTTGTAGGGCTTGAAGAGATAAAAAAAATTAGGGAGCTCTGTGCTGCAAAAAATATTACACTCAGATTTGTGGGTCAGCGACCTGATCTTGATGATATCAGGCTTGCAAAACATGGCAGAATAGATGCAATAATTAAAGATGTTGCGATGCATGAATCTGCTACACTCGTCACTGCGGACTATGTGCAGGCGCTTGTCGCAGAGGCTCAGGGCATCGAGGCAGTGCACATAAGGGCTCCTACCAAGACTACGGACCTGGAGTTTGAGAAATACTTTGACGATACGACAATGAGCGTTCATCTAAAGGAAGGAATATTTCCTATGGCAAAGAGGGGAAAGCCGGGTAACTTCCAACTTGTCAAAATAGGTCAGGAAAAGATAACCTCTCACCAATTGTTAAATATAATCAAAGAAGTTTCTGAAGCAGGAAGGGTTACAGGGAAGGGCGCTGTAGAAATAAGCAGGAGTGGAGCGACCGTCCTCCAGTTTGGCAACTTCAGGATTGCAATAACAAGGCCGCCATTTTCCGACGGGCTGGAAGTGACGATTGTGAGACCTATCATTCGGCTAGAACTTGAAGATTACAATGTAAGCAGCAAACTAATGGACCGACTTTCTGGCAAGGCTGAGGGGATAGTAATAGCTGGTCCACCTGGCTCAGGTAAGAGCACGCTTGCAAGCAGCGTTGCTCAATTCTACACCAAAAGAGGCAAGATAGTCAAGACCTTTGAATCACCACGGGACCTACAGGTATCTGATGAAGTGACGCAGTATGGTCCTCTCGAAGGTAGCTTTGAAAAAGCGGTAGACATTTTGCTCTTAGTGAGACCCGACTATACAATTTTTGATGAAGTAAGAAGAGCACAGGACTTTGAAGTATTTGCAGACATGAGACTTGCGGGAGTTGGCATGGTAGGTGTAGTGCATGCAAGCAGTCCACTTGACGCAATCCAGCGATTCATGCGGCGAGTCGAGCTTGGCATGGTTCCTCATATTTTGGACACAATAATCTTTGTGCGAGATGGCACTATAAGGCAGGTCTATGAATTGACTCTAACTGTTAAGGTGCCAAGTGGAATGACTGAGGAAGACCTTGCTAGGCCATTGGTTGAAGTACGCGACTTTGAGTCAGGTGCAATAGAATATGAAATCTACACCTTTGGAGATGAAAATGTTGTAGTGCCGGTCTCGAAGTTGACCAAGACCGGTCAGACAGAAAGTGGTGTTCGCAAGCTGGCTCAGTCCAAAGTAATGGACATTGTGCGCAGGTTTGATCCAGGTGCCGAAGTAAATGTTATTTCAGATAACAAGGTACAGGTAAGAGTTAGCAAAGAAGCCGTTCCTAGGATAATAGGCAAAGGTGGATCCACTGTTTCAGAGTTGGAGGAAATGCTAGGCATAAAGATAGACGTGGATGCCAAGACCCCTGCTCTAGGCAGAGAGATCGAGTTTGATATAAGTGAATCGGGCTCAGCTGTCAATATTCTATTTGATGACGAGGCGATCGGTCATACAGTCGATGTGTATGTGGAAAATGAATACCTTATGAGCAGCCAGGTGGGCAAGAAGGCTAGAGTAAAGATAGATAAGCGCAGCGAATCCGGAAAGAAGATCCTAAATGCAATAATTGCAGGACAAGAAGCGATCAAGATATTTATTAGCAGACATTAGCCAATACCTTTGATCCCCTGCGCTTTGACAAGCCGGATGAATTCCTCAAGTTTTTTGAGGGTCTCCGGATGCAAATGATGCTCTATACCTTCGGCATCTCGGTTGGCAGTGTCCTCATCCACTCCGATCATCTTGAGAAAGTCGGCAAGAATCCCATGCCTATCATGCATGTTCTTTGCAACAGCCACGCCTGATTCTGTAAGGCTTATGCCGCGATATCGCTCATAGTTCACATGGCCACTCTCATTCAGCCTTTGAAGCATTTTGGTCACGCTGGGTGAGCTGACGTTTAGGTAATCAGAGATATCAATTGTAGTCGCATACCCCTTCTGAGTTATCAACTCATAAATGACCTCAAGGTAATCCTCCATGCGAGTCGTTCGTCCAATCTTTTGAGCATTGTGGGCGTCACGAATAAACTCGAGGCGATTTCCTCCTCCTGCTCTCCTTCTTCTGCCGCCCTGAGTAACATCGTCCGCAGGCTTGTCCTCCAATTTCCTTGTCAAAAGCATTATCTCTGCGGCATATATATAACAATTAATATTATAGGACTATTAAAAATCTTGCAGTGTATTGAACCTTGTTATATCGACTTCACAGCTTCATTCCATGATTGATGACAGAAACCTTCTCATAATAGATACTAGGTCGTTCTCAAGATATGCTGAGCTGCACATACCAGGCGCAGTCAACATTGACCTAATACAATTTCACTGGATCGATACCTCAAAGTCAGGTATCAGGCAATTTAATAGGCAAAGCAGACTTTTACTCTCAAACATCGGAGTTACAAAGGACAAGTTTGTAGTCTTTTATGACGATATCTCAGGCATGTCCGCATCAAGAGGAGTCTGGCTTTTACTTTACTTTTCCCATAGGAAAGTCGCGATGCTAGACGGAGGATTCAACAAGTGGAAGGCGGAAGGATACAAGACAGAGACTAAGTCCAATCCCTTTTTGCATTCACATTTTAGGGGAAAGATAAACGCCAAGATTCTTTCAGACTTTATTAGTATAAACTCAGTCATCAAGAGAAAAAAAGGATCATTCATAATTGATGTTCGCTCAAAGGACGAGTACTCAGGCTCTACGATTAGAGCGTCGCAGGCGGGTCACATTCCTACTGCAATCAACATTGACTGGAATGATAACCTAGATCAGAGTGGTATTTTCAAAAGTCATGGAAAGTTGGAGCAACTGTATGATAAGGTTCCAAAGAATGCCGAAGTGATAACTTACTGTCAAGGGGGTTATCGCGCTGCGAATAGCTTCGTTACTCTCAAGATGCTTGGCTACAAGAACGTGCGAATGTATCTTGGCTCTTGGGGTGAGTGGGGCAACAGACCGGATCTGCCAATAGAAAAAAATTTGCCTAATGGTAAATGAAATCGGAGCTCATTTTCAATAGTTTCTTGTTCATTATAAAATGACAGGTGGTAAGACCGTATTTTTGCGCTAGCTTGAGCACAAAGAGCTGTATAAAAAATGTCGCCTGTAGCAGCAATTCAATCCCAGTGTTTTTGAATTCAACGTAGATTGAAGAGAACCCTTCTTCGTTCAATCTTTTACTTAATTTTCTATTGGTCTCGTCGCCATCTCCTAATACTATTGCCTGATCGGCCTCTTTGATGCTGAATAATGGTGAATGGCAAAATTCTTCGGCAGGATAGGCCAAGGCTTTTGCACCAAATACTTCGTTAAACTTCAGTGTACCATACTTGGTGATTGTATACAGCGGACCATCGCCAAGTAGGAAATAACTACTACTACTATTACTACTATTACTACCAATGGCTATATTGTTATTGTAATTATTGCTGATGCTGCTTTTATGATCAACCTCGCCCATTACTTGCTCAGCTTGCTTCTCAGCATGGTTGTATAGTTTTCTAAGGTCGGAGGGCATATGTAGCTGAGTGGAAAGCGAGATACATTTGATCATACTAGCCGTAAAGCTAATAGTTCCAGCAGTAATGATGCCTGTGTTCCTATATCTCAGCTCAATTATCTGATCACATGATTTGGCCAATCTGCTTGAAGATCTCGCGGTAAGTGCAGTAATCGTACTGGCTCCATGTTTCTTGGCAATTTTAGCTGCAAGAATATTGGCCTGGGTATTGCCTGAAATAGAAACGATAAACAAATTGCGGCTTTTTACCAATAAGGGATTCTTGATTATATCGATAGGGGAGCAGCAAATAGCATGGCCACTAGAAAAATATTGTGCTGCAAGTCCAGCAATGTAGGAGTCGCCTGATCCAACAAACAGACAGTTATTGTTATTATTATTATCACTGGCAGGAGGAGGAGATGATGATGATATATCAAGTCTGCACAGATCTTGAACTTGGTATTCTATTTCTGCTTGCATGGCCTCTATAGCATCCACATTGTCAAAAAAATCAAAAGGTCTTTAAAAGCTTGATAGGCTAGTTAATAGAGAGTTGTTTTATACCTCTTATCCCTGATTTGTTTTCCCTTATCATTTTCCTTGCGTCTCAATCACAATCATGGTCAATGTAGAACGAACCTTATCTATTCTTCTAACATGCCAAGTTATTGTTTCCCTTAGTTTATCCATAGAATCTGAGCTTATTCTAGCAATAATATCATAAAC
>Ga0075430_100001025_pt1 | contig 22065 bp, 20 predicted proteins | sample RhiMetdeltSRZDD4_FD_75294 | JGI IMG/M metagenome (GOLD analysis project Ga0075430, IMG submission 75294) | Populus rhizosphere microbial communities from Tennessee, USA - Rhizosphere MetaG P. deltoides SRZDD4 | ecosystem: Host-associated > Plants > Roots > Rhizosphere > Soil | place: USA... | reverse complement strand
CTCGGCCAGCCCCGGATAGCGGGTCACGAAGCCCGCCTCGTCGAGCTCGAGCACTGCGGTGAAGTCGTGGTCGAGGCCCACGTAGCGCACGCGGCCCTCGCCCGCAGGCTCGTAGCGCTGCTCCGAGCGCAGCACCGCCAGGTCCGGCACTGACACCCAGGCCATCACGTGGTCGGCCGGCTCCCCGCCCAGCCGAGCCGCCGGCATGAAGTTCGTCAGCGGCGAGAAGGCGAGGTCGCAATCGAGCGCGCCCTCGACCTCGTCGACCACGTGGTCGTCCGCCGTCCAGCTCCCGTCCTCACGGCGCTCGAGCTGGAGCCGGCGCAGCCCGCCGGGCGTGAGCGCCGACAGCTCGAGCGAGCGGGTGACAAGGGCGGAGTCGGTGCGGAGCCGGTAGTCGACCCGGTAGCCGGCGCCGATCTGGACCCCGTGCGCCGTCAGCCCGCGCTCATCGCGGTCGACGAGCGCGCTCTCGGCCCGCCACTCGTCGAGCCCGCGCCAGCTGAGCAGCGGACTCATCGCGCATAGTCGGTGGCACGGCTCTCGCGGATCACCGTGACCTTGATCTGGCCGGGATACTCGAGCTCCTTCTCCACGTCGCGGGCGATCTGATGCGACAGCAGCGTGGCCGCGTCGTCGTCCAGCTCGTCGGGGTGAACGATCACCCGGATCTCGCGCCCGGCGTGCATCGCATAGACCTTGTCGACGCCGTTATGACGCGTGGCGATCGCCTCCAGCTCGTGCAGGCGCTTGACGTACTGCTCGAGCGACTCGCCGCGCGCCCCCGGCCGGGCACCGGAGAGCGCGTCCACGATCTGGACGATCACCGCCTCCACGGTCTGCAGTTCGACCTCGTTGTGGTGCGCCTCCATGGCGTGCGCCACCGACTCGGACTCCTTGTAGCGCCGCGCCATCTCGCCGCCGACGAGGGCGTGCGGGCCCTCGACCTCGTGCGACACCGCCTTGCCGATGTCGTGCAGGAGCGCCGCCCGGGCGGCCACGCGCGGGTCCGCGCCGAGCTCGTCCGCCAGCATGGCCGCCAGGCGTGCGCACTCGATCGAGTGGTGGAGAACATTCTGGCCGTAGCTCGTGCGAAAGCGCAGCTTGCCGAGCACCTTCACGAGCTCGGGATGGAGCTGGCCGACGTTCGCCTCGAACACGGCCTGCTCGCCCAGCTGCACGATGTGCTGGTCGATCTCGGACTTGGCCTGGTGGTAGGCCTCCTCTATCCGGGCAGGATGGATGCGCCCGTCCTGCAGCAGCTTCTCGAGCGTGAGCCGGGCGATCTCCCGGCGCACGCCGTCGAAGCCCGACAGCAGCACAGCGCCTGGCGTGTCGTCGATGATGAAGTCGATCCCGGTGAGCGTCTCGAGCGCGCGGATGTTGCGCCCCTCGCGACCGATGATGCGGCCCTTCAACTCGTCCGACTTGAGCTCGACGACCGACACCGTGGTCTCCACGGCGTGGCTCGAGGCAACGCGCTGCATCACCGCGGCCAGGATGCTGCGGGCGCGGCGGTCGGCGTCGTGGCGGGTCTCCTCCTCCACCTGGCGCACGAGCCGCGCGCTCTCGTGACGGAGTTGGTCCTCGAGCTCGTGCATGAGGATCTGCTTGGCCTGACCCGCGCTCAGCCCCGCCACGCGCTCGAGCTCCCGGATCTGCCGAGACTTCGTGTCCTTCAGCTCCTCGCGCACCTGGTCGAGGTTGCGGCGCCGGTCCTCGAGCGAGCGCTCGCGCTCCGCGAGCTGCTGCGCCTGCCCGTCGAGCGCGCTCTCGCGCGCGTGCATGCGCTCCTCCTGGCGAGCGATCTCGGTGCGTCGCGCGACCAGCTCCTCCTCGACGCCGTCGCGCCCCGCCCCCGCCCGCCCGTCGGCCCCTGCGCCCGGCTCGGGCGCCACGGTCGCACCGGCACCGGCCTGCACGGCGCGCGGCCGCCCGGCAAGCAGCACGACCGCCACCGCAACAGCCGCCGCGACCCCTGCCGCCAACACGATCTCCATTTGGGATGTCTCCTCGTTCCGGCGCGGAGCACCGGGCTCATGCACTGTGTGTGAGCGGTGCGGCTGCGAAAGCCGCGAGACACGAAGACCTCGCCTCAGAGCGCGCGCGCCCCGGTGAGGACGCGCGGTGCTGCCTCTATGGACCTTCCCGAGCGCTCCTCCCAGGGCGGCCGCTTGTCGCTGTTCGCATCACTTTCCGGACTGAAATTCGGGCGATTTGCTCGTCTTTTTGTCTCACGGCGGCCGAGCCGGCCGCGTTCACATCAGGGTATCTCCCGGCGCAGGCACTCGCAACCGGCGGGCGGGCCCTGGCAGGGTTGGCCGGGCCTACTACGCGATCACGTTCCTCTCGTCAGCGCGGACGGTCGGCCGCGGGGGCCGATCCGGACGCAGCTACGACTCGAGCCCCTGCCGCTCCAGCGCGAGCGCCACCGGCGGGTGCTCGCTCAGCCTGCGGTAGTAGGGCGCGAACGCTCCCCTGGTTCGCGCGTCGGGGTCCAGGTGGCGGCCCCAGCGGATCAGCATGTGCAGGTAGAAGTCGACGGCGCAAACGTCTCCGCCGAGCAGCGCCGGCTGGGCGGCCAGCACGCTCTCGAGCCAGCCAAACTGGCGATCGAGGGCGGCCGCTGCGGCCTCGCGCACCCCCTCGGCGTGGGACGCGGTCGTGTAGCGCTCGGGGTAGAGGAAGCGAAGCAGGGCCTGCTGCGGCGTAGTGCTGAGAAACGCGAGCAGCTCGACCGCGCGGACCCGCTCGCGCGTGCCGTGCGTGGGCAGCAGCCCCGCAGCCGGCCAGCTGTCCGCCACGTACTGGACGACGGCGGCCGCCTCCGTGACAACGAGGTCGCCGCGCACGAGCGTCGGCACCACGCCCATCGGGTTCAGGCGCACGTAGTCGGGCGGGTCGACGGCGTCCCCGTCGCGCCCCACGTACACAAGCTCCGGCTCGACCCCGGCTGCGAGCAAGGCACCATGCGGCGCGAGCGCGGCGCTGCCGGGCCGGTAGTAGAGCCGGATATCGGCATCAGGCGGCGCGGAGGTCATCCTCCTCGCGCCAGTGCCGCTCGTGGCGACGGATCGCCTCGTAAGCGAGCTCGGGCGAGTAGCCGCGCCGCACCAGCATCCGCCAGGCCCGGTCGCGCTCGCGGTCGTCGCGCGCGGGCGCTCCCAGCCGCCGCCCGAGCAGCAGCACCGCGGTCTCGAGCTCGGCGGCGGCGCTGCGGTCTCGGCTGGCGGCCTCCACCAGGTCGGGCGCGATGCCGCGCCGCTGGAGCTCGCGCGCTATCCGCTCGCTCCCCCACTGCTCGAGCTCGCGCTTGTCCTCGGCAAAGCGACGCGCGTAGCGGGCGTCGTCGAGGAAGCCCGCCTCGCTGAGCTCTTCGACCGCCTGGTGGATCGCGGCCGGATCGACCCGCTTGCGCTCCAGCAGGGTGCGCAGCTCCGCGACCGTGCGCTCACGGCGGCCGACCGCCTTGTAGGCGAGATCGACCGCCCGCTCGGTCTCGGAGCGGGCGTCGCTGTTACGAGCCCGCCGCGGCAAGCTACGCCGCCTTTTCCTGCGCCGTCTCGGCCCGCTCCTGAGCGGCCGCTCCGGGCTCTGCCTCGCCGTCGCCCGGCGTCGCGACCGCCGCCAGCGGCGCCGCGGCCGGCTCCACCCCGAGCAGGTCGTAGATCTTGCGCTCGATCTCGCCCGTGACGGCCGGGTTCTCGCGCAGGTAGCCCTTGACGTTGTTGCGCCCCTGCCCGAGCCGCTCGTCCCCGTACGAGAAGAACGAGCCCGACTTCTGCACGATGCCGTGCTCGATCCCGAGGTCGAGGATGCAGCCCTCGCTCGAGATGCCCTCGCCGTACTCGATGTCGAACTCGGCCTGCCGGAAGGGCGCCGCAACCTTGTTCTTGACCACCTTGACGCGCACCCGGTTGCCGATCGCCTCGGTGCCCTCCTTGAGCGTCTCGATGCGGCGGATGTCGAGCCGCTGCGAGGAATAGAACTTGAGTGCGCGGCCGCCCGGCTGCGTCTCGGGCGATCCGAACATTACGCCCACCTTCTCCCGAATCTGGTTCGTGAGGACGCAGAGGGTGTTCGCGCGGTTGAGGTTGCCGGCGAGCTTGCGCATCGCCTGGGACATCATGCGTGCCTGGAGGCCGACCGTCTGATCGCCCATCTGGCCCTCGAGCTCGGACTTGGGCGTGAGCGCCGCCACCGAGTCGATCGCGACGATGTCGACGGCTCCCGAGCGGATCAGGAGGTCGGCGATCTCGAGCGCCTGCTCGCCGTGGTCGGGCTGGGAGACCAGCAGCTCGTCGATGTCCACGCCGATGCGCTTCGCGTAGGCGGGGTCCATCGCGTGCTCGGCGTCGATGAACGCGCAGATGCCGCCCATCCGCTGAGCGTTGGCGAGCACGTGGTAGAGCAGCGTTGTCTTGCCCGACGACTCCGGCCCGAAGATCTCGACGATCCGGCCGCGCGGCAGCCCGCCGACGCCTAGCGCGAGGTCGAGCGACAGCGCCCCCGTCGGGACGGCCTGCACCCTCACCTGAGCGGCGTCGTCCCCCATCCTCATGATCGACCCCTGCCCGAACTGCCGCTCGATCTGGGTGAGCGCCCCCTTCAGCGCCGCCTCACGTGCCTGAGCGGCCTTCTGCTGCTCCTTGTCCATACGTCATGTCTCCTCTGAAAGCTCTTGGATCCACAACGTAGGAGTCGGCCCGGACAGATGTTCGCCCCGACCCCGGCTCCGGCGCCCCGCCTGGCCGCCGGCGGCCGGCCGGGCGCGCGGCTACCGTGCGCGCCGCGCCCGGCGCTTCGCCAGCATCATGCGCACCAGGTAGATCGGCGCGGGCGGCACCCAGCCGAGCTGCTTCGCGGTGCCGAGGTCGTCGCGGTTGGCCCAGTGCTCGACGACCAGCCCGTCCTCGACACGCAGCCAGTGCGTCTGGGTCGTGGCGAACCGCTTGCCGGTGGGTGGAAAGGCCTCGTCGACCGAGCCGTCCGGCGCGTAAGCGACGAACGGCCGCACGTGACGGCCCGCCATCGTGCAGTGGAAGGCGATCAGGTCGTCCTCCGCGATCACCTGGTGGATCTCCCAGCGCAGCTCGGCGAATGCGTCCCTGAGCCACAGCGCGGTCGCGTAGGCGGTCGCCGGGCCGCGCCCGCGCGCCTCGGGCGGCTCGTCGCGCTGCTCGTGGTTGTAGAAGTCGCGGTGGCAGATCGCGTCGAAGTCGGCGCGCGATCCGGCCTCCATCGCGTCGAGGATGCGTCGTGCAACTGTCGCGGCGTCCAGGGTCGTGGGGTGCTGAGCGGTCTCGGTCACCCGCGGCACGGTAGGAGGCGATCCGCGAGACGTCCGTGATGTCGCTCACATCACAGGAGCACTCGTCAGAGACCCCGCGACGGTGGTGGGCCGGCGGCAGTCAGTCCGGCAGCACCACCGAGCCGTCCTCGCGAATCTCCCAGCGCGGGTTGTGCGCCACCTCCCAGGGATGGCCGTCCGGGTCGGCGAAGGCGCCCGAGTAGCCGCCCCAGAAGGTCTCGCGCGGCTCGTGGGTGATCATCGCCCCGGCGGCGCGGGCCTCCTCGATCACCGCGTCGACCTCGGCCGGGGAGCGCACGTTGTGGGCGAGCGTGACCCCTCCCCAGGCGCCGGCGTCCGGCACGCCGCTGTCCTCGGCGAGGGCCGCGCGGTCCCAGAGCGCCAGCACCGCCGCGCCGGTCTGGAAGAAGACGACGTCGGCGCCGGGCTCCGCCCGCGTTGCCCATCCCAGGGCCTCGTAGAAGGTACGGGCCCGCGCGAGGTCGCGCACGCCGAGGGTGACCAGGCTGATTCGCTGTTCCATCGGCCGCACGCTACGCCTCCAGGCGCGACAATGGGCTCCCATGTACCGGTACGAGCAAGCGAACGTGGCGCGGCGCATCTTTCGCAATTCAGGGACTTGGCCCGGTATGTGGCGGGTGTACGCCCACGCGCTCCACCGCGTCGACGGCGTGGTCTATCGCGCCACCCGCGAGCGCGCGACGTTCACGTCCTGGATCACCGGGCTTCCGGTGGTGCAGCTCACGACGAAGGGCGCGAAGAGCGGGCGCCTGCGCACGCTGCCGCTCGTGGCGATCCCCCACGACGACGGGCTGATCGTGATCGCCTCGAACCTCGGGCAGGAGCGCAATCCCGCCTGGTACCACAACCTGATGGCCAATCCTCGGGCCACCGCGTGCTTCGAGGGCGAGACCCGCGAGCTGGTGGCACGCGAGCTCGAGGGCGAGGAGCGCGACCGCTGGTACGAGCGCGGGATCGAGATCTACCCGGGCTGGGTCCAGTATCGGGCGAGGACGGCCGCGCACCGGCGCATACCGGTGATCGCGCTCACGCCCGTGGGGCCCGCGCAGGCATAGCGGGGCGGTCAGAGCTCACGTCGCGCCAGCGGCTCGTAGAGCGCCCCCTGAGGCCGCAGCGTGGAGCGGTAGAGGGTGAGCGCCGCGGCGACGAACGGCGAATCCGGCGGCGGCGGGCCCTCGAGCGCCGGCACCCGGCGCTCGCCCCGCTTGACCCGAGCGAGCGTCACATGCGGCCAGAACGGGCGCTTTTCCGGCCTGTACCAGCGCCCGGCCTCCAAAGCCCGCGAGACGCCGTCCTGGAGCTCGGTCGCTCGCCCGCCGTCGTCGTCCAGCGCGAGCGCGAACAGGCGCGGATTGCGCGGCGGGAGCGGACGCATCTCGGCGGCCGCGAGCCGGGGCGCCGGACGGACGGGAATTCCGGCACCGAACGTGGCCTCGGCGATCGCCTCGGCCGCCGACTGGTCCTGCCAGCCGAGGAAGACGAGCGTCACGTGGAGAGCCTCCGCCCTCACGGGCCTCAGGTCGCGCCGCCCGGCGAGGAGGCCGTCACGCCAGCTCGCGAGCGAGTCGCGGACCGGCCCGGGCAGGTCGAGCGCGACGAACATCCGCGCGCGAGGACCGCTCAGGGGATGCCGTCCTCCCGGCCGCTCAGGAGCCGCCGCAGCAGGTGCATCGCTACGAGCGCCGAGCGCTCGCGGATGTCGGCGCGCCCACCCGGCATCAGGGCCGAGCGCGTGAGCGCGCGGCCGTCGGAGGTCTGGGCGCTCCACCACACGGTGCCCACCGGCTTGTCCTCGGTCCCGCCCCCCGGGCCGGCGATGCCGGTGATCGACACGGCCGTGTCGGCCTCAAAGCGGGCGAGCGCGCCCCGCGCCATCGCCTCGGCGACCTGCCCGGAGACGGCGCCGTGCTCCTCGATCAGGGCGGGGGCGACGCCCAGCAGGTCGACCTTCGCGTCGTTGGCGTACGCCACAACGCCGCCGGCGACGTAGTCCGAGGAGCCCGGCCGGTCGGTGAGCCGCGCCGCCAGCAGCCCCGCGGTGCACGACTCGGCCGTGGCGACCCGCCGTCCGGCGAGCAGCGCCGCAACCTGGTCGTCGATCCGCGAGCCGTCCTCGGAGAAGATCTCCGGCGCGTGGCGCTCCCGCAGCAGCCCGACGAGCTGCTCGTAGACGCCGCTCGAGACCGGCTCGTAGCGGGTGACCATCTCGATCTCCCCGCGCCGCAGGCAGGTCGTGATCTCCAGCCCCTCGAACCCGGCGATTCCCTCCTCCGCGTCGCGGAGGGTATCGGCGAGGCCGGACTCCGGCAGCCCGAACATGCGCATCGTCCGCTGCACGTAGTCGGTGCGACCGGAGAGCGCCTCGCTTACGATCTCGGTGCCGGCCGCCGTGCGCCACATCGGCTGCAGCTCCCGCGGCGGGCCGGGTAGGACGACGATCGCCGGCGAGCCGGGCACGATCACGCCGGGGGCCGTGCCCACCGGGTCGATGACGAAGGCGCCCTCCGGCACGAGCGCCTGCTTGCGGTTGGCTGCCCTGACCGCGTCGAAGTCCCAGGTCCGGAACCGCTGCATCAGCGGCTTCAGGATCTCAGCGATGCGCTCCTCGAGCCGCTCGTCGAGCACGAGCGGCAGCCCGCAGAAGCTCGCCACCACCTCGACGGTCTTGTCGTCGGCCGTGGGACCGAGCCCCCCGCTCGTGACGATCAGGTCCATCTCGCGCTCGGCCATGAAGCGCAGCTGCGCCTCGATGTCGTCGGACCTGTCGCCGCAGATCGTGAGGTGCGCGAGCTCCACGCCGAGCTCGAGGAAGCGGTCGGACAGCCAGGGTCCGTTGCGGTCCTGTACACGGCCGCTCAGCACCTCCGTGCCCGTGATGACGATTCCGGCTCGAGCGCTCAAGCCGCCAACGTTACGCACACGGGCGCTGACCGAGCGGGAGCGGCCGGCTGCCCCCGGGCGTGAACACGAACCCCACCGGGTTGGGGCCGGTCTCGACCCGGACACGCTTGCCGTTCATCCTGAGCTTCACGTCGGTCTTGCCCAGGTTCACGCGCAGCCGCTTGCCACGGAAGGTCTGCGGCTCGGAGAGCGTGTTCTCGAAGATCACGGGCGTGCCGGCGCCGCGGTCGAGGCAGGCGTAGGTGGGCGTGATCGGCGCGATCCGCAGCACCACGCGGCGCGGGCGCCGCCGCTCGCGGCGCGGCTCGGTGCGGGCCTGGGTCTCGGTGGGCTCGGTCACGGAGGCCTGGTCGCCGCCGTCGTCGCCGTCTCCACTCGCCAGTCCGATCGCCACCAGGAGCGCCACGATGCCCACCGCCACCAGCAGCACGAGCGAGCCGCCGCCGAGCCGCGGCCCGCCGCGGCGCCGGTCGCGACCGACCCCGGGAGGCCCGAGCGACTGCACCTGCTCGACCTCCTCCGCCGACTCGTAGCCCGTGCGGTAGTCCTCCACGAGCCGCTGCGGATCGAGCCCGAGCGCCTCCGCGTACGTGCGCAGGAAGGTCTTGACGAACGTGGGCCCGGGCAGCATGCCGAACTCCTCGTTCTCGAGCGCACGGAGGTACTTGGCCCGGATCTTGGTGCGCTCCTCGACATCCGCGATGTCCAGGCGCTGGCGCATCCGAGCCTGGCGCAGGGTTTCCCCGATGGAGGGCATCGGCGGCGTATGTTGACGAACGATCTACTCGTCCGCAGAGGCTGCAACAGCCGGTTCGGAGAGCGCCTCGAGCACCCGCGGGAGGTCCGCTTCGGTGATCAGCACCTGGCGTGCCTTGGAGCCCTCGTAGCCGGAGATCACCCCGCGCCGCTCCATCATGTCGATCAGCCTCCCCGCACGCGTGTAGCCCACGCGCAAGCGCCGCTGGAGCATCGACGTTGACGCCGTGCCCATCTGCACCACCGTCGCGATCGCGTCGCCGAGGAGCTCGTCCTGGTCGGGATCGAAGTCCCCGTCGGGCCCGTCGCCGTCGTCCTCGGGCTCCACCGCCTCGAGCAGCTCCTCCTGCAGCTCGGGCTCTCCCTGATGGCGCCAGTGCTCGGTGAGCTTCTCGATCTCGTCCTCCGCGATGAACGCGCCCTGGATACGGGCGGAGCGCGACTCCCCGGCGGGGCGGAAGAGCATGTCACCCTGCCCGAGCAGCGACTCGGCGCCGTTCTGGTCCAGGATCACGCGCGAGTCCGTCTGCGAGGAGACGGCGAATGCGATTCGAGCCGGCACGTTGGCCTTGATCATGCCGGTGATCACGTCGGCGCTCGGGCGCTGCGTTGCCAGCACCAGGTGGATGCCCACGGCGCGTGACTTCTGCGCCAGCCGGATGATCGAGTCCTCCACGTCGGCCGGCGCGACCATCATCAGGTCGGCAAGCTCGTCGATCACGCACAGGATGTAGGGCAGCGGCGCCTCGCCCTGGCTCGTGCGCACGCGGTTCAGCTCCACGAGGTTGCGCGTCTTGGCGCGGCTCATCACCCCGTAGCGCTCCTCCATCTCCTTGATGAGGTTGCTGAGCACGTTCGCCGCCAGGCGCGGGCTCGTCACGACCGGCGTGAGCAGGTGCGGGATGTCCTCGTAGTGGTTGAGCTCGACCCGCTTCGGGTCCACCAGCACCATCCGCACTTCGTTCGGCGACGAGCGCAGCAGCACGCTGGACAGCATCGCGTTCACGCAGCCGGACTTTCCCGAGCCGGTCGTGCCCGCGATGAGGATGTGCGGCTGCTTGGCGAGATCGGTGCCGATCGCCTTGCCCGCGATGTCCTTGCCGAGCCACACCGACAGCGGCGACCAGCCCTTGGGCGAGTCCTGGAAGACGTCGCCGAGGTGCACCATCTTGCGCACGCGGTTCGGCACCTCCACGCCCACGGCCTGCTTGCCCGGGATCGGGGCGAGGATGCGCACCTGCTCGGCGGCTAGCGCGTAGGCGAGGTCGTCCTTCAACTGGGCGACCTTCGACATCTTGATCCCCGGCGCGAGGCGCAGCTCGTAGCGGGTCACGTGCGGTCCGGTGACCGTCCCGATCACCCGCGCCTCGACGCTGAAGTGGCTGAGCGCCTCCACCAGCTGGGTCCCGATCCGCTCGATGCCTTTCGTGTCGACCTTCTGGGCTCCCGCCGAGCGCTTCAGGAACGCCGGCTTCGGCATGCGGTACTCGGCTTCGTCGGACTCCGTTACGGCGGAGCGCCTGTTGCCCATCGGCGTGAGCGGCTCGGTGGGCTCGAGATCGTCCGGCGCCGGCTCGAGCACGGCCGGCTCGGGCTCGGGTTCGGGCTCAGGCTCGAAGGCGTCCGGCTCGTCGTCGTCCCCGTACAGGTCCGGGTAGCGCTCCGAGGCGTCGAGGGCCGGCGCCTCCACGTGGGTTGCCCGCACCACAGGCTCCTGGTCCTCGGGCTCGGGCGGCTCCACCGGCTCGGGCTCCGGCTCGCGCGCGTGCAGGGTTCCCGGCAGCGGTCCAGCCGTCGCCGTGGCCTCGGTCGGAAGGTTGATGGCGGTGGCGGTGCGGCGCACGCGCTCGCCGGTGGTGAGCGCCGCGGAGTGCGTGGCGGCGAGCACCCCGGCGATCGACGCGCCGGTGAGCAGCAGCACGCCGGCCACCAACAGGAAGGTGAAGAGGATGTGCGAGCCGGCGACGGAGAAGAACTTGGCGGACACCCACAGGAGCGACTCGCCCACCAGGCCGCCGTGTGCCTTCAGGTAGGCCGGGTCGAGCCAGCCGTCGCGCGGGGTGTGACCGGGGCCGAGCCCCAGCGAGCCGGCCGCGAGGCCGAGCGTGAGCGCGGCCACGAGGCAGATCGCTCCCGCCTTGAGCGGATGCACCGCCGGCAGCATCGGCTGGGTCACGATCAGGGTGCCCGCGCAGAAGAGCCCGATCGGGGCCGCGTAGGCCATGCCGCCGAAAAGGAAGAGCAGCGCCTCGGCCATGGGCTCCCCCACGTCGCCCCCGCTCCAGCCGAAGTAGAAGACGAGCGCGAAGAACACGCCGAAGGCCACGAGAGCGAGCCCGATCAGGTCCCAGTGGCGCTGCTCGAGCTTGGGTAGCTCGAGCTCCGGCCACCAGGCCTGGGCACGGCGTCGCTTGCGGCGGCGGCTCGCCATCCCCGATGCATTCGACGGCGTGCTCTCGCACCCTCCTGCGGCCCCTACGATGTACCTGGTGGCTGGCAGGCCCAGAGTGCTGGTTGTCGAGGACGACGCCGACATCGCCGGCGTGCTGCGTCGTTCGCTCGACAAGGAGGGCTACGAGGTGCGGGTGAGCGGGGACGGCGAATCCGCCCTCGACGAGTCCGGCGTCTTCGAGCCCGACGCCGTGGTGCTCGACCTCGGCCTGCCGAAGCTGGACGGCGTGGAGGTGTGCCGCCGGCTCCGCGAGGACGGCGACGTGCCGATCCTCATCCTCACCGCCCGCGACGCCCTCGACGCCCGCGTGCAGGGCCTCGACTCCGGCGCGGACGACTACCTCGTCAAGCCCTTCGAACGCGAGGAGCTGCTCGCCAGGCTGCGAGCGCTGCTCCGCCGCCGTCCGCCGCGCGGCAGCGCCTTCCTCGTGGTCGGCGACCTGCGCCTCAACCCCGACACGCACGAGGTCTTCCGCGGCGAGCGCCAGCTCGAGCTGACCGCGCGCGAGTTCGAGCTTCTCGAGCACCTGATGCGAAACGCGCGCATCGTGGTCTCCCGCCAGGCGCTGCTCGACGAGGTGTGGGGCTATCACCCGTTTGCGGAGACCAACACGGTCGACGTGTTCATCTCGAACCTGCGCCGCAAGCTCGAGGCCGGCGGTGAGCCGCGCGTGCTGCACACGATGCGGGGCGCCGGTTACGTGCTGAGGGAGGACGCGTGAGGACGCGCCTGCCGGTGAAGCTGAAGGTCGCGATCGTGACCGCGGCCCTGACGTTCATGATCCTGTGCCTGTTCGCGGCGGTGATCGGGGCGCTCGCGGAGCAGCGCATCTCCGACGGCTTCGAGGACGACCTGCGCGCCACCTCGGCCGACCTCGTGGACGAGCTCGACGCGACCATCCAGGACGGAGTCCTCCAGATCGACCGGGACGCGCTCGAGGGCGCCGGAGCCGGGGACGCAATCGTGGTGGTGGTGCGCCGCGACGGCCAGGTGCTCTATCCCCCGGGCACTCTGTCGCCGCTGGGCCCGGCGCTCACCGAGGGCGTCATCGACGTGGGCGACTACCGCGTGGTCTCGCGCCCGCTCGTGACCGCCACCCGGCAGCCCGACACGCCGTTCGGCTTCGAGCTGAGCCCCGAGCCGGTGGCGCAGACGCAAGCGTACGTGCAGTACGCCAAGCCCGAGCGCAGCGTGCAGACCACGATCAACCGGGTACGCGTGTTCCTCGCCTTCGGCGTGCTCGGCGGAACGCTCCTCGCGTTCCTGGGCGGGCTTGTGGTGGCCAAGCGCGCGATGCGCCCGATCGCGGGGCTCACGCGAGCGGCGCGTGAGGTGGCGCGCACGCGCGACCCCGACATCACGCTGCCTAAGCCGCGCGCCAACGACGAGGTGTCGGATCTCGCCCACACCTTCGAGGACATGCTGCGCGAGTTGAGCGCCGCGCGCGAGGAAACCGAGGCGACCCTCGCCCGCCAGCGCGAGTTCGTTGCCGACGCCTCGCACGAGCTGCGGACCCCGCTCACGAGCATCCTCGCCAACCTGGAGCTGCTCGAGTCCGAGCTGGGCGGCGAGCAGCAGGAGATGGCCGACTCGGCGCTGCGCTCCTCGCGCCGGATGCGCCGGCTGGTGGCCGACCTGCTCCTGCTGGCCCGCGCCGACGCCGGCCGCCAGGCGCCCAAGGGGCCCGTGGACCTCGGCGCGGTCGCGCGCGAGGCGGCCGCCGAGGCGGGCGCGCTCTCGTCCGATCACCCGGTCTCGCTCGACCTCCCGGACCCCACCCGGCCGGCGACGGTGCTCGGCGTGGCCGACGACCTGCACCGCCTCGCGGCCAACCTCGTCGAGAACGCCCTGCTCCACACCCCCGCCGGCACGCCGGTCACCGTGTCGGTGCGCTCAGGGGACGGCGAGGCCGTTCTCGAGGTGGCCGATCGCGGCCCCGGCGTGCCCGCCGCGATGCGCTCGCGCGTATTCGAGCGCTTCGCTCGCGGGGCGAGCGACAGCGCGCCGAGTGGCGGCAGCGGGCTCGGGCTCGCGATCGTACGCGCGGTGACCGATGCCCACGACGGGCGGGTCGATTTGCTCGACGCCGAGGGCGGCGGCGCCCGCTTCGTGGTCACGCTGCCGGCCAAGTCGCGCTCCGATGCCGCCGCTAGCGTGTTGGCAGCGGAAGAACCGATCCCGAAGCCGTAGGAGAATCGTCGTGAAGTCGCTGCTCGCCCGGCGCCCGTCGCCGGCCCTGGTCATCTCGCTCATCGCGCTGTTCCTGTCTCTCTCGGGCGTCTCGTACGGCGTCGCCACCGGCTTCATCGACAGCCGCGAGATCAAGAACAACGAGGTGCGGAGCCTCGACGTCCGCAACAACGAGATCCGCACGCGCGACATCCGCAACAACGAGGTGCGCGGGATCGACCTCCGCAACTCGACCATCCAGAGCCGCGACATCGGCCTGAACCAGGTCACGGGGTTGGACGTGCGCGAGGACAGCCTGCAGAAGGTGCCGAGCGCCGCGGTGGCGGACACGGCCACGAACGCGACCACCGCGGGGAGCGCGGGCACGGCCGGCTCGGTTGGCGGAATCGAGCTGCGGAAGATCGCGTACTCCAGTCAGGCGGGCAGCGCCCTCACTCAGGTTCTCTCGGTGCGCGGGCTCATCCTCGAGGCTCGCTGCGTGGGCACTGCAGATCTCGAGGTCCGAGCGAGCACGACAGTGCCCCAATCTGAGGTCACAACCAACGCCCTCCCCATGTCCCCTGTCACCAGCGACCTGGACCCCGGACCGTCCACCCTGGTCGTGGACCAGGCCTCCGGGCCTGCGCAGATCGCCTTCGCCGGCGGTGACGGGAGCGTGGTCACAGTTCAGGCGTTCACCCGCGAGCAGGCGAACGGCGTGCAGGGCACCACCAACGACTGCGGCTTCTTCGGCGTCGCCCAGGCGGGGTAGCTGTCCAGCCCTATCCGGCTGAGCGCCGGACGGCCAGGACCCTACCCAGCCCGGGCGTGGCGGGCCCCGGGGCCCCGGGGTCGGTAGCTACACCTCGACGACGACCGGCAGGATCATCGGGCGCCGCTTGAGGCGCTCGTAGACGAACTCGGCCACGTCGTCGTGGAGATGGTCCTGGAGGAGGTCTATCTCGCGGACCTCCTCCTTGGCCGAGTCCGAGAGCGAGTCGTCGACCGCCTCGCGTAGCTCCTCGACAAAGCGGTCGTCCTCCTCGATGAACGGGACGCCGCGGAAGATCACCTCGGGCGGGGCCACCGAGCGGCCGTCCTGCTCGGAGATCGTGGCCACGACGATGAAGATGCCGTCGGCCGAGAGCATGCGCCGGTCGCGCAGCGCCACGTCCTCGATGTCCCCCACGTCGACCCCGTCGACGAAGATCATCCCGGCCTGCTCGCGCGACCCGAAGCGCGCGCCGGACGAGTCGATCTCGAGCGGCAGGCCGTTCTCGCCCCGGAAGATCGCGCTCGGCGACACGCCCACGGCCTCGGCGAGCTCGCTGTGCAGGCGCAGGCGACGATGGTCGCCGTGCACCGGCATCACGTACTCGGGCCGTGTGAGGTTGAGCATCAGCTTGAGCTCCTCGGCGTAGCCGTGGCCCGAAGCGTGCACCGGCACGTCGGCGGCGGTGATCACCCCCGCGCCGAGACGGTAGATGCGGTCGATCGTCTCGTTCACGGCGCGCTCGTTTCCAGGGATCGGGGTGGCGGAGAAGATCACGGTGTCGCCGTCGTGGAGCTCGACGTTCGGGTGGTCGCCATGCGCCATGCGCCGCAGCGCCGACAGCGGCTCGCCCTGGCTGCCGGTCGAGACCACCACGAGCTTGTGATCGGGGTAGTCCTCGATCTCCTTGGCCCCGACCAGCATCCCCTCTGGCATCTCGATGTGGCCGAGCATGCGCCCGATGTTGGTGTTCTTGCGCATCGAGCGCCCGACGAGCGACACCTTACGGCCGAGCTGCGCGGCCGCGTCAACCACCTGCTGCACGCGGTGGATGTTGGAGGCGAAGCAGGTGACCACGATCCGCCCCTGGCAGCGGCCGAACACCTCCACCAGGCGCGGCCCCACGCTCGACTCGGAAGGGGACATGCCGGGACGGTCGGCGTTGGTCGAGTCCCCGCACAGGAGCAGGAGTCCCTCGCGGCCGAGCTCCGCCAGCCGGGCCACATCCGCGGGCACGCCGTCCACGGGCGTCTGGTCGAACTTGTAGTCGCCCGTGGCGAGGATCGTGCCGAGCTCGCACGTGAGCGCCACGCCGAATGCGTCCGGGATCGAGTGGGCCATCTTCACCATCTCCACCGAGAACGGGCCGGCGTCGAAGCTCTGCGTGGCGAGCACGTCCTCGATCGGCACGTCCTTGAGGCGATGCTCGTCGAGCTTCGAGCGCACCATGGCTGCGGTGAGCGGGCCCCCGTAGATCGTGGGCGTCCGGCCCAGCTCGCGCAGCACGAACGGCAGGGCGCCCACGTGGTCCTCGTGCGCGTGGGTGAGCACGATCGCGTCGATGTCGTCGGCCCGCTCGCGCAGATAGGTGAAATCGGGCAGCACGAGGTCGATCCCGAGCTGGTCGGGTGCCGGGAACATGAGCCCGGCGTCGACCACCACGATGCGGTCCTCGTACTCGATGAGCATCATGTTCTTGCCGATCTCGCCGAGCCCGCCGAGCGGCAGCACCCGAAGGGTGGATCTCGCCATCTGGCTAGACCGCTGCCAGCAGGTTGTGGCGCTCGAGTGCCGCGCGGACCGTCGCCCGCTCGGACTCGTCGGCCTCCACGAGCGGGAGCCTCAGGCCGCCCACGTCGTGCCCGGCCATCGCGAGCGCGGCCTTGATCGGAATCGGGTTGGTGGTGACCGTCAGGGCGCCGTAGAGGTCGTGCAGCCCCTCCTGGATCTCGGCGCGGGCGTCGGGCTCGTCGATCATCCGGCGCATCTCGCGGCCCACGAGGTGGGCCGCCACGAGAATCCCGCCGCTGCCGCCCATGTCGAGCACCTGGGCCAGTACCTCGTCGTTCCCCGCCAGCAGGTCCATGCCCTCGATCGGCGCCATGTCCTCGTAGCGCGCCTGCTTGACCGCAACCACGGTGTCTATCTCGGCGAGCTCCGCGAGCAGGTCGTTGGGGATGTCCACGACGGTGCGCCCGGGGATGTTGTAGACGATGATCGGCAGGTCGGTGGCGGCGGCCACGGCCTCGAAGTGCGCCTTGATCCCGCGCCGGTTGGGCTTGACGTAGTAGGGGGTGACCACGAGCGCGGCGTCGACGCCGATGTCGGCGGCGCGCCGCGTGAGCTCGATCGTGTGGCGGGTGTCGTAGGTGCCGGTACCGGCGATCACCGGGGCGTCGCCCGACTCCGCCACCCCGAGCTGCCACAGCTGGAATTTCTCGTCGTCCGTGAGCGTCGCGCCCTCCCCTGTGCTGCCGGCGAGCACGAGGCCGTCCGAGCCGTTCTCGAGGAGATGGTGCATGAGCCGCGCGGCGGCGGGCTCGGCGAGCGCCCCGTCGGCGTCGAAGGGGGTGACCATGGCCGTGAGGATGCCGCCGACGCGCATGCGATCGCGGGAGAAGCGCTCCGTCACTGCTGGAGCGGCTTGAAGGGGTCGGGGGTGGCGTTGGCGCCGCCGCTCGGGGGCGGCGGGGGCGGCTCCGCGGGCTCGGAGGCGGCGGGCTCGGCGGGAGCGTCGGCGGAATCGGTCGGAGCGTCGGGCACCGGCTCAGCCGGCGGCGGGGGCGGCGGAGCGGGAGGTGGCGCGGCTGCCTCGGCCGGGGGCTCCTGCGGGATCGGACGGCCGTGCTGGTCGAACTGCTGGCCGCCGCCCTGGTGCTCGCCTGCGGACCCCGTTCCCTGGTTGAACTGGGTCTGCGCCTCGTCGAGCTTCTGCTGCGCCTGCTCGGCGAGCTTCTTGGCCTTGTCCATGAAGCCCATCGGGTCTCCTCCGGTTTGCGTCGTCGCAGGGTACCGCTCAGGTCAGCGGAGGCGTGGTTTTCGCGCATCAGATCTAGCGGAACCTCCGCTGCAAATGGCAGAATTCGTCCACACGGATGGCGCAGGAACGCGACTACAGCCACCGCACGGTGGTACAGAAGCTCGGACTGAAGCCCGACCAGCGGGTCGAGATCGCCGGCGACGTCGGCGCGGGCCTGCGCCGCGACGCCAAGGACGCGGTCGGGCGCGGCCTCGTGCGCTCGGGCGAGCTCGACGGCGCGATCGTGCTGGTCGAGTCGGAGGACGAGGGTCGCGAGGCGCTCGTGCGCTACCGGGCGCGCCTGCGCGACACCGGCTTCCTGTGGGTGATTACCCGCAAGCGGGGACACGAGCGCTACCTCAACCAGATGGCGCTCGTTCCCCACGCCAAGCAGCTCGGCCTGATCGACAACAAGACCTGTTCGATCGACGACGAGCGTTCCGGGATCCGCTTCGTGGTGCCTCGCGCGCTGCGCCGCAACGGCACCAAGAGCGCCGCCTGAGCCTCAAGAAATCCCTGCCGGAACCCGATCTAGGGAGGGAGGCCGCCTGTCCGGCCTCAGAGCCCATGAGCCACGAGCCCTCCTCCGCTCAGGACACCGCCGGCGAGGTGCCGGTCGACCTGCGCTACCGCACCCTGATCGAGCAGATACCCGCGGTCACGATCATCTGCGAGTTCAGCCCGGACGCGCCCTTCCTCTACGTGAGCCCGCAGATCGAGCGGATGCTGGGCTTCCCGGCGTCCGCCTGGGTCACCGACCAGGACCTGTGGGCGGCGCGAATGCATCCCGACGATCGCGAGCGCGTGCTGGCGGCGGAGGTCGACAGCTTCCACACGGGAACCGACTACGAGAACGAGTTCCGCATGATCGCCGCCGACGGGCGCGTGGTCTGGGTGTGGGAGCGCGACAACGTGATCCGCGACGAGCGCGGGCAACCGATCTGCAGCCAGGGCGTGCTGATGGACATCACCCAGCTTCGCGGCACGCAGCGCGCGCTCTCCGAGAGCGAGGAGCGCGCCCAGCGCTACCTCGACGTGGCGGCCACGATGATCGTGGTGCTGGACGAGCGCGGCGAGGTCAGCCTCGTGAACCGCCGCGCCTGCGAGGTGCTCGGCTACGACGAGGACGAGCTCACCGGGTCGAGCTGGTTCGGGCTCGTGGTGCCCGCCTACGAGCGCGCCGCGGCGCGTGAGCTGTTCGGCGAGCTCCTGTCCGGCGACGTCGAGGCCGCGGGCGAGCACGAGAACCACGTGGTCTCGAAGTCCGGCGAGCAGCGGCTCGTTGCCTGGCGCAACACGATCCTGCGCGATGCGAGCGGTCGCGTGACCGGCACGCTCAGCTCCGGCGAGGACATCACCGAGCGCCACCGGGCGCAGGAGCGCGTGGCCTACCTCGCCTATCACGATCCGCTCACCGGGCTCCCGAACCGCGCCCGGCTCGCGGAGCGGATCGCCGCCTCTGTGGCCCGGGCGCAGCACACGGGCGCGAGCGTGGGACTCCTCTGCCTCGACGTCGACGACTTCAAGCTCGTCAACGACAGCCTGGGTCACGTTGTCGGCGACAAGCTGCTCGCGGCCGTGGCCAAGCGGCTCGCGGCCACCGGCCGGCACGACGACATGCTCGCCCGCGCGGGCGGCGACGAGTTCTTCCTGCTGCTTCCGGACCTGCCCGCCGACGGCGAGGAGCACGCCGAGGCCGCGGCCGTGCGGGTGGCGGCCACGCTCGCGGAGCCATTCTCGGTTGCGGGCGTCTCCCTGCACGTGAGCGCCAGCGTGGGCATCAGCCTCTATCCGCGCGACGCCGTCGACGAGGACGAGCTGCTCCGCCACGCCGACACCGCGATGTACCAGGCGAAGCACGCGGGCCGCGCCGGCCACCGGCTGTACCTGCCGGAGAAGGACGACCCGCTCGAGCGTCTCTCGCTCACCGCCCGGCTGCGCCGCTCGCTCGAGCGCCGCGAGCTCCTGCTCCACTACCAGCCGATCTTCGCCCTGTACGGCACGACCCGGCCGGTGGGCGTGGAGGCGCTGCTGCGCTGGCAGGACCCCGACCACGGGCTCATCTCCCCCGCTCTGTTCATTCCGGCGGCCGAGAACAGCGGGCTGATCGAGCCGATCGGCGCCTGGGTGGTCGACGAGCTCTGCCGCCAGGGCGCCGAGTGGGAGTCGCTCGGCCTCACCCCGCGCCTGAGCGTGAACGCCTCGCCGCGCGAGCTGCGGCGGGCCGAGTACCCGGACACGTTCGCGAGCGCGCTCTCACGCCACGGGATCGACCCCGAGCGCGTGGTGATCGAGGTCACCGAGTCGGCCGCCATGGACGAGATGGCCGGCCCGGACCTCATCGAGCGCCTGCACGGGCTCGGCGTCGGCCTCGCGATCGACGACTTCGGCGAGGGCTTCTCCTCGCTCAGCCGGCTGCGCCAGATGCCGGTCGAGCAGCTCAAGATCGACCGCTCGTTCATGCGCGAGGTGCCCCACAACGAGGAGGCGGCCGCGGTGGTGGCCGCGATCATCCGGCTCGCCGAGGCGCTCGGCCGCGAGGTTGTGGCCGAGGGCGTCGAGACCGAGGAGCAGCGCGAGTTCCTCGCCTCCGAAGGCTGCCCGCTCGCACAGGGCTTCCACCTCTCACGGCCGCTGCCGGCCGACGAGGTGACGGCGCTGCTGCTGCGCAGCTAGAGCAGCGCTTCGAGCCCGATCACGGGCGAGCGCTCCAGGCCTCCGACCCTGCGGACCGCCAACAGCACGCCGGGCATGAACGACTCGCGATCGATCGAGTCGTGGCGGATCGTGAGCGTCTGGCCGGGGCCGCCGAAGAGCACCTCCTGGTGGGCCACGAGGCCCGGCAGGCGCACCGAGTGGATGGGCTCGTGCACGTTGCCGCCGGCGGCCCGGATCAGGTCGGCCGTGCGCGTGGCGGTGCCCGACGGGGCGTCGAGCTTGCGGTCGTGGTGGAGCTCGACGATCTCGCACTGGGGCATGTGCTCGGCCGCCTGCTGCGCGAAGCGCATCATCAGCACCGCGCCGATCGCGAAGTTTGGAGCCACGAACAGGTTGGCGCTGCCCACGCCCTCGAGCTCCGAGAAGTCCGCTCCGGAGGTGCCCATCACGCAGTGCACGCCCGCCTCGATGCTCCGGCGGGCGTTCTCGAGCGCGCTGTCGGGCGTCGAGAAGTCGACCACCACGTCGGCGTCGCCCAGCACGTCCGTCAGGCTCGCGTCGAGCAGCGGGTCGGCGCGACCCACGAGCGCCATGTCCTCGGCGCCCTCCACCGCGCGGCAGACCGTGGCGCCCATCCGCCCCGCCGCTCCCGACACGGCGACGTTGATCGTCATACGGCGAGCGACGGCGACACCGACTCGAGCGCGCCGCGGAAGGCACTCTCGCTCGCCCCCACGCCGGCCGCCGAGAGCCGATCGACCGCCCACAGCTCCCGAGCCAGGGCGTTCACGCCGTCGAGCGTCACGGCGTCGAGCTCGGCCAGCAGCTCGTCGACGCTCAGCGCCGGCAGGTCCATGAGCACCGAGCTGCCGAGCCGGTTCATGCGCGCGAGCGTGGACTCCATCGAGAGCACCGTGCGGCCCTTGACGTTCTCACGGGCCCGCTCGAGCTCCTCGGGCGTGATCCCGTCCTCCATGAGCCGGCGCAGCTCCGAGCCGATGACCTCCATCGCGGCGCGCACGTTGTCGGGGCGCGTGCCCACGTAGAGGGCCACCTGGCCCGAGTCCGCGAAGTGACTCGCGTACGAGTAGACGGCGTAGGCCAGCCCCCGCTTCTCGCGCACCTCCTGGAAGAGCCGCGACGAGGTGGAGCCGCCCACGATCGTGTCGAGCACGCGCAGCGCGAAGCGGCGGTCGTCGCCGCGCGGCAGGCCTGGCCCGCCGAGGCAAAGGTGGTACTGCTCGGTGTCCTTGGCGAAGAAGCGCAGCCCGGGGGCCGCGCCGTTCGGGCCGCCCGGCTTGGCGGGCACCGTCACGGCGTCGCCCACGGCGCCGCCCACCAGCTCCACGATCCGCTCGTGGTCGAGGTTGCCGGCGGCGGCTACGACGATGTTGCCGGGCACGTAGCGACCGTCGTGCCAGGCCGCGATGTCCGGCACCGGCACGGACGAGATCACGTCGGCGCGACCGATGATCGGTCGACCGAGCGGGTGGTCGCCGAAGATGGCGCCGGCCAGCACGTCGTGCACCTTGTCCTGCGGCTCGTCCTCGTACATCGCGATCTCCTCGATCACCACCTGGCGCTCGGAGTCGATGTCGGGGTATGCCGGGCGCAGGAACATGTCCTGGAGCACGTCGAAGGCGCGCTCGAGGTGCCCGTCGAGGAAGCGCGAGTAGACGGAGGTCGTCTCCTTGCCGGTGCCGGCGTTGACCTCCGCCCCCATCCCGTCGAACGTCTCGTCGATCTCGAGCGACGTGAAGCGCTCGGTGCCCTTGAACAGCAGGTGCTCGAGGAAGTGCGAGAGCCCGGCCTGCTCGTGGCCCTCGTCGCGCGAGCCGGTCCGGACCCAGAACCCGAGCGCGATCGAGCGGACCGAGGGCATCGCCTCGGTCACGACTCGGACGCCCGAGTCCAGGGTCGTCAGCTGCGCCGGCTCGCTGCTCAAGGTGCTACTCGGAGCGCTCCCGGTCCCGGTCGCGGTAGCGCGAGCGGTCGCGGCTGCGGTC
>Ga0075430_100001024_pt1 | contig 22129 bp, 27 predicted proteins | sample RhiMetdeltSRZDD4_FD_75294 | JGI IMG/M metagenome (GOLD analysis project Ga0075430, IMG submission 75294) | Populus rhizosphere microbial communities from Tennessee, USA - Rhizosphere MetaG P. deltoides SRZDD4 | ecosystem: Host-associated > Plants > Roots > Rhizosphere > Soil | place: USA... | reverse complement strand
CGACCGACGACGTGTACACCCGCGATGCGATTCGTATTAGCCGCGGCCGCCCCAACTGGCTGACCAGCATGCCGCCTTCACGGTGCGACCTGAGCATTGAGAACCGTGACGCGAAGTACAGTCTTCGCAACCCGATGAGCGTCCTCTATGGATTGATCGGGCGTAACACGCCGATCCGGGTCTCGGTCAAGCGTGCGCAGGATGCGTTCACCCGTACCCTCGCCGATAGCTGGGGCACCTCCACGTTCGGCCAGGCGTACACCCTGGCGGGTGATAGCTTCTCGGCCGCGAACTATGACGTGAACGGTTCTCAAGGAACGATCCAGCCGGGCGGCACCGGGTTACGCCGATTCGCCACGGTGGACACCAACGCGACCGATTTCGATGTCGAGGTAGAGATCGCTATCGGTTCCACCCCGGCGTCGGGCACGCTCAGCCAGGGTGTGGTGGGTCGGTTCACCGACACCAACCATCACTATCTGGCGCGTGTCCAAGTGAGCACCACGTCAACCGTGACGCTGCTGATCGACCGGCGTTTCACCGGTATCACGTCCAACATTGCAACCGTGCTCACCTCATTGACCCATGTCAACGGGGCTTACAAGACGATCCGGTTCCGGGGCGACGGCCCCTATCTTTGGGCGAAGGTGTGGGACACCGGCACGGCTGAACCGTCCGCGTGGACACTGTCCATTACGGACACTGTGATCACCACCACGGGCAGCCGGGTCGGCGCGTACGCGATCAACGACACGGCCGTGACCACCCACGTGTTCAGCTTTGACAACCTGATCGAGCGGGATATCCGGTTCACGGGTGAGATCGAGTCCTGGCCACAACGGTGGAACGTCAAGGGAAATGACGTGTGGGCACCCATCACCGCGTGGGGTATTCGGCGCCGGCTCAACGCACCGGGTACGACCGCGCCGTCCCGTTCCGCCCCCGGCCGCTACATCGCCGCACAGTCGCCACGCGCCTTCTGGCCCCTTGAAGACGGCCCGGACAGCACAACCGGTTCGCCGGCACCCGAGACACCGGCCGCGCCTGCGATGGTCCCCAGCTACGCCCAGACCGCCCAGACCGTGCAATGGGGCAAAGGAGAGCTAGCCGCGTGGCTTCCCCCGGTGCTCGCGGTCCAGGGGGCGTCGCTGGTGTTGCGCGCCGTCGTACCCGGTGCCGCGCCGACGACGGGGATCGCGGCCGACGTGTCTATGCGCCAGCACGGTGCCGACGATGACGCGGCGATGGTGGTGCTCGGCCTGTTCAAGGTGGCCACCCAGGGCGGTAACCCGCACACGTACTACATTTCGATGAACTGGAATGCGGGTGTTCCCGAGCTGAAGCTGTTCCGGGAGATCCCCGGAAGCGCGTCCACGCTGATCGACACGGCTACCGCGGCCGAGGCTGAGGCCGGGTGGGATGACGCGTTGCATCACTGGCGTATCGAGGCCACCGACGTCGGCGCAGACGTAACCGTGTCCGCGTACCTCGACGGAACGCTGATCATGTCTGGCACGCACACGGGTGCATCGCTGGTCGCCGGTGCAAGGCTGGACATCACCAGCCTTGCCCTCACCCGCGGAGTGTGGGGCTATGCGGTCGCCTGGGTCGATACCATCCCGTCGGTGACGGCCGCCGCTGCCGCGACACACGGTCACGCCGGTGAGCTCGCCGCGAACCGCATCACCCGACTGTGCACAGAGGACGGTATCGCGGTGAGCATCCTCGGCACCGCGATACCGTCCGAGCCGCTCGGCCCCCAGCGGGCCGCGCCGTTCCTGGAGCTGCTTCAGGACGCGGCCGATGCCGACGGCGGCCCCCTTTACGAACCGCGCGAGTTTCTCGGGTTCGCCTACCGCACCCACCGCAGCCTTTACAGCCAGACCCCCGTAGTCACGCTGGACTACTCGGCCGGCGGCGAGGTGGCGCCACCCCTGGAGCCCATCGAGGATACCGACACGATCGTCAACGACGTGACGGTGACGCGCTACCTCGGGTCCAGTTCGCAGGTTGTCAAGGAGACCGGCACGCTCAACGTTCAGGAGCCAAGCGACGATCCCCCGAACGGCGTGGGCCGCTACGCCAAAGACTTCCCGTTGGTGTTGGCCACCGACTCGCAGACCTATCAACAGGCCGCCTGGCGTCGCAACGTCGGCACGTGGGATGAAGCTCGCTACACGGTGCTCATGGACCTCACTGCCATGGAGGTAGCGGGCAAGACAGCGTTGATCTGGGCGGCCGCGAGCCTTGACATCGGCGATCGGTTGGCCATCACCAACCTTCCCGAACAGATCGGTTTTGACGGGACCGAGCAACACGCCCAGGGGTTCGTTGAGACCATTGAGTCACACTTGCGCAGCATCGCGGCCAACGCGACCCCAGCCGGCCCGTTTAGCGTCGGCGTTCTCGATGACACAGTCCTAGGCCGGCTCGACAACGATGCGTGCACTCTCAATGAGGCGCTCGACACCACTGAGACCGGGGTCGACGTGGTTAGCGTCAACACTCCGTGGGGCTCGCAGTTCCCGTACGACATCAACATCGGTGGCGAGCGTATGACCGTGACTGGGCGCTCTGGCGCCGGGCTCAGCCAGACACTCACCGTGACCCGCAGCGTCAACGGTGTGGTCAAGTCGCACGCGAGCGGTGCCCCGGTTCGGCTGTTCAATCCGCTCCGCCTGGCCCGTTAGGAGTTCCGCCATGTCGTTGTTCGCTGCCGGTGACGTTCTTACCGCCGACGCGCTCAATGAGGCTGTCGGCCGGACCGCCAGGATGACCAGCAACCAGGGTTTCGCCAATGCCGCGCAGGTCAACGTCACCCAGCTTGTCTTGCCGGGCCGAGCTAACACGATCTACAAGGTCGAGGCCGAGCTGTACACCACGGGCGACGACGTGAATGGCCTGGCAACCTCTTGGACGTACCCGGCCGGTGCGACGTTTGCCAACGGGCAACACAGCGTGCAGCACAACGCGGCCGGTGGTGTGGTCACTGCCGCTGACATGAACGGCCGCGGCATTGCGTTGCAGGCGAGCCCATCGACCACATTGGAGCACAAGGCACCTGACACCAATGCCGTGGTGGTCATCCTGAAGGGCACGTTGGTCATGGGTGCCAACGCTGGGGACTTGCAACTACGCGCTTCAAAGGTCGTCAACACCAGCGGAACTGACACAGTGATCTTAGCGGGCTCGACGATCACTATCCGAGCAGCTGAGTAAGGGAAGTCAGCATGAGCGAGCAGCGCAACCTCGAGGTCGGTCACGCCGGCTCGTACGAAGACCTGTCGACTCCGCCCGATGACGAGCAGGTCGAGCCGGGCGCGCAGCCATGGGTGGAGGTGGACGACGATGCAGAGCCAAGACCATCCTGAGCTCGTGTTCGTCCAGGCCGAGGGTTACACACAGGGGCGCCCGGACGGCAAGCCGCTCTGGATCGTGGTGCACGATATGGAGGCCAGCGAGACCGCCACCCGCGCCGAGTCGACCGCGGCGTACTTCGCTGACCCATCCGACGGCCGCAATGTCAGCTCCCACTACTGCGCTGACTTGAACTCGATTGTCCAATGTGTGCGCCTGGCCGACTCGGCGTGGACCGTAGGCAACCGGCCCGGCAACAACCGCGGCATCAACTGGGAGCTGTCCGGGTTCGCATCACAGACCCGCGAGCAGTGGCTCGATTCCTTCGGGGTGGCGATGCTCGACTTGATCGCGCCGGTCATTCGAGCCGACGCGGCGAAGTACGGGATCCCACTGCAGCGGCGCACCGTGGCTGAGCTGAAGGCGTGGCAGCCCGGGATCACGTCGCACAACGATCTGCGGCTGGCCTTTGGTGGCACCACGCACACTGACCCGGGGCCTAACTTCCCGTGGGACTACTTCATCGACCTGCTCAACCAGGAGGACGACATGGAAAGCCCAGAGACCCGTACCCACGCATTCAACACTGACCAGCAGGGTTACTCGTGGGCCAACCTGCTGCCCACCTACAAGGCCGTCGGCATTTCCGATGCCCTGCCCGGACAAGGCGAGTACCCAAACAAGGCGGTCGAGGCGTTGACGGCGGTCCTCACCGACGTGGCCGAGCTCAAAGCCCGTCCGCCCGTGCAGCCGGCCCCGGTCGACGCGGCCGCGCTGGCTGCGGCTCTCGCTGCCGACGACACCTTCCTCGACGCGATCGCGATGCGGGTCGCCGCAACCCTCACCCCCGAGATTCGTGACGCCGTTGCCGACCTCGGCGAGGGCGGCGCTATCCAGGTTCGTGAGGACGCGGCCGGGGTATGACCAACTTAGTTGCGCTGCTCATACAGGCCGGGGTGGTCGGCACCATCCTGACCGGCATGCTGGCGCTCGTCCGCATCGCCATCGGCGCCGAACGACGCCGGGCCGATGACTGGCGCGAGGCCGCCAAGACGACCAGCGCAGCCAACACCGTCCTCTCAGCCAACGTTGAGAAGCTGATCGGGTCGGTCGAGCACCTCGCCACCTCTCAGCGGGAAATGCTCTTACTGCTACAGGCCCTAGCCGGGGGCAAGGATCGGAGCGCGGCATGAGGTGGCGGCCGCGCTGGTGGCCGCGGGCGACGGACAACGGCCACGCCGCCGCGGTGGCTAAGCAGGAAGCCGAAGACCAACACGCGCAGGCGGTCGACCGGACCCCTCACGTTGAGCGGACCGTCAGCAACGCTGACGCAGCCGTACGTCGGGCCGACCGGTTCGCGGGCGAGGTCGCGCGATCCTTCCGTCTGAGACGAGATCTGACGTGAGACTGCTGCTGCAACTGCTCGTCGCCGCGTCAATCGTTCTGTCTGTCTGGTTCGTGCTGAGCATCGGCAACCCGCGCAACAGCGACAGCCCCACCATGGCGTGGCTGCTCGTCGCGTGGGGAGCGAGCACAACCGCCATCGAGGCGATGATCTTTGTGGCGCTGCTCAATATCGACATACCGATGTGGGTCGCGGCGCTGCTGCTCGCCGGTCAGGATGCCGTCTACGCCTGGCGCATTGTGTTGGTGCACCGCGCCCGGCGACGCACGGACACACCGACCGTTCCCGACTAGAGTGTCGTCTAGACCGTGCGCGCGGCCCGCTGTACGGGCCGTAGACGCGAAAAAGGCCCCGGCCGCCCATACGGGGCTGGCCGGGGCCTTAGGCGTTCTCAGGGGGTCTGCAGGCGCTATGCACGTGCCGCGTGTTTCACATGGTCAGTGCTCGGGCCCCTCGATGTAAAGCGCCAGCGCGGCGCGGCAAGCCTGGAGCTCGCGGATTGCGTCGTCCAGCGCGGCTAGGGTTCGCCTGGCTCCGTCGAGCCGGTCGCGGGGTGTCAGTGCGTGAGCGCTAGCCGTGTGCACGCGCGCGGCACGGTCGAACGCTAGGCGGGCGTCTCGCAGGAATCCGAACGTGTTGGGTAGGTTGGCCATGGGTCGGACCTCCGTTGTCCGATCAAGGCCCCGGCCGGCGCTTGGGTCGCCGAGCCGGGGCCGCTTGGGTTTGATCAGATGTCGCGACGTTCGCCGCCGCGGATTCGAGTGATGATGGCCGTCGCGAGATCTAGGTCCGCATCGATGACGCTTCGCCCGAACCAATTGGCGATCATTTCGGCGATGTTTTGCTGTTCCTGCAACGCCGCCACGCGGCGCCGCTCGTCTTCAAATCGTTCAGCCGCGGTCATGATCGTTACTCCTTTCGTTGATTCGTTGATTGGTTGATTCGTTGATTGGCCGATACGTTCACCAAAGCGAGGCAGGGCGCCCGCTAGAACGCCCTGCCTCGAATGGTCACCGTACCGGCTAGCGGGACCGGTCGGGCTCCGCTAGTCGGTGCTTACGCCGTGATCTCGGTGAGCTGCTCGATTCCCCGAGCGTCGACCATGGCCGGGCTGACCGGGCTGGCCGCGCGGCGTGCGCGGGTCTCGGCCGCCTTCTGAGCTGGCGTGAGCTTCGCGAGGCGGTTCGCCTCACGGGTAGCGCGCGCCTTGATTGCGCGCTCGGCCGCGGTCTGGGGGTCCAGCTTGCGGCCGGTGCTCTTGACCGCCGGGGCGGGCTTGAGCTTGCCGGCGTACCACTCGGTGGTGACGAACCCGGCGACGACCAGCACGCCGTAGAGCTGCTGGCCGAGGTTGTCGCCCGCCATCACGTTGCACGTGAGGGACAGGACGCCCGCGCCGGCCATGAGCGCCAGGCCGGCGCGCTGGGTCGACGCGGCGAACTTGTCGCTACGGCCGACCTTGCCGAGCACGGCGATGCCGTCCACGAGGAACGGGACCGTCCATGCCTCCCACCCGAGCCCCAGCGTGTGGGACACGTCGACGATGTGGGAGAAGCTCACCGCGGCGGTGCCGACGATGAACAGGTAGACCACGATCACGCTAGTGATGTAGGTCCAGTTGCGCTTACGCATGACCCCTCCAAAGGAGGACGCTTGGTTCAGGCGATTTGCCCGTGGGCCTCGACGGACTCGAACCGTCGCTGAAGGTCGGGACTTACGCCGGCGTTCGTGCACTGCCCGAACTCGCCTTGCGCGCTACCTACAGGCCCTTGGCCCCGGGCGCCGATCGCGCGCTCTCGCGCTGCGTGCTCGTCGCTCCTGGGGCGGTTGCCGGTGCTCCCGGCTCGTCTTGCTCCCACGCGCTGCGTGGGTCTTTCCCGACAGGATTCCTGCTGCCCTTGCGGGTCCCGGTTTCTTCCTGGTGGCCTGTGCTTTGGAGTTGGTGTCCCTTGCTTCTACCTCTACTATACACGTACAACGCGCTAAGTCCAGGCGTGGTTCGGCCCCTGGAGTGTGATTTACCTCACACGTACTACGGGGTTAGTTACTCACGACGCGCGCTCGCTCAGGTCGGTGCGCGCCCCGTGTCCGGGGCGGTTCGCATTCCACCGGTCGATGGTCGAGGCGTACCACCACGGGCGGCCCGACAGCTCTTCGTACCCGTCCGGTGGCGGGGCCAGACCGGGCCGGTCGCGACCCGCGGCGCGCTCGCGCTTGCCCTTGGTCACGTAGGCCCAAAACGTGTCCAGCTTGATGTCAAGTCGCGCCGCGATCGTGGAGGCGGTCAACCGTTCGCGCTTGCTCATGAGTCCTCCACAAGTTCGGTACCGATGCGAGCCACGATCATTACCAATTTGCTAATGACCTTGATTAGCTCCACTTCGGAATTCGAGGTTGGTTGGATCGTGCGCAACTGCTCTACGAGCTCCCAGATGTCTCGCTCAAGTTCCGAGAGTGGCAGGCCCATTACGATCGCCCCGCCAACCAGACCGCCTGGCACAGGTCGGTTTCGCTGCCGCTACGTGTGTAGTCGGTCCACACGTCGAGACCTACCTGGATCGAGCATGAGCCGACGCCGGCAACCGTGATCATGATGACCGGTCGGTCGGGCTGCCAGATGCGCTCGAAAGCGTCCGTTCGGATGTCGCGCTGAGTGCCATCGGCGAACGTGGCGACCGCGCTGTTGGGCCGGGTCTGGTCGAACGTCACCATGATTTCGGCGGTCGTCCCCACCACGCCCGGCGCGGCCGGGGCTGGCGCCGTGCGATTGAGCCACAGGGGCATTACGAGCACGAACGCCGCACAAGCCACGCTGAACATCAGCCAGTCAACAGCGGGGCGCCGGGCGGGCCGCAGCGCGGCGCTGGGGCGCGCGTCAGTAATGATCACGTCGGGTTCGGTTACGGTCATGGCGCCCACTATACACGTGCCACGTGTTTCACGTGAAACATTGGCCCCTCTGGGTATTGCGGCAGACCAAACGAATGATGTTGCACGCGCCGAACGGTCGATGTTCGTTTAGTTACGGACAGCGATAGAACGGGTGTTGCATGGGGGCGTTGCTGGTCGATACCCCCCAAAGGCTGGCCGACCGAACGGAGCTAACGACGTGGACCAACGCCGGTTGATCGTCTTCTGTAGTGTGCTCGCTGCCACGTGGGCGGCGTATTTCGTCTACGTGGGTCTGACCGAGGCCGCGCACGAAGCTGCGATGCCGTACCGGATCGAGCGCGCGTTTACGTTCGCGCTGACCGTGACAACGCTGACCGTCGTGAACACGGCGCTTGTCATGTGGCACCTCAACCGCACGCTGGCCGCGCTGACGCGCGCTCAGGACACCACCGCACCGATCGCCCGGGCGGCCGCGGTGGGCCGCGTTTACCGCGCCGAGATCCACCCACCGGCACCGCGGCCGCCCACGTCGACCCGGCCGAGCCGGCGCGGTCGGGCGCGCGGCCGCGACGACATGATCGGACTCGACCCGGGTACGGTCGAGACCGCGCGCCGGCTCAGCGAGCGATTGCGCGGCGATCCCTAGACGTGCGCCATCCGTGCGTCACCAGCGCTTGACGCCGGTCGACGCTATGGACACCTTGGACACCGTAACCGCAGGTCGACGGGCCTAGACCCCGTTCGACCTGCGGTCGCTCCTGCCTTCACACCGAAGAGGCCACTGGTTCGATCCCAGTATCGCCCACCGCAGTTTTTGCCGTTCAGCGGCCATTTTCAGCCGGAAGCCTTTCGGTCGCTCGGGCGGCGTGCGTCATCCATGCGTCGCCAGCTTTCACGGATCTTGTCGTGCGCGGCCGGCGCGAGGTGCGCGTAGCGCTGCGTTGTCTGGTAGCTCTCGTGCCCGAGCAGTGCTTGCACCCGGTAGAGGTCGACGCCGTCCATCACCAACCAGCTCGCCGCGGTGTGGCGCATGGCGCGGGGCGGGCACGGCCGAACGCCCGCGGCCGCGAGCGCCGGCACCCACACGCGATGGCGGAAGTGACTGTCATTGATCGGACCGCCCCGGGCCGCGGTAAACACGAGCGCGTCGCGCGGCCGCCCGACCATCAACGTTGACGCCCTCGGGGTGAGCCATGCGGGCATCGGCACGACCCGGTGTGACTTCATGCTCTTCGGGTACTCGCGCAGCCCGTGACGGGTCATGACGCGGGTCACCTCCACGTCGTGGCGCAACCAGGCCACGCGGTCCCCGTGCAGCCCGAAGAGCTCGCCCGGGCGCAGCCCGACCCACAAGCCCATTTCCACGAGCACGCTCCACTGTGGCGCGAAGCTGCGCTCCAGTTCGGCCACGATGGCGGCCGCTTCCTCGTGACTGAGGAAGTCGATCGGCGTGGGCGGGATCTTGGGTAGGTCTAGGTCTGTGAACGGGTTGGCGAGCACGATCGGCGGGCGTTCGTTGACGGCCGCGCGGAACAGCGACGACATGACGTTGACCGTCTCGTGGACCGTGGCGGCCGCGATCGTCGGCGCGTCAGCGTCCGCCTCGCGGCCGCGGTGACGCGCTCGGCGTTTGAGCTCAAGCGACCGCGCCCACTCCTGCGCCTCCATGTGCGTCACGGCGTCCATCGGCCACGTTCCCCATCGGGGCTCGCAGTGGGTACGCCAGCACGAATCGATCTTCGCGAGGGTGGTCGGGTCAAGGCCCCGCGCGGCGAACCATCGCCCGTACCACTCGCTCACGGTGATGCGCCCGGCGCGTGGGTCGCGGATCTCGCCACGGGCGTATGCCGCGCGCAGCTCGCGTTCCCACGTCGCGACGCGGCCGCGGAGCGCATCGGTCTTGGTGGTGCGCTTCCCGTTGGGCATGCGCACGGTGGCCTGAAACTTCCCCGAGGGCAACTTGCGGATGGACATGGCCTCACGCGTCCTGACGGTGCCGGCGGCGTGGAGCGGTCTCATCGGCCGGAAGGTTGTTGAGTAGCTTGATCGTTCGCCGGATGTAGGCGCGCGTCGCCGCGTTGGTGCGCGGGTCGGCCAGCTTGCGCAACAGCTCCAACACGTCCGGATCGATCGGCGCCGGGGGAGTCGCCTCGCGGGTGCGCGGGCTGAACCCGAGCGCGGCTAAGGCCTCATCGAACGACGCGCCCACGCCCTCGCAGAACTTGCGCACCGTCTCGACGTTGGGCGCAACCGCGCCGTTCTGCCAGCGGTGGAAGGTCTTGGGGTTGACCCCGGTGGCCGCGTGGATCGTCCGGTCGGTCATGCCGCGTTCGCGCGCGCTGCGCAGTGCACGGGTCACGAACGCGGCGAACCGAACGCGGTCAGCGGCCGATGGCATGAGCGCACCATAACCGCAGGTCGGGGGGCGATTGTCCGGTGGCGCGATGTGCTGGCGCAGGTGCCACGGGTTGGCGTGCTGTCGACGCACGAGGGACCGGGCGGCGTATCCATGAAGTCCACTGCGTTTCGTCATGTCCACAGAGTAGGTGTCAATATTGTAAATAGAATCACCCGAACGGGTGATGCGCTGGCACGCGCGCCAGAGCCTATGTTTGCTGGCATGCACGCCACTAACCCCGCCGGCTCTGGCTCACGTGCCAGCGCGGCACCTGCCCGGGCGGGTCGCTCACACCCCCCGCCGAGCAAGCCGAGCGCGCCGAAACCGAGCAGACCGAAGCCGAGCACGCCGAAGCCCCCCAAGGGCAAGGTGGAGCCGCTCCTGTCGGTTGCCAAGGTGGCCGAGCTATGGGACTGCTCACGCCAGCACGTCTACAACCTCATTCATCGCGGCGTGCTCACTTCTGTTCAGGTGGGCGAGAACGGTAGCGCGTTCACCCGCGTGCCCGAGTCGGCCGCGGTCGCCTACATCGAGGCCAACACGGTCAAGGGTCGTGTCGCATGAGCGGGCCGACCCCGCCACCTGAGCCGACGCCTGACCCGCGGCCGTGGCCGGTCCCCGAGCCGTTGCCGCTACCTCCGCCGAGCGTGCTCCTGGCCGAGCTCGACGCGCGCACGCGGGCACTGGCACGGGCGGCCGACGTGTACGCGCTACGGCTGCGCCTCGCGGTGCGGCAGGCAACGGACGCGCTGGTCGCTCTTCTCTGAAACCTCTCACTCGGGGGGAGGAGGGGCTTTCGTGCGTCGTGACGTGATCTTGGACCTGACCCCGCCCCCGCAAGTCGCGGTCCGGCCCCGCTTCCCCTGGGGGCCGGACCGCGACCAAACGGAAGGACACGCAGTGAGAACAATTGACGTAGCGTTCGCGGTGTTCATCGGTGGCGCGATGTTCGTTAGCGGCTGTCTCGGGGCTCTGTTCAACAACGGCCCCGCGTACCGTCGGGGCCTTCGCGATGGGCGGGCCGAACACGAGCACATTCGCGACATCCACGCGCTGTGCCAGGACCAGGACGAACCTGCGGCGGTCGAGTGGCCGAGGTGGGGTAATCAGGACTTGGCCGAGTTGCCGGCCGCCCGGCGCGAGACGGTGCGCGCGTTCGCTCGCTGGGTACGCACACGGTTGCGCCGGCCGCGGTGGACACGACTCGACATCACCGGCGTGAGCTTCGCGGTCGATGCCGCGCTGTCGTCTTTGACGCCGACTCCGCCCCCCGACGTGTTGGCCGAACGTGGGCTGACTATCGCTGTCGTGCGTGAGGAATCGGTGCGCGCCGTCGGGCGGGCACGTGTACCGCGGGTCATGTCGGTTCAGTTCGATGCTGAGGAACCGGTAAAGATTGACCGGACAGTGTGGACGGAGTTTCGAGACAAGCAGCTCAACTACCCCGGACGCCGGCCCGCGCGTCACGCGGCCGAACCGGATGAGCCGGGCGCCGACCCGCTGACCGACTCGGGAGTCTGGTTCGACATCGTGTCGCGCCTGGAGGCGATGGGCGCCATCGATCCTCTCGCGCTGCCGTGCTCGCACTGCGATACAGAGGGGCCGACCCGGCACCGTGGGTGCCCCGGGTGCGCGTGCGGTTGCACACTCGCGGCGGTCGCGTCATGACGCTCGACGCCGACACGATCTTCTACGGCGCGCTAGCCGTTGGCGCTCTCGGGCTGACGCTGCTCGTGTGCGCGCTCGTCGCGCTGCGGCGCATGAGCCGCGCGCTTCGCAACGTGGCCACGCTTACCGATCTCGTCAACCTCGCCCGTTCGCTGGGGGTCAGCGTGATCGCAACCACGCCCGCGCGAATGAGCGATGAGGACGCGCGGCGGTTCGCCGATGCGTGGCGAGTGGCCTACCTGAGAGACCCGCGGCCGACGGTGCTGCCCGGCCCCCACTCGGGCCGGATCGGTCACTGCCCGGCGTGCGATGAGCCCACCATCTGGGGCGTCCATTACTGCCGCAAGACCGCGCGGCCTACGGTCCACAAGCGACGGCCGTGCGCCATGTGCGGCGACCCGGTTCCGGTAGGCACGGTGCACCACTGCTCGGGACCGCGCATCGTGCGGCCACGGGGAAGCGGCGAGGCGAGCCATGAGTGATGTCAAGATGGCGCCGATCGAGCTGGCCCGCCGTGCGGGTACGGCCACGGTTCAACGTCATGCGGACGGCTCGCGGACTGTGCTCGACGCCGACCCCGTGATCACGGTGACCCTGGAGCTGTTGGCCGAGGTTGGGACGGACGTGTACGCGAAGAGCGTTCTAACGCTCGACTCCGCGGGCGAGTACCGCTATCGGTTCGTCGGGCACGACCCACTAAACCCGGGCTGCGCGATCTTCGAACGGTTGGAGGCCACGTCATGAGGGTCATGTCGAGCAAGGTCTTTGAGGCCCTGGAGGCTGCGGGCATTATCGCGAAGTCCGACCACGTGACCCGCGTTGTGATCGACATACGGGTGAATTACGTGCCCGTCATCCATATCGAGCGGTTCGGCGATGAGCGGTTGCTCGACGTGGTTCGGGCACTGGAGGGCGTCGAGATCCGAACGGTTGAGCCATCATGAGATGGCCAACCGGGGCTCTCTACCGAGACGGATACGTCCGTCACCGGGCAACGCCGATCGGCGCCGTCCCATACGCGACGCTCGCTGAGCTCTTCCGCATCGCGGGCCGCGGTCGGCGTGATGCGGGCGACGAACCGGGCGCGCAACAGGCGTTTACGTCGGCGCGTCTGCTGGGTCCAACCTACGTGCGGCCGGTCACGTGATGACCATTTCGCCTGTCGACTTCATGGCGGCCGCGCCGCGCACGCTCAACGGCAACAGCCCATGGGCGGCTCGGTACGCGGCCGAGCTGCGGCAGGTAGTGCACGAGCACGCGCGCAACTCGGCCCGCAACCTTCAGGTCCACCTTGGACCGAGTGAGCTCGGGTCGCCGTGCGACCGGCAAGTGGTCGGCAAGATGGCTGGCGAACCCGCCACCAATCACGTGGTCGACCCGTGGGCGAGCGTCATCGGCACCGCCGTACACGCATGGCTGGCGGATGCGTTCGCGGCTGACAACGCCCGTCACGGCATCCGCTGGGTACCCGAACAGCGGGTGTCGCCCCATCCTGACCACCCCGGCACGGCTGACCTGTATGACGCGGTTGAGCAAGCCGTTGTTGATCACAAGATTCTCGGCGTGACCACCATGGCAAAGGTCATGTCGCCGGACGGTCCGCCGATGCGCTACCAGATTCAGCTCAAGCTCTACGGGAAGGGGTATCGCGTACTCGGGTTGCCGGTGCGCCGTGTCGCACTCGCGGCGTACCCGCGCACCTCGCACACCCTTGACGGTCTCTACGTCTGGGAGAGCGAGGCGCAACCGAGCGATGACGCACTGATTGATGAGGTGTTCAAGCTCACTGCCATCCGCAAAGACATGGCTCAACAGGTAATGAACGGGCGCCCACTGTCCACTGTGCCGGTTACTCCGTCTGACGATGAGTGCTTTTTCTGCCCGTTCTACCGCCCACAGTCCGCACACGACAACGGTCCGGGTTGCCCCGGGCCGCGTCAACAGCTCTATGCCGCAGGAAGGTGAACAGCAATGCAACCGGTCTACCCGCAGTATCCGCAACAGGCGCCACCGCAACAGCAGTTTGTCCCGGTGGCCTACCCTCAGGCACCGCCTCAGTACCCGCAACCGGTCTACCCGCAGCCGCAGTACGCACCGCCCGCGCCTCCCCCCACGGTCGCCGGATCACTCGATGAGTTCTTCAACCAACCGAGCACCGGCACCAAAGCGTGGGTGTTCAAAGACCGCCCGGTCGGCACCACCTACTCGGGCATCGTGGCGCGCCCGGTCTCCTCGGCCGACGTGCGTCAGCAGACCGACCAGCACGGCAACGGCCAGCGCTATATGGACGGCCGCCCGAAGTTCGTCATGGTGGTGCCGATGCTCGTGTCGCCCACGGCCGAGTTCCCCCAGGGTCAGGCGTCGTGGTGGGTCAAGGGTCAGGCGCGCGATGAGCTCGCACGGGCCATGGCCGAGGCTGGCGCACCGGTCGGTCCGCCTGAGGCGGGCGCCGGAATCACGGTGCAGTTCGTTGGGCTGCGCCCGATCCCGGGCATGAACCCGGCCCACCAGTACCGGGTCACGTACGTGCGGCCGCAGAACGCACCGCCGGCACAGCACCCGGTCAACCCGGCGCCGACTCAACCGATCAACGTGGCGCCTCAGCCGTGGCCGAACCCGGCTCAGGTTGTCCCGCCGCAACCGACCGATGCCAACTACTCTTTCAGCCCGCCCTTCGCGGCACCACCGTCCGCAACGGTCAGCGCGCCTCCCGCCGTGGTGCCGGCACAGGTGCAGGCGCCCAACAATCTCAGCCCGGAGCAACAGGCGTTGCTTGCTCGGCTCACGGGCGCTCAGCAACCGACGGTCTAACACCGAACGACCGGCAACCGGTGCCCGCTTCATTCGGGCACCGGTTGCCGGGACAACAACTGGAGGTGCGGCGCGGTGCGCAACAGACCGATCAACTTCACGGCCGCGGCACCCTCGCGCGGCGCGCCCACTGTCTACGGCGAGCTGACCTCTGACCGCACCACCATCGTCCTGATTCCCACCGAGGACGCGATCACGCACGGGCTGAAGGCACTCAAGACCGCTACACCACTGTTCAAGCCGAGCAACCCGCCCGGCGCCATCACGCTGCCGGCTACGTGGGCAGCCGTGGTGCAGCTTGCGTTCATCCTCGGCCCCGCGTGGCAACCCGGCCCACGGCTGAGTGAGTGGACGCAACAGCGGTTCGCCGAACGCACCATCGCTGCGTCTGCGCTGCGGGTTGCCCCGCCCGCCGGGTGCACACCACGCGCCTACCAGGTAGCCGGGGCCTTGATGATTGGCGCGGTCGGTCGCGCGTTGCTGTTCGATGAACAGGGCACCGGCAAGACCATCACGGCGATACTCGGGTTGGTCGAGCGCCACTTCACCGTCAACGTCCGCCCGGTCCTCTGCGTGGTGCCCAATAGCGTGATCGACTCATGGGTCCGCGAGTGGGGTATCTGGGCGCCGGACTGGCGAACCGTGGCGTGGCGTGGGACCCCGGCCAAGCGCCACGCGCTGGCCGGTTCGGCTGACGTGTACGTGGTCGGGTACGACACCGCGCGCAATGACGCCGGGGCCGTGGACGGTCCGTTGGTGCGACTCGGACCGGTCGCCGTGGTGGCCGATGAGTGCCACCAAATCAAGTCGCCGCACGCCGGGCGATCGCTCGCGGTGCGTCGTCTCGCTAAGCGCGCCGGCACGTTCGTGGCGCTGTCGGGTACGCCGATCACCCATCACCCGGGGGACCTCTGGCCGACTCTGGAGGCGCTCGAACCTCTGGCCTATCCAAGCCGTATGCGATTCTTCGACCGCTACCTGTTGCAGATAGCGGGTGATTACTCGGCGCGTGTGGTCGGGCTCAACCAACACGTTGAACCAGAGCTGCGCGCCTCGCTGCTCGGCCAGGAGCGGCGCGTGGCGAAAGCCGACGTGCTCGACCAACTCCCGCCCAAGGTGTACTCGGTTCGCACTGTTGAGCTTCCGTCGGCGTGGCGCAAGGTCTATGACGCCATGGAAGATCAGATGATCGCCGAGCTTCCCGACGGTGCCGAGCTGACGGTGATGTCGGTACTCGCGCAGCTCACCCGTCTCTCGCAGCTCGCCAGCGCGGCCACCGACGTAACGACCACAGTGGACCGTGACGCGGAAGGCAACCCGGTCGAGCACCACAAGGTCACCATGAAGGCGCCGAGTTGGAAGGTTGACGCGCTCCTGGAGGTGCTCGCCGAACGACCCGGTTCACCCGTGGTCGCGTTCGCCCCGTCGCGTCAGCTCATGATGCTTGCCGGCACGGCCGCGGCCAACGCTGGTTTCTCCGTCGGGTACGTCGTGGGCAACCAGTCAGCGGCCGAACGTACCGAGGCCGTGGAGCTCTTCCAAGCCGGCAAGTTCGACGTGCTGTGTGCGACCACGGGCGCGGGCGGCGTGGGCTTGACGCTGACCGCGGCCGGCACGGTGGTGTTCCTTCAGCGGCCGTGGTCGCTCGTGGAGGCACTCCAGGCTGAGGACCGATGCCACCGCATCGGGTCTGAGATCCATGACTCAATCGAGGTCATCGACATTGTTGCGGCCAACACAGTGGACACACGGGTTCGGGCGGTGCTGCGCGAGAAAGCCGGCCAGCTCGCAGACCTGTTGCAAGACCCGCGCATCGTGGCCGAGCTGCTCGGCGGTGCGCGCCTGATCAAGCGGAAGGGGACTGCGGCATGAAGTGCCGGTGCGGAAGTCCGATACCCGATCGGGTCTATGGGTGTGGTGAGGCCCGGTGCTTGGTGTGCCAACGCTGTTTGTCGTGCGGAGCTCAGCCCGCGAACCGACACACGAAACGGGGTGTGGCGTGACGTACGTGATCGGAATCGACCCCGGGCCGGTGGTCGGCATCGTGGGTCTGTGGACCGACCGGCCCCTGACACCCGACATTATCCAGTGCACGGCGCCCACGCTGGAATCTGTGTTGAGTGGCCTTTATCCCGGCTCCAACACGGTTCTAGCGGTTGAGCAGTTTGTGGTGGGGCCGCTTGCTGCGCGCGGTAACAACCCTCAAGCGGGCGCGCTCGCGCGTTCCGTAATCAGAGCGTGTGAGTTCTGGGCAGAGCGTCGCGGGGTGATGTGCCACGTGCGCAGCGCGGCTGAAGTCAAGCCGTGGGCAACCGACACCCGCCTGACGATGGCCGGACTCTGGGCGCCCACCAAGGGCATGCGCCACGCTCGCGATGCCGCCCGACACGCGCTGTTCGCCGCGGTGAAGGACTGCGGGCTACCCGATCCGTTGCGCAAGCCGCGTGGTGGTGAAGTGTGACGACACGGCCATTTGTTGACGGCGTGGGCGAGTACGCGCGCGCCGGTTGGCCGTGCGTCATCCCGGTGCCGGCGGCCGACAAGTACCCGCCCCCGGTCGGGTTCACGGGCGCTGACGGTCGCGACACCGATCCGCTGCAATTGGTGGTGTGGGCGGGCTCTCACGCCGACTGGAGCATCGCGCTGCGCATGCCCGACGGCGTGATCGGGCTGGACGTAGACCACTACGACAAGGGCACGGTGAGCAAGCGCGGCAACGACACGCTGACCGAGCACGAACAGCGGTGGGGGCCGTTGCCGGCCACGTGGGCGAGCACGGCGCGCGGCTCGGCGGGCGGGCCGGGGCCGAGCCGGATCATGTTCTACCGCGTACCACCCGGCCGTTACGCCACTCGGTTGGGCGACGCAATCGAGGTGATCCAGCATCACCACCGGTATGCCGTGGTGTGGCCATCGCCCCATCACGCCGTGGGTGCTGACTACCGCTGGTTTGACCCGTCGGGCGCGCTCGTGGATGGCGTACCCAAACCCGACGAGCTCCCCGAGCTACCCGACGAATGGGTGCGCGGGCTGCGTGAAGGCGCCAGCTCGGCCGGGCCGGCGGCCGCCAGCGTGGACCGCGGTCACGTGCTGCTCGGGGTGTTGCTGGTCGACAACCGCCCGGCGTGCGCCGAGATGGCCAACGCCGCGGCCGAGGCCCATCGGTTGCTGAGCAACTCAGACACAGGGACGCGCCACGACACCGCCACCGAACGCACCCACCACGTGATCCAGCTCGGCGCGGCCGGTCATCCCGGTGCCGGCATCGTGTTGACCGCGATGGCCGGACACTGGGCGCACCTCACCGCGGGCGAGAACCGGGCCGATGAGTTCGAGCGCATGCTGTTGACCAGCGCGCGTAAAGCCGTGACGGTGGTTGGTGACCGCCCGGTTGATCGCGATCCGTGTCTGATCATCGGCTCGATGACGATCGCCGCGCCGGCACCGGCTGACGACCGGCCGAAAGGCGCGCCCGAGCTGGCGGGGCCGATCGAGCCGGTTCGCCAGCTCCACCCGTTGGAGATCATCGGAGCGCACCCGTTCGACCCGCGCGGCCACCTTGATCAGACAATGGCGGTCGCGGTGCTGACGCGTACACAGCCGGTGCTGCGGTTCGCCCACGACGCCCGAGCGTGGCTCTTGCGCGGACCCGAGGTGTGGGACACACACGCCGATCTGGCCGAATGGGCGGTCGCGCTGCTCGCTGACCTCATGCCGTTGGGTGATCCCGACGCCGACAAGGGCAGCGATGCGCGCGATCAGTCCGAGCGCCGCAAGCGATTCATGACCACGAGCACCGCCCGAGGGTTCGCCGCAAAGATGCGCGCGCTCGTGTCCGGCGGCGTGCACCCGAGCACGCTCAAGCTGGCCGAGCTCGACCGGGAACCGTGGCTATTGTGGGCCGGCGGGGTCGGGTGGGACCTGCGGGCTAGTTTGGGCCGTCCCACGGCCGCTCAGATCGACCCGGCGACCCCGCACCGGCACTCAGCCGGGGTGACCCCCGACGCGCGGCCTACGCCGCTTTGGGACGCGTTTACCGCGGCCGTGTGGCCGGACCCCGAGTTGCGCGCGTGGGCGCTGCGGGTGCTCTCGATCACGTTCACCGGTTACAGCGACAAGGCGCTGCCGATCCTGGTGGGCGAACGCGACCGCGGCAAGACACAGGTGGTCGCGCTTTTGATGTCGGTGCTCGGCACCTACGCGCACGCCGCGGACCCCCGGCTGTTGGGTGGGGCCGACAAGGCGCATGCGTCGATCATTTACGCATTGATGGGCCGGCGGTTGTCGTTCATCGATGAAGGTCCGCGTGAGGGTCGGCTCGGCCAGGAGCGGCTCAAACAGCTCACGGGCGGTGGTGAGCTCACCGGCAACGCCATGAACCAGAATCCGGTCACGTGGGTGCCGACACACACCCTCGTGCTTACCGCCAACGATGAGCCGGTGCTCACCGACCCCGCGGTGCGCGCCCGGGTCCGACTGATTCCGTGTGAAGGCGACCCGGAACAGGTGATCACCACCCGGGCCGCCATCGGCCACCCAAGCGAGCGCGCCTGGCGGACCGAGGCCCCGGGAGTGCTCGCCGCGATGATGCGCGAGGCGGCCGCGTGGTTGGCCGATCCGGGCAGCGCGCTTACCGTGGCCGCGCCCGAGGCCTACCGGTTCCGCGCGGAGGAGCTCGCGGCCGAACAGGACCCGGTGGCCACGTGGCTAGAGGACGATGTCGAGCCGAGCGAGACGGGGGAGCGCAGTCACGCGCTCTATGAAGCGTTCGTGTTGTGGGCGCGCAACGGCAACCGGGCGCCGGGCAGCCTGCCGAGCGAAACCAAGTGGGGCCGCGAGCTGACCCGCCGGGGCTTCCCGGCCCGGCATACCGAGACCGGGAAACGCCGACCGTTGCGGTTGCGAGGACGGGGCGAGTTCTTCGGGCCGCCCCGACCGGTCAGCCAACCCGTCAGGACCGAACCGACCGCGCCAGCACTTCCGGCTGACGGGTTGACCCCTAAAACTGACGGGTTGCTGACGGGTTCGCCTACTAACCCGTCAGGACCAAACCCGCAGGTCAGCCCCCAAAAATCGGCCGATCCTGACGGGTTGACGGGTTCATACCCCTCTAGCTCTCAGGCGCGCGCGCGCACACACACATACGCGCATGAGGACCGATGGGAAAAGGCCTCTAACCCGTCAGACCCGTCAGAACCCGTCAGGAAGGCTCGGCCGCGGGGGGAGGCGGAACGCGCCCAAAAGATCATGGCGGCCGCCGGCGAGACGGTGCCGTTGCCGGCCGTGGTCGAGCGGTCCGGCCGCATCACTCCACTGATCTTGGCCGAGGCTGCGGCGAGTGTGGCCGACGTGATCGTTCGCTCGGGTCAGCTCACTGTGGACGTGGAAACCAGCGGCTATCCGGTCGGCCACGCGGAACACCGGTTGCGGACCGTTCAGCTCGGCGATCAGGGGGCGGCCGTGGTGTTCGACGCGACCGACCCGGCTCACTGCGAGGTGATCCGGACGGCGTTGGCGGCTGCGCCGCGCTTGCACGCGCACAGCGCCACGGCCGATCTCGGTCCGTTGGCGCACCTCGGGTTGTGCGACGAGAGCGCGTGGACGCGCATGCATGACACCGTGATTCCGGCCAAACTGGCGGACCCGGCCAGCACCGGATCGGACCCCGGGCTCAAGCAACTCTCGCGAGCCGTGTTCGGTGATGCCGCAGTGTCGCCACCGGCTGAGGCCGCGCGTATGGCGCTGTTCAAGGCTGCCCGTTGGCTCACCGAGGTTGAGCCGTCCACCCCGGTCGAGCGGTCTGGGTGGGCGCAGGTCGATTCGACGTGCTCGACGATGGTGCGCTACGCCGCGTCCGATGTGCTCGACACGGCCGCGTTGCCGGACCGCCTGCCCGTTCCTGAACCCGACGTGCTTGAGCGTGAACGCGCCGTGCAGCGCGTGACCGCTCGGGTCAACCACCGGGGTCTGCGCATCGACGGTGACCAGGTGGGCCGGCTCCACGCCGAGCACACCACCGCGCGGGAGGCCGCGGCCGAGCTCGTGCGAGCGCACGGCATCGAGAACCCGGGCAGTGACCGGCAACTGGCCACCGCGCTCAGCGCGGCCGGCGTGCGCCTCCCGTACACCAAGCCGAGCCGGAAGTACCCCGATGGGCAGCCTAGCGTGGCCGCTGCGGTCCTGGAGCGACTCAGGCATAGTCCCGGCAACGCTGCGGCGCTTGTGGTCGCTGTGCTCGACTACAGGCACCACGACATCGTTCTAGGGACCTTCCTGGAGCCATACCGCCAGTTCGTGATGCGCGGCGATGGTCGGGCCCGGCCCACCATTTACACCTTGGGCACCGACACCGGGCGTATGAGCTGCGTGAGGCCCAACCTTCAGCAGTTGCCCCGCCAGGGCGGGGTACGGGCGTGCATCACGGCCGACCCCGGTTACCTGTTGGTCAGCGCCGATTTCTCGGGTGTAGAGCTGCGTGTGGCGGCCGCGCTGTCTGGCGATGCCAACCTGCGCCGCATGCTCGCTGACGGTCTCGACTTTCATTGGTTGATCGCTCGCGAGGTGTGGGGACCGGACGCGACGAAAGCCGACCGCTACACCGCGAAACGAATCGTGTTCGGTCGGCTCTACGGCGGGGGCGTGCCCACACTGGCCGCGCAAGCTGGCGTGAACGAATCCGTGGCAGCGAGCGCGGTCAACGTGCTCGACGCGCTCACACCCGGACTCGCGCAGTGGTCGCGCCAGTTACGCGAGATGACTCGGGCCGGCGCGGTGGCCATGCCCACGTACGCCGGGCGCGTGATCCATCTGACCCGTGAGCACCCTCACAAGGCGCCCAACTACGCGATCCAGGGAACCGCGCGTGAGCTTCTCGTGGACGCCATCGAGCGGTGGGAACGTACGCGGTGGGCCGGCTCGGTCGTGCTGCCCGTGCATGATGAAGTGATCACCATGGTTCCCGAGGGTGAGGCTGAGGAAGCAACCGCCGAGCTCGTGCGGTGCATGACTACCGACCTGCACGGCGTTGCCATCGTGGCCGAGGCCAGCAAACCGTCATTCGCGTGGGCGGATGCGTCATGAGTTGGTCATGGCGTGGCGGGAGTACACGCGCACAGCGCAAGGTACGTGCGCGAGTGCTTGAGCGGGATGACTACGCCTGCCAGATTCGGATAGCGGGGACGTGGACCAATCGCAGAGGTGAGGTGCAGCGTTGCGCTGGCCGTGCCGATTGCGTGCACCACACCCGAGGGAAGGCCGTCACGGGCGACGATCCTGCGTACATGGTGGCCGCGTGCACACCGTGCAATCTCAAGGTGGGCGATCCAACGAAGCAATCCGATCCAAAACCGAGACCGAGGACACGATGGTGAACGATGGTGAGGAAATGAGATTTAAAATGGTGATTAGGCTCGGTGAGCATGAGCGCTTCGACCCGAGTGCGTTCGACAACACTGTCGGTACAACGATATCGCTCGATGTCGGTGGGGTTGCGTACCCCGCTGTGATCGTTGCGGCTGAGGTCGTCGAGGGTGGGTGGGCTGCGTTGCTCACGGTCGATACTGAGGCGCCGTTTTTCCCGTTGGCGGAACCCCGGACAC
>Ga0075430_100001019_pt1 | contig 22172 bp, 14 predicted proteins | sample RhiMetdeltSRZDD4_FD_75294 | JGI IMG/M metagenome (GOLD analysis project Ga0075430, IMG submission 75294) | Populus rhizosphere microbial communities from Tennessee, USA - Rhizosphere MetaG P. deltoides SRZDD4 | ecosystem: Host-associated > Plants > Roots > Rhizosphere > Soil | place: USA... | reverse complement strand
GCACCGAGGCGCCTCTCGCGTTCGCCCTGCTCGTCGCCCGGATCTCCCCCTGCCCGTGCGCGTTGGGCATGACGGCGTCGAGCGGCACGATGGCGTCGCGATGCACTGGATCGAGGCGCCGTTCCGCTTCTGCCTGCGCTGCGAGGTCGAATACGGAGCACGGCAGGCGTCTGACTTCGCCAAGCTCGCCACGCTTAGTTCTGAGGGCGGAGCACCGCCACCACGGTCTTGAGCCTGTCGGCCATCTTGAGCCTGCGCCGCGACGAGACGCTCAAGTCGGAGGCGCGCAAGCTCCTCTCCTTCACGGACAATCGCCAGGACGCCGCACTGCAGGCCGGCCATTTCAACGACTTCATCGAGATCAGCCTGCTCCGAGCGGCGCTGTACCGCGCGGTTGCTGCCGCCAGTCCGGACGGCCTCGAGCACGCCGAACTGGCCCAACGGGTCGTCGGCGCACTGGAGCTGCCGTTCGCTCAGTTCGCCCAGGACCCATCCTGGCGGTACCAACCCGAGCGCGAGGCCCGTCGAGCGCTCCAGAACATCGTCGGGTACCGCCTCTACCGCGACCTGCGACGCGGCTGGCGGATCACGTCGCCGAACCTTGAGCAGAGCGGGCTGCTCGGGATCGAGTACCTCTCGCTCCAGGAACTGTGCGAGACCGACGAGGATTGGAACGGCACGCACCCGGCCCTCTCGGGTGCCCTTCCCGAGACGCGTGCGAAGATCGCCCGCGTACTGCTCGACTTCCTGCGCCGTGAGCTGGCGATCAAGGTCGATTACCTGGACTCGGACTTCCAGGAACAGATCCGTCAGCAGAGCGGGCAACGTCTGAGGCCGCCCTGGGCCGTCGACGAACAGGAACGGTTCGAGCATGCGGCAGTCGCCTTTCCCCGACCATCTCGTTCCGATGACTTTGGTGGGAACGTCTTTGTGTCCGCCCGTTCCGCGTTCGGCCAATACCTGCGGCGGCGCACGACGCTCCCTGAGTTCGACGGCCGATTGGGGCTCGAGGACACCGAGCCGGTGATCCGCCAACTGTTCGAGGTCTTGCAGATCGCCGGGCTGGTTCAGGTGGTCGTCGATCCGGCTAACGCCACGGATGTCCCGGGCTACCAGGTGCCTGCCTCCTCTATGGTCTGGCTCGCGAAGGATGGGACCGAGGCGTTCTACGATCCGTTGCGCACGCCGAGTGCGTCTGCTGAGGGCGGTCGCACCAACCCGTTCTTTGTGGATTTCTTCTCCGGCGAGACCGCGACCGCGAAGGAGTTGTCGACGCTCGAAGCACGCGAGCACACGGCCCAGGTGCGGTACGAGTTGCGTGAGGAGCGCGAGAACCGGTTTCGAACGGCAGATCTCCCGATCCTCTACTGCTCCCCGACCATGGAGCTCGGCGTCGACATCGCCGAGCTCAACGCCGTCAATCTCCGGAACGTCCCCCCGACCCCGGCCAACTACGCGCAGCGGAGCGGCCGGGCCGGCCGCGGCGGCCAGCCCGCCCTCGTCGTGACCTATTGCACCGCTTCAGGCTATTCCAGCACGCTCATAGCCCGTACGTGGGTAGTTACAGTTTGGGATGATCTGTTGAAGTCCGCGAACTGCCCCTCGATCAGGCGCGAGACGAGGTCCGCCTGCCGATGGCGCACGGCAGCGGCTCTGATCGGCGGTGACCGCGACCGCGACGTCCTCGTCGTTCGGCAGCCCCCGCGCTACCTGAGTCAGCGCTTCGGCCGGCACGATCATCGTCAGCTTGCCGCCGCTGACCGCCATCTGCACGCTGGCCAGGACGGGACGGCTGTTGTCAGGGGCGGGAGCGAACATCACCTGATTGATCGCCTCCTTCAGACGCGCGGCCGCGATCTTCAGGCTGGTGCCGCCGCTGACGGACGGGATGGCCGGGAACTCCTCGGCGTCGGTCTCCCTGATTTCGGCGTCGAACCGGCCGCAGCTCAGGTGGGCCTTCTTCGCCTTCATCTCGAGCAGCGGCGGCTCACCGGCCGCGAGCAGCCGGGCCGGCATCCGAGCGTCCAGCAGCGTGTCGTCCGAGGGGCGAGTCCGAGCCGGCGGTTGGCGGCGGCCGTCTTCGATGAGTCGTAATTCGGGTTCTGGAGCTGGGAGTCGTGGCCGCGCAGCCAAAGCCTACTCCCGATGACGTAGCGGAAGACCATCGGCTGGGTGCGGGTCCAGTAATCGTCCGCCCAGGCCTCCGGCGAGAAGTCGCGCTGGACGAAGTAGGTCTCGAAGTAGCGGGTCGTGCCGATCCAGTTGCCCTCGTCGGAATCGATCTTCGCCTCAGCCATGGCGAAGTCGAGCACCGCGGCCAGGAACACGCCGACGACCACTGCGGTCTCGGCGAACTGGTGAGGGTCCAGCCGTCATCCCGCGCAACTCCAGCAAGGTCACAACGGGTTTGGCGAGCTATGTGTGGCTGCGTTCTCGAAGCTCGTCGCCAAGGTAGCGATACCGGCGTTCGGCCTGCCTGCCAACGTCACGTCGCACGTCATACGGGTCGAACAGCTCGACCGCTCGCCAGGCCATCGCCCGATCGTTGATGAATCCCGAGTCGACACGCCCGGGTGGCAGTCGCCGCTCGACTTCGGCACCGTGCAGCCCGAGCAGTGGCAGGAGCTCGTCGACTTCTTGTGACGAGAACAGATCGCGATGATCGTCGATCTTCTGCAAGGCATCGTAGTCCTCGCGATGCGACTCGAGCTGTGAGCGGATCTGTGCGAGCGTGGTCTTGAGACGTTGAATCATAGGCTCCAGACTTGGGCGCTCGGCCAAGTGGTTGCAAACGAAGGACTCGAGCTCCCGTGCGACGCCTAAATCACCGCCTGACGCGCCGATGAAGGCGAGGAATCGCGCTCGGCGTGCGCGATTCTCCTCGCTCTGCTGTCGGGAGGTTCTGACATACTCCTTTTCAATTGTCGCAATGAGATGCCTCGTTCGTTCTACCACTCCGTATTGACGAAGGAGCCTGGCTCGCCGAAACAGGCGGCGCTCGAGCACGTCGACGACACGTTCAAAGCCTGAGAGGTCTCGTAGGCGGCTGTCAATGGTCGAGATGTCCAGACCGGGGTCGGCGACGACGGTCGCGGTCGTGACGAACGCCCGCCACGAGATATCTCGCATCAGCGTCTTCCGCTCGTCGACCGAGAGGGGACAGTCCGGATGCGGACGAAGATACAGCTCCTCCAATTCGAGCAGGTTGCTCAGGACATGGCGCGGGATCCGACGCAGCGAATCTGCCAGGTGCCGCAACGCCTCCCCCGCACCGTCAGCCAGGTGAACGCGGAACCGCTCAACTTCGGCCGTCACCGGTATCACCGTGTTGACGATATCGCGGAGCTGCACCTGGATTTCCGTCGCAAGCGCTTGGCGTTGCGACAAGATATCGGAATGCAGGTCGATTTTGGTCATGATGCCGATTGCATTGTGCGACCCCACCTGCCCGTGTGTGATCTCCTGCAGCTCCCTGAGCAACTCGCGGTCATTCGCCCGAGCCACGGACCCAAATAGATACAGGACGGCGTCAGCCTCGGATTGCAGGCGCACTGACTCCGCGATCGCGCGGTCGCGGATCTGCTGGGCGAGCCCGAGGAGTTCCGCTGTGCGATTCTGGTGGTCGTCGACGGCGGAGCCGAGGCCCGGTGTGTCGACGATAGTGACGTGTTCGAGGTAGCGGTTGGTGAGACAGTATTCGAGACGGAGGATCGCATCCGCCCTGCGCAGCACCTCGATGTCGGAGCCCTGGAGACTGTCCAGGAACGCCCGACTCTCATCGGTCACCTGGCCATTTCGCCAGTAGCACCGGATCGGGCGATCCGGATTTGGCCTGCCGTACCGGAAGTAGTTGATGGTGGCCGTCGATTCCGTCGCCCCAACCTTGGCGAGATCTTCCCCTAAGAGGGCATTGACGAACGTACTCTTGCCGGCCTTGACGCGCCCAACGACGGCCACAACGCATGGTTGGTCGAGCTGCTCCATGAGCGTGAGCAGCTGGGCCGACACCTCGCCAGGCAGTCCGGCGGTTCGAAGGGCATGAGCTGCGTCCTCCAGGGCGGATGCGAGCGTCGCCGAGAGATCGTTCACGGACCGTTACACCTTGGTCTCAGCGCCGACGCCGTCAGGCTCGCCCATCCGCCAGACGAGAACCTCCCGATGGCCACCCCCGGCGATCACCTCGAGGTTCAGACCGAACGTCACGCACATCATGGAACCTCTGGTCAGGCCGTCGACGCGCAGGCCCTGCCCATGGCGAAACGTTCCGGTGCGGAGGTCCCAGATGCGAATCTTTTCGCAGTCCACCATGTCGGCCGCGGCGGCGATCAGTGACCCATCACGGCTGAGGGCCAGACCGCCGACAGCGCCCTCAGGCTGGTTGAGCGCCAGGCGCTGCTCCCCCGACTCGGTGTTCCAGACTGTGATGGCGCCGTGCTCGTCGCCGACAGCAATGCAACGACTATCCGGGCTGAACGCCAGACAGGAAACCCGCGCCCTGAGCCTAAGCTCACGCAGCAGCTCGCTGCCGTTCGCAGTCCACAGCTTCACGATGCCCGGCGTCCTCAGGAAATTGGTGACGTGCCCACCCACGGCAAGCATCTGCCCATCAGGACTGAACGCCAGGGGAAAGGGCCGCTCGCCACTCAGCCGAGTGTCGACGGATCGAGACGGCCTCCCTGCGGCCACGTCCCAAAGCTGAATGGCGTCAGTGCCGACATGGCCGGCAAGTATCCGGCCGTGCGGGTCGAAGGCGAGCGCCCTAATCTCGGGACTTGACGCCGACAGCTGCTTCACCTCAAGGCCATTGACGACGTTCCAGAGCATCACCGTCCCATAGTTGTCACCGCTGGCCACGACCTTGCCGTCCGGGCTGAAAGCGACGGCGTGCACTTGCCCAGTGTGCCCTTCCAAAGATCTGACCGGTTCCTCGCTGGCGAGTTCCCAAAGTCTCACGGTGGAGTCCGTAGTCGCGCTGATGAGATAGCGACCGTCAAGACTTACCGCCAACGCGCGGACCCAGCCAGGATGCCCACCCAGCCGTTGACTCAAGCGATAAGCCCGGATTTCCGTATTTCCCCGTGGCGGAGGGGGCGGGGAGCCCGGTGGCTGGACCATCGGATGCACGGTGAGCCACCGCTCGCGAGGCGTGCCGGTGACGTCGGTCTCGATCAAGGAGGTGCTCTCCTGGCTCAGGTCAAGCGCGGTGGCCTGCTCATCCAGCCACTGGATGCCCTGAGCGTTCTTCGCGACCGCGAAGACCGTCTCGACGAGGCAGCGGTAACGGTCCGTCCCGACAGGCTGACGTCCTGGCATCAAGAGCTCATGCCTGTCAAACCCGAACACCTCACGCTCGACCAACGCGGCCTGGCCGGCCTCGAGCTGGAGCCGATCCGACTCGTCTGCCAGGCGATCCAACGAGGGCTGGCAAGCCGCCTTCAACTCCGCCCAGGTTCGAGTCACGATCGTCCGGTACGCATCCTCGACAGTCAAGTCTCCCCAGAGGTTGTATGCGCTGTAGGCGGCGCCGAGCGCGACGGCGATATCTTGCTTCTGCCAACTAATCGGTGCGACCGGCAGCGTTTGCGCCAGCAGCTGCTTCACCAGCGGGATGCGTGCCGATCCGCCGATGAGCACGATCCTGTCCACCGTGTAGCCACTCCGGTTCGCCTCGGCGAGAAGCTCCTCGGTGCGCCGGACGGTCTCCAGGATGTGTTCGCGGATGAGATCTTCAAAGGTTGCCCGGGCGATCGTCTGCCGGAACGGCACGATACCGACATTGGCAACGTTCAGATATGTGCTGAACGTGCATTGCTGTGCCGCCGACAGATTCTCCTTCCGCTCGCGACAGAGCCGGAGCGCGGAGAGATCGATCTGACCGTCGGGGCCGAGAGGCCGCGAATGCTCCTTGTGGACCGCCGCGTCGAGGTGTCTGTACAAGGCCCGGTCGAAATCATCTCCCCCGCAGCGTGGGAGGCCGCGCGGCTCTAGCACGCGGCTGAACATGCCGTCCTCGCCGTACGTCAGCACGGCGAGGTCGAACGTCCCTGCCCCCAGGTCGTAGACGAGGACGCTCATCCCCGGCTCGAGATGTTGAAGGCGGGGGTCCGCCTCTCTCGCTTCGTGCACGTACGACAGCGCCGCCGCGACTGGCTCCTCCACCAGCTCAACTTCGCTGAATCCCGCCCGCCTGGTGACATCCCTGATCGCGTCCTGCTCGAGTACGTCGAACGACGCCGGGCACGTCACGACGGCATGGTCGATCGGCGTGCGGAAATGCGTCTCCTCCGCATCACGCTTAAGCTTGCGCAAAATCTCAGCCGCAACGTCACGCGCGGAGACGACCTGGTCCAGCACCGGGATCGACGGCTCGTTCACGAGGCTGCGTTTGACGCTTGGTATGACCCGTTGCCACTCGACGGGATCCTCGAGCATCTGCAAAGCCGGCTCGCCCACCAGCGGCCCATCGCTGCCGAAGTAGACCACAGACGGCGTATCGTCCTGGCCTTCAGCGTTCCTGAGTATGTCAGCCCAGTGCGTTCGGGGGTTATAGATGGCCATGCAGCTCTTTGACGTGCCGAAGTCGATCCCCAGGAACGGCACCATGCGCTTTGTCCTAATCACGGCTGCCAATCCCTCCTCAGTTGACGCGTGACGGCACGCGTCGCAGCCCGTCGAGAGTCCTGAGCTCCTCGACACATGTCTCGATCTGGTGGTCGATGGAAATCCAGGCTGCGAGGTGGCCGCTGATCCGATCGATCTCCGACAGTCGCAGTGTTTCATCCTCCTGTACCGCGGAGAGGCGCTCGATCTCGGCGTCTTCCTCGCGAAGCTTCTGTTGCGCGATCGTCTCGACGGCTTCGGTCATGGCGCGAAGCAGGGCCGCGAAGTGTTCACCTGCGACTCCCCCGGTGCTTTCGGCCGTCACGGGCGCCAGCAGCTGCTGACGGACCCGCCCAAGCAGATCGGCCAGGTCGCCATCAAGCTGCTGCTGCGCACTCATCTTCAACTCGTGTCCGGCCGCCCTCCAGGCGGACGCCAGCGAGATCAGTCCCCCAACCATGGCCAGGATCGCCGTTGTCGGCGAGAAGCCGACGATCAGCGTGTCGATCAGCCTGGTGATCACCTTCTCATCGAGCTGCAGCCGTTCGATCCGATCCAGCCAGGTGATTCGGGCGGCAGCACGATAGCCGCTGAGGGGGTGGATGGTGAGTCGATCGGCGCCCGATGGCACGGTGATGGGCTCGACGGCATCGTACAGTGGCCCCAATAGCTCCGCGCACCGGCGCCTCGCATCGAGGCCGAGCTCGCGCAGCTCGCGAATTACGTCGCCGACGAGTTCGTCGGCGAGCGTCTCGCTCAGCTCCTGCGCCGCCCCGAGGCTTTGAACAGCCGCGATTCGCTTACGGTGGGCGAGCTCGATTCTCCCACCCTCTCGAAGCGCATCCGCAAACGCGGCTCGGCTCTCGTCACAGATTTCGCGCACCTGGGCGAGGAGCTTACGCCGCAGCGTGCCGTGCTCGCCCCAGTCCTGCTCGAACTCTTGACGATGTCGAACTAGCTCTTGCTGACGCGCATCACGCTGTTGTCGGGTGTCCTCGGCCACCTGAGTCAGGCGCTCGTCGAGGATCCGGCGCCCGACGGCATGATAGCGATCGGCGATGGCGAGCACGGCGGCGGCCCGCGCCCATCCATCGACGCGGAAGAGGAAACCACGAAGCGCCTCCGCCAGCGCGGAGTACCGACTGAGCTGACGATACAGGTCGTCATCGGGAGCAGCCTTGCGCAGCAACGTGCTCGAAATCGGCCAGACGCGCGCATCCTCCAGCCGATCGCCAAACTGCTGCTTCAGGATGGCCTCGTTGCGACGTCGCTGCTCCTTCCAAGTGACGTCGTTGTGCTGATCGAACTTCGTCTGAATGAAGAAGACGCTCGGCGTCACCGTCAGAATCTGCTCGAGAACGTCGAGCTCCAGGCGCGTGATTGGGTTGTCGGAATCGAGCACGAAGATCGCCGCGTCGCTCAACGGCAGCAGCCGCTGCACGATCTGGGCGTGGGAGGCGAACATCGATCCGAGTCCCGGGGTGTCGAGCAGAACGACGCCGTCCGGCAGGAAGCGGACGTCGGTCTCAATCTCGATCCACCGGATGGCTTGGTCGAGGCCACGATTCACCTCGTCGAGCTCGAACGCCTGTGAGCCGTAGCGCGGCAAGTCGTTCAGCGTGATCGTCCGCGTCGATCCGTCCTCAAATCGGAGTCGGTACGCGTCTGATGCACCGTGGACGACGCGAAACACCCGGCTGGTGCACACCCTGACGTCAGTCGGCAGGATGTCGCGGCCGATCAGCGCGTTGATGAACGTGCTCTTACCTCGATTGACTTCGCCGAGGACGAGGACGGTATAGGCGTCTTCCATCAGCCGCCGCACGAGGCTATCGAAGCCGCCGGGGCGAGGTGGCAGGTCGGATCTCTCGGCGAGATGTGACAACTCCGCGAGCAGCTTGCCGATCTTGCCTCGGAGCGCCTCTGCCTGCTCGGACTGCGTGCCGCACGTGTTCATGGGGACTGTCCCCTTGTTGCGAGTGATTGGTCCTCAACCTGGACACGCGCGCGTCGCAGCACCCGTGGTCCGACGACGAACCCAGGACTCAGCGTCCTGGCAATCGCGGCGCCCCTGGCAACTTGAGCGCCGCGCGGCTCGGGCTGATGCCGGGTTCGATCGAACGCGGTGTCCTCCGCGATGAGCCCGACACCAGCCCGCTCGAGGATCTCCTGGAGGCGAAGCTGGGTGTGCTCTGCGATGGTGCGCTCCGAGGCCGACAGGGACGTCCCGATCCGCTCGACCTCCTCGAAGAGCATGACCATCTCTTCCACGACCCGGAGCCAGGCGCGATTTTCGAGCGGGTTCTCGACGGAACGGGGCGAGTCGTAGCTATCTGCTGTCGCAGGCGTGCCCACCTGGAGAACGGGAGGCGGGCCGTCTGCCGAGGTGAGACCGTCGGCCGTCGGCGGCGACTGACCGGACGGGACAGATCGTGGAGGATCGGCCGAGAGCTGAGGATCCTCGGGGTCGCTGGCAGATAGACCAGCAGCAGCTGGAGACTGAGCGACCGGGCTCGCCCGCAGTGACACCGCTACTAGGATGCTGGCCGCCAGCGACGCCAGTGCCACGACGCCGAGCAATGTACGCCAGACCGGGTCTCGCGAGGGGGTGGAACCCGGCGTCTCGGCGCTGCTCGGCGCCGCTTCGACCGTCGGGCTGGTTGTCTGGATCTCCGGGCCGGGGCTCGCCGTGACGGCCGAGCCGCCGACAACTGGCGACGGCGACATAACAGTCGTTTGCGTGACCCCGTCCGATCCATCCTGTGCTGGCGCCCCGGGGGAAGCTCCGATCCCGAGCAAAAGAGCTACGCTCGCCAACGTAGCGACAAGCGTAAAGCCCAACGAAGCGAGCAACACGACACGGCGCACAGCTCCCTCCCCGATTGGCTCCCGCTCTCCCGGCGCGCTTCGATCAGAGCTCGCGCTCATGTGCCGCCGGGCTCCGCGGTTTGGAACTGCGGATACCCCGCAGCCTCCTCGCGATCATCTCCAGACGTGTAGTGGTGATCGTGCGGGGTCGATCGGTCATCCGCACGTCTAGACGACACGTCAGGCCGTAAAAGACCTCCCCATATTGCCCCTGGATCTCGGGATCTATTGTGACGACCAGGAACCAAGTTGAGTGTGAGCCACGTCACACATTCTGAAGATAGGCGGCAGCCGTGCAGTCGCGTTGGCTTCGCGGCTCGTCGGCCAACCTAGTCGGCGACACGGGAGTACAGCCGCGTCGCGGATCACGATCAGCGTAACGATGATTCACGCCCTCTACATCGGGGAGAACCCGTAGGAGCCCACGGATTTTTCGCCTTGGGACGGTCGACGTCGGCGTGGCTGCCGCCCGTGGGTGCGCGAGAGGACTGCTTCCCGGGACCTGCACCCTATCGAGCCCGACGTTACGGTTGGGTGTGGACAAACATGAGCGGACATCGGGATGAGCAGGAGAATGGTCATGGAGAGGCGGCGACTCGGTCGGACCGGCCACCTGAGCTCGGTGGCGAAGTTCGACGCGGCCGCTCCCTCACCCAGGCTTCCAAGCGCGTGGACGGGGCGATCCAGCGTAACGCCGGCCGAGTGGTGCCTTGCGCAGACCGTCGGCCGTCTTCGGGCTGACAGGCATGCACCGGCCGGACGGATCAGCCAGACTCTGGTAGCCTTATAGATGCCCCTGCCGAACGGGGTGGTAGGGGCATCGTGATGCGTCCACGAGCCGCGTATCAGGCGGCGACGGGCATTTCCTGGAGTGCCTTGCCGAGATCCGTCCAGGTGATCTCGGCGGTGTACCGCCCGTAGCTGAGTCGCCGCGGTACGACGCGCTCGACCAACATCATCAGCACCGCTCGCTGCTCGGGGATCGGTCCGGTGCTCAGCACGGTCGTCCAGCCGCCGACCTGCGCCAGCACCTCGGAGAGCGGCGGCAACGTCGCGGCGGGGGCGGCGTCGCTGGCCTCGTCCAGCACCCGCTCCGTCTCGGCCAGCCGCCGTCGCTGTTCAGTGGTCAACTCGTCGTAGCCGAGCTTGTCGAGCGTGCCGTCCACCAGCAGACGGGCGGCGTGGGCGATCAGCCGCTTCGCCTCGTCACGGTCCCGCTCGGCCTGCATCAGGGCGCGCTGCCGGTCGCGCCGGGCGGCCTCGTTGGGGCGACGCGTCCGCTCCCACTCCCGCGCGATGGCTGCTCGAAGCGCCGCGTCGCCGGTCGCCACGGGGGTGATGAGGGCCGCCGTACGGGCCAGGACTTCCCGATCAATCGCGGGCGCGGCGCACGTCTCCTTGCAGTCGCGCCGGGTCAGCGCCCCGCCCAGGACGTTCGAGGAGCAGCGGTACCGTGGATACTTCCTGGCGACCATCTGCCCGGCCATCCTGCCGTCGCAGGCCGGGCAGCGGAGCATGGAGGTGAGCAGGTGATTGCCCGACACCGGGCCACGCACCATCCGCCGCGCGTCCATGACGGCCTGGACCGCATCCCAGGTCGCCGCGTCGATCAGCGCCGGCCAGCGCCCCGGCGAGCCATCCGGGAAGCGGCCGGCATACGTGCAGTTCCGCAAAATCTGGCGGACGTGGCTCGGGGTGAGCGTGCGCGGCCTGACCACCTTGACAGTGGTCCGCGCGTCGTCACCGCCGTTCCCGTCCCGCTCGACCACGGTCGTCAGGCCGCGCGCCTCGTCGGAGAGCGTCGCGACCCAGAGCGCCGCGCCACGCGGAGTCGCCTCGCGGACGGCCACCCGGCGGAATAACTCGTGTACGTACGGGGCGGTCGCCGGGTCCGGCTCGATCACGCTCAGCGGGGCGCCCTGGTCCCGTTCCTCGCGCGTCGCCGGCCGGACCCGGTAGCCCCAGGCCGCGCGACCCGGCAGGTGCCAGCCCTTCGCCTCTAACGCTTCCCGCACCTCGGACACGCGCTCCCCGAGCCGGCGCACTTCCTCTTGCGCCACGCTCGACAGGATGTTGGCGGCGATGTCGGTGATCTCCCCGCCCTCCTTGACGACGTGCGTCGCCACCTGTAGCTCGCGCAGTTCGTCGCGGACCGCCACGCTCTCTTTCAGGTGTCGCCCGAACCGATCCAGCCGAGCGATCACGACGGCCACGGCGTTGCCCTCGGCCCGCAACCGCCGGACCTCGGTCAGGAGCATCTGGTACTGGGGACGGTCCGGGCGCTTGCCCGACATCACGTCCTGGTACTCCCCGCCGATCAGCCAGCCCCGGTCCGCGACGTAGCGCCGGCACGCCTGGAGCTGGGTGTCGAGGCTCAGCCCCTCCCGTGCCTGCTCGTCCGACGAAACCCTGGTGTAGACAAGCGCCGTCATGATGCCGATCTGCTGCGGGCGCCGCCGCTGCTTCGCCATCCCCGTTCCTCCTGCATTCCTGCGGAGCCAACCCTGCGGAGCCGACCACCCCGTGCAGTAGTTATACTTAAAAATTAGTCACTACTCTCGTCTACTTCCACTTCACGACGCCGGAGTACTGGTACGCAGACGGGCTGGTCTCGGCGCTGGAGCGGCTCAAGTTCGGGGTGACCTGCGGCGTCAGCGTGATGGGCTCGATGCCGAGAAGCGACGACCCACGGATCGGCGGCAACCACGCGAAGGCGTACGGCGAGGTCGGCGTCCGCGAGGTGGTCTGCGTCGGGCCGTGCGCGCCGCCGTGGCCCCATCCGGTGAGCGTCTGGGAGAGCGGCTCCCGCGAGGAGCGTACGTTCTCGTTTGATGAGGCGATGGCCGGTACTGAGGCCGTCATCGAGACGTGGCACCACGGGGCCGACGACCGAATCCGAGTTTTTGTAACGCCTTTCACGCTCATCACCTCGCTTGATCCGTCCAACCCATCCACGCCAGACGTTGCCACCAGCCTTTCGGACCATGACCGACTCCAGGCTCGACGGGTGCGTGAGATCGCGGCTCGTTGGAAAACCCGCATCCACACCGACGCCTTCGCCGGCATGGTTCGGCTGGCTGCCAAAGACGAGTGGGCGCTGCTCGGGCCGGACGTCCACATCCAGCACCTGCGGGGGATCTCGCTGGACGAGGTCCAGATTTTGGCCGAGACGGGGACGCACGCCAGCCACTCGGCCAGCTCGAACCAGGCGACAGGGCGGTGTCCGCTGCCGGAGCTGATGCAGGCCGGGGTGAACGTGGCGATCACTACCGATGGCACCGCGCCGAAGGTCAGCTTCGACCTGTTCCAGGCCCTTCGGCGGGCGCAGACGGTCCACCAGCTGATGTCGCGGGACATGTTCTTGCTGCCGCCCGGCAAGCTGCTGGAGATGGTGACGATCGACGCGGCGAATGCGTTGGGGTGGGACGACGAGATCGGCTCGCTGGAGGCCGGCAAGAAGGCGGACGTCATCGTGGTGGACCTGCGGCAGCCGCACCTGACCCCGAATTTGATGGTGGTCCACCGCCTGATCTACGAGGCGGTCGGCAACGACGTCGATACGGTGATCGTCGATGGGCGGGTACTGATGCGCGACCGCACGGTGCTGACGGTCGACGAGGGCGGGGCGCTGGACCTGGGCCAGGAGGAGTCGCTGAAGCTGATCGAGCGGACGGGACTCCAGCGGCACGTCCACGAGCCGGGCTGGGGGAAGGTGCGGCTGTCGTTCGACGCGCCGGTCGAGCTGCCGGGCTGATACTGGTCAGGCGGTGAGGTCAGGCCGCCGGGGCAGTGCCCCGTCAGCCCTGATCTGACGAGTTGAGCCAGGCACCGAGGCGGGCGAAAACTCGCGGACAGCCGGTCTACTGGATGACCTCGGTGGCCTGTTGCAGGACCGACGGGGGGATCGTCAGGCCCAGTTCTCGGGCGGTCCCGAGGTTGATCACGAGCTCGAACCGCTCCGCCCGCTCGACCGGCATCTCGGCGGGGCTGGCGCCCTTGAGGATCCGGTCGACGTAGCCGGCCGTGCGGCGGTACATGGCGTCACGATCCGCGCCGTAGGCAAGCAGCCCGCCGGCCGCCACCTGAACGCGCAGCGCCGAGTTCGTCGGCAGCCGGTGCCGCCGGGCGAACTCGACGATCCGGGGCGCATTGGCCGTCAGCACATAATTGTCGATCAGGAAGAGCCCGTCCACCCGCTCCGCCGCCGCGCGCTCGAACGCCGCCTCAAGCGCGCCGTCGTCGCGCGCCTCGAGCGAGCGCACCTCCAATCCAAGCGCGCGGGCCGCCTCCTCGGCCACCTGGAATTCGCGCTCCCGGTCGGCCACGTCGGGGTTCCAGAGCACGCCGACCCGCGCGAGGCCCGTGACGGTCTCCTTGAGCAGCTCCAGCCGCTTCCGGTCCAGCTCGCGCGAGCTGGTGGTCAGCCCGGTGACGTTCCCGCCCGGGCGGTCGAGGCTGGCGACGAAGCCAGCCTCGACCGGGCTGACGCTCCCGACCATCACGATCGGGATGGTGCCGGTGGCAGTCTTGGCCGCCGCAATCGCCGGCGTCGCCACAGCGACGATGACATCCGGGGACAGACGAACGACCTCGGCCGCAAGGTCCGGGAGCCGCTCAAGGTTGCCCTCGGCGGAGCGCACCACCACCGTGTACTGCTGGCCTTCAACGTGCCCGAGGTCGGTCATCCCCTGCTTGAAGTTGTCCACCACGCCCATTCCACCGGACTGACCGCCCGGAGACAGGATGCCGACCCGCGTCATCCGGGTAGGCGGCACGGTACGTGTGAGGAGTCCGCAGCCAGCGACCAGGCCCAGGCTCGCAAGGGCCAGGCTGCCACGCAAGAACCGGCGACGGTCAGGTGCGGCCACCAGTCACCTCACGTCGCCAGAATAGCCGCGGCGTGCCTCCGTTCCTGTGACGTAGCTCAGTGTGCCCGGGGCAGGCGTCGACAAGATCAAAATTTGTCACATCAGGGCTGATAGGGTCGTGGGTCCGTCCCCACGCCGGGGTTCGCTCGCCGACGATCGCGGTGAGGAAGCGTCGAGCGGCCTCCGCTGGGTCTGTCAGTGGGCACCGGGCAGGATTGTCCATCAATGTTGTCGACCGGATAGAATAGAGATCGCCGTAACGTTTCGGCATCCGTGGTGCCGCCGCTCTGAGCGCTCATTATCCGATGAGTGATGCGAGGGGTGGGCGCTGTATCATGGGGACGCCAGGCGTCATCCTACTCAGGTAGAGATTCCCGGAGAGCGAGAGCAACAGCCGATGGCCAAGAGCGGTTCACCGTCCGGTGTCAAGCGTGGGGCGCGGTCGATGGCGACGGCCGGGCGCGCCGGCAACGGCGCTCGATTGACTGACAGCGCCGCGGGCGGCCAGCTGGAGTACGCCTACACCCGGCTGAAGGACGCCATCATGACCGGCTTCTACATGCCGCACCAGCGGCTGATCGAGGCCGAGGTCACGCAGGCACTCGGGGTGAGCCGGACGACGCTGCGGGCCGCCTTGATCCGCCTGCACGAGGAAGGCCTGGTCGAGATCGAGGTGAACCGCGGCGCTCGCGTGCGGGCGTTCAGCCTGGACGAGGCGGTCGAGATCCTGCGCGTGCGCGAGGTGCTGGAGGGTTTGGCGGCGGTGATCGCCATCGACAATGCGACGCCGGAGGACATCGCGGAGCTGCGGGCGGTCGTGGTGGAGATGGAGGACGCGCTGGCGACGGACGACGTGATGCGCTACGCCGCCCTGAACGCGCGGTTCCACCAGATCATCCTGGACGCGGCCGACCACGAGATCGTGACGCGGTTCCTGGGCTCGCTGCGGTACGGGCTGATCCGGTACCAGTTCGGCTCGATCCTGGTGCCAGGACGGCGGGACCAGTCGCTGGGGGAGCACCAGGCGATCCTGGCAGCCCTTGAAGCGAAGGACGCCGTCGAGATCGAGCGGGTGGCGCGGCTGCACGTCTCGAACGTCCGCGAGGCGGTCCACAAGCACGGGGCGCATCTGACGTAGGCGAAGTAGTCAGGAGTCAGGAGTCAGTAGGGAGCTGCTGACGTCGTCTCTTCGGTTCCAGGCCAGTGCGTCAGTCTCTGACGCGGAAGAGGCGCCAGTCGCCGGAGACTCCTTTCAGCGCGTGGGCGCCGAGGTCGTCGAATGCGAGGCCGGAGCCGGCGACCAGGTCTCTAACCGTGCTCGACGCGAGAACCTCGCTCGGGCCTGCCTGCGCAGCCACGCGCGCACCGACGTGGACGGCGATACCGCCGAGGTCGTCGGCCATCACCTCGACCTCGCCGGTGTGGACGCCGGCCCGGATCTGGATGCCGAGCGGCTGGACGGCGTCGCGGATGGCCAGGGCGCAGCGGACGGCGCGCGCCGGGCCGTCGAACGAGGCGAGGATGCCGTCGCCGGTCGTCTTGACCTCGCGGCCCCGGAAGCGCGAAAGCTCGCGGCGGGCAAGCCAGTAGTGCTCGTCCAGCAGGTCGCGCCAGCGGCGGTCGCCCATCGTCGTGAGGTGCTCGGTGGAGCCGACGATGTCGGTGAATAGGACGGTCGCGAGCACCCGGTCCGGCTCGACGGCGTGGCGCTCGCCGGTGACGAACTCCTCGATCTCGTCGAGGATCTCATCGGTCTTGCTATGCATCCAGGAGTGATCGCCGCCGGGGAATTCGACGCACCGTGCGCCAGGGATCCGCTCGGCGAGGTAGCGGCTGTTGCAGACGTCGACGCGCGCATCGCCGGTGCAGTGGAGGACGAGCGTCGGGACGCGAATGGCTGGCAGGGCGTGGCGGACGTCGATCGCCAGGTTCATCCGAAGGAGCGCCTGAGCGGCGCCGGGGCTCGCGCCGAGTCGCTGGAAGGTGATGAACCAGCGCCGAGTGTGGTCGTCCCGCTGAAGGCTCGGGACGCGCATGTTGACGTCCAGGGATTCGCCGCCCCAGTTTCGCTCGACGTCGTCGAGGAACTCCTGCTGGACCTCGGGGGTCAGGCCGCACGGGTAGTCCGGTGCCCAGGCCCGACGTGCGTACGCGGCGTAGGTGATGAGCCCGGCGACGCGGTCCGGATAGGTGGCGGCGAACAGGATCGACATCGGCCCGCCCTCAGACACCCCGAACAAGATCGCCCGCTCGGAGCCGACGGCGTCCATCACGGCCCGGACGTCGTCCATCCGCTCCTCGAGTGTCGGCAACTGGTGCATCGGCACGCGGTCCGACATCCCAGTTCCACGCTTGTCAAACAGGATCAGGCGCGAGAACGAGGCCAGCCGCTCATGCACTCGCACGAACGCCGGGTTCTCCCAGACGTGTTCGACGTGCGAGACCCAGCCTGGCACATAGACCAGGTCGATCGGGCCATCGCCGACGACCTGGTAGGCGATGTGGTAGTCGCCGCTGCGGGCGTACTTCGTCTCCGGAGGCATCACCCCGCTCCGTCGCAGGCCTGGCGATCACGATGCACTGGCTGCAGGATAGGTGGTAGGCGAGGTCTACAGCCAGTCGGAGGGACGAACGCAACAAGGCCGGGGCTGCTGCCAGCCCCGGTCCCTGCTGACTCCTGAATCCTGACTACTGGCTCCTCGATTAGAGGGGGCCGTTGAGGGTCGGGTCGAGCTCCGGGTGCTCGACGAACGCCCTCCGAAGCTCGCGGGTCGCCTCGACCCAGTCGGCGCCCCTCGGCAGGAAGAGGCCGCCCGATCGCACGCGGTAGACCTCCGGATCGTCCACGCCGGGCGGAACGGTGCCGGAGCGCATGTGGGCCTGGACGGCCGCGATCAGCCGGCGACGGACCCGGATCACCATCGCGTCAGAGCTGGCAAGGTGCTCCTTGCTGCGGTCGTAGATGCCGCCCATGCTGCCGGTCATCGCGGCGTCCTGCATCGCGATGCCCTCGATGCCGGAGTAGCCGGAGGTGCCCTCGCCCTGACGCTGCAGGTCGCGGTCGATCTGGAAATCGTTGGCGAGGTTCTGCTCAAGCCGGAACCGCCCGAACCAGTCGGTGGTGTTTGGCAGCGGCGGCTTGAAGGCACCCTGCGGCCCGGTGTTCGGGCCTCTACGGCCGGCCGTCATGAAGAAGTTCATGGTGTGGTAGTCGTCCATCGGCACGCGGGCACCGCCGCCCTTCTTGGTGCCGAGGACGCCCGGCGGGGTGAACGTGTAGAACGGGAAGCAGAACTGGGCGATCCGCCAGTAGTCCTGGTCCTCGCCGGCCGCGCGGCGGGCGCCGTACGCCGCGCCGCCCTCGGTGTCGATCACCTCGAACTGGGCGGTCTTGTCGCGGAGCTGCCACTCCGAGAAACTACCGGGCGGCTGATCCTCGGCCTTGAGGCCGCCGTAGTGCAGGAAGCCGACGTGGGTGGTGTCGATGTCGCCTTCGAGGATCTGGAGCCAGTTCCCCTCGAGCATGAACGCGCGCACCGTCTCGTGGGAGCTCTCCTGCATGTTCCCTTCGAGGTCCGGCAGCGGGGGCGGGTCCTTGCGGGGCCCCATGTAGGTCCAGACCACGCCGCCGCGCTCCTGGCATGGGTAGGCGGTCGCCTTGACTCGGTGCTTGAAGCTGGCCTCCTCGGGCTCATTCGGCATATCGATGCAGTTGCCAGCCGCGTCGAACTGCCAGCCGTGGTAGACGCAGCGGAGCCCGCAGCCGTCGTTGCGGCCGAAGAAGAGCGAGGCGCCGCGATGGGGGCAGGCGTCCGCCAGCAGGCCGACGTTGCCCTCGCCGTCGCGGAAGCCGATCAGCTTCTCGCCCAAGAGCATCACCCGGACCGGGTCGCCGGCCGGCTTGACCTCGGTCGAGAGCATCGCCGGAACCCAGTACTCCCGCATCAGGTTGCCCATCGGCGTGCCGGGGCCGACCCTGGTGATCAGCTCGTTCTCTTCTTTGCTGAGCACGATCTCCTCCTACTGCGCGGCGGCGCGCTGGTTACGAATTACGGCTTCGCTCCGGCCATGGCGTCCGTGTACTCCTTGCGAATCGTGTCGCCGACGCTGCCCTTCCACTCCTTGACGGCCGCGTCGAAGTCCGAGAGCTGCTTGCGCCCGAGGATGACGTCCCGAACGGTGTCCGACCAGGTGGTCATCGCGGCGGCACCCTTGCCGACCGCCGTCGGGGAAAGATAGCCCAGGGTCGGGTCTTCGAGGCCAGCCGGGATGATGATCTGCTGGGCCTCGTGGGCGCCCTTGGCGAAGCCGGGGATGTCCGCCTGGTAGTTCACGTACGGCCGCTGGGTGATGTACTGCCAGGGGACGTAGCGGGCGTTGGCGATGCCCTGCTGGTTCGGCTGCGGGTTGCCCTTGTCGTCGACGGTGTAGTCCTGGCCCTTGATGCCGGCCGTGAGCAGCAGATCCTCCTCGCTGCCGAACGGCGCCGCGAGATAGTTGAGGATGCGGAGCAGCTCCTTGATCCGCTCCGGCTCGGCCTTCTTGATCGCGTTCATCGAGAGGAAGCCGGGACTCAGGAAGACCTGGGCCTTGCCGCCGTCGTGGGCCGGGAACGGCTTCATCAGGGCGAACTTCGTCTGCGGGTTCTGCTGGAGCCCCCGGCGCCAGAAGTCGATCCAGGCGTTGCCGTACCCCTCGACGGAGGTCGCGTACTTCTTGGCGACGAACCCGTCGCGCGAGTTGGTGATGGTCGGGGCGTCGGGCGGGAAGAGGCCGCCGGCCATCAGGTCGCGGACGAAGCCGACGGCCGCCTTGAACTCCTCGGTCTCGAAGTCCTTGACGAGCGTGCCGTCCGGGTTCTTCTTCCAGCCGTTCGGGGCGCCGAACATCGCGGCGTATTGCCAGATGCCGAACAGCCAGCTCTCTCGGCCGTGGTTGCCGATCGCCCAGCGGTTCTCCTGCGGCCGGTTGAGCTGCTGGAGCATCTTCTTGAACTCGTCGGCGTTCTTCGGGGTGGTGTCCGGGCCGATCTCCTTGTCCCACATCTCGGTGTTCTTGAAGAAGTAGCCGCCGACACCGGGGAACGTGCCGAGGTGGCGCTGGATCGGGATCAGGTAGAGCGCGCCGTCGATCGCCGAGACCGAGTTCTTCCAGGCGTAGGTCGGGATCGCGGCGAGGTTCGGGTACTCCTTCGCGGCGTCGCCGGCCAGGTACGGCGCGAGATCGGCGCACTTCGCCTTGAAGAACGCCGGGAGGTTCGGCGCGAGGGTGTAGCCGTACCAGATGTGCATGATGTCCGGCAGGTCGTCGCCGGCGATCACGGTCGCGAACTTGGCCTTGTAGTCCGCTCCGGCCACCATGCTCATCTGGACGTTGGCGTTCAGTGCCTTGTTGACGGCCTGCCAGGTCGGGTTCTGCTCGTACGGGGTGGGCGGCGGGAAGTAGTTCGCCACCAGGACGTTGACGTCGCTCCCGCGACCGGGCGGCTCGTGCACCGACTTGACCGGGTTCTGGGGGTAGTTGTCGAAGCCGAGGTCGTAGCGCGGGTCGTCCAGCTTGTAGTCGGGCTTCGGCGCGTTGGCGACGGACGCGTACGTCGGGAACGGGTCCGAGCCCGAGGCGGGCTTCGAGGGTGCGCCGCTGCCGGAGCTGCCGCTGCTGGCCGGGGCTCCGGCGCTGGCCGGGGCGCCCGAGGCCGGCTTGCCGGCCGGTGCGGCCTGCGGCGCGCAGGCGTTCAGCAGCAATGAGGCGCCGGCTGTGCCGACGAGCGTGCCGGCGGCGGCGACGCCGATGAACCGTCGTCGGCTGATCTGACGCCGCGAATCGTCTCCAGGCCGGTCCATGTCTCGGCGGCGTGCGCGGTCGGTCGCCATCTAGAGGCACCCCCTGCCTATTTCAGTATCCTTGTTCCAGTATCCTTGAGTCGGATCGAAGACGTCGTTGCGCATCCGCCGTGGCTCCCGGACCGACCGGAGAACGGCGTCGAGGCTCTGTAGCCCAGCGCCGTGTTCGCGATTGTATGACAATCGTGTAGGCCGGTCAAATCGCCGATCGGCCCGGATCTGGTGCTGTAAGGTGGCTACTCGTCCTTGAGGCGCTGGTTGTCGACGAGCCAGCGGGCGAAGTTCAGTCGCTCCAGGTCCAGGACGCTCGCCAGGGAGCGGAGGGGCGGGCGCGGCACCGGGATCGGCTCGCCGGTACGGACTCGCTGGAGGATGTACTGGACGCGTAGCTCCTCGAGCTTGTCCATCGCCTCGGTCACGGTCTCGGCCTCGCTGATGCAGCCGATCTCGGGGTACTCGGCGTACCGCTTCCAGGTGCCGTCCGGTCCGGGCGCGGAGTAGGCCACCAGGCGGTAGGGGATGGAGAGGTACTCTTCGAGCTGCATCGCCGTCACTCCTCGCCGAGGGTTGACGCCCAGAGCTTTTCGGATTGTCCAACAACAGAGTCTAGCATGAGCGGGACCGGGTCAGATCGAGCGGCGGCGGCCGACCCAGTACGGCTCGCGGAGCTTCCGCTTGTACAGTTTGCCGCTCGGGTCGCGCGGCAGCTCCGGGAGGTAGTCGATCGAGCGGGGGAGCTTGTAGCGCGCGATCCGGCCCTCCAGGTAGCCGAGCAAGTCGGCGGTCAGGGCGGCGCCGGGCTCGGCGCCGGGGGCGGGTGCGACGACGGCCTTGACCTCCTCGCCCCACTCGTCGTTCGGGATGCCGAAGACGGCCACGTCCAGTACCTTCGGGTGACCGAACAGCGCCATCTCGACCTCGGCCGGGTAGATGTTGACGCCGCCGGAGATGATCAAGTCGGCCTTGCGGTCGCTCAGGTAGAGGTAGCCGTCCTCGTCGAGGTAGCCGACGTCACCGACGGTCGCGTAGTCGCCGTGCCGGGCGTTCGCCGTCTTCTCGGGGTCCCTGTAGTACGACCAGGCCGTGCGCGGGATGCTGTAGATGGTGCCGACCTGGCCGGGCGGCAGGACGTTGCCGTCTTCGTCGAGGATGACGATCTGGCCGGGCGTGCGCGGTTTCCCCACCGAGCCCGGCTTCTTGAGCCACTCGTCGGAGAAGATGATCGTGCCGCCGACGCCCTCGGTGGAGGCGTAGTACTCGTCGAGGACCGGCCCCCACCAGTCGATCATCCGGCGCTTGACGTCCGGCGCGCAGGGGGCCGCGCCGTGGATGACGTGGCGCAGCGAGGACGTGTCCGCCCGCTGTTTCACCTCGTCGGGCAGGGCCAGGAGCCGCACGAACTGGGTCGGGACCAGGTGGGTGATCGTGACGCGGTGGCGCTCGATCAGATCCAGGGCACGCTCCGGGTCGAAACGGTCCTTGATGACGACGGTGTGCCCGAGGTGGAGCGAGGGCGCGGACATGATGAGCGGCGCGGTGTGGTACCAGGGGCAGGCGAGCAGGTGGACGTCGTCCGTGGCGTCGGGATCGACGTTGTAGCCGGTGACCAATGCTGCGCCGAGGTCGGTCTCCTCGGGCGGGGATCCTGGGAGATCGCGGCGGACGCCCTTCGGCCGGCCGGTGGTGCCGGAGGTGTAGTTCATGACGCTGCCGAGGGCGCGGTCGGCGGGCGTGGAGGCCGGCTGGCCGTCCTTGAGCGACGCGTATGGCTGGAATCCCGGGATCGTGCCGACGGCGAAGGCGTGAGATGTCGGGAAGCCGGCCTCCTCGACGGCGGCGGTGCAGGCCCGGGCGTACCGCTCGTGGGCGACGAAGACGCGGGCACCGCAGTCCTGGAGGATGTAGGCGATCTCCGGCCCGACCAGGTGGTAGTTGATCGGGACGAGGTACCAGCCGGCCTGCTGCATCGCCAGGTACAGCTCGTACGCCTCGG
>Ga0075430_100001013_pt1 | contig 22221 bp, 17 predicted proteins | sample RhiMetdeltSRZDD4_FD_75294 | JGI IMG/M metagenome (GOLD analysis project Ga0075430, IMG submission 75294) | Populus rhizosphere microbial communities from Tennessee, USA - Rhizosphere MetaG P. deltoides SRZDD4 | ecosystem: Host-associated > Plants > Roots > Rhizosphere > Soil | place: USA... | reverse complement strand
CTACTGACAACTGCAGCATTCCCATTTAGCATTACACTGATCTCACTTCTTATGGCTGTGTCCACTTTATATTTATCCGCAGGGGTAAACCACCCAATGATCCGGTCGCGGGTTGTTGTATTACCGGTTGAAGTAAAGTAAATATAATTGGCAGCTATGGCTTCCTTCATCCCGGTAGTGTCACGATTTGCCCAGAGATCATCATAATGTTTTATAAAGTCAATCACTTCTTTTTCCGTTATTTTATCCTTGGTGGATGTTTTATCTGCACAGCCAAAAAATAGCATCATTGAAACCACCAATAAAAAGTATTTTTTTATAACAGGTATTGTCCTCATTTCCGATTGATCTTTTAATTCACGAAAATCCCGGTTTATCTCAATAAAGAAAGATCATCGATCACATATACACCCCTGCCATATGTGCCGATCACCAATTTCTTATCTCTTGGATGAATGAACATGTCATTCACCGACACAGATGCAGGCAAATTAGCATTGATCGACTCCCATGACTTGCCGGCATTTTTACTGATATAAACTCCCATATCGGTACCGCAATAAAGGACATCTTTTACATCGGGATCTTCAATGATCACATTAGCCGGCGATGCAGGAAGATTAGATGATATGGATTGCCACGTGCGACCATCTGCACTTAGTTTATATAAATAAGTTGCGTGATTATCCTGTCTCCTGTCATTCAATGCGAGATATAAATTTGGCGGATTGCGTGTGGTGGATGTAAATAGCTTCGCTACATGTTTATTCTTTGGCAGATTATTCGTGATCTCCATCCAACTATTCCCATCGTTGATCGTCAACCATACCCGGCCATCATCAGTACCAGCCACCAAAAAGCCGGGTTGATCTCCTTCGGCAATCGCAGTGATGGCTTGATGATAGATAAGATAAGGATATATCCCCTTTGCTGATTCATTGTTATAAGAAAGATCGGGACTGATCATTTTCCATGTAGCGCCACTGTCAGTTGTTTTATAAACATGCTGGAGACCATGATAAATAGTTTTGTTGTCATGCCTGCTCATCATCGTTGCTGCCAGCCATTCTCCCCTTAATGAATCGATCCTGCCAACATCAAACTGGGTAAACCTTCTTACACCTTCGCGTCTTTGTTTACTCATATCAGTTTTCATCAATCGTCCATAGTAAGTTGACGAATACACGATATCAGGATTTTTGGGATCCACTTGTATCTGAGTGCCTTCACCACCAGGCGCCATTCGCCAGGGACGCAGCGTTGTATCTGGTGATCGCCCAAATGTATTTGTAATGTTACCACTCATGGTGCCTTCATCCTGCACAGCGCCAAAAACATTGAACGGGGTTTTCATGTCATAGGTAACGGTATAAAATTGCGTCGTGGGTATCTTATCAAAAAAGTTCTTCCATTTAACCCCGCCATTATAAGTGAGTGTGATACCACCATCATTACCAACGATCATTCTGTCCGGATCTTTTTCATCTATCCACATGGCATGATTGTCACCATGTGTCCAGTCACCTGTCGTATCTGTCGCGACCCATTGTTTCCAGGTTTTACCACCATCACGGCTTATGGCTTTTGAAACGCCAAATGCATATACTTCATTTTCGTCTTTGGGATCAACGATTATTTGCCCAAACACCCAACCATAAGTGCCTGAAAATGCAGTAAAGAAATCGTGGATCTCTGCCTGCTTTTGCCATGTTTCACCTTTATCATCACTTCGGTAAATCGAGCCCCCGATCACGACCTTCTGAACTTTTCTTTCATAGCTATCAAATTCATTTGGTTTTGGATCTCTTTTCTTGTTATGATCGTCAACAAATGCATAAAGCACATTTGGATTGGAATGAGATATGGCAATGCCAATACGACCGGTATTTTTGGTATCAGGTAAGCCGTTCACGATCTTTTTCCAGGTCTTTCCGCCATTTGTAGTTTTATAAATATAGTCGCCATCTTCAGGCATCGGGTCACTCCATCTTTGTCTTATCCGGTTCCAGAATGATGCATATAGCGTATTAGGATCTGTTGGATCGATCACCAGGTCAATACAACCGCTCTTTTCATTTTCAGACAAAATATTCTTCCAGGTTTTGCCACCATCGGTTGTTTGATACACACCACGGTCTTTATTATAGGTCCATTCATTCCCGCTTGCTGCCACATACACGATGTTCGGGTTTTTCGGATGCACAATGATCCTCGCAATGGTCCCTGTATTTTCCAAACCAATATGTGTAAACGTTTTTCCGGCATCCGTTGATTTGTACATGCCAATACCCGGTAATGAGGCGCGGAAAATGTTTGCTTCACCCGTTCCGACATATAAAATATTTTTATCAGAAGGAGCCAAAGCAATATCACCGATAGACTGAGTGGCTTCTTTATCGAAGATCGGTTTCCATGTATTGCCGGCATCTTCTGTTTTCCACAAACCGCCTGTCGCGAACGCTCCGTAAATAATATTTGAATCCCCTGTAATTCCTTCTACATCTGTTGAGCGACCGCTTCGCATATCAGGACCAACTAATCTCCATTGTAAATTCTTGTAAGGGGATTGCTCAAGCATTTGCTGTTGTTTCTTAAATGCACCAAGCTTTTCTGTTCCGGTTGTTGGAGTGTTGTTTTGCCCAAATAAGTAAACAGGGATTAATAAAAAAACGGCAAGTCTTCTCATATAAATATTCTTATTATATACTCTCTTGTCTTCTTCAAAGAAAGGAATATGAGTGTTATAAAAAGGAAAGATAAGCCACAGTTATAAATAAAATTTTTACCGCTAAACCCATGCAGTAAATCATATCCATTTTCCGCATTGACAGGAAACTGATAATAAAAATTGAAAGGCCAGCCAAGTCTAAAAGCAATATTACTTTCTTTATATATGAAATACGAAATCAAAGTACAAAGACCAAGAATTGAAAACCCCAAACACGCTATTATCAAAAGTGGTTTTATAGATTTCACTCTTATTTTTTTAACTCATTATTTACAGTCCTCCATATGCTTAATGGATTCTCATCCTTCAACTCATCAGGTAATAAATCATTCGGCCAATTCTGAAAACATATCGGTCTTGCAAATCTTTTTATACCATCCGCACCCACGGAGGTAAATCTTGCATCCGTGGTAGCCGGGAATGGCCCACCGTGATGCATGCTCAAACAGACTTCAACACCCGTTGGCACTCCGTTCAAAATAAAACGTCCGCAAATATTCTTTACTGCTTCTATCAATTCATCATTGTTTTTAATGTCATTTCCTGTTGCCATTAAAGTTGAAGTAAGCTGACCTTCGAGATGCCTGGCAACGGCAACCATTTCATTCATATCCTTACAACGAATGACGAGTGAATAAGGTCCAAAAACTTCTTTATGCAAAACAGGGTTATTTAAAAATGCCTGGCCGCTTGCAGACGCGATTGTTGGCAATCCTTCATTTTCCTTTACCGTCGTCTTTGATTCCGCAATTAGCGCTACATCATTTTGCGACAAGGCATTTCCCCTGTTCTCTTTATAGGCTTTTGCAATACCGGGGTGCAACATCGGCCCGGGTGCAGTTTGTTGTATAGCCTGTCCAAGATCGTTAATGAATATATCTAATTCGTTACTGCCAATCCCAATGATCAAACCAGGATTTGTACAGAATTGTCCAACACCTAAGGTGATAGACCCCGCATACATTTTAGCAATATCAGCAGATGATGTTTTTAATTTTTCCGGCAACAGAAAAACAGGGTTGATGCTTCCCATTTCTGAAAAAACAGGAATAGGTTCCTTGCGTTGGTTTGCCCAATCATATAATTGTTTGCCACCAATAAATGAACCGGTAAAGCCCACTGCTTTTGTATACGAATGCATCACTAATGCTTTACCAACTTCAAAAGAAACACCATGCACATGAGCAAAAATTCCTTTTGGCATTTTGCATTTATCGGCGGCCTTTAAAATGGCGCCTGCCACCGTCTCCGATGTTTGCGGATGTGCAGGATGAGCTTTTATAATTACGGGACAACCTGCAGCAAATGCGCAAGCCGTATCACCGCCGGCAGTTGAGTAAGCAAAGGGAAAATTTGATGAACCAAAAACAACAACGGGACCCAGGGGCACCAGCATTTTTCTTATATCGGGCTTGGGCGGATTTTTATCCGGTACTGCTGTATCAATTCTTGCTTCCAGCCATTCTCCTTTTTCACAGGCATCAGCATAAGAATTCAACTGGTAAATTGTCCTGGCTCTTTCATTTCGCATTCTTGCTTCGGGAAGATTTGTTTCTCTCATTGCCGTTTGGATCAACTCGTCGCCACAAGCTTCCAGTTCAACTGCAACAGCACGCATGAAATCTGCTCTTTGTTTCAAACTCATTTTTCTATATTCATGAAACGCAGCCCATGCCTGCTGCATTATCACATCGATCTCACTTGTAGTATTGTCCTTAAACATGATTTATAACTTTAAATTCTAATTATTCATTGCAATTTTTTCACGATTGTTCTTTACTCCTGGTTTACCGAATCTATACTTAGGATCATCAAGTATTAAAACCCAATCATGTCCCACTCCCGCGTCAGGTGCCTCAAATTTCATTTCATTTGTTCTATCTAAAATATAAATAGATGTAACCTCACCGGTTTTTGGATAGAACCACCAAACCACTATGTTTTCTGAATCAAAAAAACCGGTGTTTACAGTAATTGTTTTACCAACGGGTAAATAGATCATGCAATATCGGTTACCCGCATCACGAAAAGCTGCGATGTATTCATCTTTGGTTCCCTGCCCCCCAATTATCATCGCCTGATCAGGAATTCGGTTCTCAACTGATCTTGACTCAACCAATTTTTTTAAATACCCAACCTGGAATGCTCCCGGCCGATCCAATGTTTCGATCCAGGAACGTTCGGGAAAAGCAACAGGTGCTTCTCTCTCGCTATAGAATTGCCACATGGCCTGGTTGCCATAAGTAACTCCGCATGCACCGGAGAATACTGAACGATAAGTTTGTCTTCTTACCTCATAATCTCTGAAATATCCATTTTTTTTATCCCAATTGATCGGGTGATCTTCATAGTTAGGCTCGCCATCAAGTACCGGTTTTAGAGGTGTCATTTCTCTTGCACGTTTTACCCAATCCCAAACCGGGTTATCTTTTTTTGCATGGCCGGATTGAAACATGTGAATGGTAAGCCACTGTTCGTCGGGCCAAAAATCTGTTGTGCTTGATTCACCCGAAGGATGATAGGTGATGACAGCTTCCTGATTCGTTCCTTCCAGAATTCCCCTGGCCATTGAGCGCCAAATGCCTTTTTTATCGATGGAGTCCTTCACAGGAGGGCGATCTCCACCGACTATCCAAATAATATTTGGAAAGGAGCGATACCGATTGCCAAGCCATTTACCATATGTGTATGCATTTTTCTCATTAAAAATCTCGGGTCCTTTTCCCCAAAGCTTTATCACTTTATCTCCCCATGTTGGCAACAAACCCATGAACATGTTTTTCTTCATTGCCTGCTGTACAGTCCAGTCCACCAGCTCAAAATATTTCTCATTTGGTTTTGTCGGATCAAGACCGGCCAAAGGAAGTTCACCGTATTGATTTGGCTTTGTTAATCCATCAAATTCTGCAAGCATTACAGCCTGTATTACATTAAAGCCTTTTTCTCTCCTGTTCTCTAAATATTTTTCGATCTCATCTTTATTCAAACGATGAAACAACTCCCAACCTGTATCACCCAGCCAGAAAAATGGAGTACCATCTTTGTATTGAAGGTAATGCCCATCTTTAGTTGTCTCCAATCTTCCATGCTTCCATTCATTTTGTGCCAATACAACAAATGCAAATACAACCATCGCCAGTATCAATGAAATTTTCTTCCACATGGATTATTGATTATTCATTATTAATTATTATCAGTACTGATCTTGTCCGCAATAATCAGTAATCAATAATTAATAATTGGTCTTTTACTTAACGCATCATTAATGATCTTTAAAACGCTTTCTCTTTCTTCACCCGCCAAAGTTAATCTGGGAGCTCTTACATATTCACTTCCAATTCCCGTTTGTGTAGCTGCCAGTTTTATGTATTGGACCAGCTTTGAATGAATATCCAGCTCCAGCAACGGCATGAACCAGCGATAAATCTTTGTTGCCTCTTCGATCTTTCCGGCTTTTACCAGGCTATAAATGGCAGCGGTCTCTTTTGGAAATGCATCTACTAAACCTGCCACCCAGCCATCAGCTCCAAGACAAAGTTCTTCCATTGCTAATGTATCGACCCCGCATAAGATCTTTACGCGGTCACCAAATCGATTTTTCATTCTCGTGAGGTTGGTGACGTCTCTTGAACTTTCTTTTAATGCAGTGATGTTCTTACATTCGATCAGCTCATCAAACATATCGGGTCTTGTGTCGATTTTATAATCGTGCGGGTTATTGTAGATCATTATTGGCAGATCAGTAGAGGTTGCAACTGCTTTAAAATAAGCGATCGTTTCCCTGTCATCGGTTTTATAACGCATCGGAGGCAACAACATGAGACCATCAGCGCCCCATCTCTTTGCATTGGCGGCCTGTTGGATCGCATCCTTTGTCGTGCTTTCAGCAATGTTCATAATAACCGGGATATCTTCATTAAGATATTCAACCGAAAATTCAACCAGCTCTTCTTTTTCTTTTTCTGTGATCGTGCTGGCTTCACCCAAAGAACCACCTATGATAATTCCGTGAACACCTGCCGCGACCTGCGCAGCAAGATTTTTTTCAAACATATCCAGATCAAGTTCTTCGTTCTTTTTAAAAGGCGTGAGCAATGCCGGAAAAACTCCTTTCCATTCAAATGACATATAAAATTGGTTTTTACAAAGCTACCCGGCCGTACGAACAATTACTTTTCCGGTTTTAATGCAAACCGATACTATTTTAACCAGTTTATAATTACTGGTTAACTTTTTCAATTAATTTAGTACAATGAAATGGGTCATAAGATTTGAAGTAACATATTATAACAAGAAAATCTTATGACAATCCGAAAGCTATCGGATGCATCTATCGTTACTATAAACTAATAAATATCTGATGAAAGTCGTTCCGTTCCAGATCCCAAAAAATACTGAAGAAGCCTTTCGCGTACAGGTTGACGAATTGCCGCATCTTTACAATCATCTTCATCAGCATCCGGAAATTCAATTAACGGTTATCAAAGAAAGCCACGGCACGCTTATCGCCGGAGATTATGTTGGTCCTTTCCATAGCGGTGATGTTTTTGTGATCGGCGGCAATCAGCCACATGTATTCCGGAATGATGAAAGATTCTTCAGAAAGAAATCAAAAGCAATAGCCATTACAATTTTCTTTGACGAAACCACAATGGGAAAAAATTTTTGGCTGCTGGAAGAGATGAAACCTCTTCAGCAATTTTTAAGGAATAGCGCTGGTGGATTCAGGATCACCGGTAAGAAAAAGAAATTGCTTGGTGAAAAGTTATATGCGATCGTACATGCAGAAGGAATCGATCGCCTTATCATTTTCCTGGAAATACTAAAGGCGCTTGGCAGTCGCAAGGAACTGCAGCCATTGGCCAAACCAATTATACAGCGTAACATTAAATCTTACGATGGCAACAGGCTCAATAAGGTGATCGAGTTCACGTTCAGAGAATTTCAAAGGACCATTACCCTGAAAGAGGTTGCTGCCTTAGCTAATCTTACACCGGAAGCCTTTTGCAAATATTTTAAAACCAGGACAAGAAAGACCTATATCAATTTTCTGAACGAGATCAGGATAAACCATGCCTGCCGCCTGCTTACGGAGGATAAGAACATTTCGGGTATCTGTTATGATTGCGGATTTACTAACCTTTCGAATTTTAACAGGATATTCAAAAAACTAAAACAAGTATCGCCGGGTGAATGGAGGAGGATAAATGCCAATTAAATTTTAACAACAGCTTCCAACTCTTTGCACCAATTTTGCGACTTAATAAAATCATGAAGCAAGTTTTCCTTTTTGCCATCCTTATTGGCTCTGCCTTTATCGGAAAAGCGCAAAAAATAGACAGCATTTATTTTCATCTCTATACCGATAGCCTGAAAAAAGGAACGCATAATTATATAAATGTTGATGGCAAAACTTCAGACGGCAGGTGGAGACCGCTTACGGCGAAGGACCTTACCTTTACTTCCAGTTATGGCACATTTGACGGTAATGAACTGATACTGCCAGATGAAGTCACAGTTGAAAAGCTTACGGTAAAGGCGGTTTTAAAATCCGACCCCAAAAACTGGAAAGAGATAACTATCTGGATAAAGAAAAAGCCGGATCCCGAACTTCCAACTAAAGAAGAAATATTGAATAACAGTAAACCGGCCAAAAAGAATTCACGAAAAAATTAAATCGTCGCACCTCACATTATGCCGGAACGGGAGCCACCTGTGTCTTCTTAGCATCTTCCAAAAATTTTGCAAGACCGATATCTGTCAATGGGTGCTTCAATAGTCCAAGGATAGACTCGAGGGGACAGGTACACACATCGGCACCCGCTTCTGCACAACGAATAATGTGATTTGGATTACGTATAGAAGCTGCCAGCACTTCCGTTTTATAGCCCTGAATGGAATAGATCTGGACAATTTGTTCTATCAACTTCACACCATCCCAACCACCATCATCAATACGGCCAATAAAAGGAGAAACATAAGCTGCTCCAGCCTTGGCTGCAAGAATTGCCTGACCTGCAGAAAAAACTAAAGTGCAATTGGTCCTTATGCCATTATCTGTAAACCATTTGATCGCTTTTACCCCATCTTTGATCATGGGGACCTTCACTACAATGTTAGGATGAATAGCAGCAAGTATTTTACCTTCTTCAACGATCTTTTTGAAATCTGTTGCAATTACTTCTGCACTAATATCACCATCAACCATTTCACAAATCGTTTTATAATGCTTCATAATAGCATCTTCGCCTTTGATTCCCTCTTTGGCCATCAACGACGGATTAGTAGTGACGCCGTCGAGTATGCCTAATTCATTCGCCTCTTTGATCTGGGCAAGATTTGCTGTGTCAATGAAGAATTTCATGTATGCAGTTATTTAATGACTTGAAATAGAAAAAAAGGCAGGCTCCTCACATCGCACCGCTACAACCACTTATCCTTGCTGCCTTCCGGCCCTGGGGAGGTTCAGCAGGAGCTGGTCGTGTAAGACCTGCCGGCGCAAAGATATGGAATCTGTTGTTTGTTGCTTGTCTTTGGTGGGTGGTTTCTTGTAGCTGGTTGCTAGTTTCTTGTTGCTGGTTACGTGTTGCTAACAAGTGTCTGAAAACTTTTCACGTCATCGCAAGGTCCTGGGATGTAATATACCAGCAACAAGAAACCAGCAACCAGTCAGGGCCTTTGCAGCAATGAGTTAATTGTTGTAATACCGATCAACTCATCTGACCTTCCGCCGAATGGACGATAATAGACGAGAACCATATAAATATTCTCTGTGCTGGGATAATTGCCTTCGGTGTGTTCAAAGTTCACCGGCTCATCAGATTTTTTTGCGGACAACGTAACGTATGAATAATTGTAAAATCCTTGTTTCAGGAAAAGCGTTTTCTCATAGGCGCCCTTCTCTGCGTTGAATTCCATTTTAGCATTTGCATCAGTTGCGTAATTGGTCAGCTCCCCGAATAAATAAACATCACGCTCCGGATATTGCTGATTGCCCGGCGGGAAATATGTAAAGTGGGTGTATACATAATCAGTTTGCCAGAATGGATTGATATTATCTGTTGTTTCAATCGTATACAGACCGTTGATGTCACGATAATAATAGTACACCTGGCCTTTTCTTTCTCCGTCCGGTTTTATAAAAACATCGGTTCTTGTGGGTTGCTTATCGATACGCTGCATCCGTTCACTCATCAATCTTGTGCTCCTCAGATCGATCCATCGCCATTCTTTACCGGCAGGAAATGAGTTGGTGCCTTCATCGTTATATTCAAAATAATTACCGCGGTAAATAGTTGGGCGCTGCAGGTAAGAAGCCATTGGCCATGCATAGTTTTGAAGCAAGACGACCTTCACATCCTGCTGGTTAAAGACATTTAATTGTGAATTGAGATTCACGGCAACCTGTAATTTTTGATGCGTTCTGAAAAGACTTCCTGCAAATGGTTGTAACACCTGGCCACTGATACTGGATTTTACCTCAACCACAAGCAACCTTTTTGTAAAAACAATCTTTGAAGTATCGCCGTCAAGAAAAACCTTTAATAGAAAATTTCCAGATCGCGAAGGCGCACAATTCTTATCAGGCACCCTTGCATAATAGTTTGTGTATTTGGTAAATGATATGGAAGAATTGCGGTATGTGGTAATACGATTGGATTGAAAGCCCTTTATATAATCAAATACATGCAGGTTGGAAGGTGTCCAATCAGCATTGCAAAGCTGGAAAGTGTAATAATAACTTTTCACCCCGCCATCGAGGTCGTCAAAATAAAGATCGAGGTCGTCGACACTATTCAACCTGATAACAGGATAACTGTAAGGATCGCCCGCCTTATGAAGTCTTACTGAACGAATACCTGGGTTATAAATATAATCAGGCAACTGACCGTTTGAGGTCGCTACGATGAAGAAGAAGATAATTAAACTGATATATTTCATTTGGGGTATTATAAAAACGGAAATTGTTTACATTATTGTGAACCGGTCATAAAATCCTTCTGCAAATTTCATTTATACCAGTTAAAATCATGAATCATTTATCAATTTATGGCGAAAAAGACTATAAATCCTTTTTCTCCCGCTATTTTTGACAGACAAATTTCAGCCCTTGGACGTTGCAGGCTTTATAGCAAACCGAATAGCTTTTAACAGCCAAAACTCTTTTTCCCGTTTTATCATACGGCTTTCGGTCGGCGCCACCGTTATCAGTGTTGCGGTAATGATCGCTGCCTTGGCGCTTGTGAACGGTTTCCAGCAAACTGTAAGTAATAAAGTCTTTAGCTTTTCCGGTCATATAAGAGTGCAATTTAAACAGGTGCTGCGTGGCCCGGTTACGGAAGAACTGCCGATCGAAAGAGATCCTGCAGCGGTAGCTGCCATTAAAAGTGATCCCCATGTAAAAAGCATGCATGCTTACGCAACACGTTATGCAATATTAAAAGCAGCTGACGCAATGGAAGGTGTTTTAATGAAAGGGCTTGACAAGGAGTTTGATTCTAATTTGCTAAGACCTTTTTTGCGCCAGGGCAGATGGATAAGATTCAATGACAGCAGCTATTCCAGGGAAATAATTATTTCTGCTTATCTCGCTAACCAATTGCAGGTTCAGTTGAATGACAGGATCCTGATCTATTTTATTCGTCCTGATGGGTCATTAAGACCTGATAAACTTGATGTCGTGGGTATTTACAAAACAGGTATTGATGATTATGATAAAAATATTTCCATTGCTGATCTCGGGCTGATCAGGAGATTGAATGACTGGAATGAAAATGAGATCGGTGGCTACGAGGTATTTCTCAAAGATTACGAACAAATGGAATCGGTGAGTGACGAGTTGTATGCGATGGCGGCCTTTCCGGAAACATGGGATGCACAGCCCATACGAAGCATTTATCCAAACATTTTCGACTGGCTCAATCTTCAAAATCTTACACGCAATGTATTGATCGGTTTTATGGCTGGCGTTGCTTTTATCAACCTGATCACCTGTTTAATCATCTTAGTGCTGGAAAGAATAAGGATGATCGGGGTGTTGAAAGCGTTAGGTGCCACCGATTGGATGGTTCAAAGGATCTTTCTCCGGCATTCCCTTATTATTACCACAACGGGGATCCTGCTTGGAACGTTGCTCGGCTTAGGACTCCTGTTTATACAAAAGGCTACAGGTATCATCAAACTGCCGGAAGAAGCATATTATATGAGAGAAGCTGCGGTGAAGATCATCTGGTGGGAAGTGGTAATGGTTGGCATGCTTACATTCCTTGTCAGTTTATTCATTTTGATGATCCCAACCTTGATCGTTAAAAGAATAAAACCTGTAAAAGCGATACAGTTTAGATGATAATTAATAATTATTGTCAATGGGTGAAATCTTCCGAATAATCAATAATTAATAATAAATAATATCCGCGTTAAACAACAAGGTGCGATAAAATAATTCCTGTAGCAACTGCAGCATTTAGCGATTCTGCTTTCCCTTTTCCGGGAATGGTTATTTGAACATTGGCGAGATTTAATAGCTGGTTATTGATACCTTTTGATTCATTACCGATCATGATAAAACCTTCGGTTAGCTTTTCCATTTTTGTCACGTCTCGTCCATTCAGCACGGTTGCATAGATACGCAGATCCTTATTCTTATTTAGAAATGAAACAAGCTCTGTGTATTCAACCCTTACTCTTGTAATACTTCCCATAGAAGCCTGGACAACTTTTGGATTGTAAATGTCGGCACAACCCATACTGCAAAAAATATTTTTTATTGCGAACCAATCCGCAAGCCTGATAATAGTGCCCATATTGCCCGGATCCTGTATTTCATCCAAAACCAATGAAACAGTTTCTTTGATCGAAGGCGGATCATTCCATTGGATCTTTTTAACTATTGCTAATACCTGGTGAGGTGTTGTTAACTGTGAAATTTTTTGTAATTCACCGGGAGTGATCCTCACAATCTCTGCATTTGTTTTTACAGTATTTGTCCATTCATCAAGCGCATATACCTGTATTACGTTGCACTTATCTGCTTGCAACAGTTCATTCACCAGTTTAGGGCCTTCTGCAATAAAGACCTGTTCGGCATCACGCAATTTTTTCTGGCCTAAACTTTGAATATATTTGGCCTGGTTTTTTGTAATCATTACTTCCCATTTAACATGATTGAACCCAGGCCACTAAATTCTTTAACAGTCTCCATTGTAATTTTTTCAATTGTTATTTTCGTGGCGTCCTGCGGTGTGGTTCCAAGGAATTATCCCCGTGATAAGCCGTTTGTTTATGAAACAAATATCAAGCTTGAAGGTAACTTTTCCAAAGATGAGAGGGAGGTATTGACAACACAATTGGAAAACCAGCTTGATGACAGTATGAAGGTTCGGCCGGTTTATAAGTTATTCTATAGGGGATTTAACCGGCTTGTGTTAGACAGACCACCCGCTTTTGATAGTGTAAGTGCAGACAAATCGATGCTGTTCATGAAGGCTGTATTGAACAAAGAAGGTTATCTGCGCGATTCTATTTCATACGATACGTCGGTTACGGTTGTGGACGCAAATCCCCCACAGCTTAGAACAACAGTTACGTTTCATGTTTATCCCAACCAGCTTTTCAGGATCGATTCGATAAGTCATGTCATTAATCACAATGAATTGCAGGCATTGACCGATGCCACAAAATCAAAAACATTTCTAAAAAGGGGGGATCCTTTTGCACAACCTTTAATTTCAGATGAGTTGAATCGTCTTGTCGAGCTTTATCGTGAAAATGGTTACTTGAAATTCAGTTTTGAAGAGCTTGCAGGAATTTGGGACACGCTGAATCCTGCTATACTTCGACCAACCATTGATCCTTTTGATATTGTTTTTCTGGAAGAACTAAGGAGAAGAAGAGACTCACCCACAGTCGATCTCGAAGTAAGATTAAGACCGGGACATGATGTAAACAAATTGAAAAAGTTTTTTGTGGGTAATACAACTATTTATCCCGACTTCGATATCGTAGATACTACGGGTCGCATTCCAACAACGTTTGTGTACGACAGTAATTTCACATTTATAAGCTACAGGAATTTGTTTAAGAAGAAATTCGTTACCCAAAACATCTACTTTAAACGCGGTGACCTGTACAATCAAAGGCGTTTTATAAGAACCATAAACCGTTTTAATGAACTGGGTGCCTGGCGACTGGTAAATATAGAAACGGTGCCACGGGATCCGACCGATACTGTCGATTTCAACATCTATTTAACTCCTGCAAATAAATATTCATTCACAGCAAATATTGAAGGCAGTTTTAACAACAGCAACAGTATCGTATTACAGGAAAATTTGTTGGGAATAGGTGTGAATGCAACCTTAACGAACAGGAATTTCGGTCATTCTGCCAACCGCGCATCTACAACGGCCCGCTACTCGGCCGACGTGGATGCCAAAGGCGAATTTGTAAAAACTGCACAGAGAAGCATTAGTCATACAATAGTTTTTCCAAAGCCGATTCCAAATACAAAGTGGATACCCGACCGGTTCAGAGATAATTTCAGGACCAATCTTACTTTTTCGTTGGCAAATACAGAGCGGAAAGATTATTTTAATCTTACGTCACTCAATGCATCCTGGGGCTATAATTTCCAATGGCAAAACAAATCTGCTTACCTGAAACTTCCGAATATAGAATTTGTACATGTTATAAGAAGAGACAGCCTTGAAACATTTCTCCAGAATAAACCCACTTTAAGAACGGTTTTCCCTGAAAATGGATTGGTGCTGTCAATGCAAACAGGTTTTTCGATAAGAGGCGGTAAGGGAAAGAACTCACAAATATTCAGGACAAATCTTGAAGAATCCGGTTTGCTGACAAGTCTTATTGATCTGAAATTGCTTAATGACCTTTTCAAATTTGTGAAGATCGATGCGGAATTTATCAGGAACATGGGTATTGGAAATAGTGCGTTAGTCGTTCGGGGTTATGTGGGAGCCGGTTTTGCTATGACGACAAAAGATCGTCCGACCGATCCTAACATGCCATTCTTTAAACAATTTACAGCGGGCGGACCGTATAGTATGCGTGCATGGGGATTGCGATTATTAGGACCGGGATCAACATTGGAATGGAGAGACACCGTGCCGATCCGTTTCGGCGATTTTCAATTTGAAACAAATGCAGAATACCGTTTCCCGTTGATGCGTTTATGGGGTTATAAAGTAAGCAGTTGCCTTTTTACAGATGTGGGCAACGTTTGGTTCTTAAGAAAGAATGCCGACTTTCCTGATGGTCATTTAACAGCAAAAAGCTTTGTAAGAGATCTTGCTGTTGGCATTGGTACAGGTCTTCGTATTGATTTTGATTTTATCAAAATAAGATTGGATTATGGATTAAAAGTGAAGAACCCCTCACCCTATCCGGATCACGCAGATAGCCGAAATAAATGGTTTTATGATTTTAATCCGCTTGGAGGTATTGTACAGATCGGCGTCAACTACCCGTTTGCATTTTGATCCTCTTTATTTCGTCTTCCCATTCCTGCATCGATTTAGCATCTTCAAGTTTATAAGCTCCTATTCTTGTACGGCAGAGACCACTTAAATAGGCGCCACAACCTAATGCGGCACCAAAATCATGAGCCAGGCTCCTGATATAAGTACCAGTGCTGCATATCACCCGGAAATGAACAACAGGCATTTCAATTTTTTCAATGTCAAATTGCATGATAGTGATCTTTCTTGGCTCGATCACAACTTCTTTCCCTTGTCTCGCCAATTCATACACTCTTTTACCGCCGATCTTAATAGCTGAATGTGCAGGCGGCACCTGCATAATTTCACCAATGAATTGCTTTGTTGCATTTGCAATTAGTTCGTCGGAAATAACAGTTAAGTCTTTAAAATTTCGCGGCTCGCTTTCAAGATCATAGGTCGGCGTGGTAGCACCAAGTGTAAGAGTTCCGGTATACTCTTTTTCCTGCGCCATGTATTCATTGATCTTTTTGGTGAATCTTCCCGTACATACAATTAAAAGCCCTGTGGCTAAAGGATCGAGTGTACCGGCATGACCGACTTTTTTGATCTTAATAAGATTCCTGATCTTTCTTACTACATCGAATGATGTCCATTCAACCGGTTTATCGATCAATAAGATTTGTCCCTGTTCGAAAATATTTAGAGGCTTATTCATTGCAAAAGGGCGAAATTATTAATTATTCATTACTGATTATTCTTTCAGAGAAGTTATACCCCAATAATTAATAATAAATAATCAATAATATTTAAATAGCCTGTCTTGCCTTCAATTCGAGATATTTATTTACAGTATTAACGGTGAGATTCTCAGGTGTTGTAAGAATAGAAAGAATGCCGTGATTCTGGAGTTCTTTAACGATCATTTTCTTTTCATGCATGAATTTCTCAGCAACTGTTTTTATGTAAACGCCTTCAACATCCTTTGCCCTTTTTGAAGCAAGATCTTTTAATTCAGTATTTTCAAAAAATACCACAAGGAGCAAATGATGTTTTGCAATCATTCTTAAATAAGGCAGCTGCCGCTGCATTCCGCCAAACGATTCAAAATTGGTGAAGAGGATCAGCAAACTCCTGTGACGGATATTTGCTCTCACCTGCTTGTACAGCATCTCGAAATCGCTTTCTAAAAATCTGGTGGTTTGGTTGTACAGGATTTGTAGCACATTTTGCAATTGCGTCGCTTTCTTATCGGCTGGTAATATGGTTCCGATCTTTTCTGCAAATGTGATCAGGCCAAAACGATCATGGCGTCGTAAGCAAACATTACACATCACCAGCGATGAATTAATCGAATAATCAAGTAATGAAAGCCTGTCGAAAGGCATCTTCATCAACCGGCCTTTATCGATAACACAATAAACCTGTTGTGATCTTTCATCAAGATAATTGTTCACCATCAACGAACCCTTTCTTGCAGTCGCTTTCCAGTTCATCAACCGGATATCATCACCTCTTGTATAGTCCTTCACATGTTCAAACTCAAGACTAAGTCCCAGTTTTCTCAACTTTTTTGTTCCGGTTTCCGCGGTTTGCGCATCTCTTGCGATAAGATCATACTTTCTCATTTGGAAAAACGAGGGATACACAGGGATCATTTCTGCGGTATCGGCAACAAATTTCCGGCTAACGAAGCCAAGCAATGATCTTGCATAAATAATAATATTGCCGAACTGATATTCACCCCGCTCAACAGGGCGCAGAAAGAAGTTGATCTTTTTTTCTTCACCCGCCTTAAACAGCATTTCAAAAAAATTATTCCTCGACTGAAATTGATATGGCAGCTCGTCAATCACCTTCAGTTTAATGGTGAAGGGATAGGTGTTCTTCACTTTGAGTTCAACCGGGTTCTTGTCTCCGTTGCTCATTCTTTCAGCAATTATTCTTTTTGCAACAGGTTTTGACCTGAATGCAAAGAGGAAAACAATATCGGCTATCAGCAGTAATATGAATACCAGGAAGGCTGCCCTTACCGGTTCAAATATTCCCGGGTAGAAAAACGAAGCCAGAAAAAAAATAACAATCACACCACCAATCCAGAAAAGCCGGTCATTGATAAAGACCATCTTGAGCCAATAGTTTGCAATGAGCCATAACGCGCTGCCGATAAGAAGTAAAAGAAAAAGTAACATGCCTAACGTGGTATTTCAATCGATTTAATGATTTTTTCTATTAATTCATCAGCCGAAATTCCTTCCATTTCTTTTTCCGGTGAAAGGATAATACGATGACGCATTACATGAGGAGCTACCTCAATGATATCGTCGGGAGTGATGAAATCCCTTCCCTTTATGGCTCCCATTGCTTTTGCAGCCTTTAGAATATTCAATGATGCTCTTGGCGAAGCGCCCAGATAAAGTGAGGGATTATTTCGTGTTTCGTTCACGATCTTGGCAATAAACTCGAGCAACTTAGTTTCTACATTTATTTGCATGATCGTGTTACGATAGGACTCGATGTCAGTAGCGGATAAAATCTTTGGAACATCTTTCAACAGATCTTTTTGATTCAGATGGTGCTGTCTTTCGAGGATAGTCACCTCTTCCTGTATGGATGGATATCCAACATCTATTTTGAAAAGAAAACGATCCAGTTGAGCTTCAGGCAGCCTGTATGTTCCTTCCTGTTCTATCGGGTTTTGTGTGGCAAGCACCAGAAAGGGAGCCTTGAGGAAATGCGTGTATCCATCAATGGTAATTTGTCTTTCTTCCATGACTTCAAACAGCGCGGCCTGGGTTTTTGCCGGGGCACGATTTATCTCATCTATCAAAACGATATTGCTGAAAACAGGACCAGCCTTGAAATGAAATTTTGCATCGCCCGGGTTAAACACCGATGTGCCCAATACATCGGAAGGCATCAGGTCGGGGGTAAACTGGATACGGGAAAAATTGACATCTATGATCTTTGCAAGCAGTTTTGCACTTAAAGTTTTTGCGACGCCGGGTACGCCTTCGATCAGGATATGACCATCGGCTAATAACCCTGCAATCATCAGGTCAACCATTTTATGCTGGCCAACTATTGTTTTACCAATTGTATCGCGAATCGCATTAACGGCTTCATTTAGTTTGGTGAGATCGGTTCGTTGCTGAAAAAGGGTTTCTTCCATGATTTATTTTTTAAAATACTCTTGTATCAAATTATGCAGCTCCAGCAGCCTCATGTCGCCGATATTAGCTGATCGATCAGTATCATCCATCAATTGCAGGAGACGCTTCACCCGGGCTTCGGGCACTCCACTCTTTCTTGACAAGGCTTCTGCAAATTCATTGTTCAGGTTTTGTGTGTTCAGGTAATAATTGACCCTGACCTGTTCCAGAAAATAAGTGAACATTTTAAGTGCAATATTCCTGTTATCTTTTTTCTGAAGATAAAGCCGCCCGATTGTTTCTGTATACGACACTGTTGAATTGGCAAAAGGGATCTTTTCCGGCACAAATCGCTGTCTTCTTCTTCCACCAAATGCAAGAAATATCAGCAGTAATGCCAGTGCGATCAGGAACGCATAAAGAAGTGGTGCGTGCTTTTTAAAGTAATTAAATATCGAAAAGTCATCATCTGAACTTCTTCTTGCCCTGTAATAATTATCCCAGTACACGGAAGTCGTTTCTGAATTAAAATAGGAAAACATTTTTTCCAGGTACTCTTTATTGCTCCCGGTAAGCAGAAAGTAATTACTAAAAGCAGCGGGTGCCGTATGTATTATGAATTTCCCCTGCCCATGATCTATCGAAATAAAGTTCACATCTTTTTTTTCATTGTATCCCAGCACCTGCGTAGAGGTCGAATCATAAGAGAGTATTTCCTGATCAAACGGAACAAAATAGAATCCATATTTCCGATTCCTGTCTGTTTCATGAGCCAGTGAAAGCCATGTATCGTTCTTATCCAGCTTATATTCATTGAAGCCGTAAAATGCTCCCATATCAAAAGACATATCAGCCTGTAACGTATCCATTAGCTTTTCATCGATATAATTAGCGCTGATAAAGATCGTATTACCGTTATCCACGTAATTCAGCATGCTTTCCAAATCGGCTTTGTTGATAAAAACCGCCCTGGCAATTACGACGTAAAGCGATTTATTATAATTGATCTGGTACCGGAGATTGGAAAATTTTTCATTGGTCACGTCAGTCACGCCATAATCAAACAATGAATTGAGATAATGGTAAGCAATATAGCTTCCCATTGGTTCCTTATCCCTGTAACTGTATTTGGGGTTAAGTTTTGGTATTTTAATCTTTCCTTTCGTTGTTGCCTGGCCAAAAATGCAACCGCAGGATAAAACGATACTGCTCAAATAAAGGAAAAAGTATTTATATGTCAGCTTTCTATCCAATTACCTCAGGTTATTTTTCTGAAAATCGGTAAAGTTTCCCTGTAACTGTTCAAATAATTTTTGATCGACAGGATATTCTCCATACCATACGTATTCATACTTCAGCGTCAGCGATGCAAATTCGTTTGCAAAGGAATGCCTCCTTATTTCGTTTACATACTCATAGTTTGTCTTACTCTTATTTATCTCAATATATTTTTTGTCTGACAATCTTGTCAGCAACTGCAAATACAAATAGCGGACGGCAAGCCTGTAATTGCCACTCCTGATCGCGTTACGGAGCAAAGCATCCGGATCAGTTGAATCTTCTTCTTTTTCTACCGAAATATCACGTGAAATATTTTTACGGCTCCTGGCAAGTATGGACGAATTACTTAAAAATAATTTATAAATAAGAAAAACGAATAAGCCGATAGCTACTATCCAAAAAATAAGACCGAATAGCGAACCAAAAAGATCAAACCCGCTGCTCTCTTTGGTCTCTTGAGGTTTAGGCTTGTCCGGTTGCGAAGCTCTTAACAGACTATCCAAATAGCTTTTATAATAAAATCCTTTATCGGACGTGATGGCCTGTACAGTATCATTCACAACGGAACGATGATTCATTGCTAACGTATCCGGATAAAGATTATTTTCATCTTCGGCTTCCACAACAGCAGGCTGATCTTCGGCGATAACTGTATCGGGGGTTGTTTCTTCCTGCGCATTGACACTAATAAAACTTAATGATGCAATGAGAAACACTAAAAGACGGTATGACAATTTATTTTTCAACTAACGAGGGAATTGGATGGAGCCGGGCGCAGACGTTTTATTTTTCTTTCAACAAGTATGGGATAAATAATGAAATACCAAACAATAAACCCGAATGATGCAGCCAATATTGATATGCTGCCCCATACCGGCATTCCGCCCTTACCGTCCTTATCGAATGACTCAGACATTAAATGGGTAACATAACTTTCAAGGAAAGCCGCGCAAAGTGTCATCGGCACAAAAATGATCATGATCTTCATGGCATCCTTTAGCCCGCGCTTAAATGAAGTAAGCCGGTGATAAGAGCCCGGAAATAATATTCCTTTTGCAATGATAAATCCCGCCGTTGCAGATATGATCATTGCCGATATTTCCATAGTGCCATGTATCCAGATAACAAGCACCGATTTTATCCCTAATCCTTTTGCAAAGAACATATATTGAAAACACCCGAGCATCACACTATTCGTAAATAAAAGTTGCAAAGTGATCACGCCAAAGAACAGGCCACAGATGAACATCCAAAAATCGATCCTTACGTTATGATAAAAAAGATAGATAAAACTCGAAAAATATCCGCCTTCTGCCGTATTCTTATATACACCAAACGGATCTCCGTCAGCAATATTCTCTTCCGTCATCACCACGTAATCCTCACCCATCACCCCTTTTACAAATTCGTAATCACGCATAGAAGAAATAATACCCATGACAAAACAAACGGCAAAAACGATGAAGGTGAAAAGAAATGTTTTATGATTTCTCCTGATCACAAGCGGCAATTCTGTTTTCCAAAAACTGATCAGCCTTGAATATTTTTCCTTTTTATTCTGGTAAATGGATTGGTATATAGACACCGCATGCCCGTTGATCAGCTTTGTTACTTTGCTATGCGGGTAAAAAGTTTTGGCGTAAGCAAGATCATCGACAAGAGTAGTGAACCGGTTGGCCATTTCATCAGGGTCATCGGTTTGAAAGTGTTCATACTCCTGCCATTTCTGTGCATTCTTTTTAATGAATAAGGCTTCACGCATATTGACGAAAAATGGTTCGTCAATATTAAGAACTAATTTCTTAAAGATATGCTGTATACCATCTTTTTTATTTTGGCAGTTTGCGCTTCTGTACCGCGGTTTTTTTTGCTATTTTGCATCTCATTGTATGCCTTCTATTCAGATCAATACTCCATTTAATCTTGCACTTGATTTTGAGGTGGCAGCTCTTCACAAAAGAATTCTTGCCTACCTTATCGATATACTGGTATTGGTCGTCTATTCCTGGGGGATGAGAAAATTCCTGTATGATATACTCCTCGTAAGAGACAATTGGTACGGGCTTGATATTTTGCTTGTCTCTATCCCCATGTTACTTTACGCATTGGTTTGTGAAATCGCCATGCATGGACAGACAATCGGCAAAAAACTAGTTGGCTTACGTGTCATGAGTTTTGAAGGCGGCGAGCCGACGGTGAGCCAGTACCTGGTTCGCTGGTGTACCCGTTTCTTTGAGTGGCCGCTGGTTTTTGGATTTGTGTTCCCGGGTTTTATGGTAATTCTGCAACTTTTTTTCGTCGGCTTCTTTGGTGTTTTTGTGGTGATCATAATCGCGATATCGAAATCGAACCAACGGCTTGGTGACATAGGGGCAGGGACAGTAGTAGTGGATACAAGAGCAAAAACCTATTTACATGAAACGATCTTTGTAGATATTTCGCAAAAAGATTATGTGGTTCAGTTCCCCGAAGTAATGAAATTGACCGATCGTGATATCAACACAATTAAAAGCATACTTGATGTGGCTGCCCGCAAGAATGACTACAACCTTGCCAATAATGCGGCGGAAAAGATCAAAAATCATCTTAAGATACAAAGCACATT
>Ga0075430_100001011_pt1 | contig 22248 bp, 15 predicted proteins | sample RhiMetdeltSRZDD4_FD_75294 | JGI IMG/M metagenome (GOLD analysis project Ga0075430, IMG submission 75294) | Populus rhizosphere microbial communities from Tennessee, USA - Rhizosphere MetaG P. deltoides SRZDD4 | ecosystem: Host-associated > Plants > Roots > Rhizosphere > Soil | place: USA... | reverse complement strand
TGTGTGCGTCGTTCCGGCCCGCTGCGGCTCAGGGGACCGTCGCCGACTACCAACGCGCGATGGGGCTGCGCGAGAAGTACCAAGGCCTCGCCATCAACGCGCCTGAACCGGCCACGTGGGTCGAGAAAACCCCGCGTTTCTGGTATCGCAAGTCGGTCAAGGGCGGAAACGAATTCGTGCTCGTCGACGCCACGACCGCGCAGAAGCGGCCGGCGTTCGATCACGAAAAGCTCGCGGCCGCGCTCACGTCCGTCATCAAGCCTGAGAAGCCGTACAGCGCCGTCACGCTGCCGTTCAACTCGTTCGCGTTCGTGGATGGCGAGCGAGCGATTGAGGTCACGGTGACGAGCGTGTTGTGGCGCTGCACGCTCGCCGATTACGCGTGCCGCACCGATCCTCCCGGCGGACGCGGAGGCCGAGGTGGACGAGGCGGACGAGGCGGCGGCGGACTGGCTGGTCCGGTGCGCGCCGAGTTCGATGTGAACGGGATCGAGCCACGCAAGTCGCCCGATGGCAAGTTCGAGGCCCTCATCAACAACTACAACCTCGCAATTCGCGAAACCGGCAAGACCCAGCCAACGCTCTTGAGTGTGGATGGCTCCGAAGGCGGCTACTACGACCCCAACTCGATTGTCTGGTCGCCGGACTCGAAGAAAATTGCCGTCTACAAGATCAAACCTGGCTACCGGCGCTACGTGCACTACGTGCAGTCGTCGCCGGAGGATCAGCTGCAGCCGAAACACTCGACGCTGCAGTACGCGAAGCCCGGCGACGTGCTGGACGTGGAGATGCCGGTACTCTTCCATGTCGACACGCGCAAACAGCTCTTCGTCGACAATCAGGCGTTTCCAAACGCCTACGACATGTCGCCGCTCGTGTGGCGTAAGGACAGCCGCGCTGTTTCATTCGAGTACAACCAACGCGGTCATCAGGTCTTCCGCGTCATCGAGATCGATGCAACGACGGCCGCGCCGCGCACGATCATCAGCGAGGAGCCGAAGACGTTTTTTGCCTATTCGAGCAAGCGATACCGCCTCGATGTCGAGGATGGCAAGGAAGTGATCTGGATGTCCGAGCGGGACGGCTGGAATCACCTCTACATGTACGACGGCGTGACCGGGAAGGTGAAGCATCAGATCACGAAAGGCGCGTGGCCGGTACGCAACGTGATCGCTGCGGATGAAGAGAAGCGGCTGATCTGGTTCTCGGCGAACGGCATGAACCCGGGTAAGGATCCGTATTTCGTTCACTATTACCGCATCTCGTTCGACGGTACGGGGCTGACGCCGCTCACCACCGCCGACGCCAACCACGTCGTCAACTTCTCGACCGATCGCTCGTTTTACGTCGACACGTATTCCCGCGTCGATCTGCCGCCGGTCTCGGAGCTGCGGCGCAGTGAGAACGGATCGCTTGTCGCCGCACTCGAGTCGAGCGATATCGCGGAGTTGAAGAAGGCTGGCTGGAAACCGCCCGAAGTGTTCACGGCAAAAGGCCGCGACGGCACTACCGAGATCTGGGGCGTGATCTTTCGCCCGTCCAACTTCGATGCGAGCAAGAAGTATCCCGTCATCGAGAACATCTACGCCGGGCCGCAGGGCTCATTCGTGCCGAAGTCGTTCGGTGCGTTCAACGCGATGCAAGCGACCGCCGAGCTCGGCTTCATCGTCGTCCAGATCGACGGCATGGGCACGAACTACCGATCAAAAGCGTTTCATGACACGGCGTGGAAGAATCTGGGCGACGCCGGCTTCCCGGATCGGATCGCGTGGCACAAGGCGGTCGCGGCGAAGTATCCGTACTACGACATCACGCGTGTCGGCCTGTATGGCACGTCGGCCGGCGGCCAGAATGCGCTCGGTGGCCTGTTGTTCCATCCCGACTTCTACGACGCCGCCGTGTCCGCGGCCGGTTGTCACGACAACCGGATGGACAAGATCTGGTGGAACGAACAGTGGATGGGATGGCCGATCGGCCCTGAATACGAGGCCTCGTCGAACGTCGTACACGCCAACAAGCTCCGCGGCAAGCTGATGCTGGTCGTCGGCGAGATGGACAACAACGTCGATCCGGCGTCGACGTATCAGGTCGTCAACCAACTCGTGAAGCACAACAAGAGCTTCGATCTTTTGGTGCTTCCCGGCGCTGGCCACACGTCTGGGGGCGCCTACGGCGATCACAAGCGCTTCGATTTCTTCGTGCAAAACCTGCTCGGCGTGAAGCCCCCGGAGTGGAGCGCGCTCGAGGCAGTCACGAAGACGGCTCCGACGCCTTCGGCGTCGAGATAGCGTCGCGGGTCTCCGGAGGGTACGGAGACCCCACGCATCAGCGGGCCCTCACGGCCTCTTCCAGCAACGCAAACGGTGACGTCGGCGCCGCCGTGAAAATGCGGGACTGCCAGTCCGGCACGAACTGGTCGATTAGCAGGAACAACGCCAGGCCTTCGTCTTGGGACCAGAAGCGGCGATTGTCGCGGACGATGCGCAGTGCCTCGGCCTGGCGGCCGCCGGCGCGGACGTTCATCAACCGGTAAGCCGCCCACTGGCCGACCCCTTCCATGGTCAAGAACAACGTCTCGAGCTCCGCGTATGCAGCGTTTGGTCCCTTGAAGTAGCGTGCGTGGCGCGCGCGGACCAGGTCGAGCGCGCGGGACAAATACCTGCGCTGCCGCGACGGATCCGGTTCGAGCGCTGCACGATAAAACTCGTCCCGCTCGCGGTTCATCGCCGCCTCGAAGCCAGCGGCGCGCTGAAACTCCGTCTGGATCACATCATCATTAATTGGATAGACGAGATCGTTCTTGTTGGCCAGCTCGCGGACGCGCCGGTTGATGTTGACGAGAAGCCGCGAGTGCGTCATCTCGTGGCTGAACACTCCTTGCAGAAACTCGGCGCGCGCCGTGGCGCTGACCTCGCGCGTCTGCCACACCGATGGCATGGCCATGACGAAGAAGGCGGAACGGCCGTTGCGATAGAGCGACGTGCTGGCTTTGACTTCGACCGGAATCGGCGCACCGTTCGGAAGTAGCACGGTGCCCTTGTGCCGAAGGGCGCGAACCGGAACCGGGCTGTCGGCAAACGTCAACGTGGTCGAGACCGCCCGCGTGTCGGTGGGATTCCCGTCTGCGGCAAGGTGCCAGACGCACGACGCGTCGAACAAGACGATCCACGGAAGCGGTTTTGGGTCGACGCGGAGGAAGTCGCGGCTGACTTGTTCCCAGCCGTTCAACGCACGCTGCAGCCACTCGACTTCAGAGGTGGGGAACGAGCACACGTCGACGGCAGCGGGCGACTGCGACGTCGCCTCGATGCGACAGACGAGAACGGCTACCAGTCCAGCGAACGCGAACCGGTACAGTTTCACGTTCTTCCTTCTTCCTTCTTCCTTCTTCCTTTTTACCCTTGTGCGCGCAAACAACCTTGCGCCAACCCGACGTAGGCGTCCACGGCAGCATCCAATTCGTCGAGGGCCACGAACTCGCCGTCGGTGTGAGCAACCAGGAACGAACCTGGCCCGAACAGCAGCGGAACACCCCACCGCTCCAGAAACGGCACGTCCGTGGTGAACGGGAAGACGCGGGTTGGAAAGCCGGGAACGGTGTGCATCCGGATCGGCCGCACCCGCAGAACTTCCTCGAGTTCGACGCGCGGCGTCAGCCGTTGAAGGACGGCCAGGATGTCGTCGGCCGGACCGATGGTCCGGAACATGACTTCGGCCGAGGCGTGAGGCGGGATGACGTTGGGCGCAACCCCACCTTCGATCAGGCCGATCGAATAGAACGTCGACCCCAGTTCCGGATCGGATGGCAGCGGAAGCGAGCGCAGATCGCGTAACGCATCGAGAAGCTTGTCGATAGCAGATTCGCCTTGCTCCGGCGCCGCCGAATGGGCGGCACGGCCCGAGGCACGAAGCCGGACCCGCAAATTCCCGCGCGTTGCCGATGCGAGCACGTTGTCAGTCGGCTCGCCGTTGATCAGATAGCGGCACCCGCTGGCCAGCTCGTTCGCCGCAACTGCGCCATCGCTGCCGCGTTCCTCGCCGACGACGAACAACAAGCCAACCCGGCGCTCGCCCGCCGCGCGCAGACGCTCGGCTGCCGCGACCTGCGCGGCGAGAATGCCCTTCGCATCACAGGCACCGCGGCCGTACAAACGAGCGTCAGCCACATGGCTGCGAATGAACGGCGGCACGCAATCGAAATGGGTGGAGAAGACGACTGCAGGATCGTCGAGCGTGGCGAGCACATTCGCGCAGCCGCGCTCCAACCTCTGCTCGTGGACTGCGTAGCCCATTTCGCGAAGGCGTTGCGCCAGCCACACACCGGCCTCTTCCTCTCGGCCGGTGGTCGAGTCGATGTCGATCAGCGCGCGCGCGAACGCGATAGTGTCTAACGAATCCATTGCTCGAGCGCCGTACGCGCGTCGGTGCGCTCGTCGCGGTACTTGACGATGATCGGCGTCGCGACCGACAGGCCCCACTCGTGTCCCTTCCCCGAGCGCACCGGTCGAGAGCCGGGAACGACCACCGCCCCTTCGGGAACGACGAGCGGCTGACCTGATTGCGGCTCGATGATTCGCTCGTTGGGCAGATCGTAAATAGGCGTCGATCCGGTGAGCGTCACGCCCGACGCCAGCACCGCCCGTCGCTTTACGATGGCGCCCTCATAGACGCCGCAATTCCCACCCACCAGAACGTCGTCCTCGATGATCACCGGCATTGCGCCGACCGGCTCGAGGACGCCTCCGATCTGCGCCGCCGCGCTGAGGTGCACGCGGTTGCCAACTTGCGCGCACGATCCGACCAGCGCATGCGAATCGACGAGCGTGCTCTCGCCAACGTACGCACCGATATTGATGTACATGGGAGGCATGCAGATGACGCCGCGGCCGAGATACGCGCCGTCGCGGACCGTCGATCCGCCGGGCACGACGCGAACGCCGCTTCCAGCCTCGAGGCGCTTCAGCGGCAGCGTGTCTTTGTCGAAAAATGGCCATCGGCCGTGATCGGCCGACATATCGACGGCATCGCCGAACTTGAACCCGAGCAGGATGCCTTTCTTGACCCAGGCATTCACTCGCCAGCCCGTTGGCGTGGAAGGATCCGGTTCGGCGGCGCGGACCTGGCCGGCGCTCAGCTCATGGCGAAGCCGGGTAAAAGCATCGCGCGCCGCGTTCTTGTCGGCCTGCGCGCCCGCCGCGGACAAGCTCTCGATTTCCTCCGCCAGCGTCACGAGCGAGTCCTGGACGCGCTCGACGCAGCAGCCAGCGCCGCGTCGCTCTTCAGATCCGCCAACACCTGGCGGATCGTCGCGCGCGACGCGTCGCGCGGCGGCACCATCGGCAACCGATAGACCTCTTCAAGCAGGCCGAGCGCCGCCATCGCGCTCTTCACCGGAATGGGATTGGACTCGATGAAGTTGACCATCATGAGCGGCAGCAGCTCGGCGTGAATTCGACGCGCCGCTGCAAAATCGTTGCGCTCGGCGTCTTCGACCATCCGCGACATCTCGGCCGGAACCTCGTTGGCCGCAACCGAGATCACCCCATGACCACCAACCGCCATCAACGGCAACGTCAGCGCATCGTCTCCCGAAAGGACGAGAAAGTCTTTCGGCACTGCGCCGCAGACTTCGACCATTTGTGCGATGTTGCCCGATGCTTCCTTGACACCGACGATTCCCGGAACCCCACTCAACCGCACCAGCGTGGCCACGTCAATGTTGCAGCCGGTCCGTCCAGGCACGTTGTAGAGCACGATCGGAAGGCCGACTTCACCGGCAATGGCGCTGAAGTGCTGAAAGAGACCCTCAGGCGTGGGTTTGTTGTAGTAGGGCGTCACCGAGAGGATCCCGCTCGCTCCAACACGCTTCATCCGCTGCGCGGTGTGTATGACCTCTCGCGTATCGTACCCGCCCGCGCCAGCGAGCACCGGCACTCGGCCTGCCGCCTCTTCGACAATCAGTTCGACGACGCGTACGCGCTCGTCTTCGGTGAGCGTCGGGCTTTCCCCAGTCGTGCCGCATGGCACCAGGAAGTGGATCCCGGCGTCGATCTGCCGCTTGGCGAGTCGTTTGACCGCTGCTTCGTCCACCGCGCGATCGCGCGTGAACGGGGTCACCAACGCCGTTCCGCAGCCGGTCCAGGCAATTCGCATCGTCATCTCCTTCAGATCATCGCAACCCGAGCACATCCTGCATTGAAAACCAACCGCGGCGACCGTGAACCCACCGAGCCGCTTCGAGCGCTCCCCGAGCGAACACTGACCGATCGCGCGCCGTGTGGGTCAGCGTAATGGTATCCGCAGCGCTGTCGAAACCAACAGTGTGCGTGCCGGGAATCGAACCCGCCCTGGTCGACGCGACATCGATTGCCGCGGCATACCCGGCTCGCTCCATCGCCTCGCGAATCCCGATCGCGGTACCGGACGGCGCGTCCTTCTTGGCCCGATGATGCAGCTCGTGGATCCAGGCCCCGTATTCCGCCCGTGCGACCATCAATTCCGCCGCGCGCGCTGCGATCGCAAGGAAGATATTCACCCCCAGCGCGAAGTTTGGCGCGGCGACGACCCCAACCGAATAGCGGGACAGCGCTTCACGAACGGCAGGTTCCTGAGCCTGCCACCCCGTCGTTCCAATGACGAGATCCATGCCGCGTGCCGCAAGCCGCTCGGCGTTGGCTGGCACAGCCGAACCGGACGAGAAGTCGATTGCCACGTCAGCCGCAGGCCACTCGTCATCGTGACCAGCATTGCTGCTCGTGACCCGGCCGGCAATCTGCAACCCTTGTTCGGTTGCAAGCGCCTCGACCAGGCGGCCCATCCGCCCATACCCGACGATGAGCAGCCGCGGCGAAGCGGGCTCGATCACCGGGCGACCCCGACCGAGGGCGTCGTGGCGGCAAACCACGCGTCATGCAGCCGTGCCATCGCGCGCGCCACGTCCGCGTCGCGGATGACCACGGTGACATTCCGGCGGGACGCAGCCTGCGACACCATTCTCAAGGGCACGCCTTCCAACCCGGCCAGCATGCGAATCGCAAAGGCCGGATCCGCGCGTAGATTCTCTCCCACCGCGCACAGAAGCGCCATGTCTGGCTCAACGTTGACGTCAGCAAACTCTCGCAGTGCCGCTACGATATCCGGCAGGCGGCGATTGTCGTCGATGGTCACCGAGACGCTGACCTCCGAAGTCGTGACGACGTCCACGGCCGTGCGATGGCGTTCGAACACTTCGAAAAGCCGTCGGAGGAAACCGTAGGCCATGAGCATTCTGGTGGACGTGACTTCGACCACCGTGACGTTGCGCTTGCACGCCAGCGCGGATATGGGCCGATCGTTGGCGGGTGGTCTGGCGGTGATGAGGGTACCGGGAGCTTCCGGCTTGCGGCTGTTGAGAATTCGAACCGGGATATCAGCGGCGACCGCGGGAAGAATCGTGCTGGGGTGAAGCACTTTGGCGCCGAAGTACGCAAGCTCGGACGCCTCACCAAACGACAAGTGCGACACGACCTGAGGCGCATCGACGACGCGCGGATCGGCCGTCAGCATCCCGTCGACGTCGGTCCAGATCTGAATCTCGGACGCGGCCAGACCTTCGCCAATGATTGCGGCGGAGTAATCGGATCCACCGCGCCCGAGCGTCGTTGCCACGCCGTCGCGGGTAGCACCGACGTAGCCGCCGAGAACCGGGACCTTGCCAGCCGCGAGGTGCGGCGCCACCTCGCGAGCCAGGGCAGCACGCGTCTCAGAAGTCAGCGGCACCGCGGCCGTGTAGTGATCGTCGGTGACGATGGCGCGCCTGGCGTCGCCCCAGACGGCATCGATGCCAGCGGCTGCGATGGCCGCCGCGACCAGACGGCTGCTCAGCAGCTCGCCGGCCGCCGCGACCCCATCGAGGGAACGTGGCGAACCCTCGCGAAGGATCGAGAGCGCGGTCAACATCGCGCGCAGCTCGTCGATTTGCTCCGCAAGCTGCTTCGCGACGACGTCCCGTCGGTCGCTCGGAACAAGCGTCTCGAGCGCGGCCAGATGCCTGTTGAGCACCTCGTCCATTCCTGAAGCAATGTGCTGTCGCTCTCCGGCAGCCGCCTCAGTCGCCATTCGCAGGAGTTGATCGGTGACCTTTGACATCGCCGATACGACCACGACCGGAGGTCCGGTGCGCGCCGACTCCGAGCGGACGATGGCTATCAAACGACGGATCGCCTCCTGGTCCGCCACCGAGGTTCCGCCGAACTTCATCACTACGTTGCGCACTGTCCCTCACTTGTTTGTTAACGCTCCGGAAACGCCCGGTCGTAAACGCCCTACACTCTTAGACCCCGAACTCCTCTCAATCCAGCATTCCCTCGGCCACCATCATCTCGGCATTCAGAATGGCCGCCCCAGCGGCGCCACGGACGGTGTTATGGCCAAGCGCCACGAGCTTGGTCCCAAGAATCGAGCAGGGGCGAAGGCGGCCGACGGTGACCGCCATCCCGTTGTCGCGCTCGACGTCGAGCCGCGGCTGCGGGCGGTCGGCTTGCTCCAGGTAGACAATGGGAGCCGGCGGCGCACTCGGGAGCCGCAGCTCCTGCGGCCGTCCACGGAACGACTCCAGCGCGGCGCGAACGTCGCCCAGCGAGGGCCGCTGCTCGAGCTGCATCGACACCGATTCCGTGTGGCCGTCGATCACCGGCACACGCGTGGTCGTGGCGCTGATGACGACTGAATGCGCTGAGATGGCGTCACGCTCGAGCGTGCCGAGAATCTTCTGCGTCTCGCTTTCCATCTTCTCTTCCTCGCCGGAGATGGCGGGAATGACATTGCCAAGAATGTCGAGGGAGGGCACGCCCGGATAGCCGGCGCCGGAAACAGCTTGCAGCGTCGTCACCATGACGCGCGCCAGACCGAACTGCCGCAGCGGCGCCAGCACCACGGAGAGGACGACCGTCGAGCAATTCGGGTTCGTGACGATCGCGCCGCTCCACCCGCGCTCGCGGCGCTGCCGGGCGATCAGTCCCAGGTGATCAGAGTTCACCTCGGGAATGACCAGCGGCACCGATGGCACCATCCGAAAGCTGCGCGCGTTGCTGACGACGATGTGGCCGGCAGCAGCGAAGGCGGGCTCGATGTCCTGCGCGGCGTTGGCGTCAAGAGCCGAAAACAAGATGCGCGGGGCGTTGCCTGGGGTACACGGCTCGACGCGCATCCCGAGCACATCCTTCGGGGGATCCGACGCGAGCCGCCACTTCATCGCCTCGCCATAGGTCCGCCCTTCGGATCGCTCGCTCGCCCCGAGCCACGCGGTCTTGAACCACGGATGGCCCGCGAGCAACCGAACGAACTGCTGGCCGACCATGCCGGTCGCACCGAGGATTCCAACGTCGAGATGTCTGCCCGCCAAGTCTGCGTTGCTCATGATGTGTGCTCGCTTCCGCCTCCAGGTAAAGCCAGGAACTCAGGCCCACAAACGAAAAAACCCGCCGACCTGGTAGGGCCGGCGGGTTCAGAAACTCGTTCGTGTTCTTGTTCAGATCACGCGCGCACTCAAACCACCAGCCAGCCGGGTCGCTTGACCCGCTTTCGCCCGGTGGTTTTGGTGGTGCGCTGCATTGAACCGGCAGTATAGCTGCCCGCGCCCGGTTGCGTCAATAATGGGCCCGCTATGCGCATCGTGTGCCTTGTTGTCGTCCTGATCGCCGGGCTTGGGGCGCCGCAAGCGCCCGCCTTCCGATGGATGCCGCTCTCGAGCGGCGTCGAGGCGCGCCTGCGCGGCATCAGCGCGGTCAGCGATCGCGTGGTGTGGGCCAGCGGGGCCAATGGCACGGTGATTCGCACAAGCGATGGCGGCATCACGTGGCGTCGTTTGACGGTGCCGGGCGCGGACAAGCTCGATTTCCGCGACATCGACGCGGTCGATACCAACACCGCGTACGTGCTTAGCATTGGACCTGGAGAGGCGTCCCGCATCTACAAGACGACCGACGCGGGCGTCACGTGGCGCGAGCAGTTCGTGAATCGCGATCCCGAGGCGTTTTTCGACGCGATGGACTTCTGGGACGCGAGCCATGGCATCGCGTTTAGCGACTCGATCAAGGGACGCTTCGTGGTGCTCGCGACGAACGATGGCGGAAAGACGTGGACGCCGGTAGCGCCGACGGGGTTGCCGCCCGCGTTGCCGAACGAGGGCGCGTTCGCCGCAAGCGGTACCAACGTTGCGACCATTTCGCCAAACCACGTATGGATCGGCACCGGCGCCGCCGCGCAGTCACGCGTGCTGCGCTCGAACGATCGCGGCCGCACGTGGCGCGTGGCGATCACGCCGCTTGCCGCCGGGCCATCTGCCGGGATCTTCTCCATCGCCTTCACCAATCCTCGCAACGGCATCGTCGTCGGCGGCGACTACAAAGTCGAGAATACCGCGGTCGACAACGCCGCCTTGACAACCGACGGTGGCGCGACGTGGTCGTTGGTCAAAGGCTTGTCAGGCTTTCGCTCGGTCGTCGTCTATCTCTCGGCGGATGGACGATCCGTCATCGCGGTAGGCCCCTCCGGCAGCGACCTCTCGATGGATGGCGGCAAGACGTGGAAACCAGTCGAGGGACCAGGATTCCACACCTTCAGTATCGCAAAGGGCGGTACCGTCGGCTATGGCGCAGGAGAACGGGGGGCGATCTCGAAGCTGGTCAAACGATGAAGACGAACGACCAACGACTACGTTAGTGCATCATTGCGTACAAGAGTACATTGATGCCGACCGCGTAGCCGTTTGGTGAGAACAAGTAGAAGAACTGCGGATCCTGCGCCTCACGCTCCCAGGCGTCGGCAATATCCGTGTTGTGCGTCATCAGGACCATCACTCGCCCGCGCGCGTCTGTAATCCCTCTCAGGTGCACTTCCTCGCTGTCGTAGCCAAGTTCCGACGTCTGACCGCCGGATCGGTACCAGTGATTGATCGAGGGAATCTGCGGAATCTTCGGAATCTCGAACATCATCCGGAAGATCGGATGATCTTTCGGCAGATCAACGATCTTGTATTCCTCCTCCGGCAGGATTCGCGCGAGTTCAGCGGCCCAGTAATCGAACGCCTCAGTGCCCCAGAAGTCGTCCGACCATAGGAACCCACCCTTCAACAGATACTGACGGAGCCCGGCGACCTCAGCATCAGTGAAGAAGGCCGTGCCAGCATCCTCGATGATGATGAACGGGCACTGAAACAACAGCTCATCGTCGGCTCGCACGACGACGTGATTGGGCGAACCATCGGGATCGCGGCTGACGCGCGTCTTGGTCAGCTCGGACAGACGGATCATGAAATTCGTGTCTGCGTCGGGATAGTCGGTCCACCAGCCCTGACCACCGTAGGCGGTGCGAACGCGGTTGAAGTAGAGGCGGCAGAAATTGAAGGTGCCGTCGAAGCTGTCGGCAGTGGCAAAGCGCGCCGTGCGACGCGGGCCGCGGTTGAACGGAAAGAAGTCCTGCGCGCTGGCCGTTGCGGCCAGGGCCAGCGCGACGAGGCCTCCGATGATCCGCGGCCGCACGTTCTATTTGTCCGGCGTTCGTCTATCCGGAGTTTTCTCCGGTGCCTTTGGCGCGTCCGGACCCTTCGACAGCGATCGGTAGTATTGCTCGACGACCTTGCGGAACTGCTCCGGCACTTCATCGGATCCCGAGAGCAGAACCTGGCCTTCCTTGGCCTCGAGCTTACGACGGAGATCGTATTCGACGCGCTTCGCGCTGTCGGTGACCTGCGCCTGAAGTCGAGCCAACTCCTCGACGTCCTTGTACACGCGATCGTCGGAGAGCTGCCGCAGATTCCGCAGCAGCGCATCGATTTCTTTCGGATCGATCTTTTCGCCCTGGAGCAGGCGACGCAGCCCTTCCGCTTCACGCGTCCAGCGCTGGGCCTCATTGCGGAACTGGCGGATGTCTTCAGCAGTGAAGTTGCCAGGTCCCGGACGCCGATCGCCCGGACCGCCGGGGCCGTTGAACGGCGCCTGACCGAAACTCAGACCCTGGCCGTCCCGACCGGTCGTGCGATCGCCGCTCGTGTTGGTGCCGCCCTGACCCTGTTGCTGGCCCTGCTGGCCACCCTGACCTTGCTGGCCCTGTTGCCCCTGCTGGCCGCCTTGTCCCTGCTGTCCCTGTTGACCCTGTTGACCCTGTTGACCCTGTTGGCCTTGCTGGCCCTGTTGGCCTTGCTGGCCCTGCTGGCCGCGCTGACCATCCTGACCTTGCTGATCACCCTGCTGCTGCCCTTGCTGGCCCTGTTGCCCCTGACGACCCTGCTGACCCTGTTGACCATCACGGCCGGTGCGCTCCCGCATCCGCTGGTCGAGCGACTCCATGCCGCGCGCGAGCTCCCGTGCCTTGTCGAGCGCGCTGGTGGTGGCGTCGGGCTTGCTGCGGCCTAGGGCTGCCGCCGCGTCGGCGAGCTTCTTCTGCATCTCGCTGATGTTGCTGCCGATTTCCTGCTCGAAGTTCGACGCGTCGCTGCCTTGGACCCCGGCGCGGATCATCGATCGCGAATAGCGGATCTTGTCGCGCAGGCGATTCTCACGCATCGAAGTGGATGCTTCGCCCAGCTTGCGCGACGTGTCCTTCTCGGTCCGTGCGAGATCTCCCGCGGTCTTATCCACGTGCTTCTCGAGCTCGGCGACTTTGGCCTCGAGCGTATCCTTCCGCTCGCTGAGTTGCTGCACGCGTTCCTGACGTGACGCGCCAGCTGAATCGAGTCCACGCACGCCTTCGGCGATTTGCTGCTGTTCGCGAGCGATCTCTTCCGCCTGACGCAACGCGTCCTTGACATCGCGTTCAGCGCGGCCTGACTGCGCTTGCTGCAGGCGGCGCTGCGCCTCCTGCAGACGATCGAGTGCCGTGGCCGCCTGCGCCGCGCCAGACTGCCCATTCGCAGACGCCTGACGCATCTGGTCGGCTGCCTGTCGCAGTTGACGTGCGCTCTCCGCGAGATCCGAACGGTTTTCTTCACGCGACAGCTGCTCGAGACGACGCGCCGCTTCTTCGACTTGTTCGGCGAGAGCGCGTTGCTGGTTGCCACCGCCGCCGGACTGCTGACCGGCTTGTGCACGACGCTGCTGACGCTGCGCCTCTTGCTCCTGCCGTCGCGCCAGCTCCTTCAGTTTCTCGAGCAACTCGTCGAGCTGCTGATCCGACTGCTGTTGCTGCGCGCGCTGGGCGGTCTCGTACTGATTGGCCATCCGGTCGAGCTCGAGCTCGAACAGATCCGCGAGGTCTTCGGCCATTGCGCTCTGACCACCACCGCCACCGCCTCCCTGCCGGCCCATCTGAACCTGGGTCTCGTACTCCTCCTCCGCCTGCTGCAGGTGTTGCAGCGCCTTCTGTTCTGGCTCGAGAGCGCCCTGCGGGTCAGCCTTCTGCAGCTTCGCCTCGGCGTTCTTCATCTCGGTCACGGCGAGCGGCAGGAGATCGGCGACCTTCTTGAATGACGGATCCTGCTGTACCAGACGGCTGTTCATCCGCGTCAGCAGGCCCTCAACCTGATCGCGCAGCTTCGCTTGCGACAGCGCGATGACGGTCGAGTTCTCGCGAACCTTGTCGGCGCTCAGCGTCTTACGATCGCGGTTCACGTTGAACGTCGCCGCGATGATCTGGCGCTGTTGCTGCGAGAGCGCGCCAACCTGGCCGCCACCGCCACCTCCTCCGCCAGCGCCCGCGTCGGACTCGGCGCGCCGGAACTCCTTGCGGAGCGGGCGGATCTGGAGGAAATAGATGTCGCTCGTCTGGCGCTTGCCTCCGTTCGCATCGTTGTCGGCAGCGCGGGCGTAGTACGACACGAAGTCGCCAGGCTTGACGTTCAGCTCTTCGAGATAGAAGGTGTGGCCGGCGGTGACTTCTGCAAGGCGGTTCTTGCCGTCGAAGAGACGAATCGACTTCTCCGGCGCACCGTTCACGGAGTAGACGAGATCGAGATCGCGTACGCCGAAATCGTCTTCCGCTCGCGCTTCCACGAGAACTTCTTCGATCGGCGACGCCGTCGTATCTCTCCCCGGCCGCGAGATCGACACCGTTGGCGTTTGATCGGTCAGCACGTCGAGTGTGTATTGCGGTGACGCCGACACGCGCTGGCCCGTCGGCGCATCCAGCTCGAACCGATAGAAGCCGTCCTGATTCGCAACGAAGTCGCCGGTCAACGAACCGTCCGCGGCAACGGCGAGTGGCAGTTTCTGATCGTCGTTGACGAGAATCTGCCCGCCCTTCGCAGTCATGGTCGGCGTGACCTTGACGCGGACCTGCGTCCCCTTCAGCACCGCGAGATCGCCACCATCCTCGATCTTCCGTGGCGGCATCCCGGTATACGCGGGGAAGTGCAGCTCCAGTTCGAGCTTCTGCACGTACGGCAGGTCGACGACCTTCAACGAATAGGTCGGAGACTTGACGCCTTCGGCTTCGACGAAATAGTCGATCGGCGCGGCAAGGTCAAACAGGATCCCCTCGTACTTGTTGGCGTCGGTGTCGCTGCGCACGAGCGGCACGCGCTCGAACGGTGCATCAGCCGACTTGCGAATCATCAATGACGCCTGATCGGCCTCGAACCCGGCCAGCGTCGCGCTGATCGTCTGGTCGACGCCGCGGGGCACACTCGCGTTGCCAGGACTCACATCGATCCGGTACGGGGCAGCCGCTTGCACGCTGCGCGAAATGTTCACGAGCGCGGATAGTCCGTGCCGCAGAAACCCTGGGCCAAGCGAGAACACCGCAATCGCGAGAAGAGCGATCGTGCCAAACGTCGCGGCGTAGCGACGCATCGGCGAGCGCTCGACGTTGCGGCCCCAATCGATCGCTTCGACCTTCTGCACCGCGGATTCGACGAGCTTCGCGACCAGCCGTTCGGAATGCGGCGAGTTGCTCGACTGAGCGAGACGGCTGGCTTCGATCGCGCTGAGGATCTCCGCCTGTAGTGACGGCTCGTGCTCTTCCAGATAGAGCGCAACCTGTTCATCGCTGACGCGCCACAGGAGCGGCCGGACGATGAACCAGCCGAGCAGCGCGGCAAGTGAAGCGGCCATCACGAGCCGGAAGGTGATGATGGAACCGGGCGAGAACCGCCACGATTCGAGGCCCCAGGCCGACAACACGAGCGCGAGCACGCCCAGCCCGAGCACGCCCACGGCTCCGCGCAGCATCAGCTTGTATCGCCACCTCCGGCGAACCTCGTGGATTGCGCTCACCAGATCAGAGGGATTCTCCGGCTGCCGCTGAAGCATGCGCATAGGATTTGGCTCCGTAGTCTAGGTACCAGCTTACACTGTCATCCGGCTCGCGACGATGGATTCAGCGCCCAGCAGGAGCAGCCCGGCAAAGAGCAAATACCACCACACGCGCTGCGCAGATTCCTGCGCTTCGTCACTCGGTGGCGCAGTTTCGCCCGCGGCCTGAGCACCCGCTCGTCCCATCGCCCCCGCAACAATTTCCTGCGGATCCACCTGCGACAAATCCGATTCCGTCAGGTTGACGTTGCTCGCGACCACGATTGGCGCGTCCGACTCTCGGCCCTGGGCGCGGAACTCGTAGAAGCCCTGCTCGGAGAGCTCGAGCACTTCGGGGCCATCGCCGTCGAGCGAGATGCGTTGCCCGCCCGGCGTCAACGCCACGCGTGACACGTCCGAGCCGCGCGTCGGCGCCTGCAATCCGGGATCGACGACGTCGCCGACGGTCCGCCATGGCTTCGGCTCGGTGTAGGCGCCGAGATACCTGATCACGCGGTGCACGAACGGCACGAACACCGGCTTCAACGCGAGATCGCTCCAGCCCGTATCGAGTGTTGACGTCCACATCAACACGCGGCCCGTACCAAGCCGACGCTCCATCAACGCTGCCTGGCCGTCGTCAAACCGTGCGAGCGTCTTGATGTTGGCGGCGGGCGTCACGCTGCGGTAGCCGTAGAAGCGAGCGGACGCGAAGTCGCCGGTACGGGGTCCGCGGAAGACTTCAAACAGAGGATGCCCGTACTCGAGGGCGCCCAGCCTCGCCGCCGGACCACGCGTTCGATCGACCGGAGGGCCAGGAACGCCGGGAAGAATGTCGGCGCTCGCCGGCCACGAGCCGCGTTCCCCAAGCGCGACGAACACGCCGCCACCACCCTCGACAAACGCTTTCAAGCGGTCGGCAGTGTTCTGCGCGATCGGCGCATCGTTCAACATCACGACGTTGGCCCTGGCGAGATCTTCAGCCGCCAGCGAATCTGCCTGACGGCTTGTTACCTCGATCTTCGGTGTTTCGCTCACTGCCAGGGCCCGCATCAAGTACAAGCTGCTGTTGCGCTGCGCGCCAGGGCGCTCGGCAACGAGCACGCGTATCGGCTTCTCAGGCGACACGACGAAGTGAAACACGTTGTCTCGAAGAAGCGCATCGTCGGACAACCGCACCGAGGCACGCACGTTCTGCTCCGCCACCGTCACGGGATCGAACGTTGTCGAGGCCGATCCCTTCGGGGCGATGGTCAAACGCCGCGTCTGGATCCCGCGGCCACCGATCTCGAGGCTGATGTCTGCGGATGCTTGCGACTCGCCGTGGTTCACGGCGCCGGTCGTGACCGTGATTCGCTGCTGGTCCTGGAACTCCGTGTGCTGCAAGGTGACCGGAACGATGGCGAGATTCGGTTTCGCGCTGTCGCTGATCATCACCGGCGTAAGAGTGGCGCCATCGGGGAGCCGGACGCCGTCGCTGCCCTGCCAGCCACTGCGCTGGAAATCGCTGATCAGAATCGCCTCGCGCTGTGGGAGCGCCGACTCGCTCAGGATGCTACCCGCCAACTTCAGCGCCGGGCCGTATCGCGTGGCGCCAGCCGCCGGTTCGATACCTGAGAGCGCCGCCTGCAGCCGGCCTTTGTCCGCGGCCGATCGCAGCGCAACTTCCGTGTTGGACGTGAAAAAGACGACCGATGCGCGATCGCGGGCCGTCAACCCGTTGATCGCGCTCTGCGCGGCCGCGAGCGCCTGCGGCCACTTCCCGCCATATCCCATGCTGTACGAACGATCGAGCAGCACGACGATCTCACGCGCCCCGCTCGCGCTCGCTGCGATCTCGGTTCGCCGCAGGAACGGCCGGGCAAATGCCAGCACGATCAACGCGAGCGCTGCCAGCCGCATGAAGAGCAGGAACCAGTGCCGGATCCGCCGCCGCTGCACCGACTGGTACGGAATACGGCGCAGGAACATCAGCGACGGAAACTGGACGACGTTCTTCCGCTCCTTCTGAATCAGGTGCAGGATGACCGGAATCGCCAGACCGGCGAGGCCGACGAGGAAGAGCGGAGCAAGAAAGGTCATCAGGCCAGGCTCATCTCACGCGGGACAGCCGCTCGCGGGTTGACAAATAGCTGAACAACGCGTGGTCGAGCGGTGACGCGGTGCTGAGCATCGTGTAGTCAATGCGGTTCGCCGAAAAACGCTCCCGCAACGCGTTCACGTGCGCCTGGACGAGCTCCTTGTATTGATCGGCCAGCGCATCGGGGACGATGGGAATCTGTTCGCCGCTCTCGAGGTCCTCGAACGCCGACGGTTCGCGGAACGAGAAATCGAGCTCCGCTGGATCGAGCAAGTGAAACACCGCGATGTCGTTGCCGCGGAATCGGAGCGGTCCCACCGCGTCGAGCACTTCGTCCGGCTCCTCATACAGATCCGAGATGAGAATCAGCAGGCCGCGGCGACCGAAGTGCTCGGCGACCTTGTGGAGTGGCGTCCTGAGATTCCCCGGATTCGACGGCGTGACGCGATCCAGCACGTGCAGCACGACGTCCATGTGCTTGGCCGAGGCCGGCACGAATTCCACAACCTGATTGTCGAACGCGACCAGCCCGACACGATCCCGCTGGCGGTGCACCAGATAGGTGAGGCAACCGGCCAGCATCTTGCCGTAATCCAGCTTGGTGATCCCTCGAGAACCGAAGCCCATCGACTTCGACACATCGAGCAGCACGGAAAAGTTCGAGTTCGAGTCCGCCTCGTACTCTTTTATGTAGTACCGGTCCGTGCGCGCGTACAGCTTCCAGTCCACGCGCCGGATGTCATCGCCCGGCACGTACCCGCGATGCTCGGCGAAATCCACCGAGGCTCCGAAATACGGCGAGCGGTGGATGCCGTTGATGAATCCATCCACTACGGCGCGAGCGACGAGCTCGAGGTTCCCGATCCGTGCGAGCACGATCGGGTCCACGAACCGGGCGCCGGGGATTGCTGTTTGATCCATGTCAGCTTCCAGCTACCAGCTTCCAGCTACATCCCAGATCGCGGGACGGCGACCGATTCAAGCAAGCGATCGATGAGCGTATCGCTCGTGATCCCTTCCGACTGCGCGTGGAAGTTGGTCAGCACGCGATGGCGCAACACCGGATGCGCGAGCGCGCGGATGTCGTCAAAGCTAACGTGATAGCGGCCGCTCGTGATGGCGCGTGCTTTGGCGCCCAGCACCAGGTACTGCGCGGCGCGAACGCTGGCGCCAAACGCCGCCCATTTCTTGATCTGTTCAGGCGCAGAGGGCGACTTGGGCCGGCTGGAGCGAACCAAAGTCAGCGCGTAGCGCATGACAGGCTCCGCTACAGGCACACGCCGCACGAGTCGCTGGAAGGCAATCAGATCCTGCCCGCTGACAGGCCGCTCGAACTGCGGTTCGAGGATCGCCGTCGTCGTGCGCACGACCTCGTACTCCTCGTCTTCGGGCGGATGGTCGATGACGATGTGGAACATGAAGCGATCGAGCTGGGCTTCGGGAAGCGGGTAGGTGCCTTCGAGCTCGATCGGGTTCTGCGTGGCAAACACGTAGAACGGCTCTTCGAGCTGATACGTCCGGCCCTGAATCGTGACGCGATGCTCCTGCATCGCCTCGAGCAATGCGGACTGCGTCTTGGGCGGTGTGCGGTTGATCTCGTCGGCGAGGACGATGTTGGCGAAGATCGGCCCGGGTGCGAACACCATCTGCCGGCGGCCGGTGGTGGTGTCTTCCTGAATGATGTCAGTACCGGTGATGTCCGACGGCATCAGGTCGGGCGTGAACTGAATGCGCGAAAACTTCAGCTCCAGGACGCGCGCCAGCGTGTGGATCAGCAGCGTCTTCGCCAGGCCCGGCACGCCAACGATCAGGCTGTTTCCGCCAACGAAGAGCGACAGCAGCACTTGCTGGACGGTGTCAGCCTGCCCGATGATCAACTTCTGCAGCTCCGCGATGATCTGATCGCGGCCATGTTTCATCCGGTCGGCCAACGCCACGTCATCAGGGGACTCGATATCGACAACTTGCTGCGCCACTCGCTCCACCACGGTGCCTCACTTTCAATGTAGTGTCCGGCTTTAGCCGGACCAGCAACGGTCCGCCTAAAGGCGGACACTACAGGTCCTCAGTGCATCAGTCCATAAATGAAATAGTTCACGCCGTACTTGTAGGCTTCGTTCGTCAGATCGACCATTCTCAGACCGGTGTCCGAGTACTCCCAGTACTCCCCGAGATCCTGATTGTGTCCGGCAATCGCCAGCACCCGCTTGTTCGGATCGTTGTCCTCGAACATGCCGAAATAGGTTTCCTTCCCGTACTCGCCGAAATCGAAATTCTTGATCTCGAAGAACGAATTGAAGATGCGATGACCGTGCTCGAGCTCCACCCATTTCAACTCCGGCAGCGCGCGCTTCATCTGCGCCTCGAGGTTGTACCAGTCGTCCATGCGGAAGTCGTCGAAGATGATGAAGCCACCCTTGAGCAGGTATTCGCGGAGCCCCTTCGCCTCCGCGTCCGACATCGTCCAGTACCCCGGTTCCGACATGTACGCGATCGGATAGTCGAAGAGGCCGGGATCGTCGAGCTTCAGGACGTTCGACGCATCGGTACGCGGCGAGGTGAGCGTCAACTCCTTCAAGATCTTCATCAGGTGGATGTCCGACGTCGGGTAATCGTGCGCCCACGGCAGCTCGCCACGGCTGCCGCGCATCCGGCCGAACGCGCCGGTGAAGCCAACGTCGAAGCGAACGCGGACGAAGACGACGCGACCGTCGTAGTCGACGTTGCCAGAGTACGAGCTGGCTTGTGCTTCTTCCGCACCGTCCCGACGCTCCCGTCCGAGCGCGGGAATCCCCGGAGTGGCAACGGCCACCAGCAGGAGAACGGCAAGCGCAATTCTCAATTTCATGGCTTCAACGCCCGTTATTTCTTCTCGAGTTCCCGAATCTGGCGAGTCTTGAGCGCGAGATCCGTGGCCAACTTCTCGAGTTCGCCTGTATATCGCTCCGGCGGCATGCTGCCTTTCAACAGCTTCAGAGCCTCGATGCGCCGCTCGAGATCCCGGCGTTCGACGTACAGCGCTCGCAACTTTGGATCCTCCGGCAGCGGATCGGCAGCAGCCGTGCTGCCGAGCGCAAGCACCGCGGCGACCTTCCCTTGCTTGCCATCGGGCGACGGATCCGGCACGCCTTCAGTGCCGCTGTCGTTGAGGAGCGCATGCTCGGTCAGCATGATGCCCTCACGCTCGTACGCGGTCGCCACCTCTCGCTTGGCATAGGTGAACGCTTCGAGCACGGAAACGCGCCGGTTCTTGTCAGTGTCGGCGTCAGCCCCCGCCAACGCGTCGACGAAATAGCCGCCGAACAGCGTCGCGAACCGCTCCGTTCCGTTGCGCGTGGCGGTGACAATCGTTCGTCCAGGCCCGGCGAGCGCCTGGATGAACGGGCCACTTGCGCTAGCGGTATTCGCAAACACCAGATGCCGCGACTTGATGCCCTTGAGCAGCGGCTCGAAATCAGCAGGCGTCAGATCGGGACCGGGCAGATTGAACTTCGCGACTTTTCCATCGAACGTCCCGTGACCGATCAGCACGATAAACACGACATCGTCTTCACCAGCCGTCTTGAGCTTGTCGAACGCCTTGAGAACTTCTTCCTTGGTCGAACGTCCCGTGATTCGCTTCGGATCGACCTCGGGCTTCTCCGACAGGTAGATCGGATTGGCCACGCCCAACTTGGCAGACGCATCGAACAGCGTCGCACCCCATCGCTGGAATAGCTCGGCGTGTTCAGGCTCACCCGCCAGCCCAACGATCACCGCCAGATGCGCCGATTGTGCATAGCCCGGCGCCGCAAGCGCCAACAGCGCCACGAGTCCGATGGCCACGCGTCCAATGACCCCTATCATCTCCGTTAACTCTTAATCTCCGTTCTGCCTTCTGCCTTCTGCCTTCTGCCTTCTTTAAGCCAAACCCACGGCACGCCGATACGCCCACTCGGCCCCGGTCAGCGCCACGAGCAAGAGCAGCACAATCGGCATGTGCCATAGATCGCGCTCTTCGATGGTCGTCACGCCGCGGCCGGTGTACTTCAGGTCTTCTGGCAGTGCGTTCAAGGTTTCAGGCGTGTAGAACTTCCCACCCGTGTCCTCGGCAATCCGGCGGAGCCGCGCTTCGTGCATGGTGGCGTCGAAGTACTCCGCGTCCCCGGGAGCGGCCCGAACATGCGTTCCGCCGACTCCAATCGGTTTGCCGGCGCGCGCCGCCTCGACGCGTGCCGAATACATGCCCTGCTCGCTCGTCACGAATGTGCCGCGGTACTGACCGTTCCGCTCGCCGGTCCACTGCATCGGCACGTCGACGACCGAGCCGCCCGGGGTCGTGATCTTGCCGGTCACCTGCGCGTCGTTGAGCTCGACGAACGTGTCGTCGACGACGTCGGCGAGAACCGTCACGGGCTCGCCGGCCTCGACGCGCTCCGCGGTCGTGTGCACCTCGACCGGTCCGGGCACGCCATCGACGAGCCACCTGAGTAGCTGGCGCCAGATGTTCTCGTGCGTCATGTCCTCGAGGGACATGCTCGCGTGCATCTGCCAGCGCCAGGAATCAAGCACGGTGAACGCCAGCGCCTTGCCGCGGCCGTATCGTTGAAACGCGAGAACCGGTTGCGTGCCTCGGCGTTCGTCGGTGCCGGTGAGAAGGACCGTGGCACCCGGCTTGACGGCTTTGACACCGTTCGCGCTGATCAGAGCCGGCAGCTCGCTCCACCGATTCAGCGATGCCGCTTCGGTGGCCGCGATCTGCGAAAGCGCATGCCCTTCCCCGGCTCGCGTCGGGCGTACCTTGAGGCGTGAAATGTTCCAGCTGTCCGCAGCACGCGCCACGCGCTCGAGGACCACCGGCAGCGCATCCGCGACCGGCGTGCCGGCATACCCACCTTCCGAAAACGACCGCGCGCCGCCGAGCATCAGCAGGCCACCCCCACGGCGCTCGACGAACTCTGCAATCATCCGCAGCTGGTCTCC
>Ga0075430_100001003_pt1 | contig 22326 bp, 22 predicted proteins | sample RhiMetdeltSRZDD4_FD_75294 | JGI IMG/M metagenome (GOLD analysis project Ga0075430, IMG submission 75294) | Populus rhizosphere microbial communities from Tennessee, USA - Rhizosphere MetaG P. deltoides SRZDD4 | ecosystem: Host-associated > Plants > Roots > Rhizosphere > Soil | place: USA... | reverse complement strand
TGCGCGTAGTGGCGCTTCTCCGTCTGGTACTCCACGTGCGCGGTGTTGATCGTGATGCCGCGCGCTTTTTCTTCCGGCGCCGCGTCGATCTGGTCGTAGTTCTTCGCCTCGCCGCCGTACTTCTTCGCCAGAATGTGCGTCATCGCCGCCGTCAGCGTCGTCTTGCCGTGGTCCACGTGCCCGATCGTGCCCACGTTCACGTGCGGCTTGGTGCGCTCGAATTTGCCTTTTGCCATCTAGTGTTCCCGATTCTTCCTGATCACCCTGGTGCCCATGACGCGGATTGAACGCGTGACCTCTCCCTTACCAAGGGAGTGCTCTACCACTGAGCTACATGGGCAAAAAATGGAAAATGAGACCGAAAACGTCTCGCAGCCTTCGTCCGTTGTCTGGAGCGGGTGAAGGGAATCGAACCCTCGTCATAAGCTTGGAAGGCTTCTGCTCTACCATTGAGCTACACCCGCCTGCCTTTGCTCCACAAAAAAATCCTTCACCCGAAAAAAAATTCTCGCCGCCGGGGTGCTGGTGGAGGGGGTTGGATTCGAACCAACGTAGGCGCAAGGCCAACAGATTTACAGTCTGCCCCCTTTAGCCGCTCGGGCACCCCTCCGGCGGAACCCAAAATTATGTGAGTTTTCCGACGGTTGGTCAAGGTTTTTGCCGGTTTTCACGTCCCGTATCGCACCCGCGACTGAAGGGCACGCAGGGCGGCAAGGACGCTGTAGCAGGCGAGCCAGGAAGTCTTGGGGTTTTCGGGCGCCGCTACGTTCTCCAGTACCAAGGTCATGCGGCCGGTCGCCCCGGACACCCGGATGGTGTGGGTATTGAGGGTGAGGGCCGGATCGGCCACCACCTTGAGCCGGGTGCGGTCCATGCCGATTCCCGCCAGCGATAACACCGCGGCGATGTTCACGTTTTGCGGAAAGTGGGGCACGCCCTCGCGCGCCGGCCCCTCGAACAGGGTTTTCGCCTCGCGCAGACCATCGAGGTCGATGCCCAGCCGCTCCACGTAGGCAATCCCCTTCCAGGCCACCGGGGGTTTTGCGACCTGGATCGAAACTTCGTCGACGCCGGCGAGGCACGCGGTCCTCAGGGCGTCGAGCCCGCCGATTCCGCCGGAGGGCACGTAGAAGAGCGCTCCACTCCGAGCCGCCGCCCTTTCCGCTTCCCCTTTCAGAAGATCATCGCTGAGCGCGCCGGCGGAGAGCACGATCACGCTGACCGCGGCATCCAGCAGCGGCACCAGGTTCTCGCGTACCGCCTCATGGGACGCCGCCTCGACGACCGCGTCCGGGCGCGCGGCGAGCAGCGCGTCGCGGCCGACGCCGTAGGGAATTCCGAATTCGCGCGCGAGCTGCGCGCCGCGCGAGTCGCGGCTGCGCCCGGCAATCGCCACGATCTCGATCTCGGGCGGGCGCTGCTCGAGCACGAGCCGCGCGATGGTTCCGCCGCCCAGCAACGCGACGCGCATGGTTCTCTCCTAGTATTATTGCTTCCGCGAGGGAGGCTCTGTGCGTATCGCGATTCTAGAGGACGACCCCGACCAGCTGGCGCTGCTCCGGCGCTGGATCACGGAAGCCGGCCACGACGTGCACGCCTATCTGAGCGGCCGCGAAGCGATGAAGCAGGCCGGCCGCGAAAGCTTCGACCTTTTTATGCTCGACTGGCAGGTGCCCGACGTCTCGGGCGCCGAAGTGCTGATGTGGCTGCGCGCCAACGTGTCGCGCACGGTGCCGGTGCTGTTCGTGACGGTGCGCGACTCGGAACAGGACATCGTGTTCGCGCTCGAGCACGGCGCCGACGACTACATGGTGAAGCCGGTGCGGCGCCAGGAGCTGCTCGCCCGGGTGCATGCGCTGCTGCGGCGCGCTTATCCCAGCGAGGAGAAAAAACAGCTCTCGTTCCCGCCCTTCGACATCGACGTGCAGCGCGGCGAGGTGCGCAAGGACGGCAATCGCGTCGAGCTGACGCCGAAGGAGTTCGAGCTCACGGTAACGCTGTTCCGCAACATCGGCCGGCTCCTGTCGCGCGGCCATCTGCAGGAAACCGTGTGGGGTCGCACCGGCGATCTGGCCACGCGAACCGTCGACACCCACGTCAGCCAGGTGCGCAAGAAGCTCGATCTGCGGCCGGAATCGGGCTACCGGGTGGTGCCGATCTACAACTACGGGTACCGGCTGGAGAAGCTTTCCCCGGGGTCCTGATCTACTCCATCGCCCGGGCGCGGCTCTCGGCGTATTCGCGTGCTTCGGGCGAAAGCGGCCCGGCGGCAAGCGCGCGCCGGTAGGCCTGCGCAGCTTCCGCCCGGCGGCCGAGCGCCTCAAGCGAAATCCCGAATCCGATCCAGGTCCCGGCCGGCTGCGCACCGCCCCGGATCGCGCCCTGGTAGGCCTCCACGGCGTCGCCGTGGCGCCCTAGGCGCTGCAACACTGCGCCGCGCAAGGCCTGGAATTCCGGGTTGCGCGCTACTGATCCCGCACGGTCCATGACGTCGAGCGCCGCGACGTAGTCCCGCTGTTCGGTGTGGATGCGAGCCAAAGCGAGAGCGAAGGTCGCGTTCGAGGGGTTGATTGCCAGCCCATCCTGCAGCAGCCGCCGGGCAACGTCGACGCGTTGCTGCTCGAGCAGGAGAGAGATGTAGGCCTGCCGCGCGGCGACGTGCGAGGGGTCGGCGTGCAGGGCGGCAACCAGCTGATCCTCCGCCTCGCTGACGCGACCGTGGTTCAGGAGCAGCGCGGCGCGCCGGAAATGCGTCTCGGCGCCGTCCGCCGCCGAGCGTCCGCGGTCGCGCTTGTCGACACTCGACTTGGCTGCCGGTTGAGCCGGCGCGGCCTTCCGCTTGGCGGGTTCGGTTTTCGTGTTTTGTGGCTTTGCCGGTGGTTGCACGCTTGCCGGTTCCGGCTTGGCAGGCTCGGGGGTGCTTTCCTTCGGCGGCGTCTCGAGCGCGACGGCCAGGCGCAGCGTGTCCGGGGCCGCCGCGGCGGGTCTTGCTTCCTCCGCTGGCGGCTCGGCGGCGACCGCTTTTGCAGCCGTCGGCGTCAGCGCCGCGCGGCTGCGTGCTTCGGCAGCCGCGCGGAACGCGAGATCCGTCGCAAGCGGCGCGCGCGGCATCAGCTGCACTGCGACCCAGCCCATCCAGGCGAGCGTCGCGGCGAGCAGCACTGCCAGGATGCGCCAGAACCATTCGTGGCCGCCCGCCCTGGGCAGCGCCGGACGGACTACGGAGGCATCGCTGGTCGCGCCGAGCGCTTGGCGCCGATCGAGGTCCTGCAGCATCTTGTTGATGACGCTCATGCGGCCTTCCACCACCAGCGCGAGGTCGCGGAAGGCGTGTCTTCGACCGCGGCTCGCAGGTGGCGAGCTTCGGCGCGGCGCGCGCCTTCGCCGTAGACCAGCAGCAGCGACTTGTGGGCGAGGATGTTGACCAGGCGCGGTACGCCGCGGCTTGCCGCGTGGATCGCTTTGAGCGCGCCATCGGAGAACAGCGCCGAGCCGGAGTAGCCGGCGATCGTCAGCCGGTGCGCGACATAGTCTGCGACCTCGCTTCGCCCCAGCGTCTTGAGCGCGTGCTGGAAAGTGATGCGCTGGCGCAGCTGGCGCACCGACTCCGAAGCGAGCTTGCGGTCGAGCTCGGGCTGGCCGAACAGCACCACCTGCATGAGCTTGCGCTTCTCGGTCTCGAGGTTGGTGAGCAGGCGCACCGTCTCGAGCGTCGCCAGGGGCATCGCCTGGGTTTCGTCCATGCACAGCACGACGCGCTTGCCCTGCCGGGCGATGTCGAGCAGGCGCTGCATCAGCTCCTTCTCGAGCCGGTGCGGCTCGATCGAGTCGCCGCCTACGCCGAGCTCCGCGGCCAGCGCCAGCTGCAGCCCACGCGGCTCCAGGTTCGGATTTGGTATGTAAGCGCTCACCCATGCCGGTCCCAGGGTCGAGAGAAACTTGCGGCACAGCAGCGTTTTTCCGGTACCGACCTCGCCGGTGATCTTGATGAACCCCTCGCCGTTCGAAACCGCGACGAGCAGCGTATTGAGCGCTTCCTGGATGCTGCGACAGGCGAAAAAGTAGCTGGTATCCGGAGTAATGCCAAAGGGCAGCTCGCGCAGCCCGAAGTGCTTCAGGTAGTTCACCGCTTCGCGTCCCGCGGCGGCGGCGTCATCGCCTCATAGCGCCCGCGGGTCTGCTGCAGGTCCTGCTCCCACTGCCGGTCGGACTGGATGACGGTGGGCTTGAGCAGGATCACGAGCTCCTTCTTCACCGTCGAGCGTTGGGTATTGCGCAGCAGCGTGCCGGCGAAACCGCTTTCCGGGATGCCCGGGATGCCGCCCCGGAAGTCACGCACATCGACGCTCATCAGGCCCCCGATCGCCACGATGTTGCCGTCCGCCACGCGGACGATGGTATCGGTCTCATTGACCTGGCTCTTGGCGAGCGGCAGGCGGATCTCGTCGATCTGCGAGCCGAGATTGATGACGCGGATGCTCTCGGTGACCTCGCTCACCGACGGGTGGATATGCAGGATGATGTTGCCGGCGATGTCGATTTGCGGCGTGACGTCGAGCACGATGCCCGAAAAGAACGGCTGCACGGTCACCGTCGGCGTGTTCTGGGTGGAGACCCCGGTGGTGGTGTTGGTGGTCGACACGTTGGTGACGAAGAACTCGTCGGTGCCCACCTTGAGTACCGCTTTCTGGTTGTTGATCGTGGCAAGCCGCGGGCTCGACAGCACCTGCACGTTGCCCTGCGACTCGAGGAACGTCAGGAGCGCCGCAAAGCTGTTCGTCTGCAGCGCCAAGCCGAACACTGCTCCCGCGGGATTGTCGCGTGCGAATGCCGCGGCGCCGGCGGCGATCGAGCGGCCCGCCGTGTCGGCGATGATGCCGTCGCCCGAGAGCGCCGCGCCTCTTGCGGCGAGCGCGGTGGCCGTGCTGCCGGTGGTGAGCTGGCCCACGGTGCCGCTGCCCGAACCGGAGCTGCCGAATATCGCCCAGTTGATCCCGCTGCGGTACGTCTCCGACAGCGTCACTTCCACGATCTTGGCTTCGAGCATGACCTGCCGCTCGACGGAGAGGCGCGTTGCGGTCAGGTAATTCTCGACCGCGCGCAATTCGACGGGGAGCGCCCGTACCACCACCACCCCCGACTGCGGCGAGACCACGACCGAGCGGCCAGCGCCGGTGCCGACGATCGTCAGCAGCGCGCTACGCAGGTCGACCCAGAAATCCGATTGGTGATCGGTGCGTACGCGGGCCGACTCGAGCGAGCGCTGGGTCGAAGCGCCCGTGGTCGTGGTCGAGGTCCCGGGCGTTGCCGTGGTGCCAGTCGTGGCGTCGGTCACCGCCCCGGACTGCACGCGCACCTCGGTCATGCCGCGGCGCTGGCTGGGAAGGTAGCTCACCTGGAACAGCCGGGTCTGCAGCCCCGCCGGCTGCACGAAGACGCGGTTGCCTTCGAGCTTGAAGTCGTAGCCGTAGAGATCCCTGATCGCGGAAAGCGCCTCTTCCACCGTGACGTCCTTGAGGTTCACGGAAATCGCGCCGCTCACCTCGGGATGCACGAGCATGCTGTAGCGCGTGCCGGAGACGATCGACATGAACACCTGCGCGGCCGGCGCGTTGGCGACGGAAAGATCGAAACGCTGCTCGAGCTGCAGGCCCGAGACGCTCGGCATTCCCATCTGCACAGGAGGCAGCAGCGCACGCTCGAGCGAATCCGGGCGCGCGGGCGGCTTGCGCTCGCCGGTGCGCGCGAGGTCGGCCGAGATCTCGGAAGTCAGGCCCTTGGGCGGAGGAGGGGGCGCTGCGCACGCGGTTGCCAATAGCACCGCCAGCGTGGCGCCGGCGCGCATCATGGCGCCCCCCGGCGCGGTCGCTTCTCGATATTCGGGTGCATGAACAGCACGTCGTATTCGCCATTCTTCCGCAGTACCGCAGCGGAATCCGACATTCCGGCGAGGGTGCCATCGCGCACCGCGGCCCCCAGGGGCACGACGCCGCCGTCGATCAGTGCGAGCTTGCGCTGGGGAGAGGTGATGACGACTCGCAGTCCGCTCGCCGCCGGACGGGCATTCGGCAGCGCGTTCGAAGCATGGGTGCTCGGCCGCATCGGGTCGTTCATGCCTTGCGCGCGCGCGACCCCTTGCGCGATCGCGCACGACACGATGGCTATGGAAAAAGCCAAACCTCTGTGCACGGGTCCGCCCCGGAAATCAAGCAATTACTTGAAGTTATAGGAATAAACGATTGTAGTCAATCGGCTTTTAGGATCGACCGCTGGTTGGTAAGGGTATGGACCTCGAAAGTCAGCCGGACTTCCGGATACCGATCGGTCTGCAGGTCAGCCCGACCCCACAGGAGTTGGCTGGGGAGCTTTTCCAGTTCCGAGAGGTAGGCGAGCAGGTCGAAATAGGTCCCTTTGAGGCTCACCTCGACCCCTTGCCGATAGAGCTCGCCGCCCACCGCGCTCGCCGGCAGGACCTTCAGCGACTCGAGCTTCAACTGCTGGCTCTTGCCCAGCAAGTCCCGCAGCAAGGCGGGCAGCCGGCTGGGGGCGACCAGGCTTCCCTTGCGTGCGCCGAGCTTGTTGTCGAGCTCGGCGACCTGGTTCTCGAGCACGCGCAGCGCTACCTGGTCGGGGTCCTGCGGCGCGCCTTGCGTCTCCTTCAGCAGGCCCTCGAGCTGGCCGCGCACCGCGGCAAGCTGGCTCTGATCGCGGTTCACTTGGTCGATCAACCGCTTCTGCTTCGCGAGAACCGGGTCGATCAGGGTGACGTACGCCGCAAGCACCACCACCAGGCTGGCCGCGGCAAACAGCAAAGCGCGCTGGCGCAGGCTCATCTCGTCGATCAGCGCCGCGAACCGCTGCCAGTAGCGCTTCACTTCCTCCCCTTCGCTTCGCCCGACAGGATGAACTCGACGTGCGGCTCGGCCTTTTCGGCGGCCGGCCGCGTGATCTCGAGGGTCGCGAACTCCTGGCGGCGCAGCGTTTCGTCGGTGCGCAGGCGCTCCAGGTAGGCGGCGATGATCTCGGGCCGGATCGCCCGGCCGGCGAGCGAGAGCTCACCACCGCCCGCGGCGAACTGGATGCGGGTGAGCCACACGCCATCCATGGACAGGCGCGCGAGGGCGCGCAGCACCGCCGAGTAACCCTCGGCGCGGCCGACCGCGCCCGAATCGAGTGCCGAGAGCGCCTGCGTCCTGGCGGCGAGGCTCGCCTCGAGGACTTTCCTGCGCTCCGCGATCAGCCTGGCGCGCTCGGCGGGCGACCGGCCGGCGCCCTGGAGCTTCAGGCGCTCGAGGTCGGCCTTGAGCTGGGCGGCGGATTCGGCGGCGCGGATTTCGAGAAGCGACGTCTGCAGCGCGACGTAGTAGGAAAACACCGCCACGACCAGGACGATGAAGCCCACGCCCTGGGTCATCGCCAACGCCGAAAAGATCTTGCGCTGCCTGCGGAAGATCGGGCTGTAGAGGTTGATCTGCTGGCTCACAGCGCCTTCTTTTCCGTGCGCAGCCCGGCGCCGATCAGCTTCAGCCACTTCGCCTGCTCCCGGGATCCCCAGCCGGCGGGCAGAGCGACAGCCTGGGCGAGGTCGAGCGGCTCGACCCGCAGATAGAGGCTTGCTGCCAGGTGCTCGCGCAACCCTTCGTCGTCGGCCGGCGGGCCGACCAGCACGCGGTCGAACGAAAGGAACGGGTAGGTGCGCTCGCAATGGTCGAGCGAGCGCTGGACCTCCACCAGGATGCGCTCGTGCTGATGCGGGCCGCTGTCGAGGCGCCGCGAGAGATAGAGCTCGCCCGCGTAATTCACGGTGATCAGGCCGCCGTGGTGGTCGAAAACCAGCGCCATCACCGCGCGCCCGGCAGCCTCGAAACAGGCGGCGAGGTTGCGCTGCGCGGCGTCGGGGATGTCGATCACGGCGAGCGGCATGCCGGCGCCCTCGAAGCGCTCGATGGTCGCGCGGATGGTGTCGTTGCGTGCCGCGACCGCGTACATCGAGCGCGGCCGCTGGCCGGCGCCCGCCGGAACCGGCACGTCGAGCACGTCGATCGTCGCGTCGTCGACATGGAAGTCGAGCATGTCCTTGACGCGCCAGCGTATCGCCGCCCGGAGCTCGTCGGGCTTCACCGGCGGCGCCTCCACCAGCACGATCTGGTACTGGCTGGGGTGCAGGAGCGTGGTGCAGCGGTAGCGCTTCGCGCCGAGCTCGCGCGCCGCGCGCTCGAGCGATTTCGGCTCGAGCGGGTCCCACGGCCGCTCCTCGGCGAATTCGACCAGCGCGCGGCCGCCGTTCGGCACCACGTGCGCGAAGCTGACCGACGACTCGCCGATGTCCACCGCGAGCCATCCGCGTGCCGACGCCCCGCGCAGGAAGCGCTGGAAGATATTTCTCACGGGCAGCTCGCGGTCGAGCAGTCGCGCCAGACCCGCACCTGCGCTGCGCCGATCGCGGTCGGATTGGTGACCTCGATCAGGTCCACGAAAAGCTCCTTGCGCCCGGCGTTCTGCAACTGCAGGTAGTAGATGAATTGGCTCACCGTACCTGCTGGCATTACCACATTTAGGGTCACCTTGGTTGTCGGAGCGCCCGCCTGGTAGTTCGTGGTGCAGGGAGTGAATGTCGACGGGCAGGCTGCGATTCCTGCGCCGGCAGTACCGGCATTCGAGGCCACGGTGGAGGTGCCCCCGGTCCCGATCAGCTGGAAGCACACCGTGCTTTCCAGGGCGGCACCGCACGCCACGGGAAGCGTGGCGGGCCCGGCCCCCGGGAGGTTGGCGCCGCAATCGACCGCTCGGGTGATCACGCGCCGGTTGAACGTGACCGTGGTGGTCGAGGCCGCGATGGTGAAATTGACCGCCGCGGTGCCGGTTGCCCTGCGGTCGTTGGCGGCAGCTCCCGGCTGGTTCCTCGCGGTCCACGCCGAGCGCAGGCAATTGGGCGCGGTGCCGGTTGCCCCGCCCTGGGGCGCGTAGGCGTTCGCGGGGTTCTGCGCGGTCCAGCCCGAAGGCGGGGTTCCGGCGAGCGGATTGTCGAAGCCGGGATTGACCGGGCCTTCGAGGAGGTTGCGGTCCACGACCGCCTGGATCGTGCGCGAGGTAGCACCGGAAATGACCGTGCCGGTCACTGGAACCCGGCATTGCGTCGCCGGCAGCGCCGTCGTGCCGTCAAAATCCGTGGTGAGACCGTTCGCGATGCTGATCTGATACGCGCTGGTGCCGAGGCCGATCTGGCTCAAGTCGGTGATCGTGCCGGCGAGCGCCGCGCCGCACGCAGTGCCCGTCGCAAAGCGCTTGAGGGCGACCTCGAGCCCGGTTTCCGCGAGATACAGTGCCTGAATGCTGTCGGCGTTGGCGTCGCTTCCCTGGATGTCGCCGCCCGCCTGGCTGGCCGCGACGATGACAGCGAACGCGGCCACGGTGATGAGCAAGAGCACCGGGATCAGCAGGCTGGCGCCGCGTTGCGCGCGCCTCATTGCGGGTTCCTCAGGTTGACCCTGGTTCGGCTCGCGAAGCTGCCGGCGCCTTCTACCAGCGTGAGGTTGACCTCGACAAAGGCGACGTTCGCGGCCGTCACCCCCGTAGTGGTGGTGCCATCCTGCAGGTAATACACGAGGCTGAAGCCGCCGACCTGGTCGGTGAGGGTGCTGGTGGCAACCCCGGTGTAGCCGAGCGTGACCGTCGAGCCGCTCAGGGCGAGCGCCACCTCGGTGCCGTCGGCCTTGAAGAAGGTGAAGTTCGTTCCGGCGAGCGACGAGATGTCGAAGGTCGCGGTGTCGGCCGGCGTGCGGCGGATGTCGCGGATCTCGCGCACCATGCGCTCGATCGCGTAGCGCTGCTTGGCAAGCGTCGCGACGCTGGTCTGGGTCTTGTCGTACGCCGTGACGGCGCTCAGCAGCAGCGGCCCGATGAAAATCCCGAGCGTGCCCAGGATCACGATTACCAGCGTCAGCTCGACCAGCGACCAGCCGCGGGCGCACATCTCAGTAGTTCACCAGCATGAAGCTCAGCGTCGCGACGCTCACCGCGCCGCGCTGGACCGTGATGCTTACCGACTTGCAGCCGTTGGCCACGGAGCACAGGGCGCCGACCGCGGCGACGTCGGCGACGGCCACCGTCCGGCTGTAGGGCGCGGCCACGGCGATCGGGTTGCAGGCGGTGGCACCGGTGGGTACCGAGGCGTAGGTCCCTGGCTTGCGCGCCAGACCGACGATGTGCTCGGCGCATTCCTGCGCGATCTGCGCGCCGCGCTGCAGGTCCTGGTTGAGCGCGAGCGAGCGCGACAGGTAGGCGTACGCCGAACCGATCGCCGCGCCGGCGATCGCGACCACGACCACCACGATCACCAGCTCGATGAGCGAGAAGCCTCTCATTGCACCGTAGCGAAGCCCGTCACGGGAGCAACGCGCACCTGGCGCGGGCTCCCGACGATGCTGAACGTGGCGCTGGAAGTGATGAAGCTCGGGTTCGGCAGCGCGGCGTTCTTCGGCCGGCCGAGCGCGTCGAAATCGAGCGTAAAGCCCGGGCCGTTGAGCGTGAAGCCGGCTTCCAGGGCGACGGAAAAACCCTTCCCGGTGGCCGGGTCGATGACCGGGTTCGCGTTGCACGGCGCCGCTCCGCCGGTCACGCAGGCGACCGAGTAGCTGCCGCCCGCGACGCTCAGCCTGAGTTCGCGGTTCCAGGTCATGGCGAGCATCTGGATGTGGCGCAGGTCGTTGCGCAGCCGCTCGGCCTGCTGAAAGGACTGCCCTTCGAGCGGGTTCAGCATGCGGATCGAGATGTAGACGAGGACCGCGGCCACCACGAGCACGATGGTGAGCTCGATGAGGCTCCAGCCGGCGTTGCGCCGCTTGGCGCCAAAAAAAAGGGGGCGGCCCGAAGGGCGCGCCCCGCTGTTTGTTGCGACTGCCGTATTCCGTGGCTTACGAAGAATACGCGCCCGTGCCGACTCCGGTGACGATCGTGGAGTTCGCGGTCGCGCACGCCGTGATCGGTACCGCCGCGCCGGCGAGCTCGCCGAGCAGAGTAACGTTTACCCTCCCCATTACGATGAACGAATTCGCGGCGTCCGAGCAGGCCGTGCCCGGAATCTCGGCCAGGACGTGCTGTACCGTGGGCGCAGGCGTGATGCTGCGGTTGCGCGCCGCGGCGATCGCGATAGCGCTTCCCGCGGAAGACACGCCCGCGTTCATGGTTGCGGTCTGCGATTCCTGGGTGAGGTTCAGGTAGCGCGGCACCGCGACCGCCGCGAGGATGCCGAGGATCACGATCACCATCACCAGCTCGATCAGGGTGAAGCCTTCTTCCTGCCTTCTCATCGATGGACCTCCCGTCTGCTTCCTTACGTGGGCCAAAGACCCGAGATGAACCCTCGAGCCGCAGCCCGAGGGGCTTACGCGTACGCGCCGCAGCCGCGGCTGGGGTGCGCTCGGCGTGCGGGCAGTCTGGCGGCCGAAGGCCTACTTGTCAAGAACTTAGCTCCGGGAATGCGAGTCCTTTGCCAAGTCTTGCATCAAAGCAGCGCGAGGCCGAGCGCGAAAAGCGTGTAGACGCTTCCAATCAGGACGAGCACCCCGACGAGCCGCGGCCGGGCGCGCACGAACTCGTCGGGCTGGTAGCGCATGGTATCGAGCGGCTTGGTCGGCGCGCGCTCGCTGTAGGTCCGGTCGCCCCAGGCTTCGAGCCCCTTCAGCAGGCTCGGCCGGAACACCAGCACCGTGCCGGCGGCAAGCGCCGCGACGTTGCCCACGATCAGGAAGATTCTCACCGCCTCGAACGCGAGCTCGAGCACCGCGGGCTGGCCGAGGTGGCGCAGCGTGCGCGCCAGCGCCGCGGTCTTGAAGCCGAACACGAGCGCGTCGATCGCGAACAGAGCCCCGGCGAACACCAGCACCCCCAGCACGCGGTGCCAGCGGTAGACCACGCGCTTGATGTCGAGCGGCTGCTCCAGCGCGCGCATCGCCCTGCGCGTCGAATACCAGTGGTTCAGGGCGTAGTTCCAGCGCATCACGCGCGCGCTGTCGACGATCAGCATCACCCCGATCACCAGGCCGAGCAGCGCGCCGCCGAACAGCAATACGTAGAGCACCGGCCCGAGCGTATGCACGGCGAGTTCGACGGTGGCTTTCATTGTTGCTGTCCCCCTTCGGTTTTCCAGTGGAACGCCTCGAGCGGCGTGAGCCTCAGGCCGCGCACCGGGTCGCGCCCCGGGTCGAAGCGCCCGTTACGGTCGAGATCGTCGTAGTCCGGCTCGACCGCCAGCCGCGCGCGCGGCGTGCCGGAAAGCGGCGTGACGAACAGTTCCGGAAAGCGCACCACGTACACCAGCGCGCGCTCGCGCGTGTCGAAGTACCAGGTGCCCGGCTCGAACAGCGCCGGGTCGGCGCCGAAAAATTCCCCGGCGTAGCCCTCGGGCTTCTCGGCGAGGCGCAGCATCGGGTTCGAGCCCGCCGCGCCCTCGATGCGCGCGAGCTGCCCTTGCGCGGCGGCGGCGGCGAATTCGATGTACAGCGCGCTGCGCAGCGCGCCGAGCACGCTCTGCACCGTGACGCGCTCGGCCTCGTAGCGCAGGGCGAGCAGGCGCTCGATCGCGACCACCAGCAGCACGCTGATGATCACCACGACGATGAGCAGCTCGAGGAGCGAGAACCCCGCCCTAGCGCGCACGGGCAGTTCCCCGCGCCGCCGAGGCAAGGTCCCACATCGGCAGGAACACGCCGAGCGCCAGGATCAGCACCAGGATCCCCATCACCACGAGCAGCATCGGCTCGAGCTTCGCCGTCAGCCCTTCGACTTCCAGCGTGACCTCGCGCTCGTACATGTCCGCGACCTCGGCCATCAGGGCGTCGACCTCCCCGGTTTCCTCGCCGACCGCGACCATCTGCAGCACCACCGGGTCGAACACCCCGGCCGCCACCGCGGTGCGCAGGATGCTCTCGCCACGCTCGATGCCGTCGCGCATCTGCAGGATGCGCGACTCCAGATACCGGTTGTCGACCACGTTGGCCACCACCGCGAGCGCCTGCACGATCGGCACGCCGCTCTTGCCCGAGAGCGCGAAGCTGCGCGCAAAGCGAGCGAGCGTCGCCTTGTGGATGAGCTCACCCACCACCGGAAGGTGCAGCTTCATCCGGTCCCAGGCGTAGCGTCCGCCGGGGGTGCCGACCCAGGCGCGCCAGCCGACGACCGCCGCGACCGCGCCGCCGAGCATCAGCGGCCAGTAGCCGACGAAAAAGTCCGAGGTGCCGATCAGCATGCGCGTCACCAGCGGCAGCTCGGTCTTGAAGCTGGCGAAGATCTTGGCGAACGCCGGGATCACGAAGATGTTCACGATGATCAGCGCGATCGCCAGGGCGGCGAGCACGATCACCGGATAGCGCAGCGCCGCCTTGATCTCTTCGCGCATCTTCTTCTCGAAGGCGAAGAACTCGGCGAGCCGCAGGAACACCTCGTCGAGCCGCCCGGTGAGCTCGCCCACCTGCACCAGGCTGATCATGAAGTTAGTAAACACTTTCGGATGCTGCCGCAGGCCGTATGAGAGCTCGTGCCCCGACTCGAGGCTCTCGCGCACTTCGCCGATCACCTTCTGCAGGGTCGGGTTCGGCACCGATTCCTGCAGCCCGGCGAGCCCGCGCACGATCGGCACGCCGGCCTTGAGCAGCGTGTACATCTGGCGCGAGAACAGCATCAGGTCGGCGAGCTCGACTTTCTGCTCGCCGATGCGCATCTGCAGGAAGCTGCCGCGCCCGGCCGGCTCGGCCTGCGTCTGCTCGATATGCACCGGGGTAATGCCGATGTTGAACAGCTGGTCGGCAACTGCGCCGCTGCTCGCGCCTTCCAATACGCCTTTCACGAGCTCGCCGCGGACGTTGCGCGCCTGGTAGGCGAATTGCGGCACCCTACTCCTCGGACTGGCTGATGCGCATGACCTCGTTCAGGGTGGTGCGGCCGGTCGCGGCGAGCGCGATCGCGTGCTGCACGAAGCCCTGGCCGGAAAGCTCCTCCTGCGCCGCGCGGGCGAAGCCGGATACGTCGTCCTTGACGATCGCCTCGACCAGGCGCGGCGTCATCTCCAGCATCTCGTAGACCCCGATCCGCCCTCTGAACCCGGTGCCGTTGCAATGGGCGCAGCCGCGGCCGCGCTTGAACTGCCGCGCCTCGCCGCGCCACTCGGCCTCGACGAATTTCTGCTCCTGCGGCGTGGCCGAGTGGTCCATCACGCAGCTTTCGCAGATCAGCCGTACCAGGCGCTGGGCGATGACCGCCTGCAGCGAAGTCGCCACCATGTAGCGCGGCACATCCATGTCGAGCAGCCGCACCGGCGCGCTCGCCGCGTCTCTGACGTGCAGGGTCGAGAACACCATGTGGCCGGTGATCGCGGCGCGCAACCCGATTTGCGCGGTCTCGGTATCCCGCATCTCGCCGATCAGGATCACGTTCGGGTCCTGGCGCAGCACCGAGCGCAGCACGGTCGCGAAGGTGAGGCCGATCTTCTCGTTCACCTGCACCTGGTTCAGGCCGCGCACGCGGTATTCGACCGGGTCCTCGACCGTGATGATCTTGCGCGTCGGCGTGTTGAGCGTGTTGAGCGCGGCGTACAGCGTCGTGGTCTTGCCGCTGCCGGTCGGCCCGGTCACCAGCACCATGCCGCTCACGCGGCTGACGATGGCGTTGAAGCGCGCGACCATCGCCGGCGGCATGCCGAGGCTCTCGAGCGCGAGCAGGCCGCTCTGGCGGTGGAGCAGGCGCATCACCACCGATTCGCCGAACTGCGTCGGCATGGTCGAGATGCGCACGTCGACCGGCTGGCCGCGCACCAGCACGTTGAAGCGCCCGTCCTGCGGATGGCGCTTCTCCGAGATGTCGAGCCCCGACATGAGCTTCAGGCGCAGCGCGAGCGCCGCGGCGATGCGCAGGTCGGCCTCGGCCTGCTGCTGGAGCTGGCCATCGATGCGAAAGCGCATCTGCAGGCGGTTCTCCTGCGGTTCGATGTGGATGTCGGAGGCGCCGACCTGCGTCGCGTCCTCGAACAGCGACTGCAGGAGCTTCACCACCGGCGCGTCCTCGGCGCCGAGGCCGGCGCCGAGCGCGCCGAAGTCGATCAGGTTGTCGCCGAGGTCCTGCTCGAGATCTCTCGCGTGGCCGCTGATCTCTTCGGTGCGGCGGTAGACCTGGTCGAGGGCCAGCAGCACCTCGCTTTCCGCCACCACCGCGGCCTCGATGTCCTTCTTGAGGAGGCGCGAGAGCTCGTCGTACGCGAACAGGTCGGTCGGATCGGCCATGCCGACCAGCATCACCGCGCCGCGGTCCTCGAGCGCGAGCGCACGGAAGCGCCGCGCCGCGCTCTCCGGCAGCTTGAGCACGGTGACGCGGTTGAAGTTGTACAGCTTGAGATTGACGTAGGCGAGGCTCAGCTGGCGCGCGAGCGCCTGGGCAATCGCGCCCTCGGTGACGAACCCCATGTCGACCAGCACGCGGCCGAGCCGCCGCCCCGAGCGTTTGTGCTCCTCCAGCGCGAGCCCGAGCTGCTCCTGCGACACCGCCTTCTGCGACACCAGCACGTCGCCGAGCCGCACCCGCTGGGGGCGGCCCGACGCGCGAACGCCCGTGGTCATCGCCATTCTCTCGGGCAAATTAGCATAATTGTCTACAATGCGCCGCGATGGCGAAGGTGAAAGCGAAGTACAGCCGCAACGCTCCCAGCGCTCGCTACCGACGGCTGCTCGAGCTCTATCGCGAGATGCACGTGCGCGGCGAAGTGATCCGCGGCATCGCGCCCGAGAACACCTTCCCCGGCGCGAGCCTGGTGCCGCAGGCGCACCATATCCGGCGCCTGGTCGCCGAAACCGCGGCGCGCTCGATCCTCGACTACGGCAGCGGCAAGGGCGCGCAGTACCGGCCGCTGCCCCTGGCGGAGAACGGCGCCGAGCGCTGGCAGAGCATCCAGGAGTACTGGGGCGTCGAGCGCATCGCGTGCTATGACCCGGCCTACGAGCCCTTCCGGCAGCCGCCGCAGGGCCGCTTCGACGGCGTCATCTGCACCGACGTGCTCGAGCACTGCCCGGAAGACGACCTGCCGTGGATCGTGGCGGAGCTGTTCGCGCACGCCGCGCGCTTCGTGTTCGCGAGCGTGGCCTGCCACCCGGCGGTGAAGCGCCTGCCGAACGGCGAGAACGCGCACTGCACGGTCAGGCCGCCGCAGTACTGGGACGAGCTTTTCTCAAGGGAAGCGAATCGCCAACTCGTGTGGGAGGTGCGCGCGTACACCAAGGGCGTCGAGAAGGACGTTCGCCTCGGCAATTCGCCGGGACGCGACACTGCGCCGGTGTGCACCCTCTCGACCTGATCCTGCGGGGCCGGGCGCTCCTTGCGCAGGGCCGCGCGGCCGATGCAATGCGCTGCGCGGAGCAAGCGCTGCAGCACGCGCCACGCGACCCCGATGCCCTCTACCTCGCCGGCCTCGCCCAGTACCGCGGCGGCGATCTGGCTGCGGCCGAGACCCGCCTGCGCCAGGCGATCCAGGCCGACGCAAGGACGCCGGCGTTCCACAGCGCGCTCGGCAACGTACTGCAGGACCGCGGCGCGCTGGGCGAGGCGATCAGCGCCTACCAGCGCGCGGTGCGCTTGAAGCCCGATTTCGCCGAGGCGCACAACGACCTCGGTACCGCGTACTTCGCCCAGGGAAACGCGGCGCGGGCAATCCAGAGCTATCTGCGCGCGGCCGCGCTGCGCCCCGGCCACGCCGTCGCCCATGCAAATCTCGGCTCCGCCTACCGCAAGCTCGGATTGCCGCGCGATGCGCGCCGCGCGATGCAGCGCGAGCTGCTGTTGCGCTTCAAGTCGATCTTCCGCAGGACAAGCAAAGGCCCCCTTGGTCTGGCCAGGGAAGAGCTCGAGCAGGGCAACAGCCGCCTCGCGATGCACCTTGCGCGCGGCGCCCTCGCCTCGCGACCCGGCAATCGCGCCGCGCTCGAGGTCCTCGCGCTGGCGCAGGAGGCGCAGGGTCTGCGCGACGAAGCCCTGGCGACGTTCGGGCGGGCGCACGCGCTCGAACCCTCCGACGCCGGCGTGCGCGAGGAAATCGCGCGCCTGCTTGCGCAGGCCGGCAGAAAGCAGGAAGCCGTGGGTCACCTCGAGGAAGCGCTTCGCCTTCGGCCGCGCTCATGGCGCGCCATGGCGGCGCTCACGGAGCTGTACCTCGCCCTCGGCGACGCGCAGCGCTCGGAGCAGCTCGCGCGCCGCGCGCTCGGGCTCTGGCCGCGCGACGCAGCGCTGCACTTTCGCCTCGGCGAGGCCCTGTTCAGGCAGCACCGGGTGCCCGAGGCCGAGCACGCATTGCGCGAGGCCATTGCCTTCGACCCCCGCAGCGTGCCGGCGCGAGTGCGGCTGGGGGATCTGCTGCGCCTGGGTGGACGCCTGGAAGAGGCGGAAGCCTGCCTGAAGGAAGCGGCCGCGCTCGACGACGCATCTCCGGCGGTGCTGTTCGCGCTCGGCATGGTGCTGAAGGAGCGCGGCCACAGCGCCGCCGCGATCCGCCGCTTCGAAGAAGCGCTGCGCATCGAGCCGGGCCGCGCGCAGGCCCTGCAGCAGATCGGGGAGATCCTGCGCTACGACAACCAGCTCGAGCAGGCCGAGCGGCGTTTTCGCGAGGGCCTGCAGGAGCGCCCGGACCGCGTCGCGCTGCTGGTCGATCTCGCGATGGTGCTTGGCGACCAGATGCGCTACGCCGAGGCCTTCGCCGCGATCGACCAGGCGCTCGCGCGCGAGCCCGGCTCGGCCCTCGCGCTCGCGTCGAGAGGCGTGATGCTGGACGTGACCGGCAGCGAAGCCGAGGCGATGCGCACGTTCCGTGAAGCGCTCGCGCGCGCGCCCGGCGACGTCGACATCGGCTACAACCTCGCGATCTGCCGGCTGCGCCACGCCGATTTCGCCGAGGGATGGAACGGGTTCGAGCTGCGCCGGCGCAAGGACAGCTTCATCGGCAAGTACCGCAGCTTCCCGTTTCCGGAGTGGGCCGGCGAGCCGCTCGCCGGGAAGACGATCCTGGTGTATCCCGAGCAGGGGCTGGGCGACGAGATCATGTACGGCTCCTGCATCCGCGACCTCGCCGCGACGGCCCACCACGTCGCAATCGAATGCGACAAGAAGCTCGGCGCGATCTTCACGCGTTCCTTCCCGGGCTGCACCGTGTCGGCGCGGGCGCGCACCATGGCCAACGACTGGGTGCGACATCTCGATCCGCAGCCCGACTACCAGGTTCCCATCGGCTCGCTACCCTCGCGTTTTCGCAATCATGTGCAGGCGTTTCCGGCGCACGCCGGCTATCTCAGGGCCGACGCCGCAAAGGTCGCCGCCTGGCGCGAGCGCCTCGCGACGCTCGGTCCCGGACTGAAGATCGGCCTGTCCTGGCAGGGAGGCGTCGGTCACACCGGCAGGCTGCGCCGGTCGCTGACCCTCGAGCAATTGCTGCCGCTGCTGCGGCTGCCGGGCATGCATTTCGTGAGCCTGCAGTACACCGACGTGGCCGCGGAAATCGCCGGGCTTGCGAAGCGCCATGGCATCCAGGTCCATCACTGGCCCGAAGCCATCGACGATTACGACGAAACCGCGGCGCTGGTGTGCGCGCTCGACCAGGTGCTCACGGTGTGCACGGCGATCGTGCACCTGACCGGCGCGCTCGGCCGGCCGGCGACGGTCATGGTGCCGTTCGGCTCCGACTGGCGCTATGGCGCGAGCGGCGCGCGCATGCCGTGGTACCCCTCGGTGCGCCTCATCCGGCAGCGCGCCATCGGCGACTGGGCGAACGTGCTCGAAGCGGTCATGCAGCGGCTGCGGCAATCGGCCGTCGGATGATCGCGGCGCCCGAATACGCTTTCGTCACGCCCGCGCCCATCTTTCGCGCCGGAGATGCAGTGTCCAGTCCAAGCGCCGTGGCACGCGCGCGCACGCTCTCGCCGGTGTTTGCGTTGAATGCGCTCGGGTATGAGGCGGCGGCTTTTTCGCTCTCCGCCGCCGACGCCGCGCTGCCGGCGATCCTGCGCCGCGCGAAGGTCGTCGTCCTCGGCGAAGCTGGCGCCGCCACCGCGCCGCGTTACCGCCCACTGCTTGCAGAGCTCGCGGACCGAGCCGTGCTCGACATCGTGCGAATACCGGCAGCAGCCGACTTGCCTGCTGCCGCTGCCCTCAGTGCAGCTTCGGAGCATGTAGCCGATCGCCTCCGGGCTTTTCATATACCCGACGCATGCGCGGGTCCCGCCTTCGCGCCTTCGGCGGCCCGCGCGCCGCGCGCCTCGCGGATCCTGCGCTGGCTCGGCGAGCGCGCCGGTCTCGCTCCGGAGGCCCTGCGCATCCGACTTCTCTGGAGCGGCGAGGAGGAGGAGGACGCAGACGCGATCGCGCACGCCTACCCCGCGCTCGAGAAGCTCGGACAGCGCATGCCGCTCCTCCTGCGCTGCGTCTGCCTGCAGGGACCGGCACTCGAATCTGCCGCGGACCGTCTCATCGAGAAGGACCCCGATGCGCTTCGCATTGCGCTGGAGGCATGGAGCCCACCGGCAATGTCGGCAGCGCTCGCAGCGTGCAACCTCGTGCTGCTTCCCTCCGCGGCGGGGCTCCTTGGCGCAATCTACGCCGGCCGCTTCGCGATCGCGCAGCCTTCGCCGTACTACGGACCGCTCGCCGATTTTGCCTGGATCGGCGAGGACGTCGCGGAGGGCATCGCATGGGCGCTCGCACATCCGGAGGAGGTGCTCCACCGCATCGCGCGCGGGCAGGAATACGTGAACCGGGTACACGCGCCGGAGATCGTCGCGCGCGCGTGGATCCAGCTATTCCTGGGGATGAAAAAATAAGGGGCAGGCCTTTGGGGCCTGCCCCGACTCAGCCCGAGCGGTATTGGAGGAGGAGGAGGAACCAACCGGGCTGCTGCAACGCAACAATCTTAGGCCTTTGCGACTTGGTTTAGAATACCGTCAATTCGTAAAACACTTTTGCATAACATGCAAAGATGGCCGACGCACTTCAAGAGATAGCCGTTTTTGCCCGCATCGTCAGCGCAGGGAGCCTGTCCGCTGCCGCACGCGACTTGGGCCTGTCGCCGGCCCTGATCAGCCGGCGTCTAGCGGGGCTGGAGTCGAGGCTCGGCGTGCGCCTGATCAACCGCACGACGCGAAGCCTGCATCTGACCGACGAGGGCGCGGCCTACCACGAGACCTGCACCCGGGTGCTCGCCGAGATGCAGGAAGCCGACGCAGCGGTTTCCGCCGGCCGCGCCGAGCCGCGCGGCATCCTGCGCGTCGCGCTGCCCGCCTCGTTCGGCAACCAGCACGTCGCGCCGCTGGTGCCGAAGTTCGCCGAGCGCTATCCCGATGTGCAGCTCGCGCTCTCCCTTTCCGATCGCAATGTGAACGTGGTCGAGGAAGGATTCGACCTCGCGGTGCGCATCGCCGACCTCGCCGATTCCTCGCTCGCCGCGCGCAGGCTCGCGCCCAACCGGCGCGTGGTCTGCGCGAGCCCCGCCTACCTCCGGCGCCACGGCGCGCCGCGCACGCCGCAGGATCTCGCCCAGCACAATTGCCTCGCGACCGACTTCACGATGAACTGGGGCTACCGTGCTCCCGACGGCAAACCGGCATCGGTGCGCGTCGCCGGGCGTTACGCGTGCGACAACTGGGAGGTGCTGCGCGAGTGGGCGCTCGCCGGGCTCGGCATCGCGCTGAAGTCGACCTGGGACGTGCGCCGCCACCTCGAGGACGGGTCGCTGGTATCGCTGCTGCCGGGCTATACCTTCGCGAGCGACGTGGCGATCTACGCGGTTTACCCTCACCGCCGTCACCTGCCTGCGAAGACCCGCGCCTTTATCGAGTTTCTCGCCGAATCGTTCGGTCCTGAGCCATACTGGGACCGGCCGCGCGCAGCGCCAAAGCCGAGAATCAAGCCCCGCGCCGCTGTCTAACGAATCGCAATGATCGATCTCACCAAAGCGAGTCTCGAAGACAAATACACCGTGGAAAGCGGCCGGGTCTTTCTCACCGGCACGCAGGCGTTGATCCGGCTGATGATGCTGCAGCGCGAGCGCGACGTGCGCGCCGGGCTGAATACCGCCGGCTACGTTTCCGGCTACCGCGGCTCGCCGCTCGGCGGCCTCGACCAGTCGCTGTGGCGCGCGCAGAAACACCTCGAGAGCCATCACATCAAGTTCCAGCCCGGGGTCAACGAGGACCTCGCCGCCACCGCGATCTGGGGCACGCAGCAGGTCGGGATGTTTCCGGGCGCGAATTACGACGGCGTGTTCTCCATGTGGTACGGCAAGGGTCCGGGCGTGGACCGCTGCGGCGACGTGTTCAAGCACGCCAACTCCGCCGGCACCTCGAAGCACGGCGGCGTGCTGGTGCTCGCCGGCGACGACCACGCCGCCAAGTCCTCGACGCTCGCGCACCAGAGCGAGCACATCCTCAAGGCCTGCTGCATCCCGGTGCTCAACCCGTCCAACGTCCAGGACTATCTCGATTTCGGGCTGCACGGCTTCGCCATGAGCCGCTATTCCGGCTGCTGGATCGGCTTCAAGTGCGTCACCGACGTGGTCGAATCGGGCTCCTCGGTATCGGTGGATCCTGCGCGGGTGAAAGTGATCCTGCCCGCCGACTTCGCCCTGCCGCCCGATGGCCTCAACATCCGCTGGCCTGACAGCTTCCTCGAGCAGGAAGCGCGCCTGCTCGACTGGAAGGTCTACGCCGCGCTCGCCTACGTGCGCGCGAACGGCTTGGATCGAATTATTTTCGACAGTCCTCGACCAAGACTGGGGATCGTCACCACCGGCAAGTCCTTCGGCGACGTGATGGAGGCCCTTTCGTCTTTGGGCCTGACCAAGGAAATCTGCGAGGACATCGGGATCCGTCTCTACAAGGTGGCGATGTCCTGGCCGCTCGAGCCGCAGGGTGCGCGACGCTTCGCCGACGGCCTGGAAGAAATCCTGGTGGTCGAGGAGAAGCGCCAGCTGATCGAGTACGAGATCAAGGAGGAGCTGTACAACTGGAAGGAAAGCGTGCGCGCACCGCGCGTGGTCGGCAAGTTCGACGACAGCGGTGAGTGGAGCCGCAGCGGCGGCCAGCCCGCCGGCACCTGGCTGCTGCCGGCGCATTACGAGCATTCGCCCGCGATGGTGGCCAAGGCGATTGCGCAGCGTCTCGAAAAGCTGCAGATGGTTTCTTCCTTGGGAAGCCAGTTTCGCGAGCGGCTGGCCTTCCTCGACTTCAAGGAGAAGGTCCTCGCCAAGCCGCGCGTGACGGCGATCCGGCAGCCCTACTTCTGCTCGGGCTGCCCGCACAACACCTCGAC
>Ga0075430_100001002_pt1 | contig 22335 bp, 15 predicted proteins | sample RhiMetdeltSRZDD4_FD_75294 | JGI IMG/M metagenome (GOLD analysis project Ga0075430, IMG submission 75294) | Populus rhizosphere microbial communities from Tennessee, USA - Rhizosphere MetaG P. deltoides SRZDD4 | ecosystem: Host-associated > Plants > Roots > Rhizosphere > Soil | place: USA... | reverse complement strand
ACGAACTGATCGAGCGGCGCGCTGCTGGCGACGAGAACTGCCGCCGACCGTCCGCTCCGACGACCGGCGCGCCCGGCCCGCTGCCAGGTGGCAGCAATCGTCCCGGGATAGCCGGCCATCACGCACGCGTCGAGCGCGCCGATGTCGATCCCGAGCTCGAGCGCGTTCGTTGAGATGACGGCGCGCACGCTGCCCTCGCGCAGTCCCTTCTCGATCTCGCGGCGGCGCTGCGGCAGGTATCCGCCGCGGTAACCACGGATCTGATCGCGCGTGCCGGGAGGTCCTTCAAAGTCGTCCTTGAGATACGTCGTCAGGATCTCGGTCGACAGCCGGCTTTGCGCGAAGACGATCACCTGGAGCCTGCGCCTCAGGAACTCTGCGGCAAGGCGGCGAGTCTCGGCCAGGTACGATCGACGGATGCCGAGTTGCTGGTTCACGACCGGCGGATTCACGAACAGGAACCACTTCTCGCCGCGCGGCGCGCCGCTCTCGGAAACCAACTCGAAGGGCTGTTCGACGAGCGCCTCGGCGAGCTCACGCGGGTTGGCGATCGTGGCAGACGAACAGATGAATGTCGGGTTCGAGCCGTAATGCTGGCAGATGCGCCGCACACGCCTCAGCACATTTGTCAGATGACTACCGAAGACGCCTCGATAGGCGTGCAACTCGTCGATGATGACGAACTGGAGATTCTCGAACAGCTTGGCCCAGCGCGGATGATGCGGAAGGATTCCCGAGTGCACCATGTCCGCGTTGCTGAGGACGATGTGCGCACGGCCGCGGATGGCGCGCCTGGCGTCTTGCGGCGTATCGCCGTCGTATGTGAAGACGCCGATTTCGAGCTCGCCTCTGCGAGACAGTTGATCGGAGAGCTCGTGCAATTCCGCGAGTTGATCCTGCGCGAGCGCCTTCGTCGGAAACATATACAACGCACGCGTCGATGGATCCTTCAGGACCGTGCTCAGGACTGGCGCGTTGTAACAGAGCGTCTTGCCGGATGCGGTCGGCGTCGTGATGACGACGTTCCGGCGATTCAAGGCGTGTTCGATCGCGGCGGTCTGGTGCGTGTAGAACCCCTGAATGCCGCGATCCCCGAGCGCGGCTCGTAGCCGCTCGTCGAGGCCGCTGATCTCCTCGCCAAACTGCGCGTCACCTGCGGGAAGACGGCGGACGGCAGTGACCCAGGCATCGGGTGAATCGGGACGCTCGAGCACTCCGCCCGTCAGTCGATCCAGCACGAGGGAGAGCGCCAGATCGCCTCCCCTTGACGACAATCCCCGGCCAAGATGGTCAACCTGGAAGGGGGACAGCGTCGTCGCCTCGGTCGGTTCAGGCGGCATGACGCACGATCATAAGGCGAAACCATCGCAGGTTCCAAGTTTCTCGTTCCGTGTCCAAGTTCACTTTGCGCCCGTAAAGGCGTGTCTTCAGACCCGCCCTTGATGTTGGGCTTGGGAGTTGGGAGTTGGAGGTTGGGAGTTTGGTCTGGTACCGTGCTCAGGGCCCATGCAGGACGCTTCACCGACCGACCGCCGTTACAGCCAGACCCAGGATCGCTACGCCGCCGACGACCTGGAGACGATGCAGGAGGCGCGGCTATACACCGACCACGTCTTCGGGCTGGTTCGCGGGTTTCTCGGGTCGCGGGTCCTGGAGGTCGGCTCGGGGATCGGGACGATGACTCGCCGGCTGGTCGACGTCGCCGACACCGTCGTCGGGATCGAACCAAACCGCAATTGCGCCGCGCGTCTTCAGGAGGCCATGGGCGCGCACCCGCGGTTCACCCTGCGCGCCTGCCATTTCGAGGAATGCGATGCCGCGGAGTTGGCGCGTCAGCGATTCGACTCGGTCGTGTTAGTGAATGTTCTGGAACACATCGCAGACGATGTCAGTGCACTGAAGGCGTTCGATCGGATCGTCGTCCCCGGCGGACGGGTGATTGTCTTCGTGCCCGCATTGCAGATGGCGTATGGTCCTCTCGATGCCGAGCTCGGGCATCATCGCCGCTACTCGAAGCGCACGCTCCGCGCGGCGTTAGCGAGCGCGGGCCTCGAGCTGATTCGGCTTCGCTACACTAACCCGATCGGCCTGGCGGGATGGATGTACAACGCGCACGTCAGCAAGTCCACCCGGCACAGTCTCACGCAGGTGAAGCTGTTCGAGACGCTCGTCGCGCCGTGGGCATTGCCGCTCGAACGGCTTCTGCCGCCTCCGATCGGTCTGTCACTGATCGCCGTCGGTCGCAAAGCGATTTAGACGAAGGACAACTGCGATCGAACCGAGTCGAAATCTCTGTCCCGTTCGAGGCGCCACCGTGTGAACTCGGGCAGCCGGGCAAGCGGCAGCGCCAGGTGCTCGCGTGTGCGATCGACGTCACCACGGCCAGCATAGAGCGCAGCCATGTAGTAGCGTGTCGCCGGATCGTCGGCGCCGTTGGCCAGCCGCCGCGTGTGTGCTTCGATGGCCATGTCGCCGAAGCGGGTCGCCGCTTCCAGGTCCCCGCGGGCGCGCTGCAGCGCGCTGAGTTTCTGGTGCAGCTCGATCAGTGTTCGCTCGCGCAGCGCGTGATCGCTGGTCGTGACGAATTCCAGCTCACGGCGATACTCGACGTAGGCCAAATCGTAGTTGCCCCGCAGGTAATGTACGTACCCCAGACGCGAATGCGCGCCGACGATGAGTAACCCCTCGGTCCCCGACATCGCGCGCTCCTGAAGCTCAATCGCGTGTCGCGCCGCGATCTCCGCTTCGTCGAGGTGACCACTCAAGGCCTCCAACATCGAGAGCTGGAGATGCGAATACCCGCCCTCGGGGTTGATCGCGATCGCGCGCCGCAGTTCTTCGATGCCTTCCGGCACCATTCCGCGGAACAGCCAGAACGCGCGCGCAAGCGTCTGGTGGACATCGTGGTTGTCGGGCTCGAGCCGTTGCGCGGTTCCGAGAGAAGCGATCCCTTTGTCGATCTCGCCAAGCTGCAGGTACACACTCCCAAGCCACACGTGTGCGTTGGCCAGATCCGGCTTCAGTTCGATCGCACGGGACAGGTGCTGCAGCGCTTTGCTGTGCAGGTCGCGAAGGCCCAGGAATAACCCCTTCAAATAGCACGCGCCGCCCAGCGCGGACCACGCCGTCGCGTAAGTAGGATCCAGTGTGACCGCCCGCTCGAAGAGACCAATCGCGCGATCCATCGCTTCCCGTCCGGCGGAGCGCATGTTGAGCACGCCACGCGAGTAGGCTTCGAACGCCTCGACCGAACGGGTCTCGTCGCGCTCGATCGCATCGGCGGCTTCCTTGGCGAGTTTCAGCTCGAGACCGCGGCTCACGTCGAAGACGATGCGATCCTGCAGCTCGAAGATCTCATCGACCCGTCCGTCGAGCTTCACCGTTCGAATCAGCTTGCCCGTGAGGACCTCGACAAGTTGTCCAGTCACGCGGATACGGTCGCCAAGACGCTGATAAGCGCCCGACAACACCCACCACGCGCCCAGCCGTCGTCCGATTTCGATCGGCAGATGTTCGCTGGTCCGCTCCGATGGCCGCATCGCGTTCAACAGCTCGGAAATCTGCCCGCGGCCGATCACGGCGAGGTTCTGCAGGTTCTTCAGATCCGCGGTGACGGTTTCCGCGATGCCAGTCCCTATCCAGTCGTCAGCGGCATCACGGGTGACATTGGTGAACGTGAGGACGGCGATGCTCCGCTGGCCTGTCTCGATCCTCGGGGCACGTATTCCCTGCGTGGATTCGTTGGCCTCGAGCCGCCGCGCGATATGGCGCAGGTCGATATGAAGCTCGCGCGCCGTCTGGTAACGATCGTCGGCCGACTTCTGGAGCGCTTTCCGGATAATGCGTTCGAGCTCCGGGAGTACGCCTGGAATGATTCGCGACACCGGCTCAGGGTCGGCGTGAAAGATGCGGTCGAAGGTATCGGCAAGCGTCGGACCGCGGAACGGCAGTCGCGCCGTCAGCAACTCGTAGAGCACGACGCCCAGGGCAAACAGATCCACACGATGGTCCACTGCGTCCGCGCGCAACTGCTCGGGCGCCATGTAGGCGATCGTGCCCAGCACCATGCCTGGCGACGTCACGAGCAGATCCGATGTCGTGCGCAGCGCCTTCTCGGTCGACTTCGGCGACTCCATCTTGGCGAGACCGAAGTCCAGCACTTTGACGAGCCCGCGCTTCGTCTGAATCAGGTTGCCGCTCTTGATGTCGCGATGAACGATGTTGCGGCTGTGCGCCTCGTCGAGCGCGTCGGCGACTTGCGCTGCGATGTCGACCGCTTCGCCAATCGGTACTGGCCCGCGCAGAACACGATCCGAGAGCAGCTCGCCTTCCACGTACTCCATGGCGATGAACAACAGGTCGCCATGCTCGCCGAACTCGTACGTCACCGCGATGTTCGGCGATCGCAATAGCGACGCTGCACGCGCCTCGCGCAGCAGGCGTGCGCGGCTGTCGGCATCCCGTTGACGATCGGGGTTGAGAAACTTCAACGCCACTTGTCGGCCGAGCCGGGTGTCGTCGGCGACGTAGACCTCGCCGCTACCGCCCGCACCGAGGCGTTCGCGAATGTTGTAGTGCAGGATGGACTGCCCGGTCAGCGACGGCGTTGGCACCTGATTCCTTGAGACGCGACGACTGTCGCAAAGGATCCATTCTTAACCACGAGGGACACGAAGATCACGAAGAACGAGGGTTGGGCTACAGTTCACTAGATGCCTACGTCCTTTCGGACGAGACTCAGGTCGGGCGAACGGCTGATCGCCCCGCTCCTGACGCTGAATTCTCCACCTGTGGTCGAGCTGCTGGCCAATGTCGGCTTCGATTGGCTGTTCATCGATGCCGAGCATTCGCCGCTCGATACCGCGCAAATGCAGGCGCTCATGCAAGCGGCGGGCGCCACGCCGTGTGTCGTCCGGCTGTCGGCGAGCGATGAGATGCACGTCAAACGAGCGCTGGATATCGGTGCGGCAGGCATCATTGCCCCGCAGGTCAACTCTGGCGAGCACGCGCAGAAGATCGTCCAGGCGGCAAAATACGCACCGCTGGGTCACCGCGGGGTCGGGATCGCCCGCGCGCACGGCTACGGCCTGCGTGTTCGCGAATACATGCAGAACGCCAACGACGACACCGCCGTCATCGTCCAGGCCGAGCACCGCGACGCGATCGTCAGCATTCGCGACATCGTGCGCGTCGACGGCGTCGATGGAGTCTTGATCGGGCCTTACGATCTCTCGGCCAGCCTGGGTCGCCCCGGCGCGGTCGATCATCCCGACGTTCGCGACGCTATCGCGCGGGTGCGCGACGCCTGCCATGAAGTGAACATCCCCATCGGAATTTTCGGCCTCACCGCCGACGCCGTGAAGCCGTACATCGAGCAGGGCTTCACGATGATTGTTGCCGGAGTCGATACGGTGCTGCTGGCCAATGCGTCCTCGACACTTCTGTCGTCGGTCCGAGCCATCGAGCGAAGTGCACCCGTGGAGACACGCTGACATGGCCTCATCTCTCGAATCCGGGAGCCTGAATCCCACATCGCCACCCGCCGATGCTGCCGCGCAGGGCGCCGCAATACAGGTGCTCAACCAGGTCGCGCTTGGGTATGTCCTGTCAGCGGCACTCAACGTCGCGCTGGAACTTCGAATCGCCGACCATCTGGCGGACGGCCCGCGGTCGGCGGCAGACCTGGCGAAGGATGCCGGCGTCACCGAAGATGGGTTGTATCGCGTACTCAGGGCACTCGCGAGCGCCGGAATATTCGAAGAGCAACAGACCCGCACATTCGCGCTGAACCTGCCCGCCGCGATGCTGCGGCAAGGGCCGGCATCGCTATACGACCTTGGACTGTGGATGACGGATCCCTTCCACTTCCGCGTTTACGCCGAAATGCTGCACTCCGTCACCACTGGACAACCGGCCGCCGAGAGAGTCACCGGCATGCCGGTGTTCGAGTATTTCGCGCGCGAGCCGAAGCTGTCGGCCGTGTTCAACAACGCGATGACGTCGTGGAGCGGTCCGACGGTTGCCGCTGCGCTCAAGGCGTATGACTTCACCGGCATTGACGTGCTGGTTGATGTCGCCGGTGGTCACGGGTACGTCCTGACGGCAGTCTTGCGCCAGTACCCGGTGATGCGCGGTGTCCTCTTCGATTTAGAACATGTCATCGCCGGTGCGGCGTCGATCATCGCGGCAGCCGCGGTCAGCCATCGCGTCGAAACAGTCTCAGGTGATTTCTTCAAGGCGGTGCCGGCTGGTGGCGACGCCTACATCATGAAGAACATCATTCACGACTGGGACGATGACCGGGCGATCGCGATCCTGAAGAACATCAGGACCGCATTCGGCAATCGTCGTGACGGCAGAGTCATTCTGCTCGAGGCGGTGATTCCGCCCGGCAATCGACCGGACTTCGGAAAACTTATCGACCTCGAGATGTTGTTGATGCCCGGGGGTCGCGAACGCACAGCGGACGAGTTCGCGGCACTCTTTGAACGCGGCGGCTTCTCGTTGGCCCGCATCGTGCCTACCGAGTCGCCCTTGAGCGTGATCGAAGCGCGCATCACGTAGTGTCCGGGACCACCGAAGCCTTGGCGGAGGTGGTTAGCCGGACCAGACTCTTAACAACCACGGAGGCCACCCATGACCGTCGACCGCTACACGAAACTCCTATTGACCATCATTGCGCTGGAACTCGGGTGGCTTGCCGTAGGCCACGCCGGCGTTCAAGTCTCGGCGCAGCGCAACGAGGCCACCCCGGTCATCATCCGTGGCGTCGAAGGTCCTCCTGGCAAAGAGGTGTTCATTCCCGTGGCGGTGGTAGGGTCGACCGTGCTCCGGGTGGAATCCGCCCGGCCACTCGAGGTTGTCGCATCGCAACCAGTCAAGATCGAAGCGGACCAGCCGATCCCGGTAGAAACCGGGAACGAACCTCTGCTGATTAGAACGGTGTCGGATCCGCCCGCTGTGCGGCCCGGTGTCGCACCCGACGCGTTCAGACCATAAGGATCAACTCCCAACTTCCAACTCCCAAATTCCAATTCCCAACGCGCGCGTTGGGGGTTGGGGTTTTTGGGAGTTGGGAGTTGACAGTCGCGCCTTTGTTTAGAGTGCCAACTAGAGCTGCCGTGTCGAAAACGAGCGGACGGCGATGATCAACGTGGCGAGCATAAACGCCGCCGCCCACCACACCATCAGCGTCGTCGGCACCGACGAGGTTGAAAACACCGCGGCGCCGACGTTGCGAAGACTGTCGGGTTGCACGCGATACGAGCCCAGGCGCCAGAGTGCATCCGCCGGACTGATCAGGCTGGCGACGATACCAACCGTTCTGGCGGCATGGCTGCCGACGAATCCGCCGACTTGCTCGATCCAGCCGCCGATGAACGCGATTCCATAGAAGCCGAGTGCCGTGACGCCATTCGTCACGGTGCTGAGTCTCGTGCCACCGGCGATCGACACCGTCATGAGCAACAGGACCTCGAGGATAATCAGCGGCAACGCTTCCAGCGGCCGCACGGCCACCGGGCCGACCACCACGCGCATCGACAGCATCACGCCCAGCGACAGCCCCAGCACGTAACCCGTCACCACGACGGCATGGCCCAGCCACTTGCCGATGACGATGTCCGCGCGGCGAACGGGTTTTGATGCGATCGTGTGCATGACACCTGAATCGATCTCGCCTGAGAGCGTATCGACCGGCAGCAGTACGGCGAACAGAATCGACAGGAAGTTGACGCCATACAACCCCGCGACCGCGAGGAACGCCATCACGATCTGTTGCTGAGCAAATGGCGTCGAGGCGCGGATCTGCTCTCGATGAACGAAGAACAAACCAGCGGTATACACGGCGAGAAACGCGGCCGCGCATATGACTGCCGCGGTGACGATGCGACGCCGGCGCGTTTCGTACAACGTGAGATGAGCCACGGTCAGGACGGGAGTGAGCAGGCGCATGGTTATCCAGGCCTCTGATCCTCGCCCATGACCTCGACAAACCACTCCTCGAGCGACTTCGGGCGTGTCCGCAAGGCGTAGACGCTGGTCCCGCGCTCGACGAGCCAGCGAGCAAGCGAAGGAAGAGCCTCCTCGGATCCGACGCGCATCCGTACAACGTCCACGCTCGATTGACAGATGCCCGTGCCGAATGAGGACAGACCCTCGAGCATGCATCGGTCTATAGGACTGATCCGCATTTCGACCTCGATGAGATCCGGCGACTGGCCGAGGACCATCTCGTGAATCGTTTTCCCTTGTTTGACGAACGCGACGCGGTCGCAGGTGGCTTCCACCTCACCGAGCAGATGGGAGTTGAGAAAGACCGTCGTGCCGCGCTCGCGCAACTCCGAGATGATGTCGCGGACCAGCAATCGCCCCAGTGGATCGAGGCCTGACGTCGGCTCGTCGAGAAACACTAAGGCCGGATCGTTGAGAAGAGCCTGTGCCAGTCCGGTTCGCTGCATCATTCCTTTGCTGTAGCCGTGCACAGGGCGATCGGCGGCTTCCAGCAAGTCGACGCGCGCCAGGAGCCGATCGATGCGCATCTCGAGTTCCACACCCGAACGGCCGTAGAGACGCCCGTGAAACCGCAGAAGCTCCCGCGCAGTCAGACAATCGTGAAAACGAAAGTGTTCGGGCAGAAAGCCGATTCGACCGCGCGTCTCGCGATCGCCGAGCGGCGCGCCCAGCACCCGACCCTCTCCCCCATCGGGAGTGACCAGGCTGAGGAGCATCTTGATCGCCGTCGTCTTGCCCGCGCCGTTGGGGCCCAGAAACCCGAAGATCTCACCGGCGCGCACCGCCAACGAGAGGTCCGCCACGGCCAGCGTCGGGCCGAACCACTTGCGGAGTCCCCGCGTGTCGATCACGAGGTCGGTCACTTCAGCGATTCTGCCATCTTCAACATGTCGACAGTCGAGAGCGCGCCGTTCATACCGAACACCTCTCCGTCGCGCGACCAGAGATAGCTGTTCGTAACGGAGCGTCCACCCTCGGGCGTACGCCGCACTCGCTCGATGGCCACGGCGGGATACCCGTTAATCGTGATCTGTTTGAAGGACGTCGCGGCCGCCGGTATCGGCAGGAGCAGCGTCGTATGCCAGTCGATCGACTGCGCGAAATCGCGTGCCTCGATTGGCGACAGGCCGAGGATGCGCAATCCGATCTCGCCGAACGCTGGCAGATTGATTCCATCCGGCAGCACCACTTCCGGCGACTGTGCCTGGAGGAACTCGACAACGGGTCTGTCGCCGCGCTCGTATCGCATGACGACGACGGGAGGAATGCGCACATCAACGACTTGCCCATCCAATCCCTCCGGCACCTCGAGGTCATTGATGGCTAGCGTATCCATGATCTGCCGCAAACGGTTCGCATCGCCGGTCGCGCGCATTCGCTGCTGCCCTTTGACTTCGATCGCGGTACGGACCGCCCCCGTCGGCTCATACGTCGGCACTTTCACCGTGATACCGGCCGCCGCTCCCGCCTGTTCTGGTGAGACAACGCCAATCGGCGGACCGGGATCCTCGAGCACCTGGATCTGTTCGCCGATCAAACGTGGCGGGTCGAGATTCTCGGATTCGAGGACGGCGATACGGCTCTCGTCCACCGGCACGGCGACGAAGTTGACGACGCGAAATAGCGCCAGGAACGACTGCGCCGATGCCCGTACCGATGGGACGCTCAGCAACCCGCCAATGACTGCCACGACAACGGCAGGCGCGGCGATCGTTCGCAGTCGCGGCCATGGGGCGCGGGATCGTGCTGTATCCTGCTCACGAAGCGATGACTGCAACCGCGCGGCAAACGCCGGGGACGGCTCGCGGCGCAGACTGTTCAAGTGGCTGTCTTCCATGATGTCCTCGGACCGCGGGGCCCGATCCCGCGGCGACTTTCCTGTTCACGCGGGGGCTAAAGCCCCCGCGCTACGTCGAGTTTCTGGTCACGCTACGTCGGTTTCTCGTCACCATCGTTCGCGCAGCGTCTGGACCGCGCGATGAACGATCGTCCCCACGTTCGATTCACTGAGCCCGGTAGCGGCGGCGATCGCGCGATTGGTCATTCCGGCCCCGTATTTCATCGCCAGCAATTCGCGTTCGCGATCGGGCAACTGCTGCAATAGCGCAGCAAGGCGTTCGCCATCCGAGTCGCGCACCGCCTGATCCTCCGGGGTGCCCGCGGCCGTCACACTCGATGCCTCATCGAGGGTCACGAATGGGCGCCGCGCCCGCACATGGTCGGCCGCGACGTTCCGCGCGATGCTGAGAAGCCACGTCGAGAACGCCGCCAGATCGCGGCGATACCGGTGTCGTGCACGCCATGCCTTCTCGAACGTTCGTGCCGTGAGATCCTCCGCGTCAGCGGTGACTCCGAACCGATACCGAAAGAAGTTGTAGATGCGCGGAAGCTGATCGGCATAGACCGCGTCCCAGTCGGGCTCAGCAGCCGAGATCCACCGCGCCAATCGGCCCGGCATCGCCTGTTCGATGGGCATCTGAGGGAAATATACGGCGCTCGCGGCGACGTATCACATCAATGGCGGTGAGACGATTGGGGGCCGCGCTGGACTGGGTCGCTGGAACCCGCCAGAATTGATCGGATATGTATCCGAAACTCCGCGCATTCAGTCGTGCGCTCATCTACGGACTTGCCAGCCTGCTGTTCGTTGCGGTCGTTCATGGACAATCACCCCTCGGGCCGCCCAGCGAAGCCAATCATTTCATCGAGACTCCGAAAGGATGGACGCAGCCCAAAACGCCCTGGGGCGATCCAGACATCCAGGGCATGTGGCCGATTTCGTTCGTCGGCAGCGTGCCGCTCGAGCGTTGCGCCGGTGGTTCCGGTCGAGGACGAGGTACCCCTCCTCCTCCTTGCGATCCCAACAAAGAGTTCCTGACGGAAGCCGAGTACCAAGCGCGCCTCGACGCAGCCTCCAAGCAGGTCGATCGACATGCTGCCGCCGTTGCCGCCGGAAATTTCGGTGAGGCCCTGCAAACGGGCGTGACCGATCCCACCGCACCACAGCGACAGACGTCTCTCATCGTCGATCCACCGAATGGAAAGCTTCCCGAAATGACGGCTGAGGGAAAGCGACTGTCAGCTCTCATGAAAAGCAGTTGGGCGCTCCCAGGCGAAACGCCGGAGTGGGATTCCTACCTCGACTTCGACAGCTGGGACCGGTGCATCACCCGCGGCATGCCCTCGTCGATGATGCCGTATCGCTACAACAACGGTGTGCGGATCATGCAGGTTCCCGGCTACGTGATCCTCGATCTCGAAATGGTGCACGAGACGCGAATCGTTCCCGTCGACGACCGCCCTGCGCTGTCTCCGAAGATCAACCACTGGATGGGGGAATCGCGCGGTCACTGGGAGGGCAACACGCTCGTCATCGAAACGACCAACTTCAGGACCGGCCCCTCGGCGACCAACATCGGCGTGATGGGCTCACCTCCTGGAAACAGGTTCCCCGTCAGCGAGCAGATGAAGATCACGGAACGCATCACGCGTTTGAACAACGACTTCCTGCTCTACGAGATCAAGACCGAGGATCCAGTGATTCTCACGCGCTCGTGGACTGCGCGCTATCCCTTGAAGCAGGATTCATCGTACGAGTGGTGGGAGTACGCCTGCCATGAGGGGAACCGCACGATCGGCGATTACATCAACGCGTCACGCGCCGAGCGCGCTAGCCAGTCGGAGGCCAAGTGAGGCGCCACACTGGCAAGATGGCACTCGTCATCGCCGCGATTGTCATTGCGGCATCCACCATCACCACACCGGCAGCCATTTCCGATCCCGTAGCGATTGCTACAGGGCGGCTCGCTGGTGTGACACTGCCATCAGGTGTGAGAGCCTTCAAAGGCATCCCATTTGCGGCACCGCCAGTCGGCGATTTGCGTTGGAAAGAGCCGCAACCTCCTGCGAAGTGGGAAGGCGTCCGCAAGGCGGAACAGTTCAGCGACGTGTGCGTGCAACCGTCGCAACCGAATCGTGTGCCGAACAACGTGACCGTCGATTTGCCCGATTCGCCCAAGACGAGTGAGGACTGTCTGTACTTGAATGTCTGGACCGCCGCAAATCGCGCCAACGAGCGACTGCCGGTCATGCTGTGGATCTTCGGCGGGGCGTACACGGAGGGTGGCGGATCGAGTAAGCACAACGACGGTGAGAACCTCGCCAGGAAAGGCGTGGTGCTGGTCACTTTCAACTATCGCCTCGGCCCGTTCGGGTTCTTCACACACCCCGAGCTGACAAAGGAGTCCGGACACAATGCGTCCGGCAATCAGGCGCTCATGGACACGATCGCCACGCTGCGATGGGTGAAAACGAATATCGCGGCGTTCGGTGGTGATCCGGGCAACGTGACGATTTTTGGGGAGTCCGCGGGAGCCGCAATGGTTGGGGGCCTCGTCGGATCACCCGTGGCAAAAGGTCTCTTCCATCGCGCGATCAGCGAGAGCGGCGCATGGATGGGACTGGGCATGGCGCCCATGACAGCTCGCGCGCAGGCCGTGCAGCAGCAGGTGCCTGGTCCGGGACGTGGAGGCCGTGGCGGCGGGGAAGCGAGCCAGCCTGCGACTCCTCCCCCAGCGCCTCCCCCGCTTCCGCCGCTCGCGGACCTCCGGGCGCGCTCGACGCAAGAAATTGTGAAGACGCTCCGTGGCTCCGGGATGATCGTCGACGGATGGGTCGTGCCCGAGGATCTCTCGATCACGTTTGCCACTGGCAAACAGAACGCAGTTGACATCATCGCCGGATCCAATAAGGACGAGCACACGTCGCTCGGTGGCAACATCGCCTTCCGCGACACGATGATGTGGGCCATGCGGCTCTTTGCCGAGCGTCAAACGGCAATCGGCAAGCGCGCCTACTGGTATCTGTTCACGCACGAACCGCCGATCGAACCGGGCGGCAAAGACCTCAAGGCCACGCACGCGACGGAGATCGTCTACGTCTTCAACAATCTCTGGGCGCCACGCGTGATCCCCGACGTCAGCTCACCGAAACTGGCGATGGAATCCGAGCGGGATCGGAGAATGGCCGACGAGATGTCGTCCTACTGGGTCAACTTCGCGAAAAATGGCGACCCGAATGGACGCGGCCTTCCCAACTGGCCGCGGTTCAAGGACCGTAATGCACCGCCGCACATCCTTGGCGAGATTAAGGATCATCCTGGCACAGATGTGCTGAACGCTTACGACGCCAAGTACGCCGAGGTCCTCAGAGCGCTGAAATGACCCCGGGGGTAATTTCCCTCTGGCTCCGTCGGAAATTACCCCGGGGTCTTAGAATCGGGCCAGATACGATGCCTTGAAAAAGAAGGCGCGGGCTGTCGGTCGATAGGGATCGACGTCGAGCCGCTCCCAGAGCGATCCGTAACCGGCGTGAACCACGGTGCCGGGCACGAGCTCGTACGAAGCGAGGAAATCACCGAGCACCTGACGCCGCGAGCTGTCGTACTGCACGATCGCCCGCATGAGGAATTGCGGCGTGAACTGGTAGGTGTTGCGAAGATTGACGATGTACACGTCGTAGACCTTCTCGCCGGTATCGCGGCGCTCGAAGTGCACGAAGGTGTACGAGAAGCTGTGATTCAGCTTCGAGTTGGGTTGGAGCCCGACGCGCGCGCTGAGTGCGCGCCTCTGGCCCTGGAACGGGTCCACCTCGTCGTAAAACACCGATGGGCCGCTATTGACGTTACCGCCCAGGCTCAGCCACTTCGTGAACTGCGCACCGCCGTCGGCCATCACACGACCCACCTCGAAGCGTTCGTGCGCGAAGGTTTCGTGACCACGCGACATGTCCAGTCGCAGGTAGCCCTGACGCGTGAAATTGAAACGTATCGCTGGTATCACCTCGAGCTCACTGCCGCCCTGAATGCGGTCGTCCCCGGCGGTCACCCAGATGAAGGGGTTTATCCGCTTCAGCCACGGGTACCGCTTCTCGTCGGGATAGAAACTGAGCCCTTGATACTGCCAGCCGCGGGTCAGGCCAACGCGATTGATAAACGCGGTATCCATGCGAAAATCGCTGCTGTAGTGCTCGAGCTGACCTGAGACGGCAACACGTCTCGTCTCGTACGAGTACGTCAACTGACCGCCGAATCCGGTCGCCGAGTCCGAGAGCTCGCTTGCGGATTCGCTCACAATCACGTTTCCGTTCCAGCGAAAGCGATCGCCGTGCTTCAGCGAAATATCGGCGGCGATCACTCGGTTGTAGTCGCGCTGAAATTCGGTGTCGGTTACCAGCACCCCCGCGTACTGACCATCACCAAAGTTGCGAGTCCCTCGCCCGATCGCGTACATCTTGCGACCATCAGGGACTGACTCGTCAGGCGCCATGAGCGTGGCGAACGTGTAGCGCCCGGACGTCCCGGTCAGCTTCACGCCCGCGCTGGGATCCACGATTCGCCGCGTGTGCACCGCCGTGCGCATCGTCGAGTCAAAACCCGTGCCGGCGAGGTTGAACAGGCCGAGCCCCTCCATGAAGAACGGCCGCTTCTCGCTGAAGAAGATCGGATAGCGCTGGTTCACCTCGACCTCGAACGCGTCGCTTTCCACCTGGCTGAAGTCGGGATTGACGGTCGCATCGAGCGTGACCGTGGAGGTGATGCCGTATTTCAAACTGGCGCCGAAATCTCCCTGCTGCCGCGCATCCTGCCAGGCTCCCGCTGCACGCACCTGATTGTGCGAATAGGTGGCGCTTGGAATCACTTCGAGCAGCAGCGGCTGCTTCAACGATCCAAACGCGACCGGGGCATGCGCCTCGAAGACCCATTCACCCGGCTTCATCTCCGGCCACGACCACGAGATCCCCAGACGGCTGTTTCGTCTGAAGAAGAGCATGTTCATGCGCACGTCATCCCCACCGCGAAACCTGATGCTCTGAAGCGGCAGCCGCATTTCGACGACGTAACCCTCTGCGTCAACCTTACCGGCACTCTGCCAGAGCCAGTCCGGTGCGGTGTCTTCGTTGGAACTCTGGAGCGCATCCATCTGGATGCCGCTGGGGTTGACGAACATGTGATAGGCGATTTGACCGGCCCGGCTCGAGTCGAGGCTTACGCCGACCCAATCGTCGCTCCACACGTTGTCGCGCCGGCTGATCGTCGACCTGATCTTGGCGGGTTCGTCGTCATAACAGCGAAATGCGAAGTAGATGGCCTCGCTGTCGTAACCGATCCAGACACTCGTGCGCTGTTGTTCAGGTTCGCCCCGAAGGGGGTTGTACGACATCCATTTGTCGAGCGGCAGCGGTTCGCCCGACCACAACTCATCGTCCAGGACGCCATCGATCTTTGGCGGCACCGTGGCGCGGCGGGCGCGCAAATCCTCATGGGTTGGGGCACCTGAGTCTTCACGGGCTGGCGTCTGTGCCGGGACGGGTGTCGCTGTCAGCAGCGCGGATGCCAGGCACAACGCGGGTACAAGACGCACGAATCCTCCGAGGTGTCTTTCAATCCGCAATCTTTGACGGAGAAAACGCGCGTTCGGTTGCGTTCCGGTTATCTTTTCCGGGTCGCCAACCTTTTCTTGACCACCTCCGTCCAACGTGGCTAGCATACCTAACTAGTTAGGCCTAACTAGCTAGGCTTCAAACCGGGACCGTCATGAGCACATCACGAAACGACATCCTTCAAGGCACCCTGACGCTCCTCGTTCTCAAAACCCTCGCCTCGAACAAGCGGATGCATGGATACGCGATCACGACCCACGTCCAGCGCGTCTCCGCCGACCTCCTACGCGTGGAAGAAGGCTCGCTCTATCCGGCCCTGCACCGAATGGAGCAACAAGGCTGGCTGAGGTCCGAGTGGGGCCTTACAGAGAAGAACCGTGAGGCCCGCTTCTACTCCCTCACGGGACTCGGACGGAAGCAACTGGCGCTCGAGGAGGAGAGCTGGGCCCGGTTTACCGAGGGTGTAGGCCGCGTCCTTCGTTATGTCTAACGAGGTCCGCCTTTAGCCAGCGCTCAGAGGTAACACTATGCCTTGGCTACGCCGACTGCTGAATACGTTTCGTCCGGGTCGAGTCCAGCGGGACATCGATCGCGAGATCTCTTTTCATCTTGCCGAGCGAGCCGACCAGCTGCGGAGCGAGGGTATCGGCCCTGAAGAAGCGAATCGGCGCGCACGGCTTCAGTTCGGCAATCCTGTCGTTCAGCGTGAGCGCACGTGGGACGTCGATATCGCCCGGGCGGTGGACGCCACGATGCGAAATACGCGCTACGCCTTTCGCACGCTCACCCGCACACCTGGGTTCACGGTGACAGTCGTGCTGACGCTGGCGCTTGGCATCGGGGCAAACACCGCGGTCTTCTCCGCCATTGACACCGTCCTGTTGAGGCCGCTGTCGTTTCCCGACGGCGATCGCCTCGTCGAGCTGACGCAGGTGCGCGAAGGGTCGGGCGAGACGCGCATCGCGCCGGTGCGCCTCCAGGACTGGAATCGGTTGAACGTGACCTTCGACGGGATTGCAGGTCACTACGTGGACGACATCGTCGATACCCGTGGCGAACTGCCGGAGCGATTCCGTCGCGCTTTTGTGACTCGTGGATTTTTCGACGTCCTGAAGGTGACGCCGGCGATCGGCCGCGGCTTCGTGGCATCCGAACATACTGTCGCGCAGCCAATCGCGAACATCATCAGCGATCGGCGCTGGCGCCGCCTCGGTGCGGATCCCTTGATCGTTGGACGCGCGGTCAAGATGCAATACGCCTCCATCATCACAATCGGGGTCATGCCCGCAGACTTTCAGTTCCCCGCCAGTGATGTGGATATGTGGAGCGCTGACGACGCCGATGCGCCGTGGGCGCAATCGCGAGCGCTGACGTGGCTCACCGGCATCGGCCGACTCCGCCAGGGCGTCACGCTCGCGCAGGCCGAGACGGATCTGAATCGAGTGCAGACGTATCTCGCCTCGCAATATCCCGACACTGACCGCGACGTACGCGTGCGTGTCACGCCGCTCAAGGACACGGTGGTCGGGGACAGCCGCGCGTCACTCTGGCTGCTGTTCGGCTCCGTGTCGGTGCTGCTGTTGATTGCGTGCACGAACATCGCAGCTCTCCTGCTGTCCCGCGCGGCCAATCGCGAGCAGGAGATCTCGGTTCGCTATTCGCTGGGGGGGTCGCGACGAGCCGTCGTCGCTCAACTCCTGACCGAGGCGGCCGTCCTGGCAACGAGCGGCGCACTCGTCGGCTTCCTCCTCGCCGTCATCGCGTCCAGGGCGTTTCGATCGCTCGCGCCCGAATTGCCGCGGGTGAATGAGATCACCGTTGACGGACGCATCCTTCTCTACACCATCGCGTCGACCGTCATCGTCGCGCTGCTGTGCGGCCTGGTTCCGGCGTTGCGGGGCGCGCGTGGGGTCAGACCCCTTCGCAGTTCTGCACATACATCGCTCTCGCAGCGCCACTTGATCCAATGGCTGCTCGTCGGCGTGCAGGTCGCCCTCTCAGTCACACTCCTTGCGGGCGCCGGATTGCTGCTGCGAAGCGTCGAGGCGTTGTCGCGCGTGGACTTCGGGTTTGACTCCAGCCACGTGCTGACACTGCACGTGAGCGGCACGTACGGCTGGGAAACGACTGACATGCACGTGCAGCGCATCAACCGCGTCATCGATGAGGTCGGTGCGCTCCCGGGCGTCGAGTCCGTGGCCGTCACGTCGACGTTGCCGGGTGTGCGCGATGAACAACAGTTGGAGTTCACGCTCGCTGAAGGGCGCTCCGACTCGGCGCCGCGCATGTTCGCCGAGACCCGGGTCGTGTCGCCGGCCTACTTTCAGACTCTGCGGATACCGTTGCTGACGGGTGAACTGTGCCGGCGCCCCGCGGATGCCGGTGGCAAGACGGGAGTGATCACAGAGACCCTGGTCAACCGACGCTTCGCCGACCTCTACCTACCGGATCGCGAAGTGATTGGCCTTCACCTCTCTGGCGGTCTCGACGGTTTGGTCAAGAACGGTCATCTCTTCGGTAACCCTCCCCCATCCAGGATCGTCGGCATCGTGGGTGATGCGCGGGAGACGGGTGCCGACCGTGCGCCGGCGCCGACCGTATACACGTGCTTTAGTGCTCCCACTCCCGCGCCGTGGCATCTGGTGCGGACGAACGGCGATCCGTTGGCGATGGCCGAAACCGTTCGCCGCAAGATCCACGAGCTCGAGCCGCAGCGATCGGTGTATGACGTCGCCCCGCTCGAGGGACGCATGGGTGACGCATATGCGCAGAACCGGGTACGCACGTGGCTACTGACACTCTTCGCGCTGACGGCGTTGGCGCTCGTTTGCGCCGGCGTCTACGGCACACTGAGCTACGCCGTCGGCCTTCGTCGCCGTGAAGTCGCACTGCGCCTCGCGCTTGGCGCACTCCGGCGCAGCGTCGTGCATCAACTGACGACGACGAGCATTCGCATCGTGGGAACGGCCTCTGCCATTGGCTTGGTGCTCGCGCTCGTCTTCACGCAAAGCCTGTCGACCATGCTCTACGGCGTCACGCCGACCGATCCAGCAACGCTGGGCGGCGTCATGCTCCTGGTCGTCGCCGTGGCGCTCATCGCTGCTTTCATTCCGGCCGCGCGCGCGACGTTTGTGCAACCGATGCGCGCCCTGCGAGAGGAGTAGAGAACGTGACGTGGCTTCGACGCGCGTTGAACACGTTGCGCCCGTCGCGGATTCAGCGCGACATCGACCGCGAGCTCGCCTTCCATATCGCTGAGCGCGTCGATCAGCTGCGCGGGCAGGGGCTCAGCCACGACGAGGCGACACGACGGGCGCGAGTCCAGTTCGGCAACGTGATCCTCCAGCGGGAACGCACTCGCGATGTGGATATCGCGCGAGGTCTCGACACCTGTCTCCGCAACTTGCGTCATGCGGTTCGCACGTTGATCAGCACACCTGGGTTTTCGATAACGGTTGTTCTGACGCTGGCGCTCGGCATCGGCGCTAACAGCGCGGTCTTCTCGGCAATCGATGCCGTGCTCTTGCGACCGCTGCCCTTTCGTGATTCCGACCAGTTGATGCGCCTGCGCCAGGCGCAAGAGACCGAGTCGGCGATAGCACCGCCGCGGCTGGAAGACTGGAACCGGCTGACTTCATCTTTCGCGGCGATCTCCGGTTACTACATCGAGGACGTCTCCGACACCACCGGCGAGTTCCCGCAACGGCTCAGGAGGGCCGTCGTCGCCCCACGCTTTCTCGAAGTGCTGAACGTCACACCGGCGCTCGGACGACGGTTCAGCGCCGACGAGTATCGAAGCGGCGGGCCGCCTTCCGTCTTGATCAGCGATCGCTATTGGAAGACGCGTCTCGGCCGTCATCCCGGCGTCCTGGGCACCGCTCTTCACATTGCCGATCGCGCGTACTCGATTGTGGGCGTCCTTCCTGCCGACTTCGCGTTCCCCGATCGCGAAGTGGATTTGTGGTGGCCATATCCAGTCGATAGTCCGTTGACCGTGGATAGTGCGGAAAACCGGCAGCTTCAGTGGTACACGGGCATCGGTCGCCTCAGGCCGGGTGTCGAACCGGCGCAGGCACGGGAAGACCTGACCCTGATCCAGGCGCAACTCGCGAAGCAGTATCCCGTTACCGACGCCCCCATCAGCGTTCGCATCGTGCCGCTCGCAGACACAGTTGGAGGTGCTTTTCGCGGCTCATTGTGGCTCCTCTACGGCGCGGTGTCCTTGCTGCTGCTCATCGCGTGTATCAACATCGCTGCTTTGCTGCTGTCGCGCACTGCGAGACGCGAACGGGAGATCGCTCTCCGCGTCTCGCTCGGCGCATCACGCTCGACAATCGCCGGTGAGCTGTTTGCGGAGACGGCTGTTCTCGTCTGTGTCGGTGCAACCAGCGGCGTCCTCGTCGCTGCTGCGGTCTCCCGGGCGTTCCAGACGTTCGCGCCCCGCCTGCCACGCCTCGAGGCCATCGGAGTCGAGCCGAGGATGCTGCTGTATTCGCTCGCCGCCGCTGTCGTCGTCGCGTTGCTGTGCGGGCTCTTGCCAGCCATTCGCGGTGCGCGCGGCGTCGCTTCACGAACTCACGGGGCCGGCCGACGACTCTTCCATCACTCGATTCAGTGGTCACTCGTCGGTGTGCAGGTGACGCTGTCCATCACGTTACTGTCGGGCGCCGGGCTCCTCATGCGCACTCTCGACGCGCTCTCTCGGGTTGAACCGGGGTTTGATGCGGCGCGAATCCTTGCCTTCCGTGTCAGCGGCAACTGGAACGAGAACTACGACAACCCTGCAGGGCTCGTTCGACGCGTCGACTCGACTCTCGACGATCTCAGCGCCATCCCAGGTGCCGAAGCGGTGGCGACCTCCTGGACATTACCGGGAGCGCCAGGTCCGTATGAAATCGAGTTCGAGCTTGGTGGCGCGACGTCAGCCGCCAGGCAACCGGTGATCGGCGCGTGGCGAACAGTTTCGCCGAGCTACTTCAAGACAATGGGTGTTTCGCTGCTGTCGGGAAGCCTGTGCCGGTCGCTTCCCTCTGGGATCCATAGACCAGGTTCGTCCCTGGACGTCATGGTGAACCGAAGGTTCACGGACCGATATTTCCCGGGCAGTTCGCCCATCGGGGCTGACCTGAGTTGGGACAACGGCTCGCTGACCGGAAGGATCACCGGAATCGTTGGAGACGCGCGTGAGCTTGGCATCGACCACGACATTGCGCCGACGGTCTATTCCTGCGACAGTGCGCCGAATCCATTTCCGTGGTTCGTCGTCCGCACCGAAGGCGACCCGGCCCTCATCGCAGCCGTCGTCCGTCAACGCCTCAACCAACTCGAGCCTCTGAGATTCGTGTACGAGATGGCGCCGCTCGAGGCTCGCATCGGCGATGCGTACTCCCAGAACCGCCTGCGCGCATGGCTCGTGATGCTCTTCTCGAGCACTGCGCTGGGCCTCGTGTGCACTGGCATCTACGGAACCTTGAGCTATGCCGTCAGCCTCCGTCGTCGAGAAGTCGCTCTCCGCTTGGCATTGGGCGCCCTCCGGCGAAGCGTGGTGTATCAGCTGATGGCGACGAGCATTCGCATCGTGGGGACGGCGTCTGCCATCGGCTTGGTGCTCTCACTCGTCTTCACGCAGAGCCTGTCGAACATGCTCTACGGCGTCACGCCGACCGATCTGGCAACGCTGAGCAGTGTCATTCTGCTAGTCGTTGCGGTCGCTTTTGTGGCCGCCTTCATTCCCGCCGCGCGCGCGACCTTCGTGCAACCGATGCGGGCCTTGCGCGAGGAGTAAGCAATGGTTGCATGGCTCCGACGCGTGTTGAACACGTTGCGCCCCGCGCGGATTCAACAGGACATCGACCGCGAGCTCGCGTTTCACCTCGCCGAGCGCGTCGACGAACTGCGCGCGCAGGGGCTGCCGGAGCCCGACGCCAAACGCCGCGCCAGGCTTCAATTCGGTAATCCCCTGGTGCAACGGGAGCGGACACGTGATGTCGACGTCGCAGACGGACTCGATGCCCTGGCCCGCCACGTCCGTTACGCGGTGCGCGCCCTTCTCCGCGCTCCGGGGTTCACGATCACCGCCGTGCTCACTCTCGCCCTCGGTATTGGGGCAAACAGCGCCGTGTTCTCCGCAATGGATAGGGTCCTTCTGCGGGCGCTACCGTTTCCAGACGCCAATCGGCTGATGTATGTGACGCAGACGAGCGACGGTGCCGGGGACAGAGCGATCGCCGGTGTCCGCATCGATGACTGGAATCGCGCCAACTCGACGTTCGAGGCGATCACGGGATACCACGTGGAGGACGTCTCGGACACCACCGGCGATCAGCCCGAGCGCATTCAGCGAGCCACCGTGCTGCCGCGCTTTCTCGAAGTCTGGGGCATCGAGCCGGTGATCGGGCGGGGGTTCACGGGCGCTGAGCATCGAATGGGAGGCCCACAGGCCATCCTGATCAGTGAACGCTACTGGCGTCGTCGCTTTGGTGCGGATGCCGCGGTCTTGAACAAGAGCGTCCGAATCACAGGCAGGTCGTACCCGATTGTCGGCGTCCTGCCTGCGTCCTTCATGTTCCCCGAGCGTGATGCGGATTGGTGGGTCCCTGAATGGGTTGATGCACCCTGGATGCTGCCGCGGGAATACTCCTCGTACGTCACGATCGGAAGACTCAAACCCGGCACCACACTCGAGCAGGCTCGCGACGACCTGGCCGCTGTGCAACGCAGGCTCGGCGACCAATACCCGAGGACAGACCGTGACATCCGCCCCAAGATCGTCCCGCTCAAGGAGATGTTCGTCGAAAACGTTCGCGCTTCGCTGTGGCTGCTGTTCGGCGCGGTCTCGCTCTTGTTGTTGATTGCCTGCACGAACATCGCGTCATTGCAGCT
>Ga0075430_100000999_pt1 | contig 22353 bp, 14 predicted proteins | sample RhiMetdeltSRZDD4_FD_75294 | JGI IMG/M metagenome (GOLD analysis project Ga0075430, IMG submission 75294) | Populus rhizosphere microbial communities from Tennessee, USA - Rhizosphere MetaG P. deltoides SRZDD4 | ecosystem: Host-associated > Plants > Roots > Rhizosphere > Soil | place: USA... | reverse complement strand
GCGCGCCGGCATGCGCTGGTCCGACACCGGCGGCGACGCGATGCTCGCCCTCCGCGCCCGCCTCCGCTCGCACCGCCCGCTCGCCGCCTGACCTGGACTACAAATGTGAGTCACACCCGGTTGGACTGCCCGCTTGACAGCTCGATGCGCACGTCGAACGGGCCGGCACTCCCCGTGACAAGGCTTACCATTGATGATGATGCAGCAGATTAGGCAGTGGCGCTATCCCGCGGATGGCCGGCGCGACCTGCGCCTGGACTTCCTGCGCGGCTACGCCGTCTTCGCGATGATCAGCGATCACGTCGCGGGGATCTCCTGGTTCTCGCCGTTCACCGGCGGCAACCGGTTCGTCACCTCGGCGGCCGAGGGGTTCGTCCTGCTGGCCGGCCTGGTCTTGGGGATGGTCTACGGGCCGAGGATCGCCCGGGACGGCTGGCTCGCCGCGGCGGACCCGATCCTGCGCCGGGCTGCCGTGCTGTACGGCGTGACGGTCGGCCTGACGCTGATCTTCGTGGCGCTATTCCAGTTCACGGAGCTGCGGCTGTGGCTGGATCGCACATACGGGCTGGGGCTGGCAGACCCCGTGGAGCTGGTCGTCGGGACGTTGACGCTCCACTTCGTCTACCACGGTACGGACATTCTGCTGCTCTACTGCGTGTTGATCGCCGTATCCCCGCTGTTGCTGCTCTTCCTCTCACGTGGCCGCTGGCCGCTGGTGCTGGCCGGCTCATGGTTCATCTGGCTCGCCCACCAGTTCTATCCGGCCCAGGTCGCGATCCCGTGGACGGTCACCAACGCCTACTACTTCCCGGTCGCCGGGTGGCAGGTGATCTTCGTCAGCGCGCTGATCGTCGGGTACTACCGAGAGCAGGCGGCCCGCTTCCTCAGCAGGGTGCCGGTTGGGGCCTGGCTCGGCCTCTTCTCGGTCGGCCTGGCGGTGCTGATCGTGATCCAGCGCGCCCACGACACCGGCCGCCTGGCCTCCTGGCCGGTCCTGGGACCGCTGGCCGGCGACCTCTACTACCAGGTCTTCGACAAGCCGTCCGTGGCGATCGGCCGGCTGGTCGCATCGGCGATCGTCGCCGGGTTCACCTACGCGCTGGTGACGGTCTGCTGGGTGCCGCTCCGCACGGCCCTCGGGTGGTTCGTCATGCCGCTCGGGTTCAGCTCGCTGCGCGCGTACGGCATGCATCTGCTCGTCATCGTCGCCGTCTACAACGTCGAGCCTCTGGCCGACCTCTACGATCGGTCCAGGACGGGCAACACCGTCTTGCAGATCGTCACGGTTGGCCTGACGTTCCTGCTGATCGTCGGATGGAAGCGGCTGGAGGAGGGGATCGGCGTGGACGTCGGCGCCGGCATGCTCCCCAGCCTGCTCGCGCATCAGCGTCGGCAGGTCTTGATCGGGGCGGCGAGCGGGCTGCTCCTGGTGGTCGCCGCCACCACCGTGCTCGTCGCGGGGCCGGTGCGCGCCTCGCGGAGCGCCGACCCGACCGACCTGACGGTCGACGCGGGCCTCCTCCGCTACATCCCGCAGGACGCGCCGCCGGATCGGCCGCTCACGGTGCTGCTGGTCCTGCACGACGCCGACACGACCGGTCCGGAGGCGGCCCGGTCGCTCCTGGTGCCCGCGTCCCAGAACGGCTGGGCGGTGATCGCGCCGACCCTGGCGTACGGCGAGTGGTCCGATCCGGAGCAGGTCGTCGGCGAGATGCTGGTCCAGCTTCCGCTCCTCCGGGAGCTGGTCCAGCCGGGCGAGGCGTGGGAGGATCGCCCGATCGGCGAGCGCGTGCTGGTCCTGGGTGAGGGGCGGGGCGCCCACACCGCCGTCGCGTTTGCCCTCTTCTACCCGGAGAGCACCTCGGCCATCGCCACCGTCGGGCCGGCGCCGTGCGTCGTCCCGTCTACGGCCCAGCTCGCAACGCCGGATGCGCCGCCACTGCCGTTCCCGTACGGCGTGGACGACCTAGAACTGTACGTCGGCGATGAGCTGGAGACGGAGGAGCTGCGGGAGGTCGCCGTCTGGATGGGGCTGGTGCCAGATGACGATGTCGTCGCCAACAGTTGTCCGTGGGGTGCCCTGGCCGGACGGGCGCCGAGCGAACGTGCGGATCTCTTCCTGACGCTGCTCCGCCGGGCCGGTGCGCGCGTCGAGGGGGCCGAGTATCCGGAGCCCGGCTCCAGTGGGCGAGCGCGGGAGGAGGCGGTCAAGTCCCTGACCAGGACCAGAACGACGGCCTCCCCCTGAGGACCTGCCCTCGCCCTACGTACCCGTCCCCCTTTCTCTCACCGCCCCCGTTCCATCATCGGTCCTGCTGGTTGCCTGAAGGGGTCAGTCAGCATGCCCGCCGTCACACTGCGCAGCCCGGGTTGTCGAAGCGGATGGAGCGATCTCACGACGGCTCTCAAAGATGATCATCTCGCCGGACGGAAGAGCGATGCTACTTGTCAGGAAGCAAAGGGTGCATAGCTGGTTCCTGGTCCATCACCTCTTCGCCAACCACCCGCTGCCGATGCTGGTCTACGACGTCGAAGCGCTGGTCGTCCACAATGCGATGATGGCCTCGTACGGGTACACGCGCGAGGAAGTCGTCGGGATGCATATCACCCGGCTCCTCCCGCCGGAGGACGTCCCGGCGCTGCTGGCGATCATCCACGACACCGTCCGGCCAGGGCGTGCGCCGTACCGGCCGCCGATGCTCTGGTGGCACGTCTACAAGAACGGCCAGATCCGGGACGTCGAGATCGCCGCGCACGACTACGACTTCGATGGTCGAGACGCCGTCCTGGTCTCCATCTCCGACGTGACCGAGCGCCTGCCCGCGTTCGCCCGTCCCACGCAGGAGGGGGTGGCCGACACTGTGGAGGTCGGCGAGCTCCTGCGCGAGGTCGCCGCCCTGACGGCGCCCCGCTGGCGTGCCGCCGCGCAGCAGCAGGGCGAGTCGATCTCGATGACGCTCGAGGTCATCGGCGACACGACGGTCCGGGGCTGGCCGTCTTCCCTCCGCGATGCGCTCACCAATCTGGTCTTCAATGCGATCGACGCCTCGCCGCCAGGGCGCGGCACCACGGTCACGCGTTCATTGCCGGCCGCCGCGACGACCGCGCCGGTCCTGCAGCCCCGCCGCACCGAAACCACGGCGACCGCCGGGCTTCGCATCCTGGTCGTCGACGACGAACCGACGATCACCCGGATGGTCGCGATGATGCTCGGTCCGCACGGCCACGATCTCACGCTTGCCAGCTCCGGTGAGGAGGCGCTCGCCCGGCTCGAAGCGGGCTCCGTCGACCTGATCCTGTCCGATCTCGGCCTTGGGGCCGGCATGAACGGCTGGGACTTGCTCGATCAGGTCCGCCAGCGCGCCCCGGGCACCCGCTTCATCTTGAGCACCGGCTGGGGTGCGCAGATCGACCCGGCGGACGTCGTCGCGCGGGGCGGCGAGGGGCTGCTGGCGAAGCCGTATCGCCTGACGGACCTGCTGCACGCCATCGCCGCCCCCAGCTAGCCGGGCCGCGTGGCGTCAAGCTGTCCGGTGGCCAGATCCAACGCGCCGGCGCGGCGCGGATGCTGGCGCGAAACGAGGAGATGCGCCACCTCTGGCAGGCGGAGCCGATCTCGTCATACAGTGACCCATGCCGAGACGCGGTGGAGGGACCACGATGACCGGCGCGCTGAGGACCAGCGGATACGACAACTACGCTGCCGAGTACACCGCCTACGTCGCCTGGCGGGAGCAGGCCGGGCCGGAGGCTGATCCGTTCGGCATCCTGCCCCACCTGCTCGGCGTGCTGGGCGACGTGACCGACCAGGATGTGCTCGACGCCGGCTGCGGCGAGGGGTACCTCTCGAGAATCCTGGCCGATCGGGGCGCGCGCGTCACCGGCGTCGATCTGGCACCCCGACTGGTGGAACTGGCGCGCGGCAAGGATCCCGATCGGCGGATCACCTATCGGACGGCTGATCTCAGCGAGCCTTGCCCGAAGCTCGACGGGCGCTTCGACGCGGTCGCGAGCTACTTTGTGCTGAACGACGTCGAGGAGCACCGGGGGTTCGCCACGACGCTGGCCCGGGCACTCCGGCCCGGCGGCCGGGCCGTCCTCGCCCTCAACAACCCGTACGACTACGTCAGGCGCAAAGGGATGGCGAGCGCTTACTTCGCGTCCGGGACGGCGGGCCCGGTAGGCCTATCGGGACGGGGAATCCACGTGTCGTTCTACCATCGCACCCTGCCCGAGTACGTGGATGCGTTCCTGGCGGCCGGCCTGCAGCTGACGAAGATCCTGGACGTCGACCATCCGAACGTGGCCGCGCTCCGGGTGCCAGGCCAGGAGATGCCGGCCGGCGAAGAGCTGCCGCGCTTCATGGTGCTGGCCTTCGTCAAGCCATGACCGGTACCAGGTCTGCTACGATTCTTCGAGTGAAAGTGGAAGCATCAAACGGTCGCGGCGCGCTGCCGACTACCGTGACCGGCCGCACCAATATACGAGCGGTCCTGTTCGACCTGGACGACACCCTCTTCGATCACCAGTTCTGCTCGCGCGCCGGGCTGGCAGCCCTCCAGGCCGGATTCCCGAGCCTGGCGTCGGAGCCGTTCGACGCCTTCGAGCTGCGCTACCGGGTCCTCCTGGAGGAGGTCCACCTGAAGGTGCTGTCTGGCGAGTTGTCGCCAGCGGCGGCCAGGTCCGAACGGTTCCAACGGTTCCTCTCGGTCGCGGCTCCGGCCTCGCTTGCCGATGCCGCCCGCGCGGCCGAGTTGTACGCCACCGCCTTTCGGGCCAGTCGGCGCCCGATCACCGGCGTCCTGGACCTGTTGGGGCATCTCAAGGCGCACGTGCGGATCGGCGTGGTGACCAACAACGTGCGGCGCGAGCAGGTCGAGAAGCTCCAGCACTGTGGGCTGGACCGATTGATCGACGTCCTGGTGACCTCGGAGGACGTCGGCGTCGCCAAGCCGCACCCGGCCATCTTCCGGGCAGCATTGGAGCAGCTGGCCTGCACGCCCGACCAGGTCGTGATGGTGGGCGACAACTGGGAGAACGACGTCGTCGGCGCGACGCGGGTCGGGATTCGCTCAATCTGGCTCAACCGGTACGCCGAGCCCCATCCAGACCTGACCCTCGCACCGGAGATCACCGAGCTGACGCCGCTAGAGGCGGTCGTCGCCCTCCTGTTGGGAGAAGTCACGAGTCGGGATGCCGCACGCGGCTCATAAGGGTACGCAGCAGGACGTCAACGCCGGGTCCTGAGTAGAGCAAACGCAGCCAGGGCCCTGGCTACACCTTGATGCCGGATCGGCGCGAGCGATTGCGCACGGTGCGAGGTGGGTCACAGGTCAGCAGTTGGTCGCCGTGTTATGGTGGGTCCGCTCGTCGCGGGGCGCGGCCGGCGATCGACCACCCGCACGGCTTTGCCCTCGCTGCGCGGCACGCTGCCGGACTCCAGCAACTGGACCGCGATCCGCAGGCTGGTTTCGGCGTAGAGCGCTCTCTCCAGGCGTGTCCGGAGCGTCCCCGCCGACGTTGAGCAGGATGCGCTCGACCTCGGAGGGGTACAGGTTGACGCCCCGGACGATCAGCATGTCGTCGTACCGGCCCCGAACGCGCGCCATCCGGACCGTCGTGCGCCCGCAGATGCACGGCGCGGGGTCCAGCGACGAGATGTCGCCGGTGCGGTAGCGAAGCAGCGGCAGCGCCTCCTTGGTGAGCGTCGTCAGGACCAGCTCGCCCTCCTGGCCGGGCGGGAGCACCGCGCCCGTCTCCGGATCCACGATCTCCGGCAGAAAATGGTCCTCCTGGACGTGTGCGCCGGATCGGCCCTCGGCGCACTCGATCGAGACGCCCGGCCCGACGATCTCCGAGAGGCCGTACAGGTTGATCGCCTTCAGCCCGAGCTCCTGTTCGACGACGGCGCGCATCTCGTCCGTCCACGGCTCGGCGCCGAACACCCCGACCTCCAGGGAGATGGTGGTCGGGTCGATCTGCTGCTCGCGGATGTACTGGGCCAGGTTCAGCGCATACGACGGCGTGCAGGCGAGCGCCTGGCTGCCGAGGTCTTGCATCATCATGACCTGGCGATTGGTGAAGCCGCCGGACATCGGGATCACCGTCGCGCCGAGCAGCTCTGCGCCCTGGTGGATCCCCAGCCCGCCGGTGAACAGCCCGTAGCCGTAGGCGTTGTGGACGACCATGCCGGGCCGGACCCCCGCCGCTACCAGGCAGCGCGCCATCACCTCGGACCAGAGTGCCAGGTCGGCGCGGGTGTAGCCGACGACGGTGGGCTTGCCGCGTGTGCCGCTGGAGGCGTGGATCCGCACGAGCTGCTCACGTGGGACGGCGAACAGGCCCCAGGGGTACTGCGCCCGGAGGTCGCGCTTGGCGTTGAACGGCAGCCTGGCGAGATCAGCCAGTGAGGAGACGTCCGCTTCAGCGGTGATCCCGGCCGCGCGGAGCCGCTCGGCCTGTGGCGGGACGGATCGCAACAGCAGCCCGACCGTTGCGCGCAAGCGCCGGAGCTGCAACGCTTCCAGATCGTCACGAGCGGCGGTTTCGGCCTCCGGGTTCCAGATCACGGTGTCACCCTCACGCTGGCCTTGAACTTCCGGTCATGATGGTATCTCTTTTTGCGTTCGAGCGGTCGGTAATGGTCGCCGCACACTCCATGCCTGACCGGGGGTACGCTTCTGGCGGTACCAGAGGCAGCAGGCACATGGTCAGGCGGCAGAAGGGGACATCGCGATGACAGGGCAGGAACCAGGCGCGGTCGAGGCGGTGCTGACGGCCGCCGGGCCGGCCGACGATGACGTCCGCCGTTGGATCGAGGCGAGCCCGGACATCCTCGGTCCGGTCTTGAACGAGCAAGCGGCGCGCTTCGCGGCTGAGCGCGAGGCGGCCAGCCGGTATTGGGCGCTCGGCGACGACCTGCTGCACCGGCTGCCGAGCAGGCCACAGCGCAGCGCCCAGGAGGCCGCCGCCGCCGAAGTCATCAACGCCGCCGCGCGTGAGACGCGCGTCCGCTTCATGCGGGAGTGGGCCAGGCATGTCTATCAGGAGTTGACCGACAATTTCGCGGCGTTCGTGCGCGTGGATGATCTGGTGTACAAGGCGGCCGAGCAGTTCCCCGGCCTGGTCCCCACCCGCGCCGCCGTCGAGGCCGAGCGCCAGCACCTCCAGCGCGACAAGGACGGCGCCGAGATCGACCAGGGTCTCTTCCTCTCCTTCGTTCTAAACCATCCTGCCGCCGGGACCCACCTCTGCTGGGCGATGCTGCGCCCCCGGCCGGACTCGCTGGAGCGGCTCGAGGAGCTGCGGCGGACCGGCTTCGTGGATCTCGGCGCCGCCTCCGTGCGACGTGTCGGCCGGGCCGGGCACGTCCTGATGCGCAACACCCGCTACCTCAACGCCGAGGACGATGCGACCCTGGACGGTCTGGAGATGGCCGTGGACCTGGCAACCCTCGACCCCGAGATCGACGTCGCGGTGCTGCGGGGAGCGCCGGTCGAGCATCCGCGCTACAAGGACCGTCACGTCTTCAGCGCCGGCATCAACCTGACTCACCTCTACCAGGGCCAGATCTCGTACCTCTTCTACATCACGCGCGATATGGGGCTGGTCAACAAGATGTACCGTGGCCTGACCGGCCCCGCCTTCCTGCCGGACGAGCCCGAGACAACGCTGGAGAAGCCGTGGGTCGCCGCCGTCGAGGCGTTCGCGATCGGCGGCGGGTGTCAGATCCTGCTGGTGATGGACCACGTGCTGGCTGAGCAGGGCTCGTTCTTCAACCTGCCGGCCCGCAAGGAGGGGATCATCCCCGGCGTGGCGAACCTCCGCCTGCCGCGCTTCGTCGGTGATCGGCTGGCCCGCCAGGGGATCCTGTTCGAGCGCCAGTTCGCGGCCGACAGCCCGGAGGGACGGTTGATCTGCGATCGAGTGGTGCCGGTCGGCGAGATGGACGCCGCCATCGACGAGGCGGTCGCGCTGCTGACTGGCTCAGGCGTGGTCAGCGCGGCCGGCAACCGCAAGGCGTTGCGCGTCGGCCAGGAGCCGCTCGACCTGTTCCGGGCGTACATGGCAACCTACGCCCGCGAGCAGGCGTACTGCCACTTCAGTCCGGCCCTGATCGAGAACCTCGAACGGCACTGGAACGCCCGCCAGCGGAAGCCGTGACCTCGCTCCAGCTCTTCGACGTTGCCCCGTTTCACCGACTGCTACGCCCGGTCAACGTCGGACGTCACGACTCGCGACGAATCGCGAGACGAACGACCCTCGGCTCGACCGAGATGACGCGCAGGCGGTAGCCGGGAACGACGATCTCCTGGCCAGGATACACGCGCAGCTGTCGATTCTGGGCCGGGTCATCGCGATAGGAGAGGTACACATGCCCCCGAGCGCACGTGATGCCTACCTGCCCCACCTTTGCAAAATGGCGAGGTAGTCACTCTCATATGAGTCGGTTTGAGCGCGCCGTTTGGTCCCTGCCGATCGAGCAGCCTGCTCGACGTGTTGTCGGGCAGACGTTCGTTTCTCGCCGACGAGGAGTTGAGGTCGCTGGCGGGCAATTTCCGCTGCCTCATCGAACCGGTAACCCTGACACAGCGCTTCGACTTCTAGATCAAACCGACGCGCGCGTGGGCCGACGGACGCGGCGAACTGCGAGACCATGATGGCGTGCACCATGTCCGCGAGATGGGGGCGTTGCTCCTCTGGAACGATGCGTACCCGTGTCCGGTAGGTACTTACGAGACTTTGAAGGAGAGGCCTGGCTTCGAGCGTTGCGAGACCGCCCACAGCCGAGCATAGTTCGCTGAGGAGATCGAGACACGTCTTGCCAAGCGCGAAACGCAACGTCACCTGGCCAGGCTGGGATGATTCGAGGCGGTTGAAGAATCGCCTGATCTCACCCGGCGGCGTGCATGCCAGCATCGTTTCATACGCTTCGTAAGCCAACACTGTGCGCGCCGGCCGGAACGCGAGACAACGTTCTATGAGCGCTGGCAATGCATCTCCGCTCTTCAAGAGCACATCGCGCCAGAGGGCGCGGACTTCGCCGCGAGCCAGGCCTGACTCCTCACAGAGTTGCCGCAATCTGGTGGAGACGTCGAGCAGTCGTGCTCTCGTTTCAGGTTGCCGAAGGGACGATGATCGACCGAAGCATTTCGCAATCGCTCGCATCGTCCCGACGATCACCCTGTCGCCCAGGCGTACCATGCGCTCCACCCCCACGAAGGACACCCAGCCGTTCACCGTGGCGGCATCTCGATGGGGGAGGAGGATGGCAGCGCGCGTCAGGATATCGGTGCCGACTGGATTCTCGACGAGCTGGTCGGCAAGGTGGGGATCCTGCGCCAACGCGGGAAGATCACGAAGGACGCGCTCGGCTGTGAGCTGGCGCAGGTCCGATGGCACCGGCACACTTGTTGACGCGGCCCGTGAAATCACGTCGACCGCGTCAAACGTGTCGTAGACATCTGCTCCGCCACGCTCCAGCAATTGCCGTGCAACCCGAATCGCGAGGCCCGGCTGGTGCTGCTCGCTGAGGAACGGCCAGACCAGCGCAAGATCACCATCGGCGAGTCGTTCGAGCATTGACGGGTCTACCTGCTCAAGTACCGACGCACCGACCTCCAGGCGACGAGCATCGTGCGGCCCGCTCACGATGCCGAGCCAGGCACTCGCCACCACCGGAACGAGATCGAATCGATCGCGATCGCGGAGATCGGTCAGGTGCTCTTTCAATCGGGGGCCATCCCACGACGCCATAACCGATCGATACAGATCGAGCGCTACCTGATGGCTCTCTGCGATCTCAGCCAGTTCAAGCGTCACGTCTACGAATCCGGCGGAGTCTGGAGAGAACCCATCAGGCGCCCAGAGCGCACGAAGCCGGTTGAGTACGGTGGAGAGCCGTACACGATCGGGCGCGCCCGTGGCCAATCCGCGAGCTGCGACGAGCGCCTGAATCTCACGGTCGACGTCGGCCACGCGGCGGCAGAGTGTGGCTTCGGCAAGACGCAGCGTCGCTCGCTCTACGGCGCTGGCCGGAGCCTCGTCGATAAAGCGCAGCAGGCGCCGAGCATCGTCGTGACTGGGCTGAAGCTCGGCGAGCGCCAGGAGCGTTCGACCAAACTCGTCCGCATCGAACGTGACCAGCTCCGACTTCATGAGCTGAAGGCGCGTCCAGAGGGCGCCTCGATGTTCGGGTGTGTCGGCGAGCAGGCGATTCGACCAGCCGATCACGTATCCGGTCAGACCTCGGCCGAGACGCTGCTCCTCGGTAGTGACGGTTACGAGCTCGGCCATGAGCGTGACGGACGGCGTCTCCGTGGCCTTTCGCTCGAGCTCTTCGAGGAGCTTCTCTACAATTCGCCCGAGCTTCACGACCGTGCGCTTGCGCTGCTCAATGCTGGCATCGAACCGTTCGTTCGGAACGCACCGACTGCAGCTCAGGCAGTTGCCGCCTTCAACCACCTCGTACGTCTTCAGGTAGCCCAGCATGACCTCACGCAGGCAACGACCCTCAGATCTCCCATCGCGTAGCTGACCGTCTGCCGTCACACCGATATAGTCGGTCAGGAGTCGCGCGTAGGCCGCTTCATCCTCGTCCCGTCGACGGTCATGCAATGACATGAAGGCGTCGAGATACGGCCGAAACAACCGCTCGTCCCAGAACGCCGGCCCAGGCTCGATCTCCCAACCCTTGCGTTCGGCATCAGTGCGCCACTGGGAGGGCATCGCCGGAACCGCGGACCGGCCGGCGTCCACGTCGCGACCAGGTGATGTTTCAGGTGGCACGATCCGCCAAAATCTGAGCAGGGCCGACCGTGCCTCGCTGTCCCTAATGTCGTACAGCAACGACACCAGATCTCGCATCGAAAGTGAAAGACGCTCGGCGAGTGCGAAAAGGTCCGGTGCGCGAAGCTCCGCGACAAACTCTGCAGGGGCAAGGCCGCTCTCACGGATGACCCGTCCAAAGTAGCGATTGGAACCTATCAGGCTCCGCCAATCCACCTCACGGAACCCCTCGACGCGTGCTCCGACTTGATGGAACGACTCGACAAATGCAGCACGTTGCCCGCTGCTTCCGCTCATGGGGCGTATTCGCTGGAGGACACTCAGGATGCGCTGAACATACCTGCACTTGTCCTCGTACTTCGGTGATGCGACTTGCGTCGACCCTGGTCTGTTCTGGTTTGTAGGCTCGTGACTCGGACGCGGCGAGCGCGAAGGCCAACGAAAATCCGATGAGCTATCTCGATGGAGCCGATCCAGGTAGTGGATCGCTTCGTCGCTGGTCACGTAGAGCAGGTCGCGGATTTTGCCGTCAGCCTCACTCCGAATGCGCAGCCGCCGACGGGCAGACCGCAGAAGTTCCCAAATCGCCACCACGTCCTGGCGGCGGATGTACCGGCTATCAAGAAAGAAGCGCTGGATCTCGTGATCGGACTGTACTCGGCGGCCCTCGTCTAGGCCTTGTTGGTCGGGGCTGAAGAAGAGGATGACGGTGGCTGGCTCCCCGTCGCGCCCGGCCCGCCCAGCTTCTTGTGCGTACGCTTCCAGGTTTTCGGTCGGCGTTCGGTGGATGACCAGCCGGACGTTCGGCTTGTCCACGCCCATCCCGAACCCCTTGGTTGCCACCATGATTGCGCGATCATCCTTGATGAATGCGCTCTGCTGGTCGCGTCGCGTCCGCCCGGACATCTCTCCAAGCGGGCGCTCCTCCGGGGCATCGGCGCTCGCGGTGGCCTCGGTTGCCGCTGAAGCTGAGTCTGTTTCGGACGCATCCGGGACCGCCGTCTCTGATCGGTCGTAGTCCATCTTGCCGTGATAGATGGCCACGCGTTCGCCGAACTGTCGTTCGAGGTAGGAGGCGAAGGCTGTGACGCGCGCATTCTGGCGACCGGCCCGGGGAGATGGGGTGCTCGCGGAGTCGCGCGCCCCACCATCGTCATCGCCGCCGGTATGTGGCATGAAGACGATGGCCGCGCCGGCGGGTTCCTGAGCGTTGCGCCGTAACAACTGACGGAGCTCGTCGACGATTTCGTCACTCTTCTGTCCCGTAGTGCGACGCACCCGCACGACCAGGTTAAGCTCCGGCCGGTTCGACGAGTCTACATACACATCATCGACTGGGTTCAGATTCAGCTCGTCGCAGATATCGTCCCGAGCACGGGGACTTGCCGTTGCGGTTAAGGCGATCCGTACCGGCTCGATCCCCCATGCCCGCAGGCGCCGCGTGAGGTTCAGGTAGGACGGACGAAAATCGTGTCCCCATTGGCTGATGCAGTGGGCTTCATCGAGCGCCAGATAGCGGATACCGATGCGCTCGTGCGCCCGTGCCAGCAGATCGAGCACCCAGCTCTGCTCTAGCTGCTCGGGGGTGACGTACACCAGCTTGTACTGTCCAAGTGTCAGTCGGCTCAGTCGGGCCTGTCGCTCTGCCATCGGAACGTCGCCATTGATGTAGGTCGCGAGATGCTCCAGGCCGTATCGGTCGCGGATGCGCTGTTCGTACTGGTCGGTCATGAGCGCCTTCAGCGGCGAGACGACGACTGTGATGCCGGGCAGGAGCAGGGAGGGCAGGATGAAGCACTCGCTCTTGCCGCCTCCCGTCGCGGCGATGCCGAGCATCGACCGTCCCTGAAGGACGCGGCTGAGGATCTCGTGCTGGAAACCGTGCATTGACGGGAACCCGAAGAGACGGTAAGCGACCTCGTCGATGCCCCTCCGCGTGCGCTCGTCGTAGGCTGGCAGGAATCCCGACTGGCCGGACTCGACGGAGGGCAACGCGGCTGGGTGGTGGTTGACTGACTCAACGCGCGTCCCGTCGGGCTGCGGCCGCAGCCATCTGCCGTTCTTTGCACGACTGACCTGGACGTTCGTCAGGGTGATTTCATCGCCGTAGTGGAGACGCGGCACTTCAAAGCCGGGGGAGCGCTCGAAGACCAGCACGGAACTATCGGTGCTCGCAGGGCAGCACTTCAGAAGGTCACGCCAGGCAGCCCCGCTTGCCGTGCGCGAGGCATCCGGGCTCTCCGCGTACGGCTCGGCCACCAACGAGCCGCTGGGCCGCCGGTACGTGCCGACGTACCGAGTCGTCAGCCTCATCACGGCACCGTTGGGGAGGGGAGCCGCCGGCACGACGGGTGTCTCCACCGCGTCGAAACGTCGGGCCAGCATGTAGCTCCACGACAGCAGGCGATTCTCATGCGGATCGTAGCGACGGCTGCTGCCTTGCGCAGGTGGGTGGATGGCATCACGAACGGCCGCATACAGCGCCGTTTGATGAAAGCCTTCTCGCCGAGCGTTCCAGCAGGCATCACACGCCCTCGAGAGGGTGGCGCCAAGCTCCTGGCCGCACGGACCGAGCGAGACGAAGCGGCCGTCGGCAAACAGCGACCGCCGCCGCCATTTCATCAACTGGCGAGCGTTGGCCTCCGCTCCGGGCTCCAGAATCGCGCAGACGGTCCGGGCTGGGAGCGATCCGAGGGCAAGCGCGAGCGCACGTTGCCCCTCGGCAGGGAGCTCGTTGAGCACGTTCGACGCGACAACCAGCGTCGGTGGCGAGGTCAGGAACGGGAGGCCGTCCTGGAGATCGTGTTCGATCCACCGGACTGACTCCGCCCACGCTACGACCCGCTGCAACGGGTCGGTATCGCGGAGCGCGTCGGATGGCGCTAGCCCTGGACGGATGCCCAGCCGCGCCTCGAGCGCGGAGCGATACGCATCCACCATCCTGGACGCGTACGCTCGCGCGCTGCTGCTGCGATCTGCGCCGATCAGTTCGACATGGCTGACGGGAAATGGCTGACCGAACAGGTCGCAGACGGTGCCCAACGCGACCAGGAAGTCGAGCACCGCGACGATGGTCGTACCAGTGCCCACACCCAGATCGAGCAGCCGCAATTCACGGGGAAGCTCGCCATGGCGGAGCAGATCGAAGAGTACGAGCTGGATCTTTGGCACATTGACGCTGAAGTAGTACGCCAGATACGCATCGAGAAAGTCTCGATCCGCGTAGTCACGCTCGGCGAACGGCTTGTCATCCGCGGCGAAGCTGCTCCAGCGGCTGGCGATCTGCTGGATGCGGGCGGCGTGGCGGCCCAGGAGCTCGCGACTCGATTCGACGCGGCGCTGGATATCAGGCACCTCGTCGAACAGCACGCAGAACTGCGCGGCTTCGACGAATGGCGAGAGCCGAGAGCGCCGCCCCGGCGCAATCAGTGTCTCGAGCGCATCCAACAGCCCCGGTGCCGCGTCCATGTCCTGCTACCAGTCTCAGGCTTTGCCCTTCAACGGGCGACCTGACACGTTAACGCCGAACCGGCGATGGTTGGGATTGGCGTAGCAGTACACGCACGAGTATCCGCATTCCTGCGTCACATAGTCGCCGATGTCGGTATGCAACGTGCAGCCGCACTCTTCGCGGCCACGCATCTTCGTATCGGTGGCCGCTGCCTTGGAGCCACCCAACAACCGGCCGTCAATGCAGGCACCTTTCTCGAAGCCATCATTTGCAGCGAGTGCAGCCTCTGTGCAGCTATACAGGCGCAGCCTGTGAGCCCGGGCCACGTCGCTCATATCAACCGCGATGGTGTCGATCTCCTCAGTCGACGGATCCCGAAGCTCGCACCCTGAAAAGTGGCGGCGCATGCGCTGCTCGAACTTGCCGTAGCGATCCGCGATGCTGGTAAAGCAGGTCGTTACGCCGACCGCTGTAAGCTCCCGGCACATGAGGGCGAAAAAATCTGGATCCCAGCTGCTTCGATCAATCCCGTCCTCTCGCCAGAACAGCAACGGATCGTACCGCCAGGCGATCCCCGATGGGCCGCCAGGGAGTCCGGCCAGAAAGCGGACCTGACGCAGTGCCTCATCGAGCGGCGGCACGTCGGGCTCGATCCACGCCAGGCCATCACAGCGCGGATTGATCGTGAACTGGAAGTATTGGTTTGGGTACACGGCGAGACGATCGGTGAACCGTTCGTACACCGCGTAGTTCTTCGACCACCAGACGATCGCCTGGACGTCCTCGGGGCGAAGCGACACGTGCGAGAGCCGTTTGAGTGGATCTCCAGCGTAGCGGAACATGGGGTTGGGGACATCCACCCAGCCGTCCTCCATCCGTCTGAGGAACCAGCCCAGGTAGAACGCGGGGATATCAGTCCGCTTGCTCGCTGAGATCACCCGTCGTCTGCTCGACGAAAGCTTGCCAGCCGCGAAATGGGGGCATGTTGACGCAGAGGTCGTCTCCGCACCAGAAGCAGCGTCACTCTCAACGAACATCGGCAATTGCGTACGGCGATCTGACGCGTTGGCCATTGGCAACTTTCGGAAAGGCAGCGACAACTACTGCTTCTACAGTCTGTCGGCGCGTGGCATCGTCGAAGCAAGAGATGACATGAAGGATACACCCTCATTTCAGCTCGTCGACGTCACGCTGTTCCGCTGAGCCGACCGCCGGGCGGCCCAACAGGTCAGGTCTGGCGAAGGACCGCGACGCGAACGGTACCGGGCTCGACCGCGAGGATGCGCAGGCGGTAGCCGGGAACGACGATCTCCTGGCCAGGATACACGCGAAGATGTCGATTTTGGGCCGGGTCATCGCGATAGGTGAACCAGAGGCCGGCCGTGAGGCCGCGCCGGGGTGTTTCGCCGGGCGGGGTGTACTCCTCTTCCCAGAAGTTGCCGGCGCCGATGCCGAGCTGGCCGACGTGGGCCTGGGTGTTCGATTCGATCGCGAGCAGATCGTCGGCCCCAGCCGTGCCGGGCTGGGTGGCAGGGCTGACTGACGGTGCCGCGACAGGCGACGCGGGGCTGGCGGTAGCGATGGCGCCGCTCATCGACGTCGCGCGTTCGCCTGGCGCGCAGCCGACCGCGACGATGGTCAGACCGATCGCCAGGATCGCGCGGCACCATGCCGGTCGCGTGGGACCGTCGATGCGCTCCGTGCTCCACACGCTTCGCCCCCTTCGATTATCGCCGATGCGCGGCCCTATACTCGGCTCATTGAGTCTTGCTTCCGCCTGACGACAAGGACGTGCAGCGATGCGGTGCGCCGGCTGTGGCACCGAGAACACGGCCCGAGCCAGGTTCTGCATGGAGTGCGGTGCGCCGTTCCCTCGACGCTGTTCGCACTGCGGTACCGAGCTGCCGGACGCTGCGAAATTCTGCATGGAGTGCGCCCAGCCGGTAACTGGCGCCGTCCAGCCAATGGTTGAGGGCGCGCCCCGCACCTACACGCCGCGCCACCTGGCCGAGAAGATCCTCGCGAGTCGTTCCGCCCTCGCAGGCGAGCGGAAGCAGGTCACGATCCTGTTCGCCGACGTCGTTGGATCGACGGAGCTGATCCAGGGCCGCGATCCTGAAGAGGCACAGGCGCTCCTCGACGGTGTGACTCGCCTGATGATGGACGCCGTCCACCGGTACGAGGGAACGGTCAGCCGGCTGATGGGCGATGGGCTGAGGCGATGTTCGGCGCCCCCGTCGCGCACGAGGACCACGCCGTCCGGGCCTGCTACGCGGCGCTGGCAATGCAGGAGGCGATCTGCGCGTACGCCGACGAGGCGCGAACCCGGTACGGCGTCCCGGCCGAGGCCCGCGTCGGGCTCTGCTCCGGCGAGGTCGTGGTCCGGACGATCAGCAATGACCTGCACATGGACTACACCGCGATTGCGACGGGAGCTGGCAGGGCTCCAGGCGGCCGAGCTCCTCTACGAGGCGAGCCTGTTTCCGGACCTGGAGTACACGTTCAAGCACGCGCTGACCCACGAGGTCGCCTACGGTAGCCTGTTGCAGGAGCGACGCAAGACGCTCCACGCTCGGGTGGTGGCCGCCATCGAGCAGGTATACGCCACCCGGCTCGACGAGCAGACCGAGCGCCTGGCTGACCACGCCTTCAGGGGCGAGGTCTGGGAGCAGGCCGTCATGTACTCTCGGCAGGCTGGCGTCAGGGCTGTCGGTCACACGGCCTTGCGCGAGGCGCTCAACAGCTTCGAGCGGGCGCTAGCCGCCCTCGAACGCCTACCCGAGACGCCTGTGCACATGGAGCAGGCCATCGACATTCGTCTGGAGTATTGACGTGTCTACCAGCCGTTGGGCGAGTATCAGCGTGCCCTCGAACACTGGCGCGCAGCCGAACTCCTCGCCGAACGGCTCGACGACCGCCGACGATTGAGCCGCATGCGCGGATCCATGGCGCAAGTATTCTATACCCTGGGTCGTCACGATGAAGGTGTTCAGATGGGGCTGGGGGCGCTCGCGTTGGCCGATGATCTCGAAGACGACGCGGTCCGGATCGGTGCGATGCAAGTCCTGGCGTTGAACTATCGATCGCGCGGCGACTATCGACGAGCCAGCCAGCTCCAGTCTGACATCGCCGCGTTGAGAGAGCAGAAGCCTTCGCTCGTGCCGGCCCGGACGCACACGGCCCTTGGCGGTGAGTTTGCCTACACACTCACGGAGCTCGGCTCATTCCGAGAAGCGATGCTCCACGGCGAAGAGTCGATGCGGCTCGCGCAGGCTGACGGTACTGTCGGACTCATCGGGTATGCGAGCTTCTACCTGGGAACGGTCTATCTCTATCGTGGGCTCGTGATCGAAGCGATGTCCGTGCTCGAGCGGTCGGTGGCCCTATGCGAGAGCGCAGAAATGCACAGCCTCTTTCCCGGTGCCGCCACACGGCTTGCAGCGGCCTACACGTTGGATGGGCGCATCGACGAGGCGACGCTGCTCGCCGAGCGTGCCGTCGCGAGCGGCCGGACCGGAGAGCGCCCGATGCGCGCTACGGCGCTGGGAGAGGCGTATCTGGCCGCTGGTCGCCTCGACGAGGCGCACCAGCACGCCGACCGGGCGCGTGCCGGTGCTGTCGAGAGCGGGGAGCGTGGCTATCAAGCCTGGGCACTACGGTTACTTGGGATGATCGGCGAGCGCCGCGAGCCGCCGGACCTCGATGAGGCCGAAGCACGCTATCGCGAGGCGTTGGCGTTGGCCGAGGAGCTGGAGCTGCGTCCGCTTCAGGCGCATTGCCACCTCGGCCTAGGGAAGCTGTACCGCCGGACCGGTCGGCTCGATGAAGCACGACGGGAGCTGACCACAACCGTCGAGATGCTCCGTGAGATGGGCATGACGTTCTGGCTGCCGGAAGCCGAGGCCGAGCTCGCCCAACTCGACATTGGGCAGCCAGCCTGACGCCGACGAAGCCCTCGCTACATGCTCCTGGTTCGTGCGAGGCCCGGAGCGTCGTCTCGCTAGCCGACCAGAGCATGGACAGCGCACATCTCCATCATCGCCACGGCTACGCTACGATTGGAGCGTGGCCGCGTGGAAGACCCCGAAGCATCTGGACGACCATTTCCGGAAGCACGGGCGACGACTCGGATTTCCGACCGTCCAGGCATACAATGCGAGCGCACAGGCGACCCTCGCTACCGGGCGGTAGTTTGAGTACTACGACGACGATGAAGAGTGATGCAGACTCGACGACCGAGCTTGAACAAGCCGATAACGGTCGATGTGCCGACGACTGCTGCCCTGAGTGAGATTCATCGCCGGCTGGTCTCGATTCACCATGGACTCGCCACTGGCGACGCCAGCGACGACGAGGTGATCCCCCGAGCCCTCGACAAGCTCGATACGCTCCTCCGTGAGATCGACGACGCGCTGACCCGGGCCGGTGCCTGAAGCGCATTGTCGGCTGTTGACACTGTCTGATCGGCCGGCTACCCTCTGCTGACACCACCTGACCGATCTGTCATATCGTCGAGTCGTGCTCGGGCGTCCGGTCTGAGGATGGCGCACGACGGTCGGACCGTGTGGTGTGGAGGGCGCTATGATCGACCGAACCCCGCGATCTCTGACCTCGCGCCGAGGGTTTCTGCGGACCCTCGGCCTCGTCGCATCGGCCGGGCTGATCCAGGCCTGCGCGCCGGCCGCACCGGCCCCGAGCAAGCCGGCCGAGAGCAAGCCGGCAGCTCCGGCCGCGACCACCGCGCCGGCGGCGGCTGCCCCGGCCAAACCAGCGGAGGCTGCGACGTCTGCTGAAGCCGCGAAGCCGGCCGCCCAGACCGCGCCGGCTGCCGCGAAGCCCGGCGGCACCCTTGTCGCTGGCTGGGACTCCGATCCCGGGGCGCTGGACAACAACCTCGATCGCGGCGCCGTCACCCGGACCCTCCTCCACATGGTCTACGACCGGATCGTGGAGCGCGACATCGCGGTCAAGGCCGATCTCCCGCCGTTCGGGCCGGGCCTGGCGACCTCCTGGGAGGTCTCGCCGGATGCGAAGGTCTACACGTTCAAGCTGCGCCCGGGCGTCAAGTTCCACGACGGCACCCCCTGTGACGCCGAGGCGATCAAGTTCAACATCGAGCGCAACTCGAACCCCAATCACCCCTTCTACCACAAGGCCGGCGCCGGCGCGAACGCCCTCGGCTACAAGGACCTGGACAAGGTCGAGGTCGTGGACGCGAACACCGTCCGGGTCACCCACAAGGCACCGTTCGCCGATTTTCTGAACGTGCTCGCCTTCGGAACGTACTCGATCGGCAGCCCGACGCAGATCCAGAAGGTCGGCAACGACGAGTTCGGCAACCAGCCGGTCGGCAGCGGGCCGTTCAAGTACGTCGAGCGCGAGCGCGGCGTCAAGGTCGTCTTCGAGCGTAACCCGGAGTACTGGGGCGGCGCGCCGGCCCTCGATCGGTTCATCATCCGGCCCTTGCCGGAGGCCGTCGCCCGGCTGACGGCGCTGGAGACCGGCGAGGTCGACTGGACGAACAACGTCCACCCGGACAGCATCGAGAAGGTCCGGGCGAACCCGAACCTGGTCATCGAGCTCGCCCAGCTCCCGAACACCTGGGGCTACATCCCGAACCATCGTGCCGAGCCGACGAAGAACGTCAAGCTCCGGCAGGCGCTCAACTGGGCGGTCAACCGCGAGGCGCTCTCAAAGGACATCATGAAGGGGCTGGCCGTCCCGTCCACCAGCCCGTTCGCGCCGACCGGGACGGCCGGCCACAACCCGAACATCAAGGGGTACAGCTTCGATCCGGCCAAGGCGAAGGCGCTCTTGACCGAGGCTGGCTATAAGGGCGAGGAGCTGCGCTTCCAGATCCCGCAGGGTGCCGTCGGCTCGCCGTTCGCCGTCCAGATGAACGAGTACCTCCAGCAGAATTTCAAGGACGTCGGCATCAACGTCAAGATCGAGGCGCTCGAAGCGCAGGTGATGCAGCAAAACCTCTCGAACGGGATGCCGAACGACGTCCACGCCTACAGCGTCGGATTCAGCGTGGACGAGATGGTCAACCTCCAGCGCCACTACCGCTCAGACCTGGTCCCGCCGAACGGCAACACGAATCCTGGCTGGATCGAGAACCCGGAGCTAGACGCGAAGCTGAAGAAGGCGCTGGAGACCTCCAACGAGGAGGAGCGGAAGAAGATCTACTTCGACATCCAGCAGCAGGCCGTGGATATGGCCGCCTGGGTCTGGGTGGTCCACCAGAAGGGCGCGCGGGCCTGGAGCAAGAAAGTCCAGGGGTTCGTCAACCCCAACTCGTACATGTTCACCTTCAAGACAGTGTCGCTGGGCTAGCGCCCGATGCGAGCGTACGTCTGTGGCAGGCTGGTCTCGGCCGTTCCGGTCCTGTTCGGGGTCAGCGTCGTCATCTTCCTGCTGATGAAGCTGATCCCGGGCGACGCCGCCCAGGTGCTGGCCGGCCCCAGCGCCACCCGCGAGGAGGTCGAGCTGATCCGCGAGGACCTCGGCCTCAACGAGCCGCTCTACGTCCAGTACGGCAAGTGGCTCGCGCGGGCGGTCAGGGGCGACCTCGGCCGCTCGATCGAGCTGCGCGCACCGGTCACCGTCATGGTGCTGGAGCGGTTCAAGAACACCGCGATCCTGGCCGGCGCCAGCATGCTGCTGGCCGTGGCGATCGGCGTCTCGGCGGGGGTGATCTCGGCGACGCGCCCGCTCTCGCTGTTCGATCGACTGGCGATGGTCGGCGCGCTGTTCGGCAACAGCATGCCCACGTTCTGGCTCGGGCTGGTGCTGATCCTGGTCTTCTCGCTCGGGCTTGGCCTCTTCCCCTCCAACGGCATGTACGACATCCGATCCGGCGGCGGTCCCGTTGACCTGCTCCACCACCTGGTCCTGCCGTCGATCACCCTGGCCGGTGTCTCGGCGGCGATCCTGGCGCGGGTCACCCGAAGCAGCATGCTGGAGGTGATCCACCGCGAGTACGTCACCACGGCCAGGGCCAAGGGCCTCGGCGACCGTCGCGTGATCTGGGGCCACGCGCTCAAGAACGCGATGCTGCCGGTGGTGACGGTGATGGGCGTCCAGCTTGGCTACCTGCTGGGCGGCTCGATCCTGGTGGAGACGGTCTTCTCCTGGCCGGGCCTGGGCCTGCAACTGTTCCGGGCGATCAGCTCGCGAGATCTGCCGCTGGTCCAGGGCGGCGTGATGCTGGTCTCGGCGATCTTCGTGTTCCTGAACCTGGCGATCGACGTGCTGTACGCCTTCCTGGACCCGAGGGTGCGCTACTCCTGATGACGGCTGTCCGGAATAGGGGGGGTGATCGCCGGCTCTGGGCGCTGATCTGGGCCAGGCTCCGGCGCGATCCGGTCGCGCTGGGCGCCGCGATCGTGCTGCTGGCGCTGGCGATCGTCGTGATCGCGGCGCCGCTGACGGCGCCCCGTGACCCGCTGCGCCAGGAGCCTTCGATCCGCCTCTCGCCGCCACTGACGCCAGGCTATCCGCTCGGCGCGGACGGCCTCGGCCGGGACGTGCTGAGCCGGTTGATCTGGGGCGGGCAGATCTCGCTGGTGGTCGGGGTGGTGCCGGTCCTGCTGGCGGCGCTGGCCGGCGTGACGATCGGCACGTTCAGCGGATTTTTCGGCGGCCGGCTCGACAACGTGCTGATGCGCTGCCTGGACGTGATCTTCGCCTTCCCCGCGATCCTGCTGGCGCTGGCGATCGTGGCGACGCTCGGACCGTCGATCTCGAACGCGATGCTGGCGATCACCGTCGTGGGTATCCCGTCGTTCGCGCGGCTGATCCGGGCCTCGGTGCTCTCACTCAAGGAGCAGGCGTTCGTCGATGCCGCCCGCGCGCTCGGGGCCGGCAGCGGCCGGATCGTCCTCCGTCACATCCTGCCGAACAGCGTGTCCACGGTGGTGGTGTACGGCACGCTCGAGGTCGGCAAGACGGTCGTCTTCGCGGCCGGGCTCTCGTTCCTGGGGCTCGGCGTCCAGCCACCAACCCCGGAGTGGGGCGCGATGCTGGCCGACGGCCGTCAAGTGCTGGCCGTGGCACCGCACGTCTCGACCGTGCCGGGCCTGCTGATCTTCCTGGTGACCGTCGGCCTCAAC
>Ga0075430_100000997_pt1 | contig 22371 bp, 24 predicted proteins | sample RhiMetdeltSRZDD4_FD_75294 | JGI IMG/M metagenome (GOLD analysis project Ga0075430, IMG submission 75294) | Populus rhizosphere microbial communities from Tennessee, USA - Rhizosphere MetaG P. deltoides SRZDD4 | ecosystem: Host-associated > Plants > Roots > Rhizosphere > Soil | place: USA... | reverse complement strand
GATCGAAGTCGACCTCCTCCGTCTCGCGCACGGGCACGCACGGCTGGGCGAGGCAGCGGAGCACGTACGTCGAGCGCACGAACGCGGTCGCGCCCGAGGCGCTCCGGCCGGTCTCGGGTGCCGAGACCGGCTTCCACGCATCGGCGGACCACCGCACCTGGACCCCGTCCGGGTCGATCACGGTCCGGTCGACGACGACGTCGACGGTCGCTGTCACCGTGTCCCCGAAGAGCACGGCCCGGGGCGTGAGCGTCGCCGTGGCCACGATCGGGTCGCGCTCGGCAGGCGCCGCGTCGCCGTCAGCTGAGGAGCGGAGACCGGCGACCAGGACGACGGCGAGCGCGGCCGCGACGGCCGCGAGCGCGAGCGCGAACCGGGCGGGGATCCGGGTGCGCGGCATCAGGCGCCCACCACCCGCCGCGTTCGGCGCAGATCGGTCCAGACGAGGAAGCTCGCGAGGATGTCGGAGCGATCGCTCGAGCCGACCACGATCGGGTCGATGTCGAGGAGGCGGAAGGTCTCGGTCAGCTCGTGGAGCCGCGCCTCGTTGGCAGCGCGCCTCGCCTCCGTTTCCCGCTTGCGCAGACGAACCGAGCCCGTTCGCCCGGACGCCGGGTCCCGCAGCGGGAGGACGACACCGCTCACCTCGGGGAAGCTCTGCTCCCACGTCGGGTCCTGGATCACGACCGGCACGAGGTCCCAGCGGTGCTCGATCGCGGCCAGCCAGGTCTCGCTCGGCGGCGCGGGGATGAAGTCGGAGAGGATGAAGACGAAGGTGCCGGGGCTGACCGCCCGGGTGTGATTCGCGAGATGTGTGACGGAGCGCTCGAGCCAGTCCTGCGGGCCGCCGTACTCGAGCGACCACAGCCGGTCGTCCTTGAGCTCGATCAGCTTCCGGTCCCCCTTCGGCTGGCGCCAGTGCGGGTCACCGTCCGCGTAGTCGAGGTAGCCGACGAAGCCGCCCGCGGCGCCCGCGCTCGCGAGCACGAGCTCCACCGTGTGCCGCATCGCCTCGGGCTTGTCGAGCCACGGGAGCGGAGAGGCGAAGTGCGCCATCTGCGGCCGCCGGTCGCAGACGACGACGATCTTCGGCGCCTCTTCGGCGAACCGCTCGCGGACGACGAACTCGTCGCGGCCCTTCGCCGTCGACAAGCGGGCGGACGCGGCCCAGTCGATCGCGTCCATGTCGTCGCCGGGACGGTACGGCCTCGACCCGGCGACGTCGGTCCCCGCCCCCCGCCGCAGGCTCCGCATCGTCCCGAACGAGACCCCGTGCACGCGCCGCCGGGGTACGAGGGGGAACGTCAGCCGGGCGGTTCTCACCTCTGCCTCGGCCCTAGATGGTTGATGCCACGATCTCGCGCGTCCGGATGCGCGATCTGGCGCGTCCGGGCCGCTCCCGCCCGGACGCAGGCCGCGCAGTGGCCTGGCGTCGAGCGTGCGCTTCGCGACGGGGAAGCGGCGCCGAGGCGTCCAGCCGCGCCACCGCTTCCCCGTCGCGCCTCAGAGTTGGCGATGTCGTGGCATTAACCATCTACGCGGGGCGCGGCTGTCCGAAGAAGGGGTCCTCCTCCGATCCGGGCCTCGGCGCGAGCTCGAGGCAGCTGGCGCGGAACTCCTCGATCGCGGCCGCCCACCCGGTCGCGCGGGCCCGCGCGACGAAGCTCGGGGTGAAGACGACGCGGTGCACGAGGACCGGGACGAAGAGGCGCTCGATGTCCTCCGGCACGACGTACCCGCGCCCGTCGAGGAGCGCCCACGCGCGCGCAGCGCGCTCGAGGGCGAGGCTGCCGCGGACCGAGCTCCCGATGACGACCGACTCCTGGTCCCGGGTCGTTCGCACGAGCTCGACGAGCCACCGGTGGAGCACCTGGTCGACGTATACGTCCTGCGCCTGCGCGCGGAGCTCGTGCACGTCCTCGAGCGTGACCGCGGGCTCGAGCGCGTCGAGCGGGTGCTGGTAGCGCTGCTGCTCGAGGATCTTGAGCTCGTCGTCGACGCCCGGGTACCCGAGCGCCGTCCGCAGGAAGAAGCGGTCGAGCTGCGCCTCCGGCAGCGGGAACGTCCCCTCGTACTCGATCGGGTTCTCGGTCGCGATGAGGAGGAAGGGCACGGGGAGCTCCCTGGTCACCCCGTCGACGGTCACCTGGTACTCGGCCATCGCCTCGAGCAGCGCGGACTGGGTCTTCGGCGTCGCGCGGTTGATCTCGTCGACGAGGACGACGTTGGCGAAGATCGGGCCGGGACGGAACTCGAAGTCTCGCGACTTCTGATCGAAGATGGACATGCCCGTGACGTCGGTCGGCTGCAGGTCGGGCGTGCACTGGATGCGTGCGGGCGTCGCCCCCTCGATCGTCCCCGCGATGGCGCGCGCGAGCATCGTCTTGGCCGTCCCCGGCACGTCCTCGAGGAGCACGTGCCCGCCGCACGTGAGCGCCGTCAGGACGAGCTTGATCTCCTCCCGCTTCCCGTAGACGACGTTCTCGATGTTGTCGAGGAAGCGAGCCGCGATCGCGCTCGCGCGCGCGAAGCGCTCGGGGTCACGCTCGCGCTCGACGACCGCCGGCTCCACCGGCGTGATGGTAGCTGCGGGGATCTCGGGGACTGGCACCGCCATCGCGCTCAGCTACTTCTACGCCGCGCGCCCCGAGTTGTTAGAGCCGGACAACCGCTCCATCGTGTGTGCCCTGCGACCGCGGCGGCGAAGCCGCCGCGCTTCAGGAGTTCTCGCGCCGGGAAGTCCGCGTCGCGGATTCCCGGGCTGCGTCCTAGGTCAACGCCTCCGCGCCGCCGACCACTTCCAGGATCTCCTGCGTGATCTCGGCCTGGCGGGCGCGGTTCATCTGCAGCGTGAGGCTGTCGATCAGCTCGCCCGCGTTCTTCGACGCGTTCCGCATCGCGGTCATCCGCGCTCCCTGCTCCGACGCGGTCGACTCGAGCAGTGCGCGATAGATCTGCGTCTCGACGTACACCGGCAGCAGCCGCTCCATGATCTCCTCGGGCTCGGGCTCGAAGATGAAGTCGCCCCGGAGGGTGTCCGTCTCGCGCTCCTCCTCGTCCGTCTCCAGGATGTCCGGCGAGATCGGGAGCACGTCCTGCTGCGTCACCCGCTGCGTGAGCGCCGAGACGTACGTGTTGTAGACGAGCGTCACGCGATCGATCTCGCCTCCGGTGAAGAGCTCCGATACCCGATGGGCGATCGCCTGCGCGTCCGAGTAGGCCGGCTGGTCGGTGAAGCCGAGGTACTCGCCCGCGAGCTCGCGCCGACGGAAGGTCAGCGTCGAGCGCCCTCGCTTCCCGACCGCGATCCAGCGCACCGTCTTCCCCTCCGCCTGGAGGGAGCGCTCGAGCGCGAAGGCCCGCCGCAGGACCTGTGCGTTGAACGCGCCGGCGAGGCCGCGGTCGCCCGTCAGCGGCACGATCGCGACCGCCTCCACCGTCTCCCGCTGCTCGAGCAGGGGCAGGCGAACCGAGGACGACGCCCGGCCGACGCCCGCGATCAGCTCGTTCATCGTCTCCGCGTACGGCCGCAGCGCCTTGATCCGGAGCTCGGCGCGGCGCAGCTTCGCGGCTGCGACGAGCTCCATCGCGCGCGTGATCTTGCGCGTGTTCCGGACCGAGCCGATCCGGCGCTTGAGATCCTGGACGGAGGCCACGTCGTCGGGAGTCGGCGGCCGGCTCAGCCGGCGAGCGCCTTCTCCTCCTCGACCGCGAACACGTCGACGAAGCGCTCCAGCTCGCCCTTGAGCTTCGCCTCGGTGTCGTCGGAGATCTCGCCCGACTCGCGGATCGCCTCGAGGACGGAGGCCTCGGTCCGCAGATGCTCGCGCAGCTCGTCGTGGAACCGCGGCACCTGTGCGACCGGGACGGCGTCCAGCCATCCGTTGATCCCCGCGTAGATCGCGATCACCTGCTCCTCGAACGGCCACGGCTGGTACTGCGGCTGGTTCAGCGTGGCGACCATCCGCTCGCCGCGCCCGAGGGCGCTCTGCGTCGCCTGATCGAGCTCCGAGCCGAACTGGGCGAACGCCTCCAGCTCGCGGTACTGCGCGAGGTCGAGGCGCAGGCGGCCCGCGACCTGGCGCATCGCCCTGCGCTGCGCGCTTCCGCCCACGCGCGAGACCGAGGTGCCGACGTTGATCGCCGGCCGCACGCCCGAGAAGAAGAGGTTCGACTCGAGGAAGATCTGGCCGTCCGTGATCGAGATGACGTTCGTCGGGATGTAGGCGGCGATGTCGCCGGCCTGCGTCTCGATGATCGGGAGCGCGGTGAGCGAGCCCCCGCCCAGGTCGTCCGAGAGCTTGCACGCGCGCTCGAGCAGCCGCGAGTGCAGGTAGAAGACGTCCCCCGGGAACGCCTCGCGTCCGGGCGGCCGGCGCAGCAGCAGCGAGAGCTGCCGGTAGGCGTCCGCGTGCTTCGACAGATCGTCGTAGATCAGGAGCGCGTGCTTGCCCTGGTAGAGGAAGTACTCGCCCATCGCGCAGCCCGCGAACGGGGCCATCCACTTGATCGGGGCCGCCTCCTGCGCGGGAGCCGAGACGACGATCGTGTACTCCATCGCGCCCGCGTCGCGCAGGCGCTCGACGACCTGGGCCACCGTGGAGCCCTTCTGCCCGACGGCCACGTAGATGCAGACGACATCTCCCCCGCGCTGGTTCAGGATCGTGTCGATCGCGATCGCGGTCTTGCCGGTCGAGCGGTCGCCGATGATCAGCTCGCGCTGGCCGCGGCCGATCGGGATCATCGAGTCGATCGACTTGAGCCCGGTCTGCAGCGGCTCCTTCACCGGCTGGCGGTTGATGACGCCGGGCGCCTTGAACTCGAGCGGCCGGCGTTCCGAGGCCTCGATCGGCCCGAGCCCGTCGAGCGGGTTGCCGAGCGGGTCGACGACGCGGCCGAGCATGCCCTCGCCGACCGGCACGCTCATGACCTCGCCCGTACGCCGGACCGGCTGGCCCTCCTTGATCTTCTGCCACTGGCCGAAGAGCGCCACGCCGACGTTGTCCTCCTCGAGGTTGAACGCGATCCCGGTCACGCCGTGCTCGAGCTCGAGGCGCTCGAGGGCGACGCAGTTCTCCAGCCCGTGGATGCGGGCGATGCCGTCGCCGACCTGGAGGACGGTGCCGACCTCGCTCAGGTCGGTCTCGACGTCGAACTCGCGGATCCGGTCCTTCAGGATCGCGGTGATCTCTTCGGGGCGTAGTTTCACGTGGTCTCCTTTTGTGCGCGAAGGCGGATTCCGCTCGCGCGGAACCCGCCCGCGCAAATCCCTGAAGGCGTCCGCTTCGCGGCCGCTGGGGTTGCGACTTCCATGTCAGGCGGTGGTCGTCCCGAGGTCGTGGCGGAGGCGCTCCAGTCGCCCGCGGACGCTGCCGTCGGCGCGGAACGAGCCGACCTGCAGGACGATCCCGCCGATGAGGTCGGGGTCGACCGAGCGCGTCGCCTCGATCTCGCGGCCGGAGGCCTCCTCGATCGTCCGCACGATCGACGCGGCTTCCGCGTCCGAGAGCTCGTGCGCCGTCTGGAGCTCGACGGTGAGGCGGTTCTGCTCGCGCGCGACGAGCGCCTCGAGCTCGGCGCTCATCTCCACGATCTCCCCGGCCCTGCCCTTCAGGGCGGTGAGGCGGAGGAAGTTCCGGGCGAGCTCGTCCGCGCCCCGGGAGATCTCCTCGAGCACACCCGCCTTGCCCGCCGGATCGACCTCGGGGTTGCGAAGGAACGCACCGAGCTCCGGAACCTCTTCGACCGCAGCCGCGACCGCGGCCAGGTCGGTCGAGACCTGATCCAGCCTCCCCTCGTCCCGCGCAGCCTCGAACAGCGCGCGGGCGTACATTCGCTGGGCGACTGCCATCTAGTCGGTCTTCTCCAGCGCGGAGAAGTCGAGCTCGGCGATCGCCTCGTCGATCAGCCGCCGCTGGTCCTCGGCGTCGAGGACCTTCCCGGTGACGCGCGCCGTCGCGGCGAGCGTCAGGTCGGCGACCTCGGAGCGGATCTGGTCGAGGGACCGCTTCGTCTCGGCGTCGATCTGGCGCTTCGTCTCCTCGAGGCGTCGCTGCCGCTCGGCCTCGGACTCCTCCTTCACCCGCTCGAACTGCGCGTCCGCGACCCTGCGGGCGTCGGCCAGGATCCCCGCCGCCTCGCCCTTGGCCTCCCCGATCAGGCGGCGATGCTCCTCGAGCAGCGCGCGCGCCTCGGTGCGTGCGTTGTCCGCCTCCTCGACCGCCTTCGCGATGCGGTCGCGGCGCTCGTCGATCGTGCGCTGGATCGGCCCGAACGCGAACCGCCTGAGCACGTAGAACGTGATTCCGAAGCAGATGAGGGTCCAGATCATCAGCCCCGGGACGACGTCGATCAGACCGCCGGAGCTCTCATCCTGGCTCTCCTGCGCGAGCAGTAGGAACGACGACACCATCGGTTCAGACGAGGACGTACGCGAGCAGGCCGCCGATGAGTCCGTAGAACACGACCGCCTCGGTGAGCGCGAAGCCGAGCCACTGGATGCCGGTGAGCTCGCCTCGGAGCTCCGGCTGCCGGGCCACGGCCTGGATCATCGAGCCGAAGATGTTGCCGATGCCGATGCCGGCGCCGAGCGAGCCGAGGCCGATGCCGAGCGCGAGGGCGATCGCCTTGCCGGCATCGGCGCCGTCCTCGGCGGCGGCGAGGAAGAAGAACGACGAGAGCATGAGTGGGGCTCCTCCTTAGTGCTCGGGCTCGATGGCCGAGCCGATGTAGATGGCTGACAGGGCGGCGAAGATGTAGGCCTGGATGGAGACGACGATGACGACCTCGAAGAGGTAGAAGACGCTGCCGAGGACGACCGAGATCGGGAAGACCCACGGGGTCACGAGGAAGATCAGCCCGATGAAGGTGAGGATCAGCATGTGGCCCGCGAGCATGTTCGCGTAGAGACGGACGGACAGGCTGACGAGCCGCATGAACTGTCCGAGGATCTCGAGCGGGACGATCATCGGCAGCATCCCCTTGGGCACGTCCGGGATCCAGCTCTTGAAGTACTTCCTCGCGCCGTTCTCACGGATGCCCTCGACGTGGGTGAAGACGAAGGTCATCAGCGCGAGGGCGAGCGTGACCGAGAGCGTCGAGGTGGCGGCGAAGATGGCCAGGGTCGGGACCTCGAGGCCTGCGATCTCCCAGCGCTCGTCGGAGAGAGGGAGCGGGATGAACCCGAGCATGTTCACGACCCAGATGAAGATCATCAGCGTCGCGACGTACGGGAACCAGCGGCCGATCGCCTTCGTCGGCAGTCCCTGCTCGGCGACCTGCACCTGCGCGACCTCGTAGATCGTCTCGCCCAGCGCCTGGCGGCGGTTCGGGCCGCGACCCGCACGGACCCGCATGAGCACGAGGCCGAGGAGGATCGAGCAGAGCGTCCCCAGCAGGAGGTACGCGACGGCCTTGTTGATCGACATGTCGATCGGGCCGATCTTCAGCTCCGGGCCCCACGTCTGCAGCTCCCACTCGTGGGACGGGTCGAACTTCGCCTCCTCCTCGGGCTCCGCCTGGGCGAGGGCGAGCGACGGGAGGGTCAGCGCCAGCAGCGTGGCGATCGCGAGCACGCGCTTCACGCCCTCGCCTCCCCGCCGAAGTAGGCGGCGAGCCCGACGAGGAGCTCGACCGTGAAGGCGATCGCGTAGAGGAGGGCCGCAGCGATCCCGACCGCCTCGTTCGAGACCGTCGCGACGACGAGCGGGATCCCGACGAGGAGCGCCCGAGAGGTTGTTCCGATGCCCCGCATGCCTGCGGCGGCGAGGTTATCTGCGTCCACGGGGAGGCGCGCAAGTAGCAGCGCGAACGCCTGGGCAGCGGCCCAGAGGACGGCCGCGAGCGCCCAGCCGGAGAGCGGCCAGCCGGCGACCGCGAAGACCGGGAGCGCCAGCGCGATCACGGCTCCGCCGGCCAGGACCGGCGCGAGCTTGCCCGGGACCGCTCTCGGCGTGGAGAAGATCCCGGCGCTCACGAGCCCTGCCTGGAGTACACGAGATAGACCACGCCGACGCCGAGCGGGATCCCGGCGAGCGCCCCGACGAGGAGGCCGATGCCCCACGCGCCGAGCGCCCAGCCCACGAGCGCCCCGAGGGCCATGGCAGCGCCGAGGGTGCCCAGCAGGAGCCCCGAGGCGGTGGCGAGCGAGTGAGGTGAGGAGGCCGCGTCCGGCGTCATCCCGAGCGGCAGCATACCACCTGCTTGTAACAGCACTTTTCTGCTATTCCGAGCGGAAAACGGACAAGTTCGTTACACGACTAGACTTCGCGCATGGAGCGGCTCGTGCTCGTTCACGGCAGCGTCGCGGGAGCGGCGCCGACGTGGGCGGCCCAGCGCCCGCTCACCGAGCGCTTCGAGCTCCTCCTCGTGGAGCGGCCGGGCTTCCCACCCGGGCCGCCGGTCGAGCGCGTGGACTTCGAGCAGGACGCGCTGCTCGTCCGCGATCTGCTCCGCGACGGCGACCACCTCGTCGGCCACTCGTACGGCGGCGTCGTGGCACTGCTCGCTGCCGCCGGGCGCCCGGACGCGCTTCGCTCGCTGACCGTGATGGAACCGCCCGCGACGCGCGTGGCGCGCGGCAACCCCGATGCCGACCGGTTCGGGGAGAGCGCGCGTGTGTACTGGGAGACCGGGCCGAGAGACGACCCGGAGGCCTTCCTCCGCGGGTTCCTCGATGCGGTCGGCTCCGCGTGGCACCCGCCGTCGCCGCTTCCTCCCGACCTGGAGCAGGGAGCGCGGGCGCTCGTCGTGGAGCGTGGCGTCTGGGAGGCGGAAATCCCGCTCGACGTGCTGCGCGAGGCGCCGTTCCCGAAGCTCGTCGTCTCGGGCGCGCACCACCTCGCCTTCGAGGCGATCTGCGACGTGCTCGAGCGGGAGCTACCGGCCGAGCGGGCGCTGTTGCCGGGCGTCGGACACACGCTCGCGCGTCACCCGGACTTCAACCGCGTGCTCGCCGACTTCGTCGAGCGCGCGGCGGCGGGCTCGTAGCGGACTCTCGCGACCGCTGCGGCGGACGGACACAGAGCCCAAGTTACAAGTTGCAACTTGGCGCTCTCTTGGCGCAGCTCGGAGACGGGCGCAGGGACTCGCGGCCCGATACTCGGAGGGTGTATGCGGCCGGCCCACGCCTCGATCGACGGTATCTGAGAAAGATCGGTCGTCTCGACGACCCCACGGTCCCGATTGCGGAGACCTACCGCCTGGTCCGCCAGCTCGCTACGGAGATGGACGTCCCCAGGCCGAGCTACGAGCGGGTCCGGATTCATCTCCGTGCCGTCCGATCGCGCAAGGCCCGACGCGCCGAGGCACGCGAGCTCGCACTTCAGCTCGCCTGTAACAGCCGACCCGCAGACGCCGTGATCGCGGATCTCCTCTCTCTCATCGAGTGAGGACGACGAGGCCCAAGTTACAACTTGCAACTTGGGGCCGTTGGCGCCCGAGCGGAGGATCGCCGAGGCTGGACGTCAGGGGAGCTCAGGCGCTGATGCGCTCCGCCGGCTCGCCCTGCTCGCGCTCGCGGCGGCGGATGCGAGGATTCATCAGCTTCACGATCTCGAGCAGGTAGACGACGTAGACGGAGAAGGCGACCGCGAAGAAGCCGATCCCGAGGACGAAAACCGTCTCCCAGACGTGCCAGTCACCGCCTTCGCGGAAGGGGACGAAGCGGGTCGCGAGAGCCGCGCCGGCGAGGCTCGCGCACCAGAGCCACATCGTCACCGCCGCGCGCCGCTGCGAGAAGCCGATGTTGAGAAAACGGTGGTGCAGGTGGCTGCGGTCGGCGCCGTAGATCGGCTGGCCGTGCTTCAGCCGCCGCGCGACGACGAAGGACGTGTCGAGGATCGGGACGGCGAGGACGAGGAGCGGGAGGAGCAGCACGACGGTGGACGCGGTCTTCAACAGCCCCTGGATCGAGACCGCGGCCAGGATGAACCCGAGGCAGAGCGCCCCCGAGTCGCCCATGAAGATGCGGGCCGGGAAGAAGTTGTGGCGCAGGAACCCGAGGCACGCGCCGGCGACGATGGCCGACAAGATCGCCGGATCCGGCTTGCCGAGCGACAGTGCGAGAATCGCGTACGTCACGCCCGCGATCCCGCACACGCCGGCCGCGAGCCCGTCCATGCCGTCCAGGAAGTTGACCATGTTCATGACGGCGACGATGAAGAGCATCGAGAGCGGGACGCCGATCCAGGCGGGCAGGTCGACCACGCCGACGAAGGGGAAGGTGAAGTGGTCGATCCAGACGCCGAAGGCCGGCGGCACCGCCGCGGCCAGGAACTGGCCGGCCAGCTTGACCGGCGGCGACAGCCCGCGAAAGTCGTCGACGGCGCCGACGACGGTCGCGATCGCCGCGCCCAGGAGCACGCCGCGGCTCTCGCTCGAGAGGTCGAGGAAGGCGAGCGCCGGCACGAGGATGCCGAAGAAGATGGCGAGGCCGCCGAGCCGCGGGACCGGCCGGCGGTTCAGACGGCGTGAGTCCGGCCGGTCGACCGCTCCCAGCAGGCGAGCCATCCCGCCGACCGCGGGCGTGAGCAGCACCACGATCGCGAAGGCGATGACGGCCCCGTACAGGACCTCCGGCGTCGCCCGCAGCTCGTCGAGCATCGTCCCGGTCTTACTTCGTCCCGTACAGGCGATCGCCTGCGTCGCCGAGCCCCGGCAGGATGTAGCCCCTGTCGTTGAGCTCGCGATCGACCGCGGCGACGACGATCCGCACGTCCGGGTGGTCCCGGTGCACGCGCGCGATGCCCTCGGGAGCGGCGATCAGCGCGATCAGCCGGACCGAGGTCGCCCCGGCCTGCTTCACCGTCTCGACGGCGGCCGCGGTCGAGTTCCCGGTCGCCAGCATCGGGTCGAGGAGGATCACGTCCCGGTCCGGGAGGTCGTCCGGCAGCTTCACGTAGTACTCGACCGGCTCGAGCGTCTGCTCGTCGCGGAACAGGCCGATGAAGCCGACGCGCGCGCCGGGGACGAGCGAGAGGACGCCGTCGAGCATCCCCATCCCCGCGCGCAGGATCGGGCAGATGGCGACCTTCTTGCCCGAGATCTGGCGCCCTCCGGTCCGCTCGAGCGGAGTCTCGATCTCGATCGGCTCGTCCGCGAGGTCCTTCGTTGCCTCGTAGGTGAGGAGCAGCGTGAGCTCGTTGACGAGCTGGCGAAACATCTGCGTCGTCGTCGAGACGTCCCGCAGCAGCCCCAGCTTGTGCTGCACGAGCGGGTGCGTGACCTCGACGACGATGCCCGGCGTGGACGTGACGGCGCGGGAGGCCTCCATGGCCGCAGCCCTACGCGCCCTCGCGGGCGAACGTGGGGAACGCGGTCAGGCCGGGATAGAGCGGACGGCGCTCGCAGAGGGTCGCGCTGCGCGCCGTCAACTCCGCGAGGTCCGGCGCCTCGGAGAGCGCTTCGCACATGATCCTCCCCACCTCGCGGAAGTCGTCCGTGTCGAAGCCCCGCATCGTCACGGCCGGGGTTCCCACCCGGAAGCCCGAGGCGACGGTCGGCGAGCGCTCGTCGAAGGGGACTGTGTTGCGGTTGACGGTGATGCCGACCTCCGCGAGCCGTTCCTCTGCGTCCTTCCCCGTCCACTCGGTCCGGCGGAGGTCGACGAGGAGGAGATGCGTGTCGGTGCCGCCCGTGAGCACGTCGAGGCCGCCGTCCTGGAGCGTCTCCGCCAGCACGTCGGCGTTCGCGCGGACTGCCTCCTGGTAGTGGCGGAAGGGCTCGGACGCGGCGATGCGGAAGCAGGTGGCCTTTGCCGCGATCACGTGGTTGAGCGGGCCGCCCTGCATCCCCGGGAAGACCGCGCGGTCGACCGCCTGCGCGTGCTCCTCGCGGCAGAGGACGAACCCCGAGCGCGGCCCGGCGAGTGTCTTGTGCGTCGTCGAGGTCACGAAATCGCAGTGCGGGACCGGGCTCGGATGGATGCCCGCGGCGACGAGCCCGGCGAAGTGGGCCATGTCGCAGAGAAGCAGGGCGCCCACCTCGTCCGCGATCTCGCGGAAGCGCCAGGCCTCGACCGTGCGCGGGTACGCCGAGCCGCCGCACACGATCAGCTTCGGCCGGTGCTCCTGCGCGAGCCGCAGGACGTCGTCGTAGTCGACGAGGTTCGTCTCGCGCGAGACGCCGTAGTGGACGACGTGGTACAGACGGCCCGAGAAGTTCACCTTCAGGCCGTGGGTCAGATGGCCGCCGTGCGAGAGCTCGAGCGAGAGGATCGTGTCGCCGGGCTCGAGGCACGAGAAGTAGACCGCCATGTTCGTCTGCGCCCCCGCGTGCGGCTGGACGTTCGCGTGCTCGGCCCCGAAGAGGGCCTTCGCACGGTCGATCGCGAGCTGCTCGATCTCGTCCACGATCTCGCAGCCTCCGTAGTAGCGCCGGCCGGGGTAGCCCTCGGAGTACTTGTTCGTCGGCACGCTGCCGACCGCCTCCAGCATCGCCGGCCACGTGAAGTTCTCGGAGGCGATGAGCTCGATCTCGCCCCGCTGGCGCTCGAGCTCGCGCCCGAGCAGCTCGGCGACGTCCGGATCGACGTGCTCGAGCCCTGCCGAGCGGAGATCCTCGAGCTCGAGCGGCGCGACGGCCATCGCGAGGATGCTACTCCCCGCGCACGACCTCGACGCGGGCGAGGGCGTCCGCAGCGGGGACGGCGCCCTCGCGCAGCACGCGAGGCTCGGGACCGGTGAGATCGAGCACGGTCGAGGGCGTCCCGGGGAGCTCGCCCCCGTCGAGCGCGACCGCGTGCTCGAGCAGCTCCTCCGGCACGTCGCCGAGCCGCCGCGGGTCGGGGCCACCGTGGAGGTTCGCGCTCGTCGCCGCAAGGACACCGACCTCGTCGAGCAGGTCGCGCGCCACGCCTTCGAGCGCGGGGACGCGGACGCCGATCGTGTCGGGCCGGTCGCCCGCGAGCCACGGGAAGCGGCGGGCAGGGTTCGGGAGGACGAGCGTGTACGACCCAGGAAGGAGTGCCCGCGCCGTCACGGCGGTCCTCCCGCGCAGCTCCGGCACGCACTCGAGCAGCAGGTCGACGCTTGCGGCGAGGAGCGCGATCGGCTGCTCCCGCGTGCGGCGCTTGAGCTCGGAGAGCGCGCGCACCGGGGCCGGCCGGTAGGGCGAGCAGGCGAGCCCGTAGACGGTGTCCGTCGGCAGAACGACCAGCCCCCCCGCGCGGACTGTCGCGAGGGCGTCGGCAACCGAGCTCACGGTCTCTGGCCCTCCACGACGCGCTCGCGTCCCGCGAGGTCGTGCGTGACGGCCACGTCCTCGTAGCCGAGCTCGCCGAGGAGCCCCGCGACGCGCTCGGCGTCCCCGTCCGCGACCTCGAGCACGAGCGCGCCTCCGGGCTCGAGCACGGCAGCGGCTCCGCGCGCGACGGCCTCGGTCGCGCCCTCGGCGTGGAGCGCGACCCGTGGCTCCCAGTCGCGAACCTCGGCGCGGAGGCCGTCGAGGTCGCCGGCGCGGACATAGGGCGGGTTCGCGACGACGAGAGTCCACGGCCCCTCGGGCAGACCTGCGAACAGATCGTGCTCGAGCATCTCGACCGCCAGGCCGGTCCTCCTGGCGTTGGCGCGCGCGACCTCGAGGGCGTCCCGCGACACGTCGACCCCCGTCACGTGCGCGCCGGGGTGCTCGTCGGCGATGGCGAGCGCGATCGCCCCGCTCCCGGTCCCGACGTCGAGCACGCGCGGCACGGCGACCCCCGCGAGCAGGGCCAGGCACCGCTCGACGACGATCTCCGTCTCGGGGCGCGGGACGAGGACGCGCGCGTCGACGTCGAGGACGAGCCCGCGGAAGCCCCACTCCCCGAGCACGTACGCGAGCGGCTCACGGGCCGATCTGCGGCCCACGAGCGTGTCCAGCTCGGCCTCCTCAGCCCCGTCGAGCAGCCGCTCGCCCTCGGCGAGCACGCCCGAGCGCGTCGTCCCGAGCACGTGCGCGAGCAGCAGCTCCGCGTCGACCCGCGGCGTCTCGCACCCGGCGGCCGCCAGACGCTCGGCCACCTGCGCGAGCGCCTCCCGGACGGTCACCCCGAGGCGGCCGCGAGGGCCTCGCGCTGCTCCGCGGCTCGCAGCGCCTCGGTCAGCTCGCCGAGGTCCCCGTCGAGCACGTGGTCGAGGCGGTGCACCGTGAGCTTGATCCGGTGGTCGGTGACCCGGCTCTCCGGGTAGTTGTAGGTACGGATCTTCTCGGCGCGCTGACCGGACCCGATCTGGGACCGACGGGAGGCCGCGAGCTCGGCCTGCTGCTTCTCGCGCTCGAGCTCGTACAGGCGCGCTCGCAGCACGCGCATCGCCTTCACTCGGTTCTGGAGCTGGGACTTCTCGTCCTGCATCGCCACGACGAGGCCGGTCGGAAGGTGCGTGATGCGAACCGCGGAGTCGGTCGTGTTCACACTCTGGCCGCCCGGTCCGGTCGAGCGCATGACGTCGATCCTGAGGTCGTTCTCGTGGATCTCGACCTCGACCTCCTCGACCTCGGGCATGACCGCGACCGTCGCCGTCGAGGTGTGGATGCGCCCCTGGGACTCCGTCTCCGGCACCCGCTGCACGCGGTGCGTGCCGCCCTCGAACTTGAAGACGGAGTACGCGCCATCGCCCTTGACGGCGAAGACGATCTCCTTGAAGCCGCCGGCCTCGTTCTCGCTGGTCGAGAGCGTCTCGGCCTTGAATCCGCGCCGCTCCGCGTACCGGTTCAGCATCCGGTACAGGTCGGAGGCCCAGAGCGCGGCCTCGTCGCCGCCGACGCCGGGCCGGATCTCGACGATCACGTCCTTCGCGTCCGCCGGGTCCTTCTCGACGAGCGCGAGCTTGAGCTCCTCCTCGAGCCGTTCGACCTCGGCCTCGAGCTCGGCCGCCATCCCCGCGAGCTCCGGGTCGCTGCGCGCCGCGTCGAGATCCGCGCTCGCCTGGCGCCAGGCGTCGGCGAGCTTCTTCGGCCCCTCCAGCTCCTTCAGCCTGCGTCCGGTCTCGGCCGCCTTCCGGTGGTCGTTGTACACGGCGGGATCGGCCATGCGCCCCTCCGCCTCGGCATGCGAGCGCTCGAGCTCGTCGACGAGTGCCTCGATCGCGGTCACGCCGCTGATCGTAACGGCGGCCGTCCGCGGTCAGCCGCTGGCACGGCGCAGTAGTCTCCCGCGCGTGAGCGAGCCGAGCGTCGTCCCGAGCGAGTACGGTGCGACCCCGCGCCGCAGGGACGTCAGGCCGCAGTTGCGCGTCTCGCGCCTCCTCCTCTCACTCGTCGTCACCGGGCTCAGCGTCTTCCTCGCAGCCGCGATCGTCCCGGGCTTCGAGGTCGGCAGTTTCTGGGCGGCGCTGCTGGCCGCCCTCGTGATCGGCGTCCTCTCGGCGCTGCTCTCCCCCGTCCTCGCGGCGATCCAGCTGCCGCTCACCCTCGCGACGTCGTTCCTGCTCCTGCTGGCGCTGAACGCCGGGATCCTGCTCCTGGCCGACGACCTCACCGACCAGGCCGTCGTCGTCGACGGCTTCTGGTGGGCGCTCCTGGCCGCGCTCGTCATCTCCGCGATCTCGACGGCACTCGAGGTCATCGCGGGGACGAACGACGACGACGCCTACACGATCCGAGTCATCCAGCGCATCGCGCGGCGCTCGGGGGAGCGCGTGGAGACGAGCGAGCCCGGGATCCTCTTCCTCGAGATCGACGGGCTCGCCAAACCCGTGCTCCAGCGGGCGATGCGGGACGGGAACGCGCTGACGATGGCGCGTTGGCTCGCGGGGGGCACCCACCGGTTCATCGAGTGGGAGACGGATCTCTCCTCGCAGACCGGTGCGAGCCAGGCGGGGATCCTCCTCGGCTCGAACGAGAACATCCCCGCGTTCCGGTGGGTCGAGAAGGAGACCGGCCGCATCATGGCCTGCTCCGCGCCCGACGACTGCGCCGAGCTCGAGCGGCGCCACGCCGGCGACGGGCTCCTTCGCGACGGCGGCGCGAGCCGCGGCAACCTTCTCTCCGGCGAGGCCGACCACGTGATCCTCACCGTCAGCCGGATCGAGGCGGAAAAGGGCCGCAACCCCGGGTACCGCGCGTTCTTCGCGAACGGCCACAACGTCACGCGGGCACTCGTTCTCTTCACGTGGGAGCTGATCCTCGAGTGGGTCGCGGCGCTGCGGGCGATCCGCCGCGACGTGCGGCCGCGCGGGCACCGGGGCGGCCTGTACCCGTTCATGCGCGCTGCCATGTGCGTCGTCGTCCGCGACCTGATCGTGTTCGGGGTGCTCTCCGATCTGATGAAGGGGAGGCCCGCGGTGTACGCGACCTTCTCGAGCTACGACGAGGTCGCGCACCACTCCGGGCTCGAGCGCGCCGACACGCTGGAGGCGCTCCGCAAGCTCGACGAGCAGTTCGGCCGCATCGACCGCGCGATTCGCTACGCGCCGCGGCCGTACCGCGTCGTCGTCCTCTCGGACCACGGGCAGACGCAGGGGGCGACGTTCAAGCAGCGGAACGGCTACGGCTTCGACGAGCTCGTCGAGCGCTCGCTCGACGGCGGCGAGGTCACCGAGCTCATGGGCGGCGACGAGCAGCGCGCGATGGTCGGCCATGCAGTCGGCGAGGCCACCGGCATCTCGACGGACGGGAAGAAACGCGCCAAGAACGATGCAACGGGGCGCCAGGTCGTCGTCCTCGGCTCGGGGAACCTCGGCCTCGTGTACCTGATGGAGGAGAAGCGCCGGCTCACGCTGGAGGAGATCGGGGCCCGGCACCCGCGCTTGCTCCCCGCCCTCCGCGAGCACCCGCACGTCGGCTGGCTGCTCGTCCGCTCCGAGGAGCACGGGCCGGTCGTCCTCGGCGGCAAGGGCGTGCACTATCTCGCCGACGGCCGGATCGAGGGCGAGGACCCGCTCGGTGGCTTCTCGGCGAACGCCCCGCGCCACCTCGCGCGCACGGACGGCTTCTCCAACGTCGCCGACATCATGGTCGGGAGCTTCTACGACCCCGATCTCGACGAGGGCTGCGCGTTCGAGGAGCTGATCTCCTTCCACGGCGGCCTCGGCGGACCGCAGACGCGAGCCTTCGTCCTCGCGCCGAAGGAGCTTCCCCTGCCCGAGGAGCCGCTCGTCGGCGCCGCCTCCGTGCACGCGCTCCTGAAGAGCTGGCGACCCTGAGCAGCAGGTGACTGTCACCCGCGGGTGACAGTCACCCTCGCCACCTCGGTCAGATGCCGAGGATCTGCTTCTTCTTCGCCTCGAACTCCTCGTCGGTGAGGATCCCCTGCGCCTTCAGCTGCGCGAGCTGCTCGAGCTCGGCGGCGTAATCGGGGGCGGCGGGTGCGGGCGGGGCAGCCGCCGCTGCGGCAGCCTGCTGCGCCGCCACCTGCTGGTCATATGCCGCCTGGTCCTGCGCGGCGTACTTCTGATCCTGCCGATGGCGCACGGCGCCGGCGGTCCCGGCGACGACGGCCGTCGTCGCGGCCGCGCGTACGAGCCCCGGTCCTCGTCTTCCGAACATCCCGTTCTCCTCTCTACGCGTTGGCGTGCTCGAGCGCCCACTCGCGGGCGGCCTGGACGACGTCGTGCGGCAGCCGCTCGAACGCGAGCAGCTCCCCGCCCGCGTCCCGCATCGCCTGGGTGACCTTCCGCGCCCACACGTTCTCCCACACGATCAGCGCGGCGGAGGAGTTCGGCTCGAGGGCGTCGGCCGCATCCATGAGGTCGTCCTCGTTGACGAGACCGCCCACCTCGATGCCCATCTTCTCGAGACCTGCCTGCACGTCGGGATCGAGCTCTGTCACCTCCATCGCCACGGCGTTGCCGTCGGCGTCCTTGCCGACGAAGGCGATGTCGATGACGCGGATCGTGCCCGCCTCGACGAGGTCGCCGATGGCGGGTGCGATCTCGCCGCGGAAGCGGTTCCCCGGGAACGCGATGATCGCGTAGTCGACCGGTCCGATCTCTTCCATTGCCTCTCCTTTCGCTCGCCGTCTGCCCGCCCAACTGTGTCACATCTCCGGCGGCGTCGGCGACCCGATCTCCACGCTCTCGTCCGGATGAGAACGTGGCTCGCGCTTCGCGTGTTGAATACGCCCGGATGACGACGCAGGAGACCCCGACCGCCGCAGGCTCGTGTCGCCGTCACCCACGATGAGTCTCCTCTACGGCATCCTCGTCATCGTCGCCGCACTCGCGATCGCGATCGCCACGATGCTCTTCGTCCGCAGGCGGGCGCCCGAGGGGAGCTTCTTCTCGGACGGCGACCGTGCATCCGGCGTCTTCGGCGTGCTCGCCACCGGGTTCGCGATCTTCGCCGGCTTCGTGATCTTCCTCGCGTTCACGACGTACGACCAGTCCCGGGCCGGCGCCGAAGCGGAGGCTCTTCTCGTCGTCCAGCAGTTCGAGACGGCGCAGTTCCTCGCTCCCGAGACGCGCGATCGGCTCGGCGGTGAGATCGTGTGCTACGCACGCTCCGTCGTCGGGCAGGAGTGGCCGCGGATGGAGGAAGGCGACCTCGGTGATGCCCTCAACCCGTGGGGCGTCGCGCTCTTCCGGACGATCCGGGCCGCCGAGCCGTCCGGAACCGTGCAGGAGACGGCGTTCGCCAAGTGGCTCGACCAGACGTCGGACCGCGAGGAAGCGCGGCGCGACCGCGTCCATGGTGCGGCGGGCATCACGCCGACGACGATCTGGATCGTCCTCCTGCTGAGCGCCGCGATCGTGTTCTGTTTCATGTTGTTCTTTGCCGACCCTGCGGAGATGAAGCGCTCGCAGGCAATGCTCGTGGGCTCGGCGACGACCATCGTCGTCGTCACGCTGCTCGCGATCTATGCGCTCGACAACCCGTATCGGCCAGGGCTCGGAAGCATCAGGCCCGTCGCCATGGAGCGCTCGCTCGTCATCCTCGACGAGGCACGGGCCGCGGTGGACACGACGGTCGAGCCGCCCTGCGACGAGCGCGGCATGCCGCGGTGAGCGACCCGAGGGAGGTCATCGCGACCGTCCTCCTCGCGCTCGCGGCGGTCGCGACGGCCTGGAGCGGCTACCAGGCCACCCGCTGGAACGGCGAGCAGACGAAAGCGTCGAGCCGGACGAATGCGATCCGGATCGAGGCGGCCCGCGCCCAGGGCCTCGCCGAGGCGCAGAAGGAGGTCGACGTCGCGACGTTCATCCAGTGGGTCGACGCCTACGCTCACCGCGAGACCGAGCTGACGAGGTTCTACGCGAGACGCTTTCGCGTCGAGTTCGAGCCCGCGTTCGCCGCCTGGCTCGCCACGAAGCCGCTGACGAACGCGGACGCGCCGCTGACGCCGTTCGTCATGCCCCAGTACGAGCTCGCGGCCGAGAGGGAGGCCGCGCGGCTCGATGCCGAGGCGGAGGTGTCGGCCGCCGCGGTCCGGAGAGACGTCCAGCGCGCCTCGAACTACATCCTCGGCGTCGTGCTGTTCTCGGTCGCGCTCTTCTTCGCCGGCGTGAGCACCAAGCTCGCGACCCCGCGCCTGCGCTCCCTCACGCTCGGCGTCGGCTGTGTGGTCTTCCTGGGGACCGTGCTGTGGCTGGCCACACAGCCGGTCAGCGTCGCGGTCTAGCTTCTCGGGCTAGGTCGCGGGCGCGGGAACCGCCGGGCCCTCTTCCCTCGTGTCTTTCGCTCCTTCGGTAGCCATCGAGATGACGGCAGCTCCGGCCAGCGCGAGCCCGAGCCCCGCATACGCGACGACCTTGTGCCACGTCGGCTCGGCGAGGCGCTCGTCGAGGAGCAGCGTGCCGATGACGATGCTCACGAGCGGATTGCAGACGGAGACAGTGGCTACGGAGGCTGCGAGGTTGCCCTTCGCGAGCGAGAGCTGCTGCACGACGAACGCCACCACACCCGCGATCGCGAAGGCATAGGCCTCCCAGCTCGTCACGACCCCTCCGACGCCGTCGTCGCCCAGGATCTCCATGGTCGGCTTGCACAGCGACGCCGACAGGCCGAACAGCACGCCGGCGCACACGCCGTACGACGCCGCCGCACGCGACGCGGGTCCGCGCCCGCCGACGACGAACGCAGCCACGGCGAACAGCGAGAACACGACTACTGCGATCGCCCATTCGTCCGCGGGTGCGTTGTCGTTCCCTTCGGCGGCGTCGCCCACGACGGTGAACACCGCGAGGCCGAGCACGACGACGGCTGCGCCGGCGACCTCGTTTCTCCCGATGACCTGGCTCGTCAGGAGGTACCCGAGCGGCAAGGCGAAGACGATGGTGGTCACGAGGAGCGGCTGGATCACCGCGAGGCGGCCGTTGGCGAGCGCGATCGCCTGGAACACGTAGCCGGCGAGGAGCGCGACCGTCCCGAGCAACCACCACGTCTGCTTCGCGAGTCTCAGGAACGACGCGGGCGAGCCGAGGGACAGCTCGCCCATGCCCAGAGCGCCCTTCTGCTGCAGCGTCGCGGCGAGCGCGAAGAAGAACGCGGCGACGAGGGCGACGATCTCAGCCACGGCCGGAGACTACGTCTGGCCTCAGACGGTCGCAACGCCGCCGAGCCGCACGACACGGTCGACGAGCGCGAGACCCTCGGGGCGATGTGTGATCAGGAGAACGGAGCGGTCGTCGGCCGCGTCGAACACGTCGGTGACGAGTGCCTCTGCGGTCGGGCCGTCGAGGTGGGCGGTGGGCTCGTCGAGAACGAGCACCGGTGCGTCCATGAGCAGCGCTCGACCGACGACGAGCCGCTGGCGCTGACCTCCGGAGAGGCGAGCACCCTCCTCACCCACGTGGGTGTCGAGGCCGTGGGCGAGCGACCTGACCCAGTCGTCCAACCGAACTCGTCGCAGCACCTCATGGAGCGCCTCCTCGGTTGCCTCCGGGCGCGCCAGCCGGAGGTTCTCGCGGATCGTCGAATCGAAGACGTGCGCTTCCTGGCCCGCGAGGGCGAACGTGCTCCGCACGTCCTCCTGCCGCAGTTCGCGGACGTCGCGGCCCCCGATCGTGACGCGGCCATGCTCGGGGTCGAGGAAGCGGAGGAGGAGGCTCGTCACCGTCGTCTTGCCGGACCCGCTCGGCCCGACAAGTGCGACACGAGCACCAGGATCGATGCGCAAGTCGAAGCGCTCGAGGACGGGCGGGTCTCCGGGCGCGTAGCGGGCGGTCACATCGTGGAGCTCGACCGCGCCGGGCCGCGGACGTTGCGGGCGGTCCGGGTCTGTGACCGCCGGCTCGCGCCCCGTCAGCTCGAGGATTCGCCTGCCCGCGGAGAGCGTCCTCGAGAGCTCCCGTGCAGCGTCGGGCAGGGGCGCGACCGCATCGAACGAGGAGATGGCGAGTAGCGCGAGCGCCGCGACGAGGACGCGGTCCAGGGAGCCTGCGTCGTGCGCCGCGACGGCGACGGCGAGCACGCCGGCGGCGGTGAGGCCGGCGAAGAGGATCGACCCGGCGTCGGCGATCCCGGAGACGAGCGCGTCGCGGTGGCCCAGCCCGACGAGCTCCCGGTCCGCGTCCCGCACGCGATCGAGGGCGTCGTCCTCACGGCCGTAGGCGGCGAGCTCCTCCGCCCCGTGCAGGAGCTCGACGAGCTCCGCGGTCAGCTCACCACGCGCCGCCGCGTGCCTGCAGCCGATGCGCCGTCCGAGCCCGGCGGCGAGGAGGGGGACCGCGATCCCGCCGAGCGCAAGGCCGAGCGCTAGGACGAGTGCCGCGGCCGGCAGGACGAACGCGACGGCGATCACGCAGGAGACGGCCACGACGAGGCCGACCACCGGCGGCCCGAGGCCGCGCAGGTACAGGCCCTGCAGGTCATCGACGTCCGCGACCAGACGGCTCACGAGGTCACCGCGACGGAACGCCGCGAGCTCCGCCGGGGCGAGGGGCTCGATGCGCTCGTACACGCTCGCCCGGATGCGACCGAGAGCCCGAAGCGCGAGATCGTGTGACGCCAGCCGCTCGAGGTACCGGGCGAGCGGGCGGGCGAGCGCGAGGAAGCGGACGACGACGATGATCGTGGTCAGCGACAGGATCGGGGGCAGCTCCGCCGCGCGCGAGATCAGGTATCCCGCCGCGGTCATGAGCGCGACTCCGAAGCCGACGGCTAGTGCGCCGAGACCGATCGCGAGCGCCACCCGGCCGCGCTGGAGGTCCGCGAGCCCCAGGAGCCGGCGGATCGTGCCGATCATGCGGCCTCCACGGCCGGCTCGAGAATGCGGCCGCCTTCGAGGCGCACCACGCGATCCGCGCGCGCCGCGAGCTCGGGACGGTGCGCGACGAGCAGGACCGTCCGCGCCTCCCTCAGCGCGTCGATCGCGTCGGCGACGAGCGCCGCGCTCTCCGGATCGAGGTCGGCCGTCGGCTCGTCGAGGACGACGACCGGGGCGTCGCGGAGGAACGCCCGCGCGAGCGCGATCCGCCGCCGCTCCCCCGTCGAGAGCACGCGACCGCCGTCGCCGAC
>Ga0075430_100000991_pt1 | contig 22420 bp, 20 predicted proteins | sample RhiMetdeltSRZDD4_FD_75294 | JGI IMG/M metagenome (GOLD analysis project Ga0075430, IMG submission 75294) | Populus rhizosphere microbial communities from Tennessee, USA - Rhizosphere MetaG P. deltoides SRZDD4 | ecosystem: Host-associated > Plants > Roots > Rhizosphere > Soil | place: USA... | reverse complement strand
CGGCTTTCGTGACGCAGTGGTCACCGTGTCAGGATTCGCATAGCCGATCCCCTGAGGTGGTTTCAGATCTCTGAATGGAGGGAGCGGCGTGCCGGCGGTAATGCCCGCGGCGGACGATGGGAGCTCCCCAAGCGCGGCTGGCCCGCTCGGCGGTTTGATGTCAGGCGCGACAGATTCTCGGCCTGTGTCTTCCGCGGATTTCGGGTGTGACGCGCCTTGTAGTTGCTCAGATTCTTGTATGCTCAATGATGCTTGGAGGGAAAGCGCCTCCTCGTCCCGTGGGTTCATCGCGAGGAGGACGCGACAGGATTTGAGGGCTTCATCGGTGAGTCCTTGCGCCGCGTAGATCTTGGTCAAAGTCCGATGCGCGCGGAGGTTCTCCGGACTGAGCTTGACCGCGCCCTCGAGGACGGCCTTTGCCTTGGTCGGCTGATTCAGTTGATCATAGGCTCGTCCCAGCACCACCATGGCCGTGATGAAACCGGGATAATGCTTCAGACCGTCTTCAAGTACGCCGACGGCTTCCTCCCACATTCCCGCCTTGCAATACTCTTCCGCCAGCGGAAGAAACGCCTTCGAACGTGGATTTGTGGCCAGTTGCGTGGCGAGTCGATCGATTTCCAATGCGCTCGCAATATTTTTCTGAGGGGGCATCGTTAGCGCCTCTTACGGGGAGAGTTCTGTGCCCGGGCAGAAGAGTCTCCGAGCAATCGGCGCACGGCATCTAGGATGTCGTCAGCCAACTCACGTTTGGACTTCAGAGGAATGTCCGTCGTGCGACCGTCTCTGTCGATCAGCGTGGCGGCATTGAAGTCGCTGCCAAACCCAGCTCCGGGCTGGGTCACATCATTCGCGACGATCAGGTCCAGGCCTTTCGACGCAAGTTTCGCCCGGGCGTGTGGTAGAAGATCATGAGTTTCCGCCGCAAAGCCGATTAGCACTTGAGTGGTGCGCTGGCCTGACAGAGTCGAAAGAATGTCGGTGGTCTGCTCCAGTTCGAGCGTAGCGGATCGTCTCCCCTGCTTTTTCAATTTCTCTGGAGCGACCTGCTTGGGACGAAAATCTGCCACGGCAGCAGCCATGACGATCACCGTAGACCAGGCTAGTCTGCTGCTGAGCTGCTTCATCATTTCTTCTGCTGTCTCTACCGGGATCACCTCGACTCCTGGTGGCGGGGGAAGCGAAGTGGGGCCACTGACCAGAATGACGTCGGCGCCTCGCTTTCGTGCTGCTTCAGCGATGGCATAACCCATCTTGCCCGACGACCGGTTCGAGAGGTAGCGCACCGGATCGATTGGTTCTTGCGTCGGGCCCGCCGTCAACAAGACCCGTTGACCCTGCCAGTCCCGCTTCGGAGTAAGGACAGCACGCACGGCGTCCAGAATACATTCCTCTCCAGCCATTCGCCCTTGCCCGATTCGACCGGAGGCGAGCGGGCCTTCTTCAGGATCGACGATGATCGCACCTCGAGCCCGTAAGGCTTCCACATGGCTGACGACCGTGGGGTGGGACCACATACCGCCGTCCATTGCAGGTGCACAGATGAGCGGACATCGCCCCGTCAAGAGCATGGTTGACAACACGTCATCGCCCATTCCAAGAGCCGCCTTTGCCAGAAAGTTCGCGGTCGCAGGTGCGACGACAATAACGTCGGCCTGTTCCGGCAGTGAGAGATGTTTCATCTCCTCATGCGCTTGGAACAGGTCGGTGGTGACCGGCCGTCCAGACAGAACTTCAAAGGTCAACGGAGTGACGAATTTCGTGGCAGAGCGGGTCATGGCCACGTCGACCGTCGCCCCTTCTCGCGCGAACGCACGCAGCAGAGTCACCGCCTTGTAGGCAGCGATACTTCCCGTCACGCCGAGCACAATGCGTGTGCCGGTAAGCGTACGGTTTCTGCCAGGGTCTTCCATGCGCTATTCTTCTGGTTCTCCTGCCGCCGGCTTGGGACTGTCGTCGACGTAGACGCTGAGTTCTTTTTTGATTTCCTTCGCGTCTTCTCCCGTCATCATGGCCATACGCTCCGTTTCGCCTTCTTTGCCACGCTTGGCCTCCTTCATCGCGTCTCGCGCATCTTTCCCGATAAGATATTTCGCTTCCCCGCGCAGTACTTCGTCCAGAGCAATGGTTGTCTCCTTCGTGAAGCGCGACACCCCAAAGGGACGCGATCCCTGCACAATGTGTTTCGCGCGCTGGGCAGCGACAATGACGAGACGGTGCCGGGAATCAAACTGGTCCGGCGTGTATTGCGGTAGCAGGCTGAGCATGTCGATCATGGATGAGGTCTCCTTAGGGGTTAATGAAGATCTTTACGATCTCCCGGTTTGGCTTCGTCGTCCAGAATGAAGTTGTTTTCGATCCAGGCCATATTGAGCCGCGTTGTTTTCAATCGTTCTGCCAGAAAAATGCTTTCAAGATCTTGCAACGAGCGCGTGAGATCATCGTTGCGAACGATATAGGCGTACTCCCGATAGCTCCAGACTTCTTCTTTGACTTTTTGTAGTCGTCGCTGAATTTCCTCGGAGGAATCGGAGGCACGAGTCAGTAGGCGCTGACGGAGCACGGTCATTGAAGGCGGGAGGATAAAGATCGACACGGCGTCGTCGAACTTCTTTTTCACTTGCAACGCCCCCTGCACGTCGATCTCCAACAACACGTCGATGCCTTGCTCGATCTTGTCGGCCAACGTCCTTCTCGGGGTCCCGTACAGGTGGCCGTAAACGCGCGCCCACTCGACAAACTCATGTCGGTCGATCATCGCTTGGAAGGTGGCCTCGTCGGTAAAATAATACTCGCGACCGTGTTCTTCGTTGGGACGAGGCTTCCTCGTCGTGTAGGACACCGAGTGCCAGAGTCCGGGAATGTTCCCCACGAGCTGCTTACACAATGTGGTTTTCCCCGTACCGGACGGTGCGGAAATAATAAAGAGAATTCCCCGCCGTTCCGTGGAAGATCGGACCGGGCCGGAGGGCATAGGAGTGGTGCTGGACCTGCTCATTCGACGTTTTGAACCTGTTCTCGGATGCGTTCCAGTTCGGCTTTCATATAAATCACTTGTCCTGCAATCGCGGCATCGTTGGCCTTGGAGCCGATCGTATTGACTTCCCGGCCCATTTCCTGGAGCAGAAACTCGAGCGTTTTACCTACAGATTCCGCACGGTTAAGCTGCTGTTCAAACTGTAGCATATGGGAGTCCAGTCTGACTATTTCTTCTGTAATGTCGCCACGGTCGGCATAGATCGCCAATTCCTGGTGGAGTCGCGGAAGATCAGGCGGGTCTGTTCCCAGCAGTTTTGCAATGCGTTCTTTCATCCTCTCGAAGTTTTCCTGCACGACGATGGGCGAGCGACTCGCCACGGCAGAACGGTGATCTTTCATCGTCTCAACGCGTTTCTGCATGTCTTTGGCCAAAGCAAGGCCTTCCTGCTTTCGCATGTCACAGAGGTCGTCCAACGCCTGATTGGCGAGTTGTCCAACCATTCTGGCCAATTCAGGCTCTTCGGGAGGCTGGTCTGAGACCGACACGACATCACGGAGTCCCGCGATCAGGGCCACATCGATCCGCCCGCTCAGTTTGAGAGAGGATTTTAGCGTACGGAGGGCATGATGGTACTGCTTTGCCAGCGCATGGTCAAGGGCAACGGTCCCGCTCCGGCCCTTTGTTCCCTGGATCGTGACCGTCAAATCGACACGCCCGCGCGTGCAGCGCCGTTGAATCGCTTTCTTAAACGTCTCCTCGAGCGTTGCCAAGGGCCGGGGCAATCTGCAGGACATCTCGAGAAATCGATGATTCACGGACCGCACTTCGACGGTAATGGTCCCTTCCTGCCACGGCGCTTGCTTTCGCCCAAATCCGGTCATGCTACGAATCATCGAGGCACCTTATCTGTCGCATAGCAGTAGTCATAAATCGGGCACCGCCCGCACAAGGGTCTCCGGGCAAGACAGATGTAGCGGCCGTGCAACAACAGACGCTGAGACACGCTTGTCCATTGCGATGACGGCAGCAGGCGCTGGAGATCCTGTTCGATCTGCACCGGATCGTCTGATTTGGTGAGATCGAGCCGATTGGCAACGCGCTTCACGTGTGTATCTACGACTATTGCCGGTTGACCGAAGGCTTGGCCCAACAGGACATTAGCGGTCTTGCGTCCGACTCCGGGGAGGGTGACCAAATCATCCATTCGTTCCGGCACGCGTTGGCCGAATCGTTCATTGAGGACTTGGCCGCAGGCAATGATGTTCTTCGCTTTGCTTTTGAAAAATCCGGTTGACCGGATGATCGCTTCCACATCTGCTATGCGCGCCTTGGCCAAGTCAGAGGGCGTTTTGTATCGGCTGAACAACGTCGGTGTCACCTGATTGACTCGTTGATCGGTGCACTGCGCCGACAGGATGGTGGCAACCAACAGTTCCCAAGGGGATCGATGGGAGAGTTCGACCTTGGCGTCCGGCATCGCAGCCTGAAGCGCCTGCGCAATGCATTGCAATCGCTTCCGGATCGCGGCCGGCGATGTTCGCGTACGTCGCATGTCCTGGCTGCTGCAGATTGTGAAGAGGTCACACCCGAGATGCAAGCGCAACCGCTTGGTCGATCTGGTGCGGTGGCTGAGGGACTGCGACCGCGGCGAGTTCGCGGTCGAGATGGCCCAGGAGCGGGCGCAAGGTGTCGGGATGCAGCGCGGATACGCCAATGGCTTGATAGCGCCGACAAAGCAGGTCTGCCTCGGCCTTCGGAATTCTATCGCATTTATTGAAAACGAGCGTCCTTCGCAGCATTCCCAGATTCAGTTCTTGAAGAATCTGGACCACGGCGGATACTTGGATATCGACATCAGCCGCGCTGGCGTCCACGACATGCACCAGAAGATCCGCCTGGCGCAGTTCCTCCAGCGTCGTGCGAAAGGCTCCCAGCAGTTCTTCAGGTAAATCTCGAATGAATCCGACGGTGTCCGTAATGATGACCTCGCGATCTTGTGGGAATCGAAGTCTGCGGCTTGTCGTGTCCAGTGTTTCAAAAACCCGATCAACAGCGGAGACGTGACTGTTGGTAAGGACATTCAAAAGGGTCGATTTTCCGGCGTTCGTGTATCCAACCAGCGAAGCCACCGGCAGCCCGTGTCTCGTTCGACGGGCGCGTCGCTGATCTTGATGACGGCCGAACTGATCGAGTTCGCGTTCGAGATGCGTGATGCGGTCCCTGATTCGCCGCCGATCCGTTTCTAGCTTCGTTTCGCCGGGGCCGCGTGAGCCTATCCCGCCGCCGAGCCGGGATAGTTCCTGGCCTTTCCCGGAAAGTCTTGGAAGCAAATATCGGAGTTGCGCAAGCTCGACTTGTACTTTTCCCTCACGGCTGTGAGCCCGGCGAGCGAAGATGTCCAGGATGAGCTGGGTTCGGTCGATGACTTTAATGTCCGTCATCTCAGATATCGCTCTGGATTGCGCGGGTGTGAGGGTTTGATCGAAGATGACCATGTCCGCCCCTCTGTGGAGCGTCTGGATCAGGACATCCTTGAGCTTCCCGCTCCCCAGCAAGTAACGTTGATGACCGTCCTGCGTCCGCTGCGCCATACGGTCGACGACCGTGACACCTGCAGAGGACGCCAGCTCTGCCAGTTCCACCAGGCGATCTTCTTGTTCAACCCGGCTACGTGATGAGGCGCTTACGAGCATAGCCGATTCCCTCTCGTGGCCCACCGCATGAGTCTCGCGCGCACGTTGCATGTCTGATTCGAGATCTTCAATAAAGCGGTCGAAGGCCAGGCCGAAGGAGTGATGAAAGGGCGTGTGCTTAAGAATGTTGCATACCTGACCCGTGCCGTTTGGCGGCAGGAGATGAGCCAGATAGAGGTTGCCGGGATTCCCTTCAGGCGTGACTGACAAGGCACCGAATAAATCAAGGCGGAGGTACGCGAGGTCGGTCAACGATTCCTGACTCAGCGGCTGATCATGGAGCTGTGTCCGGATGACACGAAGCCCCCGGAGAGACCGTGCTCCGACCCGAAACTTCGAAAGTGTCGTCGCGGAGAGCGTGAGATCAGTTCCGACGATGATTTCCTGAACCTGTCCCCTTCTACTGAGCAGGATCGCAATCGGACGCCGAATCTCGCGTGAGATCTGACACACGGTCTTGCCGAGCTCGGGAGAAAGCACCTTGTCGTGAGGTACGCGACGCCGGTACAGCCGCTCGATAGCGGTGACCTGACTGGGCCTCAATCCGCTGGTCTGACCGTAAATTTCAGGAATGGGCAACCTCAGGGGTTCTAGCAAAAACGGTCTCGCTTGTCGGGTCTAACGTAGGCCATGGCTCCGCATCCAATGGCATCCGCCGACCGGCGAGAAGGGCTTGTCTGCCTGCTGACGCCACCATTGCGGCATTATCTGTACAAAAGCGTAAGGGTGGAAAGCTGATTCTCGCGTCTGTCGCCAGGGCTCGTGCTCGAAGCAAGGATCTCAGGCGGCTATTGGCCGATACTCCACCCACCACCGCCAGCGCACGAACGCCCGTCTGCTTGAGGGCCATGAAAGCCTTTTCGATCAGAACGGTGACGATAGCCTCTTGATAGCCTGCGGCCAAATCGGCTTTGAGCTTGCCTCGTTGTTGCTCGTCCATGCCATAGAGCTTGTACAGCAATGCGGTTTTTAGTCCGCTGAAACTGAATTCGAGGCTGTCTTTGTTGATTCGCGACTTTGGAAATACGATCGCGTGTGCGTTGCCTGTTTGTGCAAGTCGATCGAGTGCGGGGCCGCCGGGGAATCCCAATCCCAGCATCTGTGCTCCCTTATCAAATGCCTCTCCCGCCGCATCGTCTCGTGTGCAGCCCAGTAGACGACACCGACCTTGCCGATCCAGATGAAAGAGGTGCGTATGGCCGCCCGACACGACGAGCACGACACAAGGCGCCGGGAACTCCGGATCCTCCAGCCATGCGGAAGCAATATGCCCTTCCAAATGGCTGACGCCAACGAGGGGAAGCCCGAGAGTGTACGCCAAGCTCTTGGCGTAATTGACGCCAACGATCAGCGCCCCAGCGAGGCCGGGTCCTTGGGTAACCGCAAGGCCGGCAAGGTCAGCCCATGACAGCTTCGCTTCTGCCATGGCCGCGGCTGCAACGGACTCAATTGTCTCGACGTGGGCACGAGAGGCCAGTTCGGGAACCACGCCACCGAAACGTTGATGGACGGCATCCTGAGACGCAATGACGCTGGAGAGAACCGATCCATCTGATGCCAGGACCGAGGCGGCAGTTTCGTCACAAGAGGTTTCGATACCCAGGACGGGACCTGATTGCCAACGAAAGGCGGGCTTGCGAGTGCTCATGAGTGAAGACACAGCCGGCATGCCGTAAAAACAAGGCGACCCTTGCCGTCATTCCGACAAGGGTCGCACAAGGATTTCCAAGATGGGTGATGGGCTCTCACGGTGGTCGCTAGACCTCTGCCAGGGCCTCCTGTTCGATGAAGGTCGGCGCGCCGTCCCGTAATACGACGCGGATCTTGTGGCTCTCCTTAAATCGGCCTTTGATCATCTCCTCAGAGAGGGGATCCCCGATGGCGCGCTGAATGGTTCTGCGCATGGGCCGCGCTCCATAAAGCGGCTCATAGCCTTCCTTGATCAGCCAAGCCTTCACTTCGTCGTCGACTTCGATTTCGACGCCCTTGTCCACCAATCTCAGATTCAGTTCGCGCAACAGGATGTCGAGGATGCTCGTCAGGTGCGTCTTGTCGAGTTGGTGGAAGACCACGATCTCGTCGATGCGGTTAAGGAACTCTGGGCTGAATTGCCGACGAAGTTCTCCCAGTACCTCTTCCTTCTTGTGCCGATCCTGCTCGGCGTCCGTGCTCTGGAATCCGAGGGACACCCCTTTCTGTATCATCTTGGTGCCGATATTCGACGTCATGATGACCACAGTATTCTTGAAATCCACCTTCCTCCCGAGGCTATCCGTCAGGACACCGTCGTCCAGAACCTGAAGCAAGAGATTAAACACATCGGGATGAGCTTTCTCGATCTCGTCGAACAGCACCACTGAGTAGGGCCGACGCCGCACGCGCTCCGTAAGCTGGCCGCCTTCTTCGTAGCCGACATAGCCCGGAGGCGCTCCGAACAGCCGCGAGCTGGTAAACTTTTCCTGGTATTCGGACATGTCGATACGGATCAGCGCATCTTCCGTATTGAACAAAAACTCCGCCAACGTTCTCGCCAGCTCGGTCTTCCCCACGCCTGTCGGTCCAAGGAAGATAAACGAACCGATGGGCTTCTTGGCTTCCTTCAAGCCCGCACGGGACCGACGGATCGCTCGGCACACCGCCGAGATCGCCTCGTTCTGGCCCACCACGCGCTTGTGGAGGAACTCCTCCATCCGAAGGAGCTTGTTCGATTCTTCTTCCTCAAGCTTGAAGAGCGGGATGCCGGTCATTTTCGATACGACGTATGCGACGTCTTCCTTGCCGATCGTCGGTTTATGCTTTTCCTGATTCTTCTTCCATTCCCGCTTGGATTCATCGAGCAGCTTGCGCAAGCGTTCTTCCTCTTCCCGATGACGAACCGCTTCCTCGAAGTTCTGCATCGAAATCGCAAGTTCCTTGTCGCGCGATACTTTCTTCAGTTCCTGTTCCATCGCTTTAAGCTCACCCGGGAGCGCATAGGTCTGGAGTTTGGCGCGCGAGCCCGTCTCGTCGATCAAGTCGATGGCTTTATCCGGCAGGAATCGATCGGTGATATACCGATCGGAAAGCTTGACGGCCTCCACGATCGCATCCTCGGTGATCTCGACACCGTGATGTTCTTCGTAGCGGTCACGTAAACCCTGAATGATCCGAACCGTCTCATCAAGGCTCGGGGGCTGAACATAAATCGGCTGGAAGCGTCGCTTGAGCGCGCCGTCTTTCTCGATGTGTTTACGGTATTCATCGAGTGTCGTCGCTCCGATGCACTGGATTTCGCCACGAGACAACGCCGGTTTCAGCATGTTGGATGCATCGATGGAGCCTTCAGCCGCTCCCGCGCCCACCAACGTGTGTAATTCATCGATAAAGATGATGATGTTGCCGGCCTGGACAATCTCCTTCATGACGACTTTCAGACGTTCCTCGAACTGGCCACGGTATTTCGTGCCGGCGACGAGGGAGCCGAGGTCCAAGGCGATGACGCGGCGAGAGAGAAGGTTGTCGGGCACTTCCGACTGAACGATGCGCTGGGCCAATCCCTCTACGATTGCCGTCTTGCCAACGCCGGACTCACCGATGAGCACCGGATTATTTTTCGTGCGACGGCTCAGAATCTGGAGCACGCGTTCGATTTCATCGGCGCGTCCGATCACGGGATCGAGCTGACTTTCCTGCGCCATTTGCGTGAGGTCGCGGCCGAATTCGTCGAGCGCCGGCGTGTTGCTTTTCCGGTCTCGTTCACGGGGTGCAGACTTGCGGAGGAAGGTGACCGTGAGTTGCCGTGCGGTCAACAGGTTGGCTCCGAGACTGCGAAGGATTTTCCCTCCAATACCCTCTTCTTCACGCAGCAGTCCCAGCAGGAGATGTTCGCTGCCGATGTGGTTGTGCCCCAGAAGGCGCGCTTCCTCCACCCCATACTCAATGACTTTCTTGACGCGGGGGCTGAAGGGAATCTCGCCGAAGGTCATCGTGGTGCCGCCCCCGGGAAGATTTCGCTCGATTTCCAGGCGGATCTGCTCGGTGGAAAGCCCCATCTTCTTAAGGATCATCAGGGCGATGCCGTCGGATTCCCGAAGGATGGCTAAGACCAGGTGCTCGGTTCCGAGGTAGTCGTTCTGGTGACGCTCGGCTTCCTCACGCGCCAGGATGATGATCTTCCGACCCTTGTCCGTGAATCGTTCGAACATCCTTCCTCCTTGGTATGGGGGCTCTCCTATGAGGACTCGCTCAAACCCTTCGAAATATTTGTCTAATTCTAACTAGAAGCGTTTTCAGTGTCAAGGTTGCGACAGAATTGCACAGCACGCATGGGGACATCGAGCGGGATCGCTTTGAGATCGTGCCGTCCCTTCGTTGACTTCACTGGACCCTCCCGATAAAATCCCGCACCTTTTGCCGGATTTTCGATGAATTAACGGTACTACAGATCAATGAAAAGCAAAAGCATCGGAATTTTAACTAAGCCGAAGTTCCCAGAGATCAAGGCGACTGTGCATGCCGTGGTCAATTGGCTCCGAGATCGGAAGATTGATGTCATTTTGGATAGCACGTCCGCGGCGTTATTGAATGAGCGCGGAGGCGTGCAGAAAACTCAGTTGGCGCAAAAGGCCGACGTCATGCTGATCCTGGGCGGCGACGGTACCATGCTCAATGCAGCGCGCTTAGCCGCTGAACGGGGCATTCCGATCCTGGGAGTCAACATGGGTGGGCTCGGGTTCCTGACTGAAGTCCGATTGGAGCACTTGTTTCCCTCCCTCGAGCGGGTGTTTGCCAATGAATACGTGCTCGACGAACGACTGATGATCAGTTCGCACATTCATCGGCATGGTGAAACGGTCGCTCAAGGCCTGGTGCTGAATGACGTCGTGATCAGCAAGGGAACGCTCGCGCGCATGATCGAGCTCAACATTGCCATTCAAGGACAATTCGTCACCACGCTTCGCGGTGACGGCCTCATCGTTAGCACACCCACCGGATCCACGGCCTATTCTCTCTCTGCCGGCGGTCCTATTATCAGTCCGGCTGTCCGCTCCTTGATCCTCTCGCCAGTCTGTCCCCATACGCTTACTCACCGGCCCCTTATCGTTCCGGATGACGCCGAGATTGACGTGACGTTAACCAGTAAGGATGAAGGCGCCATGGCCACGCTTGATGGGCAGGTAGGTGTGGCACTGACCCAAGGGGATACGGTGCTCTTGAAAGTCTCCGAACACCGCACACGGTTGATTCGTTTTCCTGAAACCAGCTATTACGCGGTCCTGCGTGAAAAGTTGAAATGGGGAGGAGGGTAACGGGTCTGGCTATCTGCTGACGCGCTCGATCAGGCTGAGCATTTCCTGGTTCGTTACGTACTTGAATTCACCAATGCAGTCCGTCATCTCTTTGTGGGATTTCTCGGCTGCTTCGAGGACCCGGAGACCGTTGATGTCGACTGGGCGGCTCTTCCGCTCCTTGAGCAACGCCTGCAGTTTATCCAAGACAGCTTTCAGAGGGCTTCCCGCAGCCTTGGTCGCAAGATACCGGCTGACGACTTCAGCGCACCAATCTCCGTCCCTTTTAGCGACACCGACCAAGCCTTCACTCGCCTTTCTCGCCCAACCGGCAAGGAATAGTCCTTCCAAGATTGTGCCGGAAGTTTCATCATAGGCTTGAAAGAGGGCATCGTCAGGGTCGTTGCCAGTCTTGGTAGGATTGGTGAGAAAAGTCCCCCCCTTATAGGGCAACCCTACCGTGTCGTCGACCTTGTCGCCCACAGCGAACACGACCGAGTCACAAGGGAACTCGTAGAACTGTTTGAGTCCCACCGCGGCCGTGTCCTCGCCTTTGGGTTCCAGTTTGTTGTCTTCCATTTCAAGACCACGGACACGATTGTGCTCATTGACAAGGATGCGCTTGGGTGAGGCTAAGAATCTGAATCCCATCTTGCTCTGACTCACCGCAGACTCGCATTTTGTGAACTCATCAAGAAGTCCTTTTTGTATCTCGTCCGGATTTTGGCCGACGGCCGCCAGTCGATCTTTGATCCGGTCGAACTCTTTCTTGATGCCTTCCAGATCCATATTGGCGCAGACCGCACGTATCTCCTTCGGATTGTATTTCCGCTCCGCAGGACCTCGCCGTACGATCGCGGTTACGCGGTCGACCTTTTTATACCGGATCAGCCAGTGTGCGATGTCCACCATGACATCGCCGGCGCCGATGACTGCAACGTGCTTGCCCATTTCGAACGGGCGATCACCAAATCCCGGCAGCCGGTTATAATGGTAGACGACGTCTTTGGCATGGAAGACGCCCTGCGCAGAATCCCCTTCTACACCGATGGCTTTGGTCCCCTGTGCACCGATTGAAATCACCACCGCGCTGGCGCCGAGTGAGCGGACATCATCGACCGTCAGGTCCTTGTCTCTGCCAATCGACACGTTGCCGAGATAATGCACGTTCGGTTGCTGCAGCAGGTCCCAGTACTGTTTCCGGAGGCCGCCGCGAAGTTTCAGCTTGCTGGGGAAGATCCCATACTCGGCGAGTCCACCGAATTTGATATCGCGATTCAAGATGATAACGTCGTGACCGGCTTTCCCGAGCGAGGCCGCTACGGCCATACCTGCCGGACCTGCACCGGCGACAATGATCACATGCTTGTGCGGTGTGCTCATACCTACCAGATTGTGAGAAATGACGAGAAAGCTAACAGTTACGCGGACTTTAGCATAGCGGTTCCGACACTGTCAAAATGGAGCCACCGGTCGTTTCACCCGCCTGCGCTTCCTACCGGCCCTCCGGGTTCGGTCATCCGCCACGGGTCCAGCAGTTCGTTCAAGCGTGTCTCGGTCAAGACCTGTTGCTCTCTCGCTACCTCCCGCACCGTCTTACCTGATCGATACGCCTCCTTCGCCAGCTTCGCTGCCGCCTCGTAGCCGATCTCAGGAGCCAGGGCCGTACACATGGCAAGGCTTTGTTCGATGAGACTCTTGCAGCGCTCTTCATTCGCGGTGATTCCTTCGATGCATTTGGCGGCAAAATTGTCGGAGGCAGCCGCAAGCAGTTCGATGGATTGCAGGAGGTTGTACGCCATTACTGGCAGCATTACGATCAACTCGAAGTTCCCGGCTTGTCCGCCGATGGTGACCGTCAGGTCGTTGCCGATGACCTGGGCGCATACCATGGTCACCGACTCGGCAATCACCGGATTGACCTTTCCGGGCATGATGGAGGATCCCGGTTGTGTTTCAGGTAAAAGGATTTCTCCCAAGCCACATCGCGGTCCGGATCCGAGCCACCGGATATCATTTGCGATTTTCATGAGACTTACCGCCAACGTTCGCAATGCCCCGCTCGCCTCAACCAAGGAGTCCTGGGATGACTGCGCTTCGAAATGATTCCCCGCCTCTTTGAATGGACACCCCGTTTCACGGGATATAATGGTGAGCACATGCGAGGAGAAGTCAGGATGGCAATTCAGTCCAGTGCCCACGGCGGTACCGCCGAGGGCCACTTCGCTCAGAGCCTCTTGGGCACGCTTCATCCGTCCAATGCCAAGTTCGATCTGCCGGGCATACCCGCCGAACTCCTGTCCAAGACGTACAGGGGTCGCGTCCTGCAAATGGGTTCTCCCGATCTTGACAATACTATCGAACTCTCTCGCCTTCCGGTCGAGAGCGCTATGAAGTCTGCTCAAGGCTGGCAGCAGTTGACGCTGCATCGATTCAGACGCAGCAATGTGAATGGCCGTTGGTATGACATCGTTGCTGGACTGGCCCAGATTGACGTGATCGTTTGGATGGACGAGCTTGCTGCCTCGGACGCCACCAAGTAATTCAGTCGCACGGTTGGAAATCACTTCGTTGGTGTTCATGTTCGTCGAGGTGCCTGAGCCGGTCTGAAAAATATCGACAGGAAACTCTGCGTCGAGTCTCCCCTCGATGACCTCGGTCGCCGCCTTTATGATAGCGTCGGCTTGTTTCTTGTCGAGGAGGCCCAGCGAATGGTTGACGGAGGCGGCAGCCCGCTTGATCATCCCCATGGACCTGATGATCGATCGTGGCATGCGCAGAGGGCTGATGGGAAAATTTTCGATCGCTCGCGCCGTCTGTACGCCATAATAGGCGTCAGCCGGAACGGCCAATTCGCCCATCGTGTCGCGCTCCATTCTTGTGGGCGTTGACGGCTTCTCAGACGCTGCGTTCTTCATGCGTGACTCCATGCTTGGGTAGCTTTCAAGCTGCGGGCGCCATGATAAACTCAGGCCACCTGCTTCTACAAGAGTCAGTGATGGATGGCCCGCATCTCAGCGTTGATGCTTATGCCGGATACAAAGGCGAAAAGACGCCGCGCTCCTTCGTGCTTGAAGGCCGGACTTTGTCCGTTGAACACGTCGTGGATCGCTGGTACAGCGAGACGCACAGCTACTTCAGGATCAAGGCGTGTGATGGGCAGCGGTATGTACTACGGTTGGACCTGGATGAGGATGTTTGGGAGTTGATCATGTCGGAACCGATCGCAGAGCCCTGAACGGCGAGCATTCAACAAAGCCGAAGGCCCGCCGGAGCGGGCCTTCTCTTGGAATCTTTAGGCGACCTTGACATCGATCGCTTTGGGTTTCACCTTTTCCGACTTTGGGAGATGTAAGGCCAGGACGCCGTCTTTATACTCGGCCTTGACGCCACCTTCGTCCACGGACTCTGGAAGCGTGAAGCTCCGGACAAAGCTTCCGTACGAGCGCTCAACTCGATGAAAGCGCTTCCCCTTCTCTTCCTTTTCCTGTCGACGCTCCCCCTGCAAGGTCAGCACCCCATTCTCTACCGTGACCTTTACATCTTCCTTTCTCACTTCTGGCAGTTCAGCTTTAATCAGGTATTCCGATTCGTTTTCGCTGATGTCCACTGTCGGCATCCAGTCGGCAACTGTGAGATTTTCCTTGCCGGTATTTCTCAATGTCGGCCGGGAGAAAACGCGGTTCAATCGCTCAGACATATCTTCCAATTCACGAAAGGGATCCCACCGTACGAGTGTCATAGTCCACCTCCCTATCCTGTCGCTTAATGTTCTGTTCAGTTAGGCGCTGCGCCGATTTTCGCCTAGAAAACAGATAAGACGGGAGATGGCCGAGTCAAGAGGCAGCGGGCAGGCGAAATACACAGCTCATAAAATGAACACGCGACTGCAGGCGGCCTAACCGGTGGTGATCATGTCCCGAGTGGCTGGGCCCGATGATCAACGCTGGTCGACGGGTACATAGGGCCGGTTATGTTCTCCGGCGTAGATTTGATCGGGGCGGAACAACTTGTTTTCCTGCAATTGTTCCAGCCAATGGGCGAGCCATCCGGAGACCCTGGCCATCGCGAAGATCGGCGTATACAAGTCGGTATCAATTCCCATCTTGTCGTAAATGATGCCGGAATAGAAATCGACATTCGGGTACACCCCTTTCCCGTGCAACGTCTCACCCGCGGCCTGCTCAACTGCCAAAGCGATGTCATAGAGTGGTGACGTGCCACAGGTCTTGAAGAGCGTGCCGCAGAGAGCCTGCAGGATTGTCGCCCGGGGGTCTTTGACCTTATAGACCCGGTGTCCGAAACCCATAAGCTTCTTTTTCTTACGCACCTGTTCCTCGACATAGTGACGAGCCTGACCGGCCGATCCGATATCCTTCAGCATCTGAACCACTTCTTCGTTCGCTCCCCCATGGAGTGGTCCTTTCAGCGTGCCGATTGAAGAGGCGACAACCGTATAGGGGTCTGCCAGGGTCGAGGCGGTCACGAGTCCTGTAAATGTAGAGGCATTCATCGTATGCTCGGCATGCAAGATGAGACAATCATCGAAGATGTCCGCCCACACGGGATGCGGTATTGTTTCGGTCAGCATATAAAAGAAGTTTTCGCTGAAGCCTAGTTCATCTCGAGGCGGGATGGCGTCGTCTCCGCGCCGAAGTCGGGCCCATGCCGCCACGATCGTCGGCAGCTTGGCGACCAAGCGGACCGCCGACCAATAATTATTGGCAAAATCTTGGACATTCCGGCCCGGGTAATACATCCCCAGTGCGGCAACGGCCGCTTGCAGCGCATCCATGGGATGGCCCTGTTCGGGCAAACATTTCATAAGGTCGATAATCGAGTATTTGACCCGCCGATGATGGATGATGTCCTGTTGCCATTTATTGAGGGTATTCTGATCAGGCAGGCGGCCGAAAAGAAGGAGGTACGTCGTCTCGAGAAATGAGGACCGCTTGCAAAGCTCTTCCACCCGGATGCCTCGATACTCGAGCACCCCTCGTTCGCCATCGACGTCGCTGACGGCAGATTTGGCAGCGGGAATTCCGGCCAGGCCGGGCATGAAGTCATGTGGCATTCAACAGCTCCATGACTTACTGTGCGCCACTTGGACCGATCATGCAAGTGATACGGCACTGCCTTGCAAAGACTTTAGTCGATTGGCATACTGCTGCGATGGTTTGGACTCCGCCGAGCAGACGACTCATCATCATGATCATCGGCATCGGGTTCCTTACGGTCCTGGTTATGCTGCTCTTGCTTTCGACCACCAATAATCCCTCACGGTCTTCGATTCCGACGAAGCCCCTTGGAACCAGTACGCTAAGTCATGGAGGACCGGGGCCGGCGCCTTGACCACCGCAACAATTGATGCACGCGCTTGGCTTGACCCTGCCAACAAACAGCGAGGACAGGCATGAAGTGCTATTGGGCCTTGGCGGTGGGAGTCAGCATCCTCCTCGGAGCAGGGACGCTTGGATATGCCGACGACGAATTGCTGATTTTCGCGGTCGTCAGTGAGGTGCCGAAAGATAAGTCACGCGTCCCTGTCAGGGCCTCTGTGAATGACGTTGCCATGGATACCAAGCTGCTCGCGTCAGACACTATCCTCAACAATCCCGTGTGGAAAAAATTGGAAATCTGTCATGCGATGCGCGTAGAGGGCACCAAAGCCACTGATGGCTATCGAGTTGTCACCGTCCGCATCATCGATGCGGCGATGCTTCCCATGACTCTGCAATCGTTTGCGGGTGACTGCTTGATTAAGAAAGCGATTGAAGTTGCGCCGTTAGTTGATTGACGAGGGACTGCCTGCTCTCAGGCGCGGCATTCGGGGCAAGCGGTCGGTTCGGGGTCGGACTCGCACTCGTCGGAGGTCAAAGGGAAGAGTTGCTGGCACTGGGTGCAAGAACGGATTTCAAAATAGGCGGTGCCATCCGGATCGATATCCGTGGGAAGGAGGAGTTCGTAGGGGTCGTAGCCAATTGCCAACCCGTCGCTGAATTTCACGACGGCCAGACGGTCATTGAAGACCTCGAAGGTGGCTTCCTGTCCCTTCCGTTCGAGTACATGACCCATCACGAACACCGGCTGGCCCTTCCGCTTGGTGCGAAGGTCACGTAATGTATGCTGCGTCGGGGTTGCGCAGGAGAACTGACCGCTCGAACTGGTTCCGACCGTCGGCATGGTAAGGCGGAGATTGGGGATACTGAGAAGCATGTACCACAAGCGAAAAAAAGGCGTCAAGCAACGAGTGCGGAGCACCTATGTCTAAAATTACCATTTACCAAAAACCCACATGTTCGACCTGTCGGCAGGCTGTCCAGCTCCTCAAGGAGAGTGGAAGACCATTCACAGCGATTAACTACTACGAACAGCGGTTCACCGCCTCACAACTCAAGATCCTGCTGAAAAAAGCTAACCTCTCGCCGAGGGATGTCTTGAGAGCCAAAGAAGACCCGTATAAGCAGCTCGGCCTTGCCAGGACATCCCTGACGGATGATGAACTCATCGAGGCGATGGTCCGGTATCCCGATTTGATTCAGCGTCCGCTGGTTGAGCAAGGTGAAAAGGCGTTGTTGGCTCGACCTGCAGAAAAAGTGAACGAGCTACTCTCAGGTACTAGTAGTCGCTTGCGGTGACAATTCTACCGGACGAGCGTGGGATGGACTGGCGCGGCGCTGCCCCCCGTTTTATTGCATTGCCTCCTCCCGCTTTCGCCTCATAGAGGGCGCGGTAAGCAGATTTGATGACCATCTCGAGCGAGCCCGCGTCGCCGGATCTTTCGGCTACTCCGATACTGACGGTCACCGGCAGTGCCCGGTCTTTCGGTCCAGGCGATTTTATCCCGCCGGTATTGTCCCACACGTGGTCACGGCCTCGAACAAACAGCGAGGCGGATTCAACGGTTTTGCGCACCTCATTCAGTGCGACGAGAGCTTCCATGGCGGACTGGTGAGGGAACAGCAACGTTAAGTCCTCCCCGCTCACGCGGAACACGCGCCCTCCCTGGCACACAGATTCAACTTTCGGGGAGACGAGTTTCAGAACCTGTTCCACAACCGGCCTTCCATGGCTTCCCGCATAGGCTTTCAACTGATCAATCGCCAGAACAGCGAGGGCAAAGTTTGCGCTGAGTTGAGCGGTGGTTTCTTCATACGCCAGGCGTCCCCGGATCCCCGTCAGTTCATCACGATAGGTTTCCCGATAAGAGGTTTGCACGAGTGACACAAATACGATCAGCGCGGCGCTTGACAAGTAACGAGTCGGGCTCCAGCCGAATTGCAGGCAGTGATACGCGAGAAATACGCTACCCAATGCCCATGCGGCTCCCGCGTCCATCGGATTCCGGCTCAACGCGAAGCGGCTCATCTGCACCGTCACGGCGATGAAAAACGCCAGGAGCGCCGGCTGGGGAATTGGTGTCCACCCCGTCGACCACCCCGCAAGTCCGGATGTGGCAAGGGCGAGGGCCAGGTCCTGTTGTGCGGGTTGACATAACCACAGCGCGACCAGGGGCTGAATAACAAGCAGCATCGCGGCCATTGCGTGCCGCATGTTCCCCGCTCGTCCTTCTCGGAGGAGGGAGAATCCCAAAATATTCATCGGGACCAAGAAGGCGGATAGTGAAAAGACGATCTGATTCAACGGGTCGGCATCTTTTTGAAAAGGAAATGCGATGAATGCCCGGTCGGCGAAGGTGAGGACGACCAGCGTGAAGAGCATTCTCGCGCTCACAAAGTACCAGCCGAATACCAGGCCGAATGCCAGCGCCAGATACGGCAATGCGGCCACCGCACTCTGACACCACAATGGGAGTCCACTGGGACGGAGGAAGCCTAATGCGAGTAAAAAGAGTAACCCGCCCGGAAACACAAATGCGAGGATGCCTTTCAGTATGTTGTGTGCCATGAGCAGCATCGGGGATTGCGTCGAGCCTCCAGGTGCTAGTTCTGTACCAGATGATGCCCCGGGTGGGTGTGTGGAAGAGTGCGCAAAACGCCGAAATCACTGGGTTGCGTGCCCTTGCACGAACGGTGGCGCAATGGGCGATGCACGCGTTGGATGGCTTAAGGCAGTTTTTGAACAGTGCCGGAGGTAAGGACGAACGACGAATGGTGCAGCCGTCTTATGACAGACTGCTGGTCACACTGTCTCCAGACATCCGTAAGATTCCTTTTGCCGGGTCTACGGAAACCGTCACGCTCCCATCGAGGATCTGCATGAGGAGATCCCCGATTAACTGGCGTCGCCATCCTCGCACCAGTGGAAGGTCGGCCTGTCTCTTCTTTTCCTTGGCTTCAACGAGCGCCTGAAGATCGGCTGTCGTGGCGAGTAATGTGGGAGCAATTTCCATCTCGGCCGATCGTGCTTTCAACACCGCTTGAAGGAGTTCTACCAATCCGACCGATTCCGGTTCGGGTTTTCGCTCACGCGGCACCTCAGGCCAGGCCGAAGGCGGAAGTTCACTCGCCGTTGTGATCAGGGTGATCAACTGCTCGCCGTTCCGGTCGATTTCAGATCCGTGCAAGCCGCGAAGCCCATGGAGTTCCTCAACACTGCGCGGCGGATGCCGCGCCAGTTGTAATAGCACTTCGTCACGGATTACGCGTCCTCTGGGTACGTTACGCCGACGGGCTTCGGCTTCGCGCCATGCAGCCAGGTCTCGTAGGATGGCAGCTTGTCTGGGCTTCAGGCTATCCCATCCCCTGATGCGTTGGTACCGATCCAGCGGATCTTTACTCTTCTCCCCTACGCTTGTCTCCAGGCGTGAAAATTCTTCTCGAACCCATTCGGACCGCCCAAGCGCCTGTAGCCGCCTCTGCAGGTAGGTATGAATAGGCAGCAGAAACTGCACATCTTCAGCGGCATAGGCGATTTGATCAGGCGAAAGCGGCCGAGCACTCCAGTTGGTAAACGTATGCGCCTTGGCCAACTTCGTCCCATGAATCCGCTGAACCAAATTTGCGTAGGCGACTTGCGCACCGAAGCCGAGCATGGCCGCAGCGATTTGCGTGTCGAAAAACGGCTGGGGAATCTGCCCTGCGTGAATCGCAAAGAGGTCAAGATCTTGGCGACCGGCATGCACGATCTTTTCGATATGTGGATCGCAGATCAGGTCCCAAAACGGGGCAAGCGATCCCTTGGTCTGGACGGCGGGAAAATCAATGACGGCGGCAAGGTCATGCGTGGCGACCTGGATCAATTCCAGCTTCGGGATGAAGCTGTCTTCGCCGACGAATTCCGTATCCAGTCCCAACCGGCGACTGGACCGTAGCTCCTTGCACAGAGCCTCGAGTGCCGTGCTGTCGGTGATGTACCGTTCCTCAGGAGGGGTAGTCACTGTGGCATTACTCGGCTGGGCTGTAGGGGCGCTTCGGCGGCTGCATCGGTTCCGTATTACTGAGGCTCAGATATTCCTTCAAAAACTGGTAGGCATCCAACATCCGCCGCAGTTCCGGCTCGGAGCTGCGATCACCGTGATTGGCATCGGGATGCAAGAGCTTCGCCTTTTGCCTGAACGAAGCTGTCACTTCGGCTAACGAGCTGCCGAACTCTACTCCCATGATGGCATAGGCGTCTACGGCGTTATTGACACTTCCTGAGCTTTGGGACAGATCACCGCCGCCTCCGCCGGCCGCTTTCAGCATATCAGCGAGGCTTATGCGTCGCCTCCTTCGCCTGGGCCGTTCGCGAATTTCGCTGTCGAGATCATCCCAACGGTCTTCCACGAACTCGAGCCTTGATTCGAGGCGCATGGCGCCAGATATATCGCAGATTTGTTCCAACTCTTCTTCTATCTGCAACAACGACTTGATGATCTCATCCAGGCCCTGCTCGATCCGGAAGTAGCTGTCCACCCGCTCTTCCATCATGGTGTCCACGGCAACATCCATACTGTCTTCCGTCTTTGAACGCAGGGAGCCAATCCGCTTATGCATGCCGTTGCGAAACTTCATGTACTTGGCAGCGGAAAAGGGCATGGCACAAACACTCCAGGGAATTGCGGGCATTGTAGCACAGGAGGACGGGGGCGCTGAAGGGATGACCTGCACATTCTGAGGAGCACCGCGGCGCTTGGCTGAGTCGGAGTCAAGTCAGGGGTCGTTCGTCGGAAGGCTTCGATCGTCGACGCGCTGCACCACTCTGACGCGCCGCTGCCGCGACTGCTCGCGCCACCCGGGGAACGACATCTTTGTCAAACAAGCTGGGCACGATATAGTCATCGCTGAGCGCGGCCCTCGGAATCGTTTCGGCTAGAGCCTGGGCTGCCGCAAGTTTCATCGGTTCGTTGATCTCGCTGGCCTGCACATCGAGCGCGCCACGGAAAATACCGGGGAATGCCAACGCGTTGTTAATCTGGTTCGGAAAATCCGAACGGCCGGTCGCGAAGATGCGGCAGTGAGAAAGTGCCAACTGAGGCGGCACCTCGGGGTCGGGGTTGGCCATGGCGAATACAATTCTATCCGGCGCCATCAGGTCAAGGTCCCCGGCGTCCAACAGGTTACCCACCGAAAGTCCGATGAACACATCGGCATTGCGTAATGCGTCGCGCAAGCTGCCGCGTGGCCGGTCGGGCGTCAGGCATGTCGTGAGATCGGTTCGGCAGGCCCGCAATTCCTCGGCGTCTCCGTACAATACGATGCCTTCCTTATCGCAGCCGAGGAGATGGGACACGCCGGCTGCAAGCAGGATTCGGCAGCAGGCAGTGCCCGCGGCGCCAAGCCCATTAACCACGACCCGAACCTCTTGAATCTGCTTGCCTACGGCGGTCAAGGCATTGGTCAATGCGGCGAGGAGGACCACGGCGGTACCATGCTGGTCGTCATGCATGATCGGAATGTCCAGTGACGCCTTGAGTCGACGTTCGATCTCAAAACAGCGAGGTGCACTGATATCCTCGAGGTTGATTGCCCCGAATCCGGGGGCAATCGATTGAACGGAGCGCACGATCTCATCCGGATCTTGAGTCGCCAGGCAAATAGGCCAGGCATCTATTCCGGCCAATTCCTTGAATAGCATTGCCTTACCTTCCATCACCGGAAGGGCCGCTTCCGGCCCGAGATTCCCCAGGCCTAGGACGGCTGATCCGTCGGTTACCACCGCGACAGTGTTACTCTTCGTCGTGAAGGCATAGGCTTTGGACTTGTCGTGGGCGATCGCTTGAGCGACACGGCCCACGCCAGGCGTGTAGACCATCGACAGCACGTTGCGGGTGGTCAGTGGGAGCTTACTCTTCACCTGGATCTTCCCTCCCAGGTGGAGGAGAAAAATTCGATCAGAGGCCGAGAGCACGGTCACGTCTGGAATGTCGTTCAATTTAGCCAAAACACGGTCGCCATGGGCTTCGTCCCGGACATCAAAGGTGACATCCCTGACCATCCGCTCGGCGGTTGCCGACGCCAGATCCACAGCACCGAGGTTGGCCCCTTCTTCGGCGAGAGCCGAAGCCACCTTGGCAAACATTCCCGGTTTATTCGCGA
>Ga0075430_100000990_pt1 | contig 22425 bp, 7 predicted proteins | sample RhiMetdeltSRZDD4_FD_75294 | JGI IMG/M metagenome (GOLD analysis project Ga0075430, IMG submission 75294) | Populus rhizosphere microbial communities from Tennessee, USA - Rhizosphere MetaG P. deltoides SRZDD4 | ecosystem: Host-associated > Plants > Roots > Rhizosphere > Soil | place: USA... | reverse complement strand
GGATTTGACCGGCTCCGCCCGAGCATTGGCTTCCAGAAAGGCGCATGAAACACCACACAGGAACCGCCGGACGCGCTCCCCGGATACTGTAGGTAACGCCATTCCAGCGCGTTCTGGAAATGTTAGAAGCCAATACCTAGGTCGGTTGCGGCGGAGGCGGCTCCTTCCGGTGAGGCACAGGACGACCAGTCGGGACAGGCGGCGGCGCGAGAGGGCCGGCTGCGCAGAGGGCGACGGCGGTGCCGAGCCACCGGTCCCCGCCGGCCCGTCCCGGGCCAGGCCTCTCGCCGTCGTCATTCCCGCCGCGCCCCCGCCTCACTCATCCGGTCGCGCCAGTCGGGGGATGGTCACCGCCGAAGTGGCCGGGGCCGGCTCGGCAGCCGCCTCCTCAGCCCCGCGCAGCTGCTCCACCAGCGCCGCCATGGCGGCCACCGTGGATGCCTCGAACAGGCTGCGCATCGGCAGCCGTACGTTGACCGCCTTGCGGACCTGGCCGATGAGCTGGACCGCCACCAGCGAGTTGCCACCCAGCTCGAAGAAGTCGTCATCCGGCCCGACCTCCGCGACGCCGAGCACCTGGCTCCATACCGCGGCCAGGACCGACTCGAGCTCCGTACCGGCGGCGCGCCCGCCCTCGCCACCAGGTCCACCGGAGCGGGCCGCGTCGAGCTGCTCCGTGACCGTCTGGGTGGTGACCGCACGGACCCGGGCGAGCGAGTCGGCGACGCTGCGCGCCGCGACCACCACCTGGGCACCGAGGTCGGCCGAGAGCAGCCGGCGGAACACCTCGGCGCCTTCGGCCGGGCGGATGCCGATCGTGTCCGCCAGCGCCTCGGCCCGCCGCTCCGGAACCTCGGTCGGCCGCTCGGTGACCGAGGTCGCCACCGCGTCCGGGTCGATCCGCCGCAGCATGAACTCGGTGATCTCGGTGACCACCCGGCCGTCGTCGTCCACCAGCAGGATGTCGCTGGTCTCCAGCTCGCCCCCGCCCGTCCGGGTACGGGCGTACGCCCAGACGCGGGGCGGCATCGTACGGTGCACGGTGACCCGCCCGTAGCCGAGCGGCAGCCGGTTCCCGCCCTCCCCCCCGGCGAAGGAGGTCGCCTCGTCCAGCATGGCCGGGTGCAGCGGCCACCGGTCGAGCTCCGCCGCGACCTGGTCCGGCGCTTCAAACAGGCCCAGCGCCTCGCCGTCGCCCGCCTGTATCCGGCGCAGCGAGGCCCACCGTGGGCCGAACGTGAGCAGGCCGGTTATCGACTCGTAGTGCCCGGGCAGCAGGTCCTGCGCCGGCCCGCAGCGGGCGCGGACGGCGTCCAGGTCCAGGTCGCTGACCGGTCCGGGCACCACCCAGCCGCCGGTGCCGTCGGCGTAGACCTCGCCCCCGCTGGTGACCTGGAAGGCCATCCCGTCGTCGATGGGCTCCAGCAGGACCCGTACCTCCGCCACCGACCCGTCCGCCACGGCCAGCGGCCGGAGGAAGGTGACGTCCCGCAGCTGCACCACGGCGCCGGCGCTGGGCCGCGGCACCACCGCGGCGACGGCGGCCCGGGCCAGCTCCAGGTGGGCGGTGCCCGGCATCACCGGGGCTCCGGCGATGCGGTGCTCGGAGAGCACCCAGTGCCGGGACGGGTCCAGCAGGCCGGCGCACCAGGCCGGCCCGCCACCCGACCCGTGTCGCGAGGTGATCAGCGGGTGGTCGACCGGCTCGGCCGGCAGGGCTGCGGTGACGCCGGTCCGTACGTTCGCGGTCTGCCCCAGCACATCCGGGGCGACCACGTCGACGGCCATGCCGACCTCCAGCCACCCGCCCCAGTCGATGGACAGGACCCGGCCGGAGAAGCCCTGCCCGCTGTGGGCCAGCGCGTCGAGGAAGGCGCTCGCGGCGCAGTAGTCGACCTGGCCGAGCCCACCGTAGACCCCGGTCACCGAGGAGCACAGCGCGACGAAGTCGAGGTCGAGGTCGCCGAAGGCGGCGGCCAGGGCCAGCGATCCGGCCAGCTTCGGGGCGAGCACCGTCTCGGCCGCGGCGCGGGTCTTGGTCTCCACCAGCCCGCCGCCCGGCAGGCCGGCGGCGTGCACGATGCCGTCCAGCCGCCCGAACCGCGCCAGCACCTCCTCGCGGACCCGGCGCAGGCCGGCCACGTCGGCGACGTCGGCGGGGAGCACCAGCACCTCGCCGCCGGCCGCCTCGATCCGGCGGATCGCCGCGATCGACCGGACGGTCCGGCCCGCAGCGCCGTCCGCCGCATCCACCGGCCCCGGCCCGCCCGCACCACCCGGCACGGCAGCGCCGGCGAGGTACGCGTCCCACTCCTCCCGCGGCGGCAGCGCGGTCCGCGAGAGCAGCACCAGCCGCGCCCCTACCTGCCCGGCCAGGTCCTCGGCGAGGGTCAGGCCGATGCCGCCCAGCCCACCGGTGACCAGGTAGACCCCGCCCGTACGCAGCCCGCTGCCACCCTCGGGCAGCGGGACCGACGTCAGGGCCGGCCGCCACCGGCGCCCGCGGCGCAGCGCCACGGCCTCGCCCTGCTCCCCGGCGGGCGGCACGCGTACCTCGCCCGCCACCGCGGTGCCGGCGGCCACCGCTCCGGTGGCGGCGTCGGCGTCGATGTGGCGCACCGACACGGTCCCCGGCAGCTCCAGCGGGAGCACCATGACGATCCCGGCCACGGTGGCGTGCTCCGGCCGGGTCACGTCGCCACCGACCACATCGCGGGTGCCGGCGGTGACCACGTCGAGGTGCACCGGCTCGGGCAGGTCGACGGCGCCCAGCGCCTGGCTGAGCGCGAGCAGGCTGTAGAAGCCGCGGTCCTGCGCGGCGACCGCCGCAGCGACAACGTCGTCATCAGTCGCCGCAGCGACAACGTCGTCATCCGCCGCCGCAGCGGCGTCATCCGCCCCCAGCGCGTCCCCGGACAGGGCGGGACCACCGTCCGGCAGGGCAGCGCCGCCGTCGGCGAGGCACCAGGCGTGCACCATCCGGGCCGGCACGCCGCCGCCGCGGCCCAGCTCCTCCAGCAGCGCGACGTAGTCGTCGCGCTCGGTCCTGCGTACCGTGAACCGGCCCTGCTCGTCCCGGCCGTAGCCGGTGCCCGGCACGACCCGGGTGACGACCGCGCCGGCGGCGGTGAGCGCGTCGGCGAGCGCCGCCCCGGCCGGCCCGTCGGTGAAAACCAGGCACCGGGCCGGCGCGGCGGCCTCGGCCACCGGTGGCAGCTGCTGCCAGACCGGGACGCTGCACCACTGGGACATCGGCAGGTTCCGCGGCGGGCCGGCCTGCGCCGGGGCCGCTGCCGCGGCGGCAGCGCCCGGCTCCGGCTCCACCCAGTGGTACGACCGCTCGAACGGGTACGTCGGCAGCGGCACCCGCCGCCCCGGCCCGCCGAACGCGTCGTCCAGCTCCACCCCGGCCACCCACAGCCGGCCCGCGGCGTCGTAGAGGACCTGCAGGTCGCCTTTTCGGTCGCCCGGGCCGGGCAGGCTCGGCAGCGGGGCCGCGCCGCCCTTGGGGACCTGCATCCGGGCCAGCCCGGTGAGCTGGCGGCCCGGCCCGCACTCCACCATGACCCAGTCGTCGTCACCGGCCAGCAGCCGGGCGACGCACTCGCCGAACCGGACCGTGTGGCGCAGGTGCCCGGCCCAGTACGCCGGGTCGGTGACCTGCTCCGCGGTGACCCAGTCACCGGTGCGGTTGGACAGGAACGGCGCCTGCGGCGCCTGCCGCGGCACCGCCGCCACCAGCGCGGTGAACTCGTCCAGGATCGGGTCCATCATCGGCGAGTGGAACGCGTGCGAGGTGCGCAGCGGCCGGCTGCCGATCTTCCGCTCGCGCAGCGTCTCCGCGTACCGCGCGACGTCGTCCGGCGGGCCGGCCACCACACAGGTGCCGGGACCGTTGACCACGGCGACGGACAGGCCCTCCGGCAGGTCGGCCGCGACCCGCTCCTCGCCGGCCTGCACCGCGAGCATCGCGCCGGCCGGCAGCTCCTGCATCAGCCGCCCCCTGGCGGCGACCAGGCGCAGCGCGTCGGGCAGGGTGAACACGCCGGCGAGCGTCGCGGCCACGTACTCGCCGATCGAGTGGCCGATCATCGCGCTCGGCCGGACCCCCCACGACTCCCAGAGCCGGGCCAGGGCGTACTCGACCACGAACAGCGCGGGCTGGGTGTAGCGGGTCTGCCGCAGCCGCTCCTCGGCCTCCTGGTCACCCGTGCTGAACATCCACTCGCGCAGGTCGCCGTCGAGCTCGGGCCGCAGCGTCTCGGCGCAGCTGTCCACGGCCTCGCGGAACACCGGCTCGACCTGGTAGAGCTGGGCGGCCATGCCGGCGAACTGGGCGCCCTGGCCGGAGAAGAGGAACGCCACCCGGGGCACCACGCCGGGCGCCTCCCCGGTGTGCCGGCGCTTCTTGTCGCGCAGGCCGGCCACGGCGTCCGCGGTGTCGGTGGCGACCACTGCGGCCCGGTGCCGGTGCCGCCCACGCCCCACCCGCAGGGTGTACGCCACGTCGGCGAGGTCCGCGTCGGGCTGGGCGGCGAGGTGGCCGGCGAGCCGGTCGACCGCGCGGTTCAGCGCCGTCGCGGTGCGCGCCGAGACCTGTAGCAGCTGGGCCGGGCGGCCAGCCGTGCCGGCCACCGGCGCGGGCGGCTCCTCCAGGACCACGTGCGCGTTGGTGCCGCCGATGCCGAACGAGCTGATCCCGGCCCGGCGCGGGGAGCTGTCCCGGTTCCACACTGACAGCGCCGCGTTGACGTAGAACGGGCTGGTCTCGAAGTCGATGGCCGGGTTGGGCGTCTCGTAGTTCAGGCTCGCCGGGATCAGCCCGTGCTCCATCGCCAGCACCGTCTTGATCACAGCGACCACGCCAGCACCCTGCGACAGGTGCCCGATGTTCGACTTCACCGACCCCAGCGCACACCAGCCCCGCTCGTCGGAGCCCTCGCCGTACGCCCGGCTCAGCGCCGCCACCTCGATCGGGTCGCCGAGGTGGGTGCCGGTGCCGTGCGCCTCGACGTAGGTCACGCTGCGCGGCGGGACGCCGGCCACGCCGAGCGCCTGGGCGACCACCTCGGCCTGCCCCTCGGCGCTGGGCGCGGAGAACCCCACCTTTGCCGCGCCGTCGTTGTTGACCGCGTTGCCCAGCACCACGGCCCGGACCCGGTCACCGTCGGCAAGCGCGTCGGAGAGGCGCTTGAGCACGACCACGCCGCCGCCGCTGCCCCACATGGTGCCCGCGGCCGCGGCGTCGAACGGCCGGCAGTGCCCGTCCGGCGAGGTGATCCCGCCGTCGTAGTAGATGTAGCCGTGCCCCTGCGGCAGCTCGATGCAGACCCCGCCGGCCAGCGCCAGGTCGCACTCGCCGTTGCGCAGCGCCTCGCAGGCCAGGTGCAGCGCGACCAGCGAGGTGGAGCAGGCGGTGTGCAGGCTGAAGCTGGGCCCGCGCAGGTTGAGCTTGTACGAGGTGAACGTGGTCAGGTAGTCGGGGCTGTTGCCGACCGAGACCGCCATCCCGCCAGAGGTGAGCACCCGCGGGTTGCGCATCAGGTGCCGCCACTGGTAGTCGTTGGGCCCGGCGCCGCCGTAGACGGCGACCGCGCCCGGGTAGCGGGCCGGGTCGTAGCCGGCGTCCTCCAGCGCGGTGTGCGCCAGCTCCAGGAAGAGCCGGTGCTGCGGGTCGGTGAGCTGAGCCTCGCGCTCGGTCATCCCGAAGAACGGGGCGTCGAAGTGCTCGACGTCGTCCAGCACCAGCGCGGCCGGTACGAAGGCCGTGTCGTCCACGACCTCGTCCCGTACCCCCATCTTGCGCTGCTCCTCAAGGGTGAACATGCGCACTGACTCGACGCCGTTGGCCAGGTTCGTCCAGAACTGCTCTGCGTCCCGGGCCCCGGGCACCCGACAGGCCAGGCCGACCAGCGCGACCGGCTCCACGCCGTACCCCTCGGAAGACTCCGCCATGGTCATCGCCAACCTCCTGCTCTCATCGGTCCACTCAGGTCTCGTCGGGTCTCGTCAGGCCACTCGCGTCGTATCGGGTCTCGTCGGGCCACTCGCGTCGCATCGGGTCCACCCTGGTCGGGTCCACCAGCTGCAGGCGCAGCTCGGAGAAGTAGCGCCGGCCGGCGTGGTCAGGCACCCACGCCTGGTCCGGGGTCGGCAGCATCTCGGTGACCACCATCGGCACGTCGGGTCCTGCCTTCTCCTGCGCGCCGCGCGCCATCGCGCACATGGACGACACGTACGTGGGGCTGGTGAGGTCCAGGTAGCACGGCTTGATCTCGGTGCCGATCTTCACGTACACCCGCTCCGGTAGCCCCAGCTCCCGCCGCCACCGGCGGGCGGCGAGGTAGCGCTGCTGCGGGCCGAGCGCGCTGGACAGCGGTGTCGCGCCGAGCGTGGTCCGCCACGTCTCCCGGCTGACCACCAGCCGGTCGATGCTGACCCGCGGCGTGTGCTCGGCCGCGGTGACCAGCTTAAACCCGTCCGCCGCGTGCATCGCCACCAGGCCGGCGAACGCCTCGACCAGCGGCCAGGCCCGCCCGTCCGGGGCGCGGACGACCGGCGCGCCGTCGCGCTCGACCACGCTCAGCGCGCTGATCGGCAGCGTCCGCGCCGGGTCCGCGCCGGGCACCCCGGCGAACGCGAGCGGCACGTCGCAGTCGCTGCCCAGCCAGTGCGACAGCCGGCCGGACTGGCGCGGCCAGTCGTCGGGGAAGAGCGGCATCATCCGGCCGGCGCCGAGGTCCGCGCGCAGCGCGTCGCGCAGGGCCGGCAGGTCCGGACGCGGCCACAGGAAGACCCCACAGTCAAAGGTCGCCCAGGCCGAGTGCATCTCGCCGAGCACCACGGTGAAGTCCCCGCGCCGCAGCGCGGCCTCGTCCGGCGCGCAGACGTGCAGGTCGGGGCTGTGCAGCCGGGCGGCGGCCCAGCCGGGCCGGTCGGCGGCGAAGACCTCACCGGCCGCCGCCGCGACGTCGGCGGCGGCCACCTGGACCCGCCGGGTGCCGGCCGGCAGCCCGGCCAGCCCGAACAGGCCCGACCAGCGCCGGGCGAAGTCCGCCGCGACCGCGTCCACCGGCCGCTGGGCCGCACCGAACAGCAGCCCCTGGGCCAGGAACCACAGCTCGCCGAGCGACACCTCGCCCCCGCCCAGGTCCGCGTGAAGATCGGCCAGGGCCCGGGTGTACGCGTCCGCGATCGCCACGGTCAGCCACCGGGCCGCGCGCAGCAGGACCTCCATCGGCTCGGCGACCGCATCGAGGACCGCTGGCCCGATGGTGACGTCCAGGTCCCGGATGGTCTCCTCGTGGCACAGCCCCCGGCCGGCGTAGGTCTGGCCGGCCCGCCGGTGCGCGCTCACCCCGGTCACCGCCTCGAACTCCGCGTCGAGGCGGTCCAGGGCGGCCGGCAGCGCGGCGGCGTCCCCGGCGGCGCCGGCCACCGCGTCCCGGGCGGCGCACAGCCGGCCCAGCCCGGCCTGCGCGGTCTCGCGGGCGGCCTGGTCCGGGACCGCGGCGACCGCGGCCCGCAGCAGGTCCTCGGCGTCGATGCGCTGCAGCGGCTCCACGCCCCAGCGCAGCAGCCCGGCGGAGACCAGCCGGTCCAGCTGGAGGTAGACGTCGGCGGGCTTGCGCAGCTCGCTGTCCGGGTCGGCGAGGACGGCCGCGGCGACCTGCGCCGCCGGTCGCCCGTCGCAGGCGGCCAGCACGCACGCGTCCGAGCGGGACAGGGGCAGCGGTGCCCCGGTGGGGCGGTGCAGCACCGCACCGTCGCGCCACAGGTGCGGCTGGAGCCGGACCGGCAGCCACGGCCGTACCCGGTCGTCGGTGGCGAGGCTGCGTGCGTACGCCACCAGGGCCCAGTGCTCGAAGAAGACCCGCCGGGTACGGGTCAGCCCCGCCCCCACCCGGACGGTCACCGCGGGCGCGGCCGGGTCAGGGTCCAGGTCGGCCCAGCAGACCGGCCCGAAGAAGCCGATGGTCTCGTTCTTGCCGCAGTAGCGCTGCCAGTAGCGGGCCACCAGCTGTTCCTTCTCCCGGCGGCGGCTGGCCCGCCCGCTGCCGCGCAGCAGCGCGTCGAGGCCCTGCAGCGCGCTGCGGTTCTGCCAGGTCACCGCCTCCCGGAACAGCGGGTCCGCGGCGGTCTCGCGGGCCTGCCCGGCGCAGCGCTCGGCCGCCTCGGCGAAGGCTGCGGCGAGCTTCTCGGCGGAGGCCAGCCCGTCGAGGTACGCGTCGGCGACCGCGGCGCACTCCGGCATGGCGAAGCGGTCCAGGCCGTCCGCCGGGAACCCGGCGGAGCGCAGCAGCGCCACGCGCCAGACCTGCCATGAGGTCCCTGGCAACGGTGCCAGATGGTCGGCGCTACTGACAGCAATCGCGGGCGAGCCCTGGGTCATCGACTACCTATCCTGCGGCACACGTGAAGCACCCCCAGTCGACACACGTGACAGGCACCGGCAGACCTGGCAAGAACCGCGATACATGGACTAGCTGGACAGTGGAGTAATCGTGACGCCGGCCGAGGGCGCCCAGCAGGCGTTACGCCTCAGGCGCTCTCAGCCGCGGTGAAGTCGGAGCAGGTCTCACATTATAGTTGTTACATTGATCTTGGTTGCACGCGTTGCAGCGATGCTAGCGAACGGCCAGAGGCTTGGGAAGCCTGAGCACATGACCCGTCACTCTGCGCATCGGTAACGGACCTACGGCAACAACCTGTCGAGTTGCCGGAGAGTTGCGCCAGTCACGTTGACAAGATCTTCCAGCTGGGCTTTCCTCTCCCGATGACATCAGCACCCGGGAAACTACGTCCTGACACTTCGGATACTGATATGGTCTGCGTGGTCGGCGCTGGTTCGTCCGGCATCGCGTCCTGCCAGGTTCTGCACGCCCGAGGGATCCCCTTCGACTGCTTCGAGGTCGGCTCCGACGTCGGTGGCAACTGGCGCTACCTCAACGACAACGGGATGTCCTCGGCGTACCGGTCGCTGCACATCAACTCCTCCAAGGAGAGCATGCAGTACGCCGCCTACCCGATGCCGCGCGAGTGGCCGTCCTACCTCGGCCACAAGGCGATCGCCAGCTACTTCGACGACTACGTCGACCACTTCGGGTTCCGCAACAAGATCCAGTTCCGCACCCGGGTCGTTGACGTGCGCCCCGCGCCGGAGTCCGGCTGGCTGGTCACGGTCCGCCACGAGGACACCGGCGACGAGCGTACCCAGCGCTACCGGGCGGTGCTGGTCGCCAACGGCCACCACTGGGACCCGCGCTACCCCGACCCGGCCTACCCCGGCACCGAGACGTTCCCCGGCGAGCAGATGCACTCGCACGACTTCAAGACGCCCGAGCGGTTCGCCGGCAAGCGGGTGCTGGTCGTCGGCTTCGGCAACTCGGCCTGCGACATCGCCGTGGAGAGCTCGATGGTGGCCGACCGGACCGTGCTGTCGATCCGGCGTACCGCCCACGTCCTGCCCAAGTTCCTGTTCGGCATCCCCACCGACCACCTCACGCTGCTCGGGGCGTCGACCCTGCCCAACTGGATCCAGCGCAAGGTGTTCCGGGTCCTGCTGCTCATCGCGCGTGGCAGGATGTCCTCCTACGGCCTGCCCGAGCCCGACCACGAGGTGCTGCGCTCGCACCCGACCATCTCCGACAGCCTGCTCAGCAAGATCGGCCACGGCGACATCGAGGTCCGGCCCAACATCGAGCGCATCGACGGCGAGAAGGTGTTCTTCGCCGACGGCACCGCCGAGGCGGTCGACACGATCGTGTGGGGCACCGGCTACAAGATCAGCTTCCCGTTCCTCGACCCGGAGATCGTCCCGGTCCGCGACAACGAGGTCACGATGTACCGCCGGGTCGTGCCCATCGAACGCCCTGGCCTCTACTTCATCGGCCTGGTCCAGCCCGTCGGCGCGATCATGCCGGTGGCCGAGGCGCAGTCGGAATGGGTGGCCGACCTGCTGGAAGGCAAGGTGGCGCTGCCCACCGAGGAGAAGATGCGCCGGGAGATCGCCGCCCGCGCGGCGGTACAGACCAAACGGTACGTACCGTCGCAACGTCACACGATCCAGGTGGACTTCGCCCGTTACCTGAGCGAGATCCGCCGCGAGCGGCGGCGCCAGGCGGTGCGCAGGGCGCCCGTCCGCAAGCCGGCCGTTGGCCCAGCGGTCACCGACCCAGCGGTCACCGACCCAGCGGTCACCGAGACGGCAGCCGTCGACACAACAGCCGTCGGCCGGTAGGGACAGCGGAGCGGGCCGCCGTCCACCCCGGGCTGACGCGGCGTGCCTGCCCGGGGCTGACATGGCATCCACCCGTGGGTGACCATGGCCGCCATGCGCCCGTTTCGTTTCCTCGGCTTGGCGGCGGCCGGCATAGTCGACGCCCGCCAGCTCACTGATACCGCCCGCCGGGCAGAGTCGCTCGGCTACAGCGCCCTGGTCCTGCCGGACCACCTTGTCGAACAGCACGCGCCGATCCCGATCATGGCTATGGTCGCGGCCGCCACCGAGCGGCTGCGGATAGGGACCTTCGTCCTGAACGTCGACCTGCGCCACCCTGCGGTTCTCGCGCAGGACCTGGCCAGCATCGACATGCTCGCCAGCGGCAGGCTGGAGATCGGGATCGGCGCGGGCTGGAGCCGGCCGGAGTACGACGCAGTCGGCCTGCCGTTCCACCCGGTGGGGACCCGGGTCGCCCGGCTGCGCGAGGCGGTCGCGGTGCTCAAGGGCTGCTTCGCTGATGGACCCTTCTCCTTCGCGGGCGAGTACTACACCATCACTGGACACGAAGGGTTGCCCAAGCCGGTTCAACGGCCCCATCCCCCATTTCTCATCGGCGGTGGCGGCCAGCGGCTGCTCACCCTCGCCGGGCAGCAGGCGGACATCGTCGGGCTGGCCCCCCGGATGATGCCGATGGCCGGCAACAGGACCCAGCCCACGGCCGACCCCCGCAGCCTCACCGCCACCGCCACCGACGAGAAGATCCACTGGGTACGCAGCGCCGCCGGCGACCGGTGGGGCCAGCTCGAGATCAACGCCTACTCCCTCGGCGGCGCTCCCCTCGTGGTCACCAACAACGCCAAGGCCGAGGCGCAGGATCGCGTCGACCAGATGTACAAGCGCAGCGGGGTCGAGCTGAGCGTGGCGGAGGTGCTCGAGTCGCCGCACTTCTACATCGGTTCGGTCGACGGGCTGGTCCAGAAGATCATCGAGATGCGGGAGCGGCACGGGGTCAGCGCCGTCATGCTCGGCGACGTCGACGCGGGGGCCTCGATCGTGGAGCGCCTGGCCGGCCGGTAGCGGCCGAGACACTTTCAGCGCCAGTCCCGCGACCTGACGCAGCGGCCAGGTAGCCGGCCCGGCAGCGCCTCGAGCCTCGCCCCCCACCGGGCACCCCGATCGCCGAGGCCACACCTTCACCCCATATAGGGATCTTTATCCCACCGATACTCTGCCGCCATGGCCACACCACCGCCCAGGTGTGCAGTCAAGCTGCACACCTGGCGACAACGATCGTGATCTTGATGATGTGGGTTGCCCGGCCGTGGGTGCGTGACCTGCAGAGGCTGTGGGTAGCGCCGGTAGCAGCGCAGCAAGCGGGCGGGCCCCGGAAGCGGGCGGCCCACCGCAGGCGTACCCGGTCCGGCTGCCACCGCCGGGAGAATGTGGCCATGAGCATGCTGTCAGCTTCCGATGTGGACTCCCTCGGCCGGCTGGACGCCACTGCCCAGGCCGCGCTGGTGCGCTCCGGTGAGGTGACCGCCGAGGAGCTGGTCACCGCCGCGGTCACCCGCATCGAGGCGGGCAACCCGGCGCTCAACGCGGTGGTCACCCGCACGTACGAACGGGCGCTCGACCAGGTCCGCGCCGGCCTTCCAGACGGCCCCTTCACCGGCGTCCCGTTCCTGCTCAAGGACCTCGTCGCCGAGCAGGCCGGGGTACGGCACACCGCCGGCTCGGCGTTCCTGCGCGACCACGTGTCACCGACGGACCAGGAGCTGGTGGTCCGGCTCCGCCGGGCTGGCCTCGTCGTCCTCGGCAAGACCAGCACGGCCGAGCTCGGGCTGCTGCCCACGTGCGAGCCGGTGCTGTTCGGGCCTACCCGCAACCCGTGGGACCTCACCCGCAGTCCCGGCGGCTCCAGCGGCGGCTCGGCCGCCGCCGTCGCCGCCGGGATGGTCCCGTTCGCCCACGCCAACGACGCGGCCGGCTCGATCCGCTACCCCGCCTCCTGCTGCGGGCTGTTCGGGCTCAAACCGACGCGCGGGCGCAACCCGCTCGGTCCGGCGTACGGCGACGCCTGGGGCGGGCTCGCCGCCGAGCACGCGGTGACCCGCTCGGTACGCGACAGCGCCGCACTGCTCGACGCCACCGCAGGCCCGGACCTGGGCGACCCGTACCTGGCGCCGCAGCCGCCCGGCCCGTTCGCCGCCGAGGTGGGCCGCGACCCGGGCCGGCTACGCATCGGCTTCAGCGGCCGTACGCCCCCCGCCTTCAGTGGGCGCGGGCCGCAGGGCCCGCCGGTCCATCCCGAGTGCGCCGCCGCCCTGCACGACGCCGTCGGCCTCTGCGACCAGCTCGGCCACGAGCTGGTCGAGGTGGACCTGCCCGGGTTCACCCGCGAGGTCGGGGCGGCCATCCGTACCGTCTTCCAGGCGGCGGCCGTGGCCACCCTGGACCAGTGGACCCGCGTCATGGGCCGCCCGCCCGGCCCGGACGAGATCGAGCTCTACACCCGCGCCTACTGCGACCGGGCCCGGCGCACCAGCGGCGGCGACTACCTGCTCGCCATCGCCGAGCTACAGCACTTCGCTCGGACGGTGGCCCGGTTCCTCACCACGGTCGACGTGTTCCTCACGCCGACCCTGGCCCGGCTGCCGCCGCTGCTGGGCGAGCTGACCTCCACAGCGGACGACCCGCTACGGGCCGGCCGCCGCGGCGGCGCGCTGGCTGCCTTCGCCGGCGTGGTAGCGAACGTCACCGGCGCCCCGGCCATGTCCGTGCCGCTGTACTGGAGCGCCGAAGGCCTACCGGTCGGCGTGCACTTCCTCGCCCGGTACGGCGACGAGGCAACCCTGTTCCGCCTCGCCGCCCAGCTCGAAGCCGCCCGCCCCTGGGCCAACCGCCGACCGCCACCACCGTCATAGTTAGCACCTTCCCGCCCCGCGATTCCAGCGGCCGCCCTCCGGCTCAGCCGCGGGACGCGACTATCTCGGACACAGTCCAGAACGCCTCGTACGCGTGATCCTGGCCAGACCGATGTTGTGCTCATCGGCACGGTCGTAACACGCCTCCGCGAGGCTCGCCTGCACCTCCACTGCGACCTCGGGATGCCGTCGTACGAGCTCCGCCAACGTCTCCCCAGCCGCTCGACCGACGCTGTCGTCTTCATCCCATAGCAGTGATATCAAGAAGACCCGGAGCTGAGACGTGGCCTCTGCCTCCCGCAGAAGTCTGACGGCCTCTCTTCTGGATCCCAGACGATCGGGGCTACGCGCCAGCTCCGTCAAGACTGTGATCAGCTCCGCCGACACCACCCCACCCGCCACCAACGCCCCCACCGCCGCCACCCGCACCCGGGGGTTGTCGGCGGAACGTGAAAGGGCGATCAGCACCGATGCAGCCCTGCTGGGAAGAGTGCCAACTGACGAGGCCGCAGCGGCGAGCTGGCAGAAGCGGGTGGCCGAGATGCGGGCCGCTCGCTCGGCCACCGCGTCAACGGCGGCCAGCAGCCGTCCCGCCACCCGGGGTGCGCGCAGACCCGACAGGCGTTCCCTCAGGGCGATCCGGTACTTCGAGAAGCGACACCGACCGTCGTGCTCCTGCATCCATTCATCGATCGCACGATGGATGAGCGTGTCCACCGTGACCACGTCAAGCGGGATGTCGTCGGCCAGCACCCGCAGGGTGAACAGGAAGTCCCAGCCGAGCAGGTGCTCGTACCGGTGCGGGCTCGCCTCGGCCGGATAGACCGCCTCAGCCACCAGCCGCTCGACCTCCTCGGGCTGCTCCCGGCCGACCAGGCCGAGCGCCAGCAGGATCGGCTCCTCGTACCGGGGGTCGTGCAGCCGCCTCCTGATACCGCCTGCGCGGTCGGCAAGGGCTGGCCCGAAGGCGAGCGCACGACCAGCGTAGTACTCCTCGAAGGTCAGGTGGGGGAAGCCGTACCGGCCGGGTGCTCGCTCAACGAGAAGCCCGGTGTGGATGTCGGCCTTCTCCACGAAGTCCCGCACGCCACGGCCGGCATCCGACTCTGCCGGGTGGGCAAGCTGGAGAACGGCGGGATCCCATCCAGCACCGGTGGACCGGGCCCACAACAGCCCGAGCACCTCAAGCAGCTCGCGCATTGACGCGGAGCCCTCTGGCCGGTGCTCGTGCATCCACCCGCCGAGGTGCGTGAGCCAGGTGGTCAACATGCGGTCGTCCGGGAGCTCGGCCTCCGGCACTCCGTGGACACCGCGCCAGTTCCTGCCCAGCGCCTCCGACACCTCGACGTACGCGTCGACCCGGCGGTGTGGGAGCCGGCCGCGGGCGCGGTGCACCAGGACCAGCGCGGTCAGCAGCAGTGGGTTCGCGGCCAGCCGGCGGATGCCGGGGCTGTGGCGCAGCGCCTCCGCCATGGCCTTCACCTCAGCCCGCGCGTCGCTCTGCACAGACTCATCGGACTTCTCCGGTGCCTCGGCCCGCTCGACCGCACCGCAGTACACGCTGAGGAACTGCTCGATGGTCGGGTCGTCCATCTCCTGGACCCGGACCGCCTCGAACGGCGGCGGCAGTGGTGCGGCCAGGTAGCCCGAGATCCGGCTGGTCACCACGAACCGGTTGCCCTGCCGGGAGTTCGCGGTGACGAAGTTGACCACGGCTTCCACCACGGCGCGGCGGTCGTCGGCGGAGGTGATCTCGTCCAGCCCGTCCAGGAGCACAAGGCAGTCACCAGCGAGGAGCCGGCACTCCAGCAGGTCGGCCAGCCCGGGTGTGCGGCACTCCAGACCCCGCAGGTAGCTCGGCAGGAACGCGCCGATGCCATCGTTGCGATAGCCCGAGCGGGCGAAGTCACCGATACGGAGGTAGATCGGGAACAACGGGCTACGCCTAGCGGCATTCACCGCCACCAGCGCCTGAGCGTGCAGCAGAGCCAGGTATCTCAACAGGGTGGTCTTCCCGCTGCCCGGCTCACCGAGCACCAGCAGGTGCCGGATGGTACGCACGGCCTCCAACACTGGCAGTGGCTTCTCGTCGCCAGGTCCACCGGCCGCCGCTGGCTCGTAGCCGAGCTGGAGCCGCAGGCGGTCGATGGATGCCTCGTACTCGGTCTGGTTGAGCCTGCCGGACTCCAGCAGCGACTGGAGCTTCGCCAGCTCATGGCCGAACCACGCCTGCCTCCGGTCGCCGGGGCGCACGTCACGCTTGGCCGTCAGACCGACAAACACATCGCCGAGCGGAAGCTGGATCATCGTGTTGCGGACCATGCCCGCGGTGCGCAGGTAACGGTGGCGGTCGATAACCCGCTCGCGCCGCACCTCCTCCGCAAGGCTGTCCACCAGCGTCTTGAAGACCGGGCGGAGCGCGGTCAGCCGGTCCCAGCGCTCGTCCTCGTCCAGCCCTGGCCGGAGCGAGTCGACACAACGCTCGGCGAGCTTCGTGGCCGACGCCCGCACTCCCGGGACCAGCACTTTGGCCAGCTCGGACGCGCCTTCGAGCTGCAGGAAGCTCGGGTTGACGTCGTACCGAGAAAGCACCTGCCCGTGCGCCGCCCGGGTGACGTCGTACGCCCGCTCCAGTGCGCGCCCCAGTGCCTTCTGCTCTGGGTCACCGGTCACGCGCCGCTTGAGGCCCTGGACGGCGGTGCCCGCCAGCTCCTTCCCCACCTGGGCCAGCACCGCATTGGCGATCGCCGACAAAGCGGTTGCGGAAAGTGGTTCCATCAGGCCCGCAGCGTACTACCGGCCGATCTGAGCCCGCCTCCTCGGGAATGGTGGAAAGCCGACACCTCGTGGCGGGTCTAACCGGACGCTGCCGCCCCTCTACACCGCGGGCCCTGCAGTCTGTTCTGGCTGTTGTCATTGTCGCGGCCAATAGTGGTTTCGGCGGGGTCGTTGTGTAGGGTCGACCCAGGCGGGTGGGGTGAACTCTGGTCGTCCGTCGGGTGTGATGTGGACGGTCCAGCCGCCGTGGTGCAGCAGGCGGTGATGGAACCCGCAGACCAGCACGACATTGCTGAGGCTGGTAGGACCGCCGTCGGCCCAGTGCCTGGCATGGTGGCCCTGGCACCATTTCGCCGGCCGGTCGCAGCCGGGGAACGAACACCCGCCGTCGCGGAGCACCAAGGCGCGGCGCAGGGCGCCGGTGACCAGCCGCCGCTGCCGGCCCAGGTCCAGCGGCTGGCCGGCGCCGTCGAGGATAGCGGGCAGGATCTGCGCATTGCAGGCCAGGCGGCGTACCGCCTCGGGGGTGAGGGTCTGGCCGGTGTCGAGCAGCCCGGGGCCGAGCTGACGGGTCAGCGGGTCGTAGTCGACGGTGACCACCACCTGGGACGGCTCACCACCCTGGTCGGGCAGCTCGCCGGCGGTCAGGGCCAGCCGGCAGATGTCCTCGAGCGCGTCGGCGCGCCGCTGTCCGGGGGTGCGGGTGTCGCCGGGGAGAGGCCGGCACAGCGGCTCCAGCGCCGCGCGGACCACCGCCGCGGCCTCGGCACCCAACCGGCCCGACAGTCTCACCGCGCCGTCGCCGTTGTCGGAGAGGGTGAGGAACCGGTCCCGCTCGGCCCGCTTCTCCGCCCGCGCCAGCGCGGCCGCCTCGGCCTCCTCGGCGACCTCCGGGGCGACCACCTGCAAGATCCGCTCCCCCAGCCGCCGCAGCACCACCGGCTCGTAGTCCTGGGCATACTCGACCAGGGTCGCGGCGGCCTTGTCCACCACCGCCGGGCCGACCTCGGCTGGAAGCGCGGCCACTGCCCGGGTGATCACCTGCGCCTGCTCCACGCTCACCGCACCGGCGGCCAGCCCCTCGCTCACCACCGCGGGGCCGGCGTCCAGCGCGGCGGCCAGCTCCACCCGGCGCCGGGCAGCGGTGATCGACATGCGCATCCGGCCGCGCAGCCACACCGCCGTCGACGACGCCCCCTGCGCCACCGCCAGACCCCGACCGTCGAACTCCCGCACCAGCCTCAGCTCCACCGCTGCCAGCCGCTGCTGCAGCACGTGCAGCTCGTCCAACGCCTCGACCAGCTCACCATCCGGCAGCGTCCACACCGCGGTCGCAGCGCACTCGTCGACCGCTTCCGCGATCGTCGCCACCACTGCCCGCATACCTCATATTCTAGTACCCTTGTTCGACACAGTCGATAGTGGATCCCTTGCTGTCTAAGTGTTTCTACAGTGGACCTGCAGCAGATCGGCCTGCCAGCTCCGCGCGCGCAGCCCACTCCGACCCGCGCGGGTCGATGCGTGCGTGGTGGTGCGGCGTTGGGCAGACCACGACGGACGCGGACCCGCGAAGATGCCTGCCGCGTGATGAACTGTCGTAGTCTGTGGCCCCCAGCTTTACTACAGCGGAAGGCGCCCCCAACTCCGAGGCCTTTCTGGAGGAGCTCGACGCATGGGTTGGCCGAGTGGCGCAACCGCGCCGGACATGGACCGAGTCCGCGCATCCTCATCGGTGGTCATGCAGACCCTCGTTCTTGTCCGAGCGCTGCGCAGAGTCACGTGCTGGCGAGCGAGCTGAGCGGCCGGTGCGGTTCGGTAGCTACAGCATCGAGGATCCGTACGAGCTGGTCACACCAGCCGGTAACAGTGCTCTCATCGAACAGGTCGGTGGCGTACTCGACGGTCCCGACCAGCGCGTCGCCCTCCTGGCTCACCGCGACCGACAGGTCCCGCCGGGCGCAGTCCAGCGGCTGGTCGAGCACCCGGCTAACCAGGCCAGGCAGGGACAGCTGCGGCATCCCCGGGTTCCACGCGAAGATCATGTTCCCGACCGGCGGCGCCGTGCCCGGCCGCCACCCCGGGTCCAGCTCCCGGCAGATCTCGACCACATACGCCGGCCGGTAGCGCATCGCGTCCAGCAGCACCCCGTTCGCCGCCGTGACCAGCTCGGCAAAGGTCGACCCGGCGACCGGCCGCAGCCGGATCTGCACCGCGTTGGCGAACAGCCCGACCACCGGCTCGTGGCTGGGATGGTCCCGGTACGCGTACGGGCAGGCGAACGCGACATCATCGCGGCCGATGAGCCGGGACAGCAGCAGCGCATACGCGGACAGGACCACCGGGAACAGCGTGGTGCCCAGCTCCCGGGCCAGGTCCGCCAGCCGCCCGGTGACCACGGCCGGCACGGTGAACCCGACCTCGGCTCCCCGCGTCGAACGCGGCGGCCGGGGCCGGTCGGTCGGAACCTCCAGCTTGCGCGGAGCCCCGGCCAGCTGCCGGCGCCAGTAGTCGAGCACCGCAGGGTCGGTCGGCGTGGCGCGCTGCCGCCGCGCGTACCCGGCGTAGCTGGCCTCGATCGGCGCGAGGGCGGGCGCCCGCCCGGCCAGCGCCGCCGCGTAGGCCTCGCCCAGCTCCTCGAAGATGCGCAGCATCGACCAGCCGTCCGCGGCCAGGTGGTGGACCACCAGCAGCAGGACCCAAAGATCCTCACCGGTACGCGCCAACGCGGCGCGGAGCAGCGGCGGCTCGCCGAACGGCTCGCGCCCGGTGGCCACGGCCCACGCGTCCACACCCTCCGGCGGCAGGTCGCAGACCGGGATGTGGACCGGCCGGTGCGCCAGCACCTCCTGCACCAGCGTGCCGTCGCGCTCCACCAGCCGGGTACGCAGGGCGGCGTGCCGCCGTACCAGTGTGTTGAAAGCCTCGGTCAGGGCCGGCACCGACAGCTGTCCGGCCAGCTCGACCCGGGTCGCGATGTGCACCGAGGCCGGGTCGCCCGCGTGGCGCGCCCGCCCCCACATCTGCTCCTGCTGGTACGTGGCCGGCGCACGCTCCTGGACGGCCTGGTCGGCGGTGTCCAAGTCAGCGACGGCCAAGTCATCAAGGGCCAAGTCATCAAGGGCCAGGTCAGCGACGGCCTGGCCGGCGACGGCCTGGCCGGCGACGGCCTGGCCGGCGGCGAGCGTGGCGGCCAAGGCCCGGATGCCGGGCGAGCGCAGCACCCGGTGCACCGGCACGTCCGTGCCGAGCAGCGAGCCGAGCCGGTTCGCCAGCCGCACGGCGGCGAGCGAGTGGCCGCCGGCCGCGAGGAACGCCGTGTCCACCGGCAGCCGGGCCACCCCCAGCTCGGCACACCAGGCGTCGTGGACGGCTCGTTCCAGCTCGGTGGCGGGCCCCTCCCCGCCGGTGTCCACAGTGGGCGCCGGCAGCGCGGCCAGGTCCACCTTGCCCGTCTCGCCGACCGGCAGCTCCGGCAGGAAGACCCAGGCGCGCGGGACGAGGTGCTGCGGCACGGCCTGCGCGAGCGCCGCGGCCAGCCGGGCCTGCCGCCGCGCCGGCGGGTCGCGGTCCGTGTCGCCGGCCACCACATACCCGACCAGGTACGGCTCGTCGCCGCGGTCGTGCCGGGCGGTGACCACGGCCTGGCGTACCCCGGGCAGCCGCGCCAAGGCCGCCCCCGCCTCGGCCGGCTCGACCCGGTGACCGGCGATCTTGACCTGGTCGTCGACCCGGCCGAGGAACTCGAGTGTGCCGTCGCCGCGCAGCCTGACCCGGTCGCCGGTGCGGTACATCCGGGCCCCGGTCTCGCCGCTGAACGGCTCCGGCAGGAAGGCGGCCGCGGTCTCCCCCGGCCGGCCGAGGTAGCCCAGCGCCAGCCCACAGCCAGCAACGTAGAGCTCGCCGGCGGCGCCCGGTGGCACCGCCGCGCCGGCCCGGTCCAGCACGTAGATGCGTACGTTGTCGGTGGGCCGGCCGATGTCGACCACGCCACCGTCACCGGGGGCGACCGGGCCGGCCGTGGTCACGATGGCGTTCTCCGTCGGGCCGTAGGCGTTGAGCACCCGGGCGGGGAAGCCCACCGGCGGACGGCGGCGCAGCGCGGACCCGCCCACGACCAGTGCCCGCAGCGCGCCATCCACGCGCGCCGGCAGCGCGAAGACCAGCTCGGCCAGCGGCGCCGGCAGGAACGCGACGGTGATGCCCTGCCGCTCCCACCAGTCCGCCAGCGCGGCCGGCTCGGCACGCGCGCCGTCCGGGACCGAGTGCACGCTGGCCCCGGCGGCGAGGGCCGGGTAGATCTCGCTCAGGTTCGCGTCGAACCCGAGCGCGAGCCCGTGGCAGACCGAGTCCCGCGGCGACAGCTCCAGCTGGCTTACGTGCCAGTGGATCGCGTTGACCGCGGCCCGGTGCGGGACCAGCACGCCCTTCGGCGCTCCGGTGGATCCGGAGGTGTAGACACACCAAGCGGCCTGTCCAGGGCCCGGCCGGGCGTACGGCGCCGGGAGCCCAGCCGCGACCGCCTCCTCGACCAGCAGCCGCGGCACGCCGTCCGGGACAGCCGCGATGTCCGGGACGGCCGAGGCGGGCCGGGACTCCTCCGCGGTGGTCACCACCAGCCGGGCGCCGCTGTCAGCGACCAGCCCGGCCAGCCGGGCGGCCGGGTACGCCGGGTCGAGCGGCAGGAAGGCCGCCCCGGCCATGAGCACTCCCAGCTGCGCGGCGACCAGCTCGGGCCGCCGGGGCAGCAGGACGGCGACGACGTCTCCCGGCCCGGCTCCGGCCGCAGCGACCCGGCCAGCCACCGCCTGCGCCCGCTCGCGCAGCTCCCGGTAGCTCCAGCGGGTCTCCCCAGCCACCACCGCCACCGCGTCCGGCGTGCGGTTGGCCTGCCGGAGGAACAGGTCGTGCAGCAGCTCGCCAGGGTCGGGCACCTGCGGCCCGCACACCCCGAGACCGGGATGGTCCAGCTCAGCAGCGAGCCGGGAGAGCCGCAGCGCCGGCTCTGCCGTGGCCCGCTCCAGCACCCGGCGGAAGTAGCCGAACAGGCGACGCACGCTCGCCTCGTCGAGCACCTCGGTGCGAAACTCGATGTGGCAACGGATCTCCTCGCCGTGCGAGACGTAGACCATGAGGTCGACCGGGGCCTTGTCAAGGCCGTACGGCAGCGGGGTGGCGACGACGCCCGGCAGGTCGAAGTGGAACGCGCCGCCGTTCTCGTACTCGATGGCCACGTCGAACAGCGGGTTGCGGCCGGACTCCCGGGCCGGGGCGACCTCGCGCACGAGCGCGTCGAACGCCACGCCCGAGTGCGCGTACCCGTCCGCCGCCGCCTGCTGGACCCGCGCGGCGAGCTCGCCGAAGGCCGGGTCCCCGGCGAGGCTGAGCCGCAGCGGCACGGTGTCCACAAAGAACCCGACCAGGTCCTCGCAGCGCTCCTCCCGGATGCTCGCCCCAGTCCCGATGACGAGGTCGTCCTGGCCGCCGGCCCGGCCGAGCGCGACCGCGAAGGCGCTGAGCAGCGTGGTGAAGGGCGTGACCCGGGTTGCCCGGCTGAAGCGCCGCACCCGGGCGGCCACCTCGGCGGGGACCGTCTCGAAGAGGCTGCGCCCGGCCGCCGACGGCGCGGTGGGGCGGGGCAGGTCGGAGGGGAGCGCCAGGCCGGGCGGGGCGGGGTGCAGCCGCTCCCGCCAGTACCGCAGGTCGGCCTCCAGCCGTGCGGTGTCCGGCTGCTGGTCGCGGGCGAGCTGCGGGTAGGTAACGGGCAGCGGCGGCAGCGCCGGCGTGCCGCCCGCCACCCGCGCCCGGTAGCAGGCTGACACGTCCTGGGTGAGCACCGCGTACGAGCGGCCGTCGGTGGCGAGATGGTGGAACGCCATGACCAGCACATGGTGCGTTGCGGAGAAGCGCAGCAGCCGCAGCGCGAACACCGGGCCCTCGGCGAGGTCGAAGACGCGCCGGCTCTCCTCGGCGAGCGCCTGCCGGACGGCGTCGGCCTCGTCCCGTCCGGTGTGGTCCACGACCGGGCACCGCACCGGCACGCGCTCGTGCACGACCTGCACCGGCTCGCCGTCCATCGTGCGGTACGTGGTGCGCAGCGGCGCGTGCCGGGCCACCACGTCGGTCAGCGCGCCCTGCAGCGCGGCGGTGTCCAGCGGGCCGGCCAGCCGGATCGCCGCGGCCTCGTTGTAGGCCGGGCTGCCCGGGTCCATCTGCTCGACCAGCCAGAGCCGCCGCTGGGCGGGCGACAGCGGCGCGATCTCGGGCGGCGGCTGCCCCGCCGCGTGGGACGGCTGCGGCTCTGCTGCGCGGAACGGCTGCGGCTCTGCCGCGCGGGATGGCTGCGGCTTCGCCGCGCGGGACGGCTGCGGCTTCGCCGACGGTTGCTCCCCCACTACGGGTGCGGTGCGCGGTCGCCGCGGCGTCGCCCGCCGCAGCGCGTCGATAAAGGGCAACCCATCGCGTACGGCGTCCGCCGGCAGTCCAAAGTCGACGAAGCAGGCG